>Ga0207654_10000922_pt1 | contig 16257 bp, 3 predicted proteins | sample KBSC64metaG_FD_184355 | JGI IMG/M metagenome (GOLD analysis project Ga0207654, IMG submission 184355) | Corn rhizosphere microbial communities from Kellogg Biological Station, Michigan, USA - KBS C6-4 metaG (SPAdes) (version 2) | ecosystem: Host-associated > Plants > Roots > Rhizosphere > Soil...
ATCGTCAAATATCGCCGGCTGATCGGCGAGGTGCTGGGGATCACGCTGCTGATCAACCTGCTAGGCCTAGCGGCACCACTCTTCTTCCAGAATGTGATCGACAAGGTGTTGGTCCACAGCACGCTGGCAACCCTGAAGGTGCTGGCATTCGGGTTTGTGGCGGTGTCGCTGTGGGAAGTAGCCTTCGGCTTTCTGCGCACGCGAATCTATTCCGAGACCTGCCAGAAGATCGATGTCGAGCTTGGCGCCCGCCTGTTCCGGCATCTGCTGGGTTTGCCGCTCTCCTATTTTGCTGTGCGCCGCGTAGGCGATACCGCCATGCGTGTGCGTCAGCTGGAGACGGTGCGTGAGTTCCTGACGAATGCGTCACTGTCGGTCCTGATCGATCCGGCGTTCGCGGTCGTGTTCCTGGTGGCGATGTGGGTCTATTCGCCAACGCTGTTCTGGGTCGTGCTGCTGACGCTGCCGGCTTATGTGCTGGTGTCAGCCTTGTTTACACGACCGTTGCGTGCACGGCTCGACGAGAAGTTTGAGCGCGGTGCGGCGAACAACGCGCTGCTGGTCGAGAGCATCGGCGGCATCCAGACCGTGAAGGCGTCGGCCGTCGAGCCGCAATGGCAGGACCGCTGGGAGAAGCAGCTTGCCGGCTACAGCGCGGCTAGTCAGCGGGTCATCAATCTCGGCAATGCCGGATCTCAGCTGATCCAGCTCATCTCCAAATTCAGCCTGGCGGCCATCCTCTATTTCGGCGCCGAGGCAGTGATTGCGGGTGAGCTGACGGTCGGCGGGCTGGTCGCGTTCAACATGTTCGCGCAGCGCGTCTCGGCGCCCGTGCTGCGGATGGCGCAGCTATGGCAGGATTTTCAGCAGGTGCGGATCGCGATCGAGCGCTTGGGTGACGTGCTCAACCAGCCGGTCGAGCCAGGTTCAGGTAGCCGGACGGCTTTGCCGGCTATTCGTGGTGCAGTCCGCTTCGAGAATGTCCGTTTTCGTTATGGCTTCGATGGTCCGTGGACGCTGGAGGAGATCAATATCGATCTTCAGCCCGGCGCCACGCTCGGCATTGTCGGCTCGTCGGGATCGGGCAAATCGACCCTCACTAAATTGCTGCAGCGCCTTTATACGCCGGCCGCAGGTCGCATCCTGATTGATGGGGTCGACATCGCCCAGATCGATCCAGCCTGGCTCCGCCGCCAGATTGGCGTGGTGCTGCAGGAGAATCTGCTGTTCAACCGCTCGATCCGCGAAAACATCGCGCTCTCTCAGCCCGCCATGCCGATCGAGCAGGTCAAGGCAGCAGCCGAGCTGGCCGGCGCGCATGAGTTCATCGTCGGCCTGCCGCAAGCCTATGATACGGTGGTGGAGGAGCGCGGCACCAATCTTTCCGGAGGCCAGCGCCAGCGCATAGCGATTGCAAGAGCGCTGGTGACATCCCCCCGCATCCTCATCCTCGACGAAGCCACTTCGGCGCTCGATGCCGAGAGCGAGGAGATCATTCAGAAGAACCTCAAGATGATGGCACGAGGCCGCACCGTGATCATCATCGCGCATCGCCTGTCCGCTGTCCGCCAATGCCAGCGCATCATTGCGCTGGAACACGGTCGGATCGTCGAGAGTGGCAGCCATGACGAGCTGTTGAAGGTCGGCGGCCGCTATGCAGACCTTCACCGCCGCCAGATGGGCGTGATCGGTGCTGACTATGAGGCAGTGGCATGAACGCGATCAGCCGTCATTGGGAAATCGCTAAGCTCGCCCTGGCTGAAGAGAAGCAGCGCGGCCAATGGCTGATGAAATCCAGCGATGCGGATTTCCTGCCGGCCGCATTGGAGATCGTCGAAAAGCCCGTCTCGCCTGGCGGGCGGATCGCAGCCTATCTGCTTGCTTCGACATTCATCATCACGTTGCTGTGGCTGACGTTCGGTGAGATCGATGTGGTCGCCTCGGCACCGGGCAAGCTGATTCCAGCAGACAATGTGAAGTTAGTACAGTCTTCCGAGGGCGGCATCGTGCGCACCATCCTGGTCCGCGATGGACAGCATGTGAAGAAGGGCCAGCCGCTGGTCGCGCTTGATCCCACCGTCTCGACCGCAGAAGCAGCTCAGGCGCAGAAGGCATTGCGTACCGCGGAGCTTGATGCGGCGCGTGCCAAGGCGATTCTGTCCGCGCTGGATGGCCACGGACTGTCATTCATAGCGCCACGAGGCACGCCCGCCGAGATAGCGGAAACCCAGCGCAGCTTGGCAGCTGCCGAACTCGGCGATATCCAATCGGGCGTCGCGGCATATGAGGCTGATCGCCGTTCTTCCGCTTCAGCCCGCGAGGAAGCTCGAAAGCAGGCGATCAAGCTCGATGAAACGCTTCCGCTGCTTGACGAGCAACTCAACGCCAACGAACAGATGCTCGCAAAGGGCTATGTCTCGAAGCTCAAGGTAATCGAGATGCGCCGCCAGCGCATGGCCACTGCACGAGACCGTGACATTGCGCTGGACACCGCGAACAAGGCCGAAGCGCAGATGGCGCGGGCCGGCAGCAGCAGCGCTCAAAGCCGCGCGCAGGCTCGGGCGCGCATTCTCGAGCAGCTGGCCAAGGCCGAGTCCGAAGCGGAGCTCCGCCGCGAAGAGCTGACGAAGGCGGCAAGGCGCTCGAGCCTCCAGGAATTGCTGTCTCCGGTCGACGGCACAGTCGCCCAACTCGCTGTGCACACCATCGGCGGCGTGGTCGAGCCTGCCAAGCCGATTATGGTGATCGTGCCCGAGGACGGGACGCTGGTGGCCGAGGTCAAGCTCGCCAACAAGGATGTCGGATTTGTGCGCGTCGGTCAGGCGGTTGCGGTAAAGCTCGAGGCTTTCCCGTTCACGCGCTACGGCACCATTCCCGGACGGGTCGAATGGATCAGCGCGGACGCAGTTGAAGAAGACAAGGCACCATTGGGCCAGGCCGGTCAAGGACTCGTCTACAGGCTCCGCGTATCGCTGGGGCGCGGACAGATGTCACGTGGCGACGACGCGATCCAGTTGTCACCGGGGATGTCCGCCACGGCCGATATTCGGACCGGCCGCCGCAGCATCCTCAGCTATTTGCTGAGCCCCATCGATGAAGCCCGCCTGGAAGCGGGGAGAGAGCGATGAGGCCGGCTCATGATCATACGTCCATCCGGTTTCAACATAGTGTAGAAGGAGACATGAAATGACGAACAAGGCAAATGGTGCGGCCGGTGATGCTGCCGTGGTCAAGGCCAAGCAAGACACACCCGCGGTGCCCGAAGCGGAGACCCCGGCGCCCGCACCGCAGCTTACGCCCGAAATGCGGGCCAAGATCGCCGACCTGCGTACGCGCATCCAGACAAGTGTTGGCCAGGTGGTGCTGGCGATGATGAACCTGCCGCGTTACCGCAGCCAGACGCTGTCAGACCTCTCACACCTTGTGGTCGAGCCTCTGCTACGTGATCGTCTCGCCATCGCCATGTCGCGGGGCAAGGAGAATGAAGACGCGCCCACCGACGAAGTGATCGCCGGCGTCGCGATCTGGGCCAGCGTAAGTGACGCGGTCGACGCCAAGATCCGCGAGCAAGTCAAGGGCGGCGTCTTTCCGGTGCGGCTAAGCAGCGACGACTGGAACTCTGGCGAAACGCTGTGGCTGCTCGACGTGATCGCGCCGACGCGCAAGCTGGCTTCTTCAGTCCTGGCCAATTTCCGGCAGGTCGCCGGCGAGAAGTCGGTCAACGTCCACCCCATCGTGGCGCGGTCGGTCGATCCGGAGTTGCTTGAGAAGATGCGGGTCAAAAGCAGCAATGGTGATGAAGCCAAAGCAGCCGAAAGCAACTGACCATCGAGTAGCGCGGCTTTGCAGGTGGCCCGCCCCTGGATGACCTGTGAAGCCGCATTCCGCTTGATGCTCTTAAAATATAAATCGAGAAACCAAAGATGCGAACCGCTTTGGATTGGCTACTGTGAGCCCTGCTCTGATCCACGCTGCGCGCGGCAGTTCCGAACGCGAGAATGCCGCATGGCCTACGTCTATGACGACGCTTCTTGAAAATGCGATGGGAGAGGCTGCATGATGGCGCGACGAGAAACGCTGGCGTTGCTCGCAGGCAGCGCAACTGTCTTGCTGAGCGGGTGCGGCACGCGCTCCTCTGCAAAATACAGATTCCGTATGACTGTGGACGTTGAAACTCCGCAGGGTTTGAAATCGGGATCGTCAGTGTTGGAGGTGCGACTGGCGCGTGGCATGGCCGTTGGCGACAGCAGCGGGGTAAGTTCGGGTGTTTTTGGCGAGGCTGTAGTGGTCGATTTGCCAAGCGGTCCATTGTTTGTTCTTCTGAAAATGCCTGATGCCGGACCGCCCCTTCAGGCAATTGTGCCGGAAGCTTTGCTAGGCAGACGATCGGATGGACCTGACGGAGTTATGTCAGACACCGCAAAACTGGGTTCGACCTGGTTTGGCGAATATCGAGCGGAGCTACCGCGCACTCGCGACCGCGGCTCGCAGGTAAGTAACAATAACTGGCCGATGATGGTCCGATTTCGTAATCTAAGTGACCCCATGAGTGTGGAAGAAGTTCTGCCTGACGCTGTGGGCGTCAAGAGAGTTTTACTGGAAACTACTCATGACGATGTGACTACCGGAATTGAGCAGAGGCTGAGATGGCTGCCCGATCTGCACGGTAGTTATCTGCATGGGGGTACGACTTCGCGGGGGGCTCCGCTTGGCCTGGATGGCGGTTCTTTCAGCACGGAGATTAAATGATGAGCAATGATCCAAAAGCAGACCTGGTCTATGCTCTTCTTGCACTGGACTCATACAATCGCGGATATGGGGCTGCAATTTCTGAACTGTCAGACGCCGAAGGGGAAAAACTTGGTGGTTTGACAATTTATGATAGCAAAGGTGATCTCGCCGCCAAAGACGCTGGTTTCTACGCCATCGCATATCAGGAAGCTGATGGCGATATCGTCATTTCCTACCGAGGAACGGACAATAAATTTATTTTCGACAGCCCGGAGTTGGGCCAGAGTGACCCGCTGTTTGGTTATGGTCTGGCGCTGGGTTGGACCGGTAACCAAGTTTATGGCGACAGCTCACTCGATCAAGCGCGGATCACCACGCAAAGTCGATTGGCGGCAGCTTTTTACCGAACGGTAACAGGCGTAGCAAGTGACGGAGTCTCAGCATCTAACGTAACGCTAACTGGTCACAGCTTGGGTGGCGGACTTGCTGGCTATATTGGTGATGTATCGGGGACAAAATCTGTCCTGTTCGATAACATGCCGTTTGGCATTGCCGCGGAGAGGCGTTGGGATGAATTGTCCAAGTCTGGCGATATCGCCACGCAGGCCCATACCTATTTCACCGAAAATGAATTCCTAGAGCATGCCCGTTCCGGCGACATTCAAACGATTTTGGGACTGCTATCGACTGAATTTGGTGCGGAGGATTTAGGCGCGTTTGGAGTAACTCTGGGCGCAGATACCGCCGCTTACGAATCGAACATTAGCAAAACTGCGCTTGACTCCTATGCCGGGCTGAGCGTCGTCAGCGCCGCCCCGTTCAGCTTCTACCACTCGATGTCGCTTCTAACTTCTCTGCTTTGGGCCAAAGCAGAAGACAAGTCCGATTGGATCGCTGCCGCTCCACAGCTGTGGCATGCCTATTTCGACGAGGACGTAGCGCAAACCATTGCCGAGGCAAGCGCACGAACCGTTGCGCAAAATGGCGGAACCGAGAGCGGCACCTTGCGCACTGCCATTGCCTATTCGGCGCTTTCTGAGGGTGATGACGAGTCCAAACCCTTTGGCGACACGGGCATATGGTCGATGTTCGACGATGCCGGAGATTTGGGTACTGTTCTTGCGGGGAATGAAACGGCTTTCTTCGACGAGTTTGTTACTGTGCGTCGTCATGGTTGGTTCGGAGACGTTTCGCCAGTCTATCTTCGGCAATATTTATCCGATCTGCTCGTGCAATATGCCGGTGCCCTGGCGTTGAACGATATCGAGGCTTCGTTCGACGCGGATGGGAAGCGGGGCAAAGTTCATACGGCGGCAGGCGATGTCGATGTAACGCAGGGCGTGCTGGCCTTTGAGAACAACGTTCTCTCAATCGATTTGTCCGATGTGCTTTGGAAGGATGTATTCACTGCAAATGGTGGAAGCGCGGTCGATCCTATAGATGCGGAGGCGTTTCGCGAGCTTTGGTTCGAGAAGTCTGCGGGTGATGCGCTGACGGGCGTGTTGGACGCGCTGGGGATCGGATCGCCCGATGAACTGGCGCAGCGTTTCTGGCACGCATCGGACGGGCATGTGATCGACCGCTTTGGTATTGCGGTCGGCGGCCAGCAGGGTGGGACGTTCGTGATCGCGCCGCGCGCCTATGATGTGGCTCCGGTGGGAGGTGATGATGCGCATGTTGATGCCTTCGTCGCAACTGCGGGTAACGACGACATACTTGGCACGGCGGGGCACGATATCCTGATCGGCAACGGCGGAACCGATTATATCAACGCTGGCGCGGGTAACGATGTGGTCATTGCCCGAGGGGGCGAAGGCTCTGAAGTGATCGGCGGCATTGGGCGCGACATCGTCTACAATAACGCAAGCGGCGGCAAGGTCTATGGCGATACCGAGAGCGGATATTATGAAAAGCCCCTCTATGATGCGAATGGCGCTCAGACCGGTACAGAAGTTACCAAGGTAGAGGACAACGAGGCAAATTCCGACCTGTTTTGGTTCGCGCCCAACGTTGAGATCATGGACGCGCAGGTTCATGATCGCCTGGTCTATAATGGGTATGCGCTGACGGGCGGTGACCGAAATCCGGCTTACACATTTGCATTCGCGGGCGCGTTGACAATGAGGACCTTGGGGGCTCTCAATGCGTTCGGCTACGCTAATTCACTGAGCAGTGCCGTTGCATTTTCTGCCAAAGCGGCCGGGATATTCTTCGACAAGCTTCATCCTAACGTCATCTATTATTATGAGCCGACCGGAGTGAACTCCGAAGGCGAGCAAGTCGGCGACCTGAGGATCGCGGATATGCTTGATGCATTCGATGTCCTCTTTGGAACGGACAACCCATCGGGAGCCTATAGTGGTGCGATGGTTGTCCATAATTTCAAGCTCGAGAGCGGCATCTTCGGGTTTCAACAGGCCTATCTCGCTCAACAGGGCACCTTGGGCATGGCTTTCAAGGAGGCCAATCCGATCGATGCCTTGTTGGCGCTCACCTCGCCGATTCTGCAAGCGAGTGCATATACGGCATCGGTTGCGATTTACCTGCAAACTTTGATGCTTCTCGATCAGGCGATCGGTATTGGTTCGACGATCAGGCAAGCGGCCAAGACTGCAAAATGGATCGACGGGGCCGATCCGCTGATCATCGACCTTGACGGCGATGGCATCGAAGCCACCAGCTTGGACGGCAGCAATGTATATTTTGACGTGGATGGCGATCTGTTCCGGGAGCGGACGGGTTGGTTAAAGGGGGATGACGGGTTTCTCGCTATTGATGCCAACGGTAATGGCCGGATCGACGACATTTCGGAGATGTTCGGCGGCGTCGGGGCATCGGGCTTTGGCGAACTGGCTACGCTGGACAGCAACCACGACGGCAAAATCACCGTGGCCGACGCGATGTGGGCGAACTTGCGCATCTGGCAGGATAAAGATGGTGATGGATTCACCGACGCTGGGGAACTGCGCTCACTCGACGACCTGGGTATCGTCAGCCTCGATGTAAGTGCAACCGCGCTCAATATCACCACGCCGCAAGGAACGAGGCTAACAGGCTACGGTGATGTCACCTTCGTGAACGGCGCTACTCGGCGAATGTTCGATGCCGTGCTTCCGTCCAATGATACGGATACGAAATACGCCGGCGAAGCCGGTCTCGCATCTTGGCAAAATAGCGTATCAATCGACGTCAAGGGATTTGGTCGTATTACCGACCTCTCCGTGGCAATGGCCAACGATATCGATTTTGGGACGCTGGCAGTAGAAACTGCTGCGGGAATGACCTCGGTCGACCTGAAAACGTTGGTCGAGCAGGCTGGCAGCGTGTTGGGCCGGTGGGGAGAAACACTTGAGCTGACGCGCGAGCTGACGCCGATGCTACTCGGCACGGATGCGCAGGGCAATACCGTGCTCGTCGACCGCGGCGTCTATGTCGAGGATGCGAGCGGAGGCTACTGGACGCTCAAATCCGGCGCCGCGATCCTGGATGCGCAGGGCCAGCCGATTACGCGCGCGACGCTCGAGCAGGTGTTGGCGCAGGCGTCGTCGTCTGGGCAGCACTGGCAGCTGGAACAGGCCTGGTCGCCCTCCACGCGGGATGCCGCTCTGCAGTTCCGCGACGAAGCCCCTTATCTTATGCGCGTCGAGAACGGTCGAGCCGTGATTCTCGATTACGGGATCAAGCAAGCCGATGGCAGCTGGCGGCTGGCGTCGGGCACGCCGATCCTCGACGCGCGGGGCAATGCGATCGCATCGCCCACGCGCGAGGATATTGTCGCGCTTGCCCATGCTGCCGGCACCGAATGGCGCACTGAGGAGATCGGGTTCAATCCCTATGCCAACCTGCCGGTCGAGCAGATTGGTGTGCGTTTCACCGACGGCCATGTGGTGGATTATACCGTGCAGGTCACGGACAGCTTGGGCACATTCTATGTCTGGGCGCGCAATCTGGATCGGGCGCTGGAGCTGGAAGCGAAGACCGGCGATTCCCGCGAATTCAATCTGCGTAATTACGAGATCGATTTCTATCATCTCGACGAGGTCGGCTCAACCGACGACAGCACCTATCGCGTCGAACTGCTGACACCGGCACAATTCCACTTCGCGACCTCATTGGGCGGCATTGATTTCAGGCCGGAGATGCTCACCGCCACGCTCGATGGCGCGGGGCATATCGCTTATTCGGTTAATGAAAGCGGACAGGCGAGCCTCAGCTCCGATCATTATGAATCTGCGATTAAGCAGATGATCGGCATGCTCGATCCGGTCATGGCGGAATATGTGATCGCCAGCCGGCGTTTCGCCGTCAAGCTGGCGCTGCAGGGCGGCCTTAAGGATTTTGCGGACGGGCTGACTTATGACGCCGCTACGGACAAATATCGTCCGACCACCAATCGCGAGCTCGCGCCCGTGTTCGAGGCGATCTTCGCTGCGGCACCAGCGACCAACGATAACGATGCCGCCTTCGATTATCTGACCGACTGGAACGAGATCCTCTGGCAGATCTATCCGGACTATGCGCCGAGCGGCAACGGCAACTTCATGGGCAGCTCGGTCAACATCGATCAGGCATTCATCTTCCAGATGATGCTGCCCGCTTTCGAGAATGTCGGCATCCCGCTCGATATCCGCGCGGTCGCCCATGCATTGTCCATCGACGAAAGCCGCATCATCACGCATGCGCCAACCGACACCATCGTAAATGGCACCAACGGGACCGACTTCTTCTATATGTCGGCGGGCAACCAGACCTTCCGTGGTGGCTTAGGAGCCGATTTCTACTTTGTCGGTAAAAACTCGGGCGACGATTATATCTTCGATCAGGACCTCCATGCCGACGATGAGCTGAGGTTCACCGATGTCCTCTCGACCGACGTAAAAGCGATCCGTGACGGGCAGGACCTAATCCTGCAAATTCGTGGCCGCACCAACTTCGTGCGCCTCACCGATCAGTTCCTCGGCGAACTCAATCCCTATACGGACACCGGCGAGCAGTTCGAATCTGGCGTCAGCAATATCGTCTTTGCCGACGGCGTCGTTTGGGATCGCTTCCGTATGTCGATGGAAGTGGTCGACCGCGACCGGGCCGCTGGCAATTTCAACGATCCTTATATCGGTTCGGGATCGGCAGACATATTGCTGGGCGGCAAGGGTAATGATTTCCTGAGCGGCGGCGCTGGCGGCGACTTCTATGTCTTCGAGCGTGGCGATGGCCAGGACGTCATTGACGATCAGGGCAATTTCTCGCTCGGAGCGGCCAAGGCGGGGCTCGATTTTCTTCAGTTCCGTGGCGATATCACTGCCGACGATCTTTACCTGATCCGCGATGGCGCGAGCGATAATCTCAAGCTCTACATTCGCGATGCGAACGGCAACATCAATCGCGATGCTAATGGCAATATCACCAACGATGGCATTGAGATCGTCGGGCAATTTGGTGGCGTCCGTCTGAACCTCCAGGGCCTTGCGGGACTCTTTGGCGGCAGCGACGGGCTAGATTATATCGCCCCCAATCTCATCGAGCGGTTTATTTTTGGGGATGGCACATCGCTCGAGTTTACCCAAATTGTCGAGCAGGTTCTGCAAAACGCCAAGACCGATGGCGACGATGCCATTTACGGTCTGCTCAACGAGAACAAACTCGATGGCGGTGCTGGCGACGATTATCTGAGCGGCAAGGAAGGGTTTGATACTTACATTTATGGCAAAGGCTACGGCCAGGACGTCGTCGAGGATGACGATTTCAGCCTGGCCATCTTCGGTGACAAGGACGATCTCCTGCAGTTTACCGACGATCTGCGCTGGACTGATTTCGATTATCTGCGTGATGGTCCGAGCGACACGCTAACCTTGCAAGTCAGCGGGACCGACGATCAGCTCATTCTCAAGGATTATCTCAAGCAGGTGCCCTTCATCGGGCACATCAACCTGATCGAAGATATTCAGTTCGGCGACGGTACCACATGGTCCTATCTGAAACTGCTCCAGCATTTTATCGACGTCCGGAAAACCGAGGCTAATGACACCATCTATGGGTTCAACGGCGTCAGCGACGTCATCGATGGCGGCGCCGGCAACGATCTGTTGCAGGGCCTCGGCGGAAACGACACCTATATTTTTGGCCCGGGCTACGGTGTCGACACCATTCTCGATGAGAGCGGCGACGACCATATTTCTTTCCAGAATCTGACATCGACTGATGTCGAGTTTTCCCGGACCGCTTTGGATCTGATCATCACCATCAAAAGCTCTGGTGAACAGGTCATCCTCAAGAACCAATATGTCCGCGACAATGGGCAGCATTATGCCGTCGAATATTTCGACTTTTCCGACCGGACGCTGCTGTTCACCGATTTCAATCCCGAAGACATGGATCTGGTCGGAACCAGTGCCGGCGAGGAAATCGTCGGCTCCGACTTTGCTGAAACGCTCGACGGTCGCGGCGGCAACGATACGCTGATTGGCGGCGACGGTGGCGATCACTACAAATTCGACGTCGGCTATGGCCAGGATGTTATCATCGATCATCGTATTCGAGCGGCGTGGCCCGACCGTCAGGGAGTCCGTGTCCCGGTCAATGACGTTGTCGAATTCGGTGACGATATCACTCGCGCCAATGTCGTTTTTACGCGCAGCGGCGACGATCTGATCATCTCGGTCCAAGGGCGGACCGACACGTTGCGTATTCGCAACCAGTTTCTCTCGCTCGACGACTCAATCGAGCGGTTCGAGTTCCAGGATAGTACATTTCTGTCAAATTCGGACATTGAGGAACTGCTCCAGATCGAAGGCGGGAACTTCGGCGACAACCTCATCCAGGGCTCTCTGACATTCCCGAACACGCTCGACGGCCGTCAGGGCGACGACACGCTGGTCGGGGGCAATGCGGCCGATACCTATGCCTTTACCGCCGGCTACGACTTCGATCAGATTGTCGAGCGGCCCGATCAGGCTGGCATCATTGACCGCATCGTGTTCGGAGCCTCCGTCACGCAGGATATGCTGCGCTTCTCTAAGAACGGCAGCAACCTTGTCATTGATCTGGGCAATGGCACTGATGTCGTCACGATCGTGGGCGGTTTGGCTAATACGCGCATCGAAGAATTTCATTTTGCCGACGGAAGCGTTCTTTCGCTCGAGCAGGTCATCGATCGAATGCTGACGGGCACTGAGCTCGACGAGAATCTGTCGGGTTTTGACGCGCGCAATGACACCATCGCGGGTGGGGGCGGCTCGGATGCGTTGGCGGGCGGCCTCGGCAATGACGTCTATCGCTTCGGCATCGGTGACGGGCGCGACAGCGTGACTGACACCGGTGGTGTCGACCGTATCGAATTCGGCGTGTCGATTACGCAGGATATGGTCAACTTCCGCCGTGTCGGCGCAGACCTGCTGATAACGCTGGCCACGGGCGAAGACACGCTGATCGTGTCGGGCGGCTATCGCCAGGCTCCTGTCGAGAACTTTGTCTTTGCTGATGGTTCGAACCTGACCATCGCCGATGTCCGTCTGCTCATTCAGAACGCACAGGACAATTCCGGACAGGATGATCTTGATCTGCGCGATTTCCCGGCCGCCGTCAGCATTGCTCCCGGGCATGGAAACGACCGGGTACAGATGGCAAACGACAGCAAGATCGTGATCAGGGCTGGCGATGGCCTCGACCGCGTGGAGATGCCTTCGGGCGTGACCCATGCCGACATCCTGCTTGTCGACCTCGCATCGACGGACGCAGTGGTGAAGCTTGCGGCGCTGGACAGCAACGATCTGGTGATCACATTCCCCTCAGCGGGGAACCAGATCACGATCGCAGGCGCGCTTGCGGGCGGCGCTACGCCGACCATAACCTTTGCTGACGGTCAGGTTTGGGATTTTGCGGCGCTCATCCAACGCTCGGTCGCCGACCAATCAAGCGACGGAGCGGATTACATACGCGGCAGCGCATGGGACGATCTGATCGACGCCGGCCGCGGCGATGATCAGTTGGTCGGCAACGGCGGCAACGACACTTTCCTTTTCTCAATCGGCGATGGACGCGATGTCATTGAAGACAGCAGTGGCATCGATACGCTCAAGATAAGCGGATATCGTCCAGACGAGATGACAGTATCGCGGACAGCACCGGGCCGCAACGAACTGCAATTGCGTTTCGGCCAAGGCGATGACCAGATTGTGTTGCGCTATGACAGCAATCTGAACGGCATCGACAGCGTCGAATTCGGCGACGGAACGCGGTTTTCGCGCGATGCCCTGTTCGACCTCGTGAATGGCCAGGGCACGGTTGGCGACGATCGTCTCGTCGGCACGTCCGGAGACGAAATATTCTCAGCTGGCAAGGGCGATGATGTTCTCATCGGTAGCGGCGGTAACGATGTCTATCGCTTCAACCGCGGCGACGGCCAAGATCGCATTGAGGCAAATGGTACGAGCGACGGCCAGGCGATCATTGAATTTGGTACCGATATTGCCCTTGAAGATATCGTTGCCAAACGTGACCCCGCTGGCAACATCGTCATCAAGATCGCCGGTAGCAGCGACAGCATCACATTGGTTGATCTCCCCGATGACGTCGATCCGGTGGTGGGACAACTCAAATTCGCCGACGGCCGCACGCGCTCGTTCGCCAGCCTGGCGGCATCGATCCTCTCCACGGATGGCGATGATCATATCGCTTTGACCACCACCGCAACGAGCGGTCTCGACCTCTACGGTGGTTTGGGGAATGACTGGATCGAAGCGGGTCGCGGCAACGACATCCTGACTGGTGGGAAAGGCGATGACCGCCTCGAAGGCCAAGCCGGAGCCGACATTTATTATTTCGACCGGGGCGACGGGCAGGACGTCATCATCGATTATGACGATGCGAGTGCTTCGAAACTGGACCGCGTGCGGTTCGGCGCTGGCATTACGCCGGGCGACGTTCGATTTTTAAGTGTTGGTCCGCAGGATCTGGTGATCGGCATTGTGGGCAGCTCGGACCGCCTGACAATCAAGAATATGTTCACAAGCGGCACCTCTACAACCGATTATGGCGTGGAGGAATTTGCTTTCGCTGATGGTACGGTCTGGTCGCTCGCTCAGATTTACGCGCACGCCGGAATTGGAAGCAGCAGCAACGACGTTATCGATTTTGGTACCCAACTTAACATCGCGGCTTCGCTCGACGGCGGTTCCGGCGATGACATATTGGCTGGCGGTCCGGGCGACACGACCTATGTCTTTGGACGGGGCTACGGACGTGATACGATCAGCGAAGGCGTAAATTGGAGCGGTTCGTACGACACGCTACGGATCGGGGAGGGGATTTCCTCTTCCGACCTGGTCGTCGTCCTCAGTGGGACCGACATCGTTCTACGTCTCGTTGGTAGCGATGATCGTCTGACGATCGTCGGCCAGGCGAACGCGCCCCAATCGCCTATCAATCGCGTTGTCTTTGCTGATGGGACGCAATGGTCGGCGAGCGAATTGCTCGCGCGCGCGCTGGCGCCAGATGCCGCCGAACGGCAACTTCATCCATCGAATGTCACCGGAAATGCGTTCGCTGGAGAGGTCTTCCGTACCGCTTTGCCTGGATCGGAAGGGGAGAGCGGCGCGTCTTCGGCGACTGTTGGGCTGGCGCAGTTCGAAGCGGTCGCCCAGCCGGTGGCCAACCTTGCTCTCGTCGGGTCCGCCACTGCGCTGGGGGCGGGCGTGTATCAACTGACGCCAGACGCGACCAACAAGGTCGGCGCGGTCTGGGGTACAATCGATCTGTCCAAAAATGTGGTCTGGACGACCAAAATGTATTTTGGATCGAAGGAAGCCGGCGCCGACGGCATGTCCTTTGCGGTTCAGAACCAAGGCGCGACCGTCCTATCCGGCGGCAGCGGGATGGGAACGCTGGTCTCGGGCTCCCTGGGCATCATTTTTGATACATGGGGCCAGACTCCAGACTTCAGCCAATTCGTGGTCAACGGCCAGTTCAATGATGAGGCCTTCGATCCGCATCACGATTTTACGCAGATCGAAGATGCTGCCTGGCACAATGTTGTCATCGAATGGAACGCGACAACAAAAACGTTCAGCTACAACGTAGACGGAACAGCAATCGGCTCCAAGACCTACAACGTTGTTGATAATTTGTTCGGAGGCGACTCAACGGTCTGGTATGGCTTCGGCGGCGCCACAGGCGGTGCTAGCAACGACCAGCGCGTACAGATATTATCGGTTCAGTCGACCGAGGCAACTGGTGCTGATCCTATGACGATCGGCACGGTCAATCATATTGGTTCCGGCCTCTACTCCCGGCAATTGGCGGGCTCCGCAGCTCAAAACCAATACGATGTTTTCGTGCCGCTCTCGCGTTGGGGAGAGGGCGTGGATATCATCACCAACTTCAAGCCCGGCAATTCGGGGGACAGCCTTGATATCGGCATCGCGCAAGGGCTTGCAGGGACCCTTCTCGTCAAGGCAGACGGCGCCGATACCTTGGTCTATTTTGCGGATGCAGGCGTCAAGCGTCTGGCTGATGCACGTTTGTTGCTGCGTCTCACCAATGTTGCGGCGTCCAACCTCACAGGTTTGAACTTTGCCGGGGCTCCATTCGTCAACATCCTCAATCAGACCTTGGAAGGCACCAGCGCTGTTGATAACTTGACCGGCGGTTGGGGTAACGACACTCTTGCTGGTCATTGGGCCGCGGACCGCCTGACCGGGGCAGCTGGCAACGACACGCTCTATGGCGGCGGTGATAATGACGTCTATGTGTTCAATCGAGGCGATGGGCAGGACCTCATCGTCGATCGCCGTGACGACTATGATTTCTTGTCCGGGGGCTATGACGCCGTCGAGTTTGGCGCGGGGATTGGCTGGAGCGACCTGAGCTTCGCGACGTCCGGCAGCGACCTCATCATCCGGTTGAACGGGAGCGACGATCAGGTCCGCATTGGAGCTGGTTTCCGCAATACCAATTACCGGGTCGAGGAGCTGCGCTTCGCCGATGGAACGGTGAAGAGTTACGATGCGATCATGCAGGTACTCTCGACCGGCGGGAGCGGCGATGACACGTTGGTCGACGATTCTGGCTCCAGCCTCCTCACCGGCGGCGCTGGCAACGACAATATGTCTGCCGGGTGGGGCAATGATCGTATCGTCGGGGGGACGGGCAACGACACGCTCTATGGCGGCGGCGACAATGACGTCTATGTGTTCAATCGAGGCGATGGGCAGGACCTCATCGTCGATCGCCGCGACGATGTGGATTTCTATTCGGGAGGCTATGACGCCGTCGAGTTTGGCGCCGGGATTGGCTGGAGCGACCTGAGCTTCGCGACGTCGGGGAGCGACCTCATCATCCGGTTGAACGGGAGCGATGATCAGGTCCGCATTGGAGCTGGTTTCCGCAACGGCAATTACCGGGTTGAGGAACTGCGCTTCGCCGATGGAACGGTGAAGAGTTACGATGCGATCATGCAGGTACTCTCGACCGGCGGGAGCGGCGATGACACGTTGGTCGACGATTCTGGCTCCAGCCTCCTCACCGGCGGCG
>Ga0207654_10000924_pt1 | contig 16223 bp, 15 predicted proteins | sample KBSC64metaG_FD_184355 | JGI IMG/M metagenome (GOLD analysis project Ga0207654, IMG submission 184355) | Corn rhizosphere microbial communities from Kellogg Biological Station, Michigan, USA - KBS C6-4 metaG (SPAdes) (version 2) | ecosystem: Host-associated > Plants > Roots > Rhizosphere > Soil...
TCCATGTCGAGAAAGTGGTAGAAAAAACCCTTGTAGCCGCTGAACCCGCTGGGCGCGTCGCCCTGCGGCGCGGTCCAGAAAAAGCGTAACGTCGCCAGCGTGCGTTCGCGCGCCAGGGCCCGGCTGATCCAGCCATGCTTCACGCCGATCGGATAGGCGGTGAGCGCGAAGCCGGTCGCGGCGATGCTCGCGAAGCTCGGCGTCGGCCAGCGATCGGCCATCAGGCCGTTGGCCGGGTTCGACCGCTCCCAGAAGAAGCGGAATGTCCGCTGGTGAATGTCGGCGAACAGCCCGGCGGTGGCCGGCGGTGCCGCCGCCGGCGCGCCTCCCATGCCCGCGGCCGTACACCCGCCCAGCAACGCGGCGGCGCCCCCGGCAAGCAGCAATTGGCGGCGATCAAGCATGGCGGCGATGGCTGGACGCGCGAATGACGAGTTCGGGCTTGAGCATTTCAGTGGTCGCTTCGACCGGCTCTTCGGATACGGTGATCGCGACCAGCTTTTCGAGCGCACGCTCCCCCAGCTCGGCGAGATTGAGCGCCATGGTCGACAGCGCCGGCGTGACATATTGCGCGATCGGTACACCGTCGAAACCGATGATCGCGACATCATCGGGTGCCCGCATCCCGCCCTCCGCCAGGGTCGCCATGCAAGCGACCGCCATCATGTCGTTTGCCGCGAACACACCATCGACGCGCGGATTCTGACCGAGAATCCGCCGGGCCGCGTCGATTCCGGAGGCTTCGCTGAAATCGCCTTCGATCTCGATGCCCGCTTCAGGACCGAGCAATTCGGCAATTGCGGAGCGAAAGCCGGCGCGGCGCGAGTCCGCGTCGGCATTGCCGCGGGGGCCGGTCACATGCGCGATGCGGGTGCAGCCTTGCGAAACCAGATGCGCCACCGCCTCGCGCGCGCCGGCGATATTGTCGATCGCGATCGTCGGGTGGGTGCCGTCGCTGGCCGCGGCATTCATGACGATCGCCGGCAGTCCCTTGGGCAGGTTGCGGCCGAGGAACTCGGCATCGACTTGCGGCGACATGACGAGCAGTCCGTCCACGCGGCCGCGCATCGCCCGGATCGCCAACTCGGTCTCATCGGCGCTGCCATGCATGTTGGAGAGCAGCAATTGCAGCCCGCGGCGATGCGCCGCGTAATCGATGCCGCGGATGATTTCGGAGAAGAACTCGCCGAACAGATCGGGCAGCACCACGCCGATCGTGTTGGAGCGACCGCGCGATAGGCTGCGTGCGCCGAGGTGCGGGACATAGTCTAGCGCGCGCGCCGCCTCGATCACGCGCTGGCGCGTGGCCGGAGTGACGCTGGCATGGTTGTTGAGCGCGCGGCTGGCAGAGGCGACCGAAACCGCAGCGCGGCGAGCGACATCGCGAATGGTGGCGGTCGACATCTATTCCTCCCCAATGCGCCGGCTGGCGGTGCGTGTAACCGTTTCCACGAACTCTTCTAAGCCCCAACGGGGCGCCGCGCCAAGCGGCTTTTTACGACCGGATCGGTGCTAAGCGGCAGCGCGCGGGACGGCCGGCATCGGCCGCGGCAGTGCGCGACCCTGTTCGTCGAACAGGTGCAGCGCCTCGGGTGCCAGCGCGATGCCGACCATTTCGCTGGTCGGCCGCGTTGGTAGCGAGGCGACCAACGGATCGGCGAGTCCGTCGATCGCGAGATGGACATGATGGACCGCCCCCAGCGACTCGATCAGCCGCACCGCGCCGGTCAGTCGATTGACGGCGCCATCGGGTCGCAAATGCTCTGGCCGGATACCCAAGGTGAGCGCGGCGCCGGTCGCGATCGAATCGGGCGAGATCGCCGTCTCGATGACCTGTCCGCCCGCCAATCTGACCGTCGCGCCTTTTGCGCCCGGCCCGGCATAGGTCGCCGGAATCAGGTTCATCGTCGGCGATCCGATGAACCCCGCGACGAAGATCGTATCGGGCCGCGTGTACAACTCCTCGGGTGTGCCGACCTGTTCGATCACCCCACCGTTCAGCACGACGATGCGATCGGCCAGGGTCATCGCCTCGACCTGGTCGTGCGTGACATAGATCATCGTCGTTCCCAACGCCTTGTGCAGCCCGGCGAATTCGTAACGCATGCGCACGCGCAACGCGGCGTCGAGGTTGGACAGCGGCTCGTCGAACAGGAACACCTTGGGCTGGCGGACGATCGCGCGCCCGATCGCGACGCGCTGGCGCTGGCCGCCCGACAATTCCTTGGGCCGCCGGTCGAGCAGATGCGCGATATCGAGCGTCGCCGCGGCCGCATCGACCGCCGCAGCGATCTCCGCCTTCGATCGTCCGGCCAGCTTGAGCGCGAAGCCCATATTCTCGCGCACGCTCATATGCGGATAAAGCGCGTAGGATTGGAACACCATGGCGATGCCGCGCTCCGACGGTGCCACATCATTGACTGCGCGGCCGTCAATCTCGACCGTCCCCGAACTGAGCGTCTCCAGCCCGGCGATGCTGCGCAGCAGGGTCGATTTGCCGCAGCCCGAGGGCCCGACGAACACGACGAATTCGCCATCGGCGATGTCGAGATCGATGCCTTTCAGGACCTCGACCGGCCCGAACGCCTTGGCTGCTTGTGTCAGGCGTACCTTCGCCATCGCGCTCTCCTGCTGCGGCGGTGCCGCTTGCCGCGACCCTAACTGCGCCACGCGGCGATGCAAGGCGCGGGTGTGAGCGCGACCGGCGGCGATTGACTTCGTGTCGTCGCGCGTCACGCTGGGATGCAAATGTTGGAGGCGGTCAAGACAACGCCGGCTGAACGAGCGCGACAGGGCGAGTTCATTGACATTGTGCGATGACCTTGGCGGTGTCGGCAGGAGTGGGGCAGATGATGACGCGCAAGCGGATGGGTTCGGCGACAGCAGCGATTTTCGTGCTGATGGCGGGCGCCGTCCTGCCGGGCATGGCCACCGCGCAAGACATCCCGTCTGCGGCGGCATCCGCGTCCGGGTCCGATGATGCTTATCGCTATATAGACGACGCCGATGGACTGCTCGACGCCATGGGCACGTCGCCGCCCGATCACGGCTTCAGGTTCGACGGTATCGACTGCTGGGCCTGGGCGATGGCCGATGGCTCGACGATCCTCGCCGAGCCGCTCGGCGACGATTACCGCTATTACGTCTTCGCGCCGGGCGACGATTATCCCTTCTTCGTCGGCGACCGGACCTATGCCTATGGCTTTGAGGGGCGAACCCTCGCCGCTGTCTATGGCGACAATGGCGATCTGGTCGATCCGTCCGACGATATCGTCGACGGGGCGGCGTGGCTGTCGGAGCGTGGCTTCGGCATGAAGCGGGCGATGCAGACTCCCGAGCCGGTCTATGCCGGCGACTGGGCCGACAGCATCGGCTGGTTCGGTGGGATCGAGTTGCGGCTCGATACCTGGCGCAATCGGCCGGGCTGGATCCGCTATCGCGCCGGGCCGGGCCGGCTGCATCATCGCGACTGGCGCGAAAGGCTCGGAGCCGAGGGCCAGAAGCGGCGGCAACGCGCCGAGTGGTTCGACCGGTGGCGGCGTGGGGGCTATCGCGGCCCGCCGCAGGGCGACGGCAAATGGGTGACCAAGCCGGGTCGCGTCGCGCCGGACAAGGACAATGGTCCCGGCAATCGGCCGGGCAAGGGCCATTGGATCGGCCGCCCGCGGCCTGTCGCGCCGCCAACACCGGGTGCGCCGGGCGCGTCGGTGGTGAAGCCGGGCGGACCGGGACGCGGCGATGGCATCGGGCCGGGTCGCCGACCGTATCCGCCGCGCTTTGGCCAGCCGTCGGTGCCCGGCTCTTCCCCGCCGGGACCCCAAGGCACGCCGGCGACGCCAGCTCCCTTGCCGCCACCGGTCGTCGTGTCCCCGCCGCCGACAAGGGGTGGCTTCGGACGCCCGAACCGGCCGCTGCCGAGGATGCTGAACGATCGCGACGTGCCTTCTGTCGCCCCGCCACCGCCGCCCGCGGTCGCGCCCACACCGGTGCCCGTACCGACACCCGCGCCGGGCACGCTACGCAGCGACGGGCGTTTCGAGCGGCCGGCGCGTGTGGTGCCACGACCGCCGATGGTGAAGGTCGATCGCGACAGGGGCGAGTCGCTGCCTGAAGAGCGGGCCGTATCGCGGCGCCCCGAACCGCAGCGGCCGCCTGCCCCCGTCATCGTCGCGCCGCGGCCAAGCTTCTCGCCGCCCCGCGCGCCGGTATCGGCACCTCCGCCCCCACCGCCTTCGCCGCCGGCTGCGGCGCGTGTCATACCCGCCCCACCGGTTGTCCGGTCCAACGGGCCGGCCCCCGCACCGCGGAGCGGCGGTGCACCCAGGGGCGACGGCGGGAAGCGTGGCGGCTGGAAGGGAAAGGACAAATGAGATGACAGGCCTGGAGGGCGGCTGTGCCTGCGGCGCGGTGCGCTTTGGCCTCGGCTCGCCGCCGATGGTCGTGCATTGTTGTCATTGCACCGACTGCCAGACCGAAACCGGCAGCGCTTTCGTCATCAACGCCGTGATCGAGGCGGATCGCGTCGCGCTGTTGCGGGGCAGCCCCGAGGCGGTGATGACGCCATCGGAGAGCGGCAAGGGACAGGAGATCGTGCGCTGTCCTGACTGCCACGTCGCCTTGTGGAGCCATTATGCCGGATCGGGGCGCAAGTCGGCGTTCGTCCGCGTCGGCACGCTCGACACGCCCGCCGCGTTGCCGCCCGACGTCCATATCTACACGCGCTCCAAATTGCCTTGGGTGACGCTCCCACCCGGCGCGAAGGCTTATGACGGCTTTTATCCTGACCCGGCGGAGGTGTGGTCGCCAGAAGCGCGGACACGCTGGCGGACGATGCTCGCGGGCTGACGCCGACCAAGTTGTCCACCCGGGGGGCGGTAGGACAACATCCTGCTCGGCATCCTTTGAGGCCGCGCGCATTGGTGCAACGGGCCACGAATAAGATCGGCTCACCTGCGGCGCGACCGGAGGGAATTTCGCGCTCGCGCGTTGATGACGTGTCCGGCAGCGTTCGACGTGCGGCCGGGCGTGTAAAACGAAGCGAGAGGTCACCATGCGTAAGACAATGATTCTGGCTTTGGCTGCCGCCGGCACGATGCTCGCCGCCGCCACCCCTGCCATGGCGCGCGAAGGATGCGGTCGCGGCTGGCACCGCGGCTGGCACAATCGCTGTGTTCCCAACGGACCGCGCTATGTCGCCCGCGGGCCCGAGGTCCGGTTGGTGATCGGCCGCTATTATCCCCAGCGTGGCTATTGGGACGGCCGCCGCTATTGGTGGCACCGCGAGCGCTGGAACGGCGGCTGGCGGTATCGCTGAGCTGGCGAAAGGCTAGGCGGCGCGGCAAAGCCAGTTTCAGGTCGGCCATGCCCCCGGCATGGCCTGCGGGATGCGGGGCATCCCGCACCTGAAACTCGTCGGTCGGCGCCTGAGCGCCGCTGGCCGATCTGAGCCGGGTTTGCGCGTATTTAGCTGCCGCTAAATCCTTGCCGGCTCAGATGTGGATCGGCTTCCCCGTCACCGCCATCGCTGCTTCCTTGATCGCCTCGCTGTGTGTCGGATGCGCATGGCAAGTGTAAGCGATGTCCTCGCTGGTCGCGCCGAACTCCATCGCCTGCGCGGCTTGGGCGATCATCGTGCCGGCGACGCTCGCGATGCACCACACGCCGAGCACGCGGTCGGTCTTGGCATCCGCGATCACCTTCACGAAGCCGTCGGGCTCGTGATTGGTCTTGGCGCGACTGTTGGCCAGCATCGGGAACTTGCCGACCTTCACTTCGCCACGCTCCTTGGCGGCTTCCTCGGTCAGGCCGACACCGGCGATTTCGGGCCAGGTATAGACCACCGACGGGATCACGTCGTGGTTCACGATGCCGTGCTGGCCGGCGATGTTCTCGGCGACCGCAATGCCTTCGTCCTCGGCCTTGTGCGCGAGCATCGGGCCGGGAACGACGTCGCCGATCGCCCAGATGCCGGGGACCGATGTCTTGAAGTCGTGGTCGATCTCGATCTGCCCGCGCTGATTGGTGCCGAGGCCAGCCTTGTCGAGCGCCAGGCCGTCGGTATTGGGCTTGCGGCCGATCGACACCAGGACGGTATCCGCCTCGATCGTCTCGGCAGCGCCGCCGGCGGCGGGTTCGACGGTCAGGGTGGCCTTGTTGCCCTTGACCGTCACACCGGTGACCTTGGTCGACAGCTTGAACTCGATCCCTTGCTTCTTGAAGATCTTGTTCGCTTCCTTGCGCACATCGCCGTCGAAGCCGGGCAGGATCTGGTCGAGGAATTCGACCACCGTGACCTTGGCGCCGAGCCGACGCCACACGCTGCCGAGCTCGAGCCCGATCACGCCGCCGCCGATCACGACCATCTGCCCGGGAACCTTGGGCAGTTCGAGCGCCCCGGTCGAATCGACCACGACCTTCTGGTCGATCTCGACGCCGGGAAGCGGGGTGACGCTGGAGCCGGTGGCGATGACGATGTTCTTCGCGCGCACGCTGCGGTCGCCGACCAGGACGGTGTCGGCGGCGGTGAAGGCGGCATGGCCTTTGATCCACTCGACCTTGTTCTTCTTGAACAGGAATTCGATCCCGCCGGTCAGCTGCTTGACCGCGTCCTTGCGCTGGCCGTGCATCGTGTCGAGGTCGAGCTCGGGCGTGACCTTGATGCCCATCTTGGCCATCATGCCGTTGGCGGCGTGATCGTAGAACTCGGACGCGTGCAGCATCGCCTTGCTTGGGATGCAGCCGACATTGAGGCAGGTCCCGCCCAGCGTCTCGCGGCTCTCCACGCACCCGGTTTTGAGCCCAAGCTGCGCCGCGCGGATCGCCGCGACATAGCCGCCGGGGCCGGCACCGATCACCAGGACGTCGAAATCATAGTCAGCCATCACACACTCCACCGTGCTCCTGCGAAAGCAGGAGCCTAGGGTAACAGAGCCCTTCGCGGCCCTGGGCTCCTGCTTTCGCAGGAGCACTGATAAAAACAGCGATACGCGTCAGAACAGCGTGTCGTACAAATCCTTCCACTGCGGATTGTCCCGCTCGATCATCTCGATCTTCCAGCTCCGCTTCCATTTCTTCATTTGCAGTTCGCGACGCCGTGCCTCTTGAAGATCGTCATACGCTTCGTACCAAACAAGGAGCGTGCAGCCATGCTTCTTGGAGAAACCGTCAACCACCTTGTTGCGGTGCAGATAAGCCCGCCCCAGCAGATCGCTGGTAACGCCCAGATATAGCGTGCCGTTTCGCCCGCTCGCCATCAGGTAGACGCAGCCTGACTTCGTGATCGGTCTCCTTCCTCATGCGTTCCTGCGAAAGCAGGGACCCAGGGCCGAATCTCCAGCGGCCCGCGAATAACCCTGGGCTCCTGCAGGAGCACTGCAGAACCTTACAGGTCGATCAGAATGCGCGTCGGGTCCTCGATCGCGTTCTTCAGCGCGACCAGGAAAGTCACCGCCTCGCGGCCGTCGATCAGGCGGTGGTCGTAGCTGAGCGCGAGGTACATCATCGGCCGCACCACTACCTGGCCGTCGCGAACCACCGGACGGTCCTCGATACGATGCAAGCCGAGCACCGCCGATTGCGGCGGGTTGATGATCGGGGTCGACATCAGCGAACCGAACACGCCGCCGTTGGAGATGGTGAAGGTACCGCCCTTCATTTCCTCCATCTTGAGCGTGCCGTCCTTGGCGCGCTTGCCGAAATCGCCGATCGTCTTCTCGATGCCGGCGACCGACAACTGGTCCGCATCGCGGATGACCGGGACGACCAGACCCTGCGGCGCCGAGACGGCGACCGAGATGTCGGCATAATCGTGATAGACGATTTCCTCGCCGTCGATCTGGCCGTTGACCGCGGGCACGTCCTTCAGCGCCATGCAGGCGGCCTTCACGAAGAAGCCCATGAAGCCGAGGCGGACGCCGTGCTTCTTCTCGAACAGGTCCTTGTACTTGGTACGCGCCTCGATCACCGCCGACATGTCGACGTCGTTGAACGTCGTCAGCATCGCCGCGGTGTTCTGCGCGTCCTTGAGGCGCTTGGCGACGGTCTGGCGCAGGCGCGTCATGCGCACGCGCTCTTCCTTGCGGCCGGTCGAGGCGGCGACCGATGGGGTCGGGACCGGCTCGGTCGACGGCGCGGGCGCGGCCGGGGTCGCGGCGGCGGCGAGCACGTCGTCCTTGGTCAGGCGACCGTCCTTGCCGGTGCCCTTGACCGTCGCGGGATCGACGCCGGTCTCGAGCACCGCACGGCGCACCGAGGGGCTGAGCGCGGCGGGCGTATCGCCCGATGCCGGCGCCTGCTGGCCAGCGGTGGCGGCGGGCGCCGCAGTAGAGGCGAGCGTCGGCGCAGGAGCCGCTGGGGCAGGGGCGGGGGCCGGTGCAGCGGCGCCGGCACCGCCTCCCTCGATCGTCGCGAGCAGCGCGCCGACCGCGACGTTATCGCCGACCGCGACCGCATGCTGGCCCATCACGCCGGCGACCGGCGACGGCACTTCGACCGCGACCTTGTCGGTTTCCAGGCTGACGATCGGCTCGTCCGCCTTCACCGGGTCGCCGGGCTGTTTCAGCCATTCGCCGACGGTTGCCTCGACGATCGATTCGCCCAGCGTGGGGACGTTGACTTCGGTTGCCATCTTCACCTCGTCATCCCAGCGAAAGCCGGGATCTCATGATTAGTATCTGCCGCTCGAAACCCCGGCTTTCGCTGGGGAGTCGGGCGGTTCTAGCCCTTCCGCGTGCGGCGGATTTCTTCGCGTACATTGTGGCCCAGCGCGTCGGCGACGAGCGCGGCCTGTTCCATCTGGTGGCGCTTGGCGAGGCCCGTCGCGGGCGAGGCCGAAGCGGCACGGCCGGCGTAGCGCGCGCGCTTCACCTTGCATTTGGCCGCGGCCAGCGCTTCCTCGATCAGCGGTTCGACAAAGAACCAATAGCCGTTGTTCTTCGGCTCTTCCTGCGCCCAGACGATCTCTTCGAGCTTGGGCATGCGGCGGACGCGCTCGGCGAGCGGATCGCCCGGGAACGGATAGAGTTGCTCGACGCGGACGATTTGGGTGTTCTCGTCGCCTGCGGCATCGCGCGCTTCGAACAGATCATAGGCGACCTTGCCGGTGCACAGCACCAGCCGCTTGGTCTCATTGTCCGCCGGTGCATCGGGATCGGACAGGATGCGGCGGAAATGGCTGTCGCCCAGAAAATCCTCGGCCTTCGACACCGCGCGCTTGTGGCGCAGCAACGATTTGGGCGTGAAGATCACCAGCGGCTTGCGGAACGTCCGGTGCATCTGGCGGCGCAACAAATGGAAGATGTTGGCCGGCGTGGTGCAATTGGCGACCTGCATATTGTCGCCGGCGCAGAGCTGGAGGAAGCGTTCGGGACGCGCCGAGCTGTGCTCGGGGCCCTGGCCTTCGTAACCGTGCGGCAGCATCATCACCAGGCCGTTGGCGCGCAGCCACTTGGCTTCACCCGACGCGATGAACTGATCGATCATGATCTGCGCGCCATTGGCGAAATCGCCGAACTGGGCTTCCCAGATCACCAGCGTCTTGGGGTCGGCGAGCGCATAGCCATATTCGAAGCCCAGCACGCCATATTCGCTGAGCGGCGAATCGAGCACTTCGAAATTGCCATGTTCGACATTCCACAACGGCACATATTTGTGCTCGTCATTCTGGTCGACCCAGACGGCATGGCGTTGCGAGAAAGTGCCGCGGCCCGAATCCTGTCCCGACAAGCGGACGCCATAGCCTTCCGACAGCAGCGAACCGAAGGCGAGCGCCTCACCGGTCGCCCAGTCGAAATTCTCGCCCGACTTGAACATCTCGCGCTTGGCGTCGATCACCCGGTTGAGCGCCTTGTGGACGGTCAGATCTTCGGGGATCGTGGTCAGCGTACGGCCCAGGCTGTCGAACAATTTGCGCTCGATACCCGTCTCGACATTGCGGCGCGCCGTCTCGGCGTCGGCCGGCATGTGCAGCCCCGACCAGCGCCCCGCGAACCAGTCGGCCTTGTTGGCCTTGTACGACGCGCCGGCCTCGAACTCGCCTTCGAGCAAAGTGTCGAACTGATGCGTGACCGTGTCGATCCAGGCCTGGTCGACCACGCCCTCGGCGATCAGCCTTTTGCCATAGACTTCGCTGACGCCGGGATGCTGGCGAATCGCCTTGTACATCAAAGGCTGGGTGAAGCTCGGTTCGTCGCCTTCGTTATGACCGAAGCGGCGATAGCACCACATGTCGATGACGATGTCGCGATGGAAAGTCTGGCGGAACTCGATCGCCATCTTGCAGGCGAAGGTCACCGCTTCGGGATCGTCGCCATTGACGTGGAAGATCGGCGCCTGGACGCCCTTGGCGACGTCCGACGGATAAGGCGACGAGCGCGCGAATTGCGGGCTGGTGGTGAAGCCGATCTGGTTGTTGATGACGAAGTGGATGCAGCCACCAGTATTATAGCCGCGGATGCCCGAGAAACCGAGGCATTCCCAGACGATACCCTGGCCCGCAAATGCCGCGTCGCCATGGATCAGCACCGGTAGCGAGTGGCTGTGCTCCTCGAGGTCGCCGGCCAGCGTCTGGATCGCGCGGACCTTGCCTAGCACGACCGGATCCTCAGCCTCGAGATGCGAGGGGTTGGCGACGAGCGACATATGGACCTTGATCCCGTCGAACTCGCGGTCGGTCGAGGTGCCGAGATGGTATTTGACGTCACCCGACCCGCCGACATCCTCAGGATTGGCCGAACCGCCCCCGAATTCGTGGAAGATCACGCGCAACGGCTTGGCCATCACGTTGGCCAGCACGTTCAGGCGGCCGCGATGCGCCATGCCGAACACGATATCGTTGACGCCCATCGCGCCGCCGTACTTGATCACGCTTTCGAGCGCGGGGATCATCGCTTCGCCGCCGTCGAGGCCGAAGCGCTTGGTGCCGACGAACTTCTTGCCGGCGAAGCGTTCCCACTGCTCGGCCTCGATCACTTTGTTGAGGATCGCCTTCTTGCCGTCGATGGTGAACTGGATCGCCTTGTCCTTGCCCTCCATCCGTTCCTGGAGGAAGCGGCGCTCCTCGACATCGGCGATGTGCATGTATTCCAGGCCGACATTACCGCAATAATTGGCGCGCAAGATGTCGACGAGCTCGCGGATCGTGGCCCATTGCAGCCCCATCGTCCCGCCGAGATAGACGGGGCGGTCGATATCGCTTTCGGAAAAGCCGTAATATTCGGTCTTGAGATCGTCGGGCAGTTCGTGCCGCGACAGGCCGAGCGGGTCGAGGCTGGCGGCGAGGTGACCGCGCACGCGATAGGTGCGAATCAGCAGCATCGCGCGGATCGAATCGCTCGCCGCCTTGACGATGTTGTCCTGGCTGGCCGGCTTGGCCGCCGGGGCAGGGGCGGGAGCGCCGCCGCGCGCGGGCTTGGCCGCAGGCTCCATCTGGGTCGGATCGAGCGCGGCGGTCAAATCGTCGGTCGATGATGGCGGCCAGGCGGGGTTCGCCCAGCTCGCGGTCGACGGGCCGTTTTCCAGCCCCTCGAACCAGCCGCGCCAGGACGGCTCGACCGAGTCGGGCGATTCCTTGAATTTCCTGTACAGCGTCTCGACGAACGCCGGGGACACCCCCGCCGCGATCTCGCTGAAATCCAGACCTTCGTAGCCCATCTTACACTCCTTCCCTCTCCCATCGGGAGAGGGTTGCGCAGACTTAGGTCTTGCCTAGCAAGGCCTTAGTCGGAGCTGGGTGAGGGGATCACCCCATCGAGAGCGGGTCCCCTCATCCAACTTCGGCTAGGCAGCAAGCTGCCAAGCCTTCGTATCCTTCTCCCTCAGGAGAAGGTTTGGTCGTCACCCCTTCAACACCTCGAGCAGCGTCTCGCCGAGCAGGCTCGGGCTGGCCGAGACCTTGATCCCCGCCGATTCCATCGCCGCGATCTTGTCCTCGGCGCCGCCCTGGCCGCCCGACACGATCGCACCGGCATGGCCCATGCGGCGGCCCGGAGGCGCGGTGCGGCCGGCGATGAAGCCGGCCATCGGCTTCTTGCGGCCGCGCTTGGCTTCGTCCTTCAGGAACTGCGCCGCTTCCTCTTCGGCCGAGCCGCCGATCTCGCCGATCATGATGATCGACTTGGTCTCGTCATCGGCCAGGAACAGTTCGAGCACGTCGATGAAGTTGGTGCCGTTGACCGGGTCGCCGCCGATACCGACCGCGGTGGTCTGGCCAAGGCCGGCGTTCGAGGTCTGGAACACGGCTTCATAGGTAAGCGTGCCCGAACGGCTTACAACGCCGACCGATCCCTTCTTGAAGATGCTGCCCGGCATGATGCCGATCTTGCACTCGCCCGGCGTCAGCACGCCGGGGCAGTTCGGACCGATCAGCCGCGACTTGGAGCCAGACAAAGCGCGCTTGACCTTGACCATGTCGAGCACCGGAATGCCCTCGGTGATCGTCACGATCAGCGGCACTTCGGCGTCGATCGCCTCGAGGATCGAGTCGGCGGCGAAGGGCGGCGGCACGTAGATCACCGACGCGGTCGCGCCGGTCTTGCTCACCGCCTCGGCGACGGTGTCATAGACCGGCAGGCCGAGATGCTCGGTGCCGCCCTTGCCCGGCGTCACGCCGCCGACCATCTGCGTGCCGTAATCGAGCGCCGCCTTGGTGTGGAAGCTGCCGGTCTCACCGGTCATGCCCTGGGTGATGACCTTGGTATTCTTGTCAACGAGGATGCTCATTCGGTGCCTCTTCCTGATAGTCGGACGGGGCGCCGTGCCCCTTTTAGTAATATACGAGTTGTTCAGGCCAGCGAGCTGTCGATGCCCTTGCAGGCGACCAGCAATTCCTTGACCGCGTCGACCGAGACACCGAGGTTCGCCTTGGCTTCGTCGTCCAGCGCGATCTCGACGATCTGCTCGACGCCGCCGGCGCCGATGATCACCGGCACGCCGACATAGAGGCCATCGACGCCATACTGGCCGTCGACATAGGCCGCGCAGGGCAGCAGGCGCTTCTGGTCGCCGAGATAGGCTTCCGCCATCGCGATGCCGCTGGTCGCGGGCGCGTAATAGGCCGAGCCGGTGCCGAGCAACGCGACGATCTCGCCGCCGCCGCCGCGGGTGCGCTTGACGATCGCGTCGATCCGCTCCTGGGTCGACTTGCCCATCTTGATCAGGTCGGGAACCGGGATGCCGGCGACGGTCGAATATTGCACCACCGGGACCATCGTATCGCCATGGCCGCCGAGCACGAAGGTGGTGACGTCGCGCGCCGACACGCCGAACTCGTCGGCGATGAAGTGGCTGAAGCGCGCCGAGTCGAGCACGCCGGCCATGCCGACGACCTTGTTGTGCGGCAGGCCGGAGAATTCGCGCAGCGCCCAGACCATCGCGTCGAGCGGGTTGGTGATGCAGATGACGAACGCGTCGGGAGCGTTGTTCTTGATGCCCTCGCCGACCGCCTTCATCACCTTGAGGTTGATGCCGAGCAGGTCGTCGCGGCTCATGCCCGGCTTGCGGGCGACGCCGGCGGTGACGATGATGACATCCGCGCCCGCTATGTCCTTGTAATCGTTTGATCCGGTGATCTTGGCGTCGAAGCCCTCGATCGGGCCGCACTGGCTGAGGTCGAGCGCCTTGCCCTGGGGCACGCCCTCGACGACGTCGAACAGGACGATGTCGCCCAATTCCTTCTGAGCGGCGAGATGGGCGAGCGTGCCGCCGATATTGCCGGCGCCGATCAGCGCGATCTTCTTGCGGGCCATGTGCACTCCTAAGCGCGAGTGGGCGCACCCCAAGGCGCGCGGGACGCGACGGCGCTTAGGCGCTTGGCGGCCCCGAAGCAACCGCTAAACAGGAGGAATTAACATCCATTACTGCAATTCATTCGCAAGTGCAATAGTGCGTCAATCATCAACATAGCGGCGCTCGCCGGTTGCCGCGTTGAACCAGACGGTGATCGGCCGCCCGGTCGCCTCGTCGAGGAAACGTTCGTTGGTCGGCCGCCAATTGGCGTCGAGCGGCGTGCTGGCATTGCCGCGGTAATTGACGCGTTCGAAGACGATCGCAGCGACGAGGATTGCCGGGAAGATCAGCATCGGCCAGCCGGCGGCGTCGACCAAGGTGACCCATAGCCCGACCGCCAACCAGGCCAGGCCAAGCGCGAGGACGACGTTGCGCAACATGTCAGGGCGCCGGATCGAGGATGACCGCGGTGCCGTAGGCGACGACCTCGTTCATCGCCTGCGCGATCTCGCCCGAGTCGAAACGCATCATCACCACGGCGTTGGCGCCCATCACCGTCGCGTTCTGGATCATGCGGTCGATCGCGTGCCGCCGCGCATCCTCGACCAGCTTGGTATATTCGGGGATCTCGCCGCCGACGATCGAGCGCAGCCCGGCAGTGATATTGCCGCCCAGGCCGCGGCTGCGGACGACGACGCCGAACACCTGGCCCAGGTTCCTGACGACATTGTGGCCGGCGACATTCTCGGTGGTGGTGACGATCATGCGGCGTCTCCTATGGTTGCGCTGGCCGGGTGTCGTCCGGGGCGCTGGGGTAGCACGAGGATGAGAATAACGATTGCCGCCGCAAGTACCAGCGACGCCAAGGGGCGGCTGAGGTCTAGCCCGCCATGCTCGAGCGGCTTGTCGAGGAAGTCGCCGACGGTCGCGCCCAGCGGCCGGGTCAGGACAAACGCGATCCAGAACAGGACTATGCGGCTGACCTTGGTCGTGAAGTATAGCAGCGCGACGACGGCCAGCGCGCCGCCGAATACCGCCGCGCCGCCCAAATAGCCGAGCCCGCCATCGTCAGCCGCCCAGTCGCCGAGTGCCGTGCCCAGCGTTTGCGAGAAGGTGATGGTCACCCAATAGAACAGCTCCGCGTGCGGAGTATGGATGTCGTCGGTCGAGACCTTGCCCAACGTCGCTTTCCAGAGCCAGAGCGAGCCCAATACCAGCACCAACAGGACCAGCGAGCCCCCGGCGTACCCGATCCCCAGCGAACGGTCGGCGAAATCCGCCATCGTCGTTCCCGCCGTGGTCGAGGCGACAATCGTCGCCCAATAGAGAAAGGGATGGAATTTCCGGGCGCCGATTTGCGCGACGACCAAGAGGATCAGCGGCGCGAGGAAAATGGCCGTGCCGATCAGATACCCCAGGTCCATGGTCATCGAGACCGTGTCCCCGCCGGTCTCGCCCAAGGTGGTGGCCAGGATCTTGATCATCCAGAAGCCCAGCGTGACGGCGGGAACCTTGCTCGACGCCACGCGATCCGAATCGTCCATGCTCTCTCCTAATAGGCCAGACCCAATGCGACATAGACATGGTATCGGTCGCCATGATGACCGGCGAAACTGGGCCCCGCCGAGGTCAGTAGCGACAGCGGCCCCTTCAACCGATAGATCGCGCCCAGGCCCAGCGTCGTGGTTGGGCGGGCACCAACCGAGTCCGGCCCGCGATGCGTGACCTCGCCGCCGACGCTGAGCCGGGACGACAGCGCGCACGTTACCGCGCCGGCGGCCTGCCAGTAATTGCGGCTGCCGGCACCGGGGTTGAGCGTATAACCGCCGCCGCCGAACAGCGACCATTTGCCGATGTCCTTTTGCGCCCAAAGCGGCAGCAGCATTGCGGTCTTGCCCGACCCGTAACGCTTGCCCGAGCTCGGCAGGATGAGGCGCGGAAAGGCGGCGATCGAAAAGCCGCCGCGGTCGTCGTGGTAGAAACGATATTTCACGCCCAGTTCGACGTCGCCAATCCCGGTATGCGCGCCGGGACCTCGGGTGAAATTGAGCGGCAAGGTCGCGGTCAGCTGGAGATCGCGCATCGCGCCGTAATTGACGTCGAGTCCCGCCGAGCCGTCGAACGCGCCACCGCTGCGGGCACCCGCTCCGAACAGGTAGAGTTCCCAATGACGATAGTCGGTCGGTTGGGGGTCGTCGGTATCATAAGGCGGCCCGGCCAGCGCCGGAACCGGCAGGATGCCGAGCAGGATCGCGGCCAGCGCTGTCGTGGGTCGAGCCATCGCCGCGTCGACTAATCCTTGCCGTGACCTTGCGCCAGATACTCGTCGGAGCGCATTTCCTCCAGCCGGCTGACGGTGCGCTCGAACTCGAAGCGGCCATCGCCCTTGGTATAGAGCTGGGCGGGCGCGGCATCGGCGGCGGCGAGCAGTTTGACCTTGTGCTCGTAGAGCGCGTCGATCAGCGACACGAAGCGGGCTGCTTCGTTGCGGTTGTCGGGTC
>Ga0207654_10000931_pt1 | contig 16142 bp, 16 predicted proteins | sample KBSC64metaG_FD_184355 | JGI IMG/M metagenome (GOLD analysis project Ga0207654, IMG submission 184355) | Corn rhizosphere microbial communities from Kellogg Biological Station, Michigan, USA - KBS C6-4 metaG (SPAdes) (version 2) | ecosystem: Host-associated > Plants > Roots > Rhizosphere > Soil...
AAAAATTGCTTGCCGAAGCGGGGGCAAAGCAGGGATTGGACGAGAGGCCGGAGGTTTTCCAAGAGGTGGAGGCCGCAAAGCGCGCGATCCTCGCCAATGCATACATCAAGGAACTCACGGCTAGTCCTCCCCAATTTTCAGCTTCGCAAGTCCAAGCTTATTATGTACGCCACCCATGGCAATTTTCGGACCGAGTGAAATATATTATTCGAGAGTATGAATTGGAATCGCCGGGGCCAGCCAAGGCTGCCATCTATTCAAACCTCCTTGATCGGGGGGGGCTCTCTGCTTTAGCGGCGCAACTTGCAGATGAAGGCAGTACGACCCTTCCACGGCAAGTGCAGCGCTTCAGTAGCGACATGGGGCCGCTCGGCCAAAATCTGAACAGCCGTGTATCGGTGGGGTCCAAGGTTGCATACCAAACGGCAAACATTCTGCATCTCGGAACGGTTGAGGCAATTGAGCCCGCGCCCTTGTCCCTTAGCGAGGCCGCGGGAGATGTTAAAAGGGCGCTTTTGTCAGACTGGCAATCAGAAACAGTACGCTTGGAAATTGCTTCGCTACGTCAGTCGCGACACGTTCAAATAGTAAAACCGGATCTCAAACAGGGGGCCGAGTAGTGGCTTGGCGCTTCCGAAAACACTGGGCGATATGGTTTGGCTTATGCCTGGCTGCATTTCTTGCATCCCCTTCGGCAGCACTCCAGAAAGAAGGACCCGTTGCCGGAGCATCCCTCCAAACTGACGTTGACTATTCGGTAGGTCCGGGTGACGTGCTCAAGATATCGGTGTACCGCGCCCCTGATCTTGAAACCGTGGTGAAGGTTTCAAAGGATGGCTTCATTGTAATGGGAGCAATCGGGCAGGTAGCTGTCAGCGGCATGTCCCCATCTGCCATTGGTCAGCGCATAGCTTCCCGCTTGACCAGTGGCGGAATATTCTTGAACCCCATAGTGAACGTGATCGTTCAGGAATATCACAGCAAATCGATATCCATTTTGGGGGCCGTGGCACGGCCGGGCGAATATCCTATCGATAGAGAGGGGATGAAGCTGAGCGACATGCTTGCTCGAGCGGGTGCCGATCTCGGCGGAGGCGGAGGAGCGGTGCGCATACTCAACGACTCATCCGGAGTCAGCGGTGCGGAAGAAATTAACACCGTCGACATCGTCTCCGGTAAACGCGATAGGGCAGTGCAGCCCCATGATACGATCTACGTCAAGCCCGCTCCCACTTTCTACATTTCCGGAGAGGTTCAAAAGGCGGGCGCCTATCCCATCGAACCTGGGTTGACTGTGGAGCGAGCTATAGCGCTGGCGGGCGGCCTTTCGCCGCGAGGATCACGCAACAAGATCAAGATTACAAGAAAGCAAGGAGACGGACAAGCTGATCAGGTGATCAAGGCCAAAGCCGGAAGCACGGTGGCGGCTTTCGATCTTATCGTCGTTGGCGCGCGCATATTTTAACGCGCGCTTTGGAGGTGTGAGACAATGACGCTCCGGCACATCATCCAGGCCTTGTTCGAAAGGCGACGGTTCATCTTCTTGGGCGGCGGCGTCGGCTTGGTTGTAGGTCTGCTGTGGACCCTCGTTGCGCAGCCCCTCTATCAGGGAACTGCGCAAATCGTCGTCAATGTTCGACCTCCCGAGACAATCGGTCCGCAATCGGTCGCCGACCAATTGTCCTCCGATTATCTCCTCACGCAAGAAGATATCATCCGGAGCCAACGGGTCGCTCTGCAAGTCGTATCGAGAATGGGCCCCGCAGTCACTGCAAGGATTGCTCAAGACGCCGGTTGGAACATCCTTGCTGGCCCGCGAGATGACTTCGTCGCCTCTAAATTGCGTGCAGGTCTCAAGATCGATGAAAGCGCAGTCAATTCGCGCGTCATATCCCTTAGCTATGTTAGTCATGACGGCAGAGCGGCCGCCGACCTGGCAAACGCCTTTGCTGACGCCTATGCCGATGTGAGTGTCGACCTTCAGGCCGATCCCGCACATCGCGCGGCTGCCCTGTATGATTCTCAAATGAGTGCGATCCAAGCCAAGCTCCGTTTGGCTCAAAGCCGGCTGGCGAAGCGATCGAAAGAGCTTGGTATCACATCAGGACGGGATCAATCTGATGCGGACACTGTCCGGCTCGAGGCGCTATCCGCACAGCTCGCCTCCGCAGAAGCGGCTAGCGCGTCGGTCGGGGCACGTACCGTTGGCAATGCATTACCTGATACGCTGACCAGTCCGGTCATTCAGGGTATGCAATCCGAGCTTGCGAGGCTTGAGGCGCAACGGCAGGCGCTGAGCACGATTGCTGGCCCGAATAATCCGGACCTTATTTCGATCAACAGCCAAATTGCAGGACTGCGAAAGCAACTGGGCCAGCAGCAGGCTCTGATCAGACAGGGTGCTGCAACATCTACCGTGCAGACCAGCAGCACCGTTGCCCGACTCGCTCGCGACGTCGAGAGCGCCCGGGCGCGTGTCATCGCCAGCCGTTCGAACAAGGATGAGGTGGCGGTTCTTGAACAGGACGTGAAAAATGCCCAGATGGTCTACGACCAGATGGCGGCCCGCAAGTCGCAGCTCGATCTCCTGAGCGAGAGCGGGCAAAGCAACGTTTCCATCCTCACACGTGCTTCTGCGGGAGATGATCCGATTTGGCCTCGGCCAAAAATACTCGTTTTCGGCGGGGCGCTGCTCGGCGGCTTGATCAGTGCGCTGGGGATATTATTGATCGAGGCACTCGACCGTCGGATCCGGAATCGAGCGGAGCTCGAAAGCTGGCTGGGTATTCCTGACTTGGGGCAAGTCAGAAATTCGGGTCACTTTTTCTTGGAAACGCCACTCGCGCGGCGGGGCTCGCTACCCAAGCCGCAGCACGCGCGCTTAGGGAGTCAAGGATGAGCAACTCATCCCTCTCGAATCCACCGCGAATTGGCGAACTGCTGGTCGCGCAAGGAAAGCTCACCAAGATTCAAGCCGGCGAAGCAGCGCGCTATAGCGTGGAGAATGGCATTCGCTTTGGCGAGGCAGCAGTCATTCTCGGACTTGTAAGCGCTGGTGATTTGGATGGCGTCCTCGCCAGCCGAGCGCCGATGCCGGTCCATGTCCCTGGCGAAATGACACGTTCGCTTGTCATATGGCACCATCCCAATTCGATCGAGGCCGAAGATTATCGTAGCTTGCGTAGCGCGTTATCGCTCCGCTGGTTTCAGGGCCCTCCGCCGCAAAGAGCGCTCTCGATTATCGGCGCGAGCCCCTATGATGGAAAATCAACCATTGCGGCCAATCTGGCGGTGTCATTTGCCTTGGCGGGCGCGCAAACGCTTCTTGTCGACGCTGATCTGCGCCAGCCCAAACAACATATCTTGTTTGGCCTTACCAATAAAACCGGCTTGGCCAACATTTTGGACCAGAGTGAATTCAACATTCCGCATTATGCCATCGCTGGGGTCGAAAATCTCACGGTGATGGTGGCCGGGCGTTCCACAGGAAATGCCCAAGAGCTTCTGCTCAAGAACGATTTTCTTGAATATCTGAATATACAGATGGCACGCTATGACGTGGTACTCGTCGATACCTCACCTGCGATGATCGGCAATGACTATCAGATTGCGTCCAAGATCACCCGCGGAGCGTTGCTTGTTACACGCGAGGGGCAAACGCGCGTTCGAGCTTCGGTTGAAATGCTTAATGCATGCGACGATGTCGGGATAAAGATCGTAGGCGCGACGCTTGTCCGCCGGCAAAACTCTCCAAAGTCATCGCGATGGAGCAAGTTGGTCAGTCAAATACTTCCGCGCCATAATGTTCATCGATAAGCGCTTCAGAAAATTTTGTCTCGATGATGGCCGGTTTAGTTGTAAATAGCCAGGGCAAGTTTGAGAAAACCGTTGCGACGGGATTAGTCGCTACCGGTTCTTTGCTGCTTTTTTTGCCCATGCTGTGGGATTTTGGTTCGCAATATTGGCTCAAGGAGGAAGACAGCCATTCCATCGCACTTTTGCTGGGCATTGCGTATGTCTATGCCAGAGATCGTAATAGATATGGATGGAACGCCAGGACTCTGGAGACACTGCTCGGCTCATCGATCGTGCTGGTTGGACTAGTTCTATATGGCTTGGGGCGGCATCAGGACTTTTTTCAACTCGAAGGATTTTCCCTTCCCATCATCGTCTCTGGCTCTACACTTGCTATTGCCGGGTCGGGCGCGTTGAAGCGATGGGCAATCCCCAACGCGCTCCTCCTATTTACGATCCCGCTGCTTGGTTCGGCCGTGGACAGCATATTGGTACCGCTTCGCCTCATGTTGACTGCCGCAGTGACAAAAACGCTGTCAATCTTTGGATTGCACGTCGCAAATATCGGCGTGACGATAATCATCGGCTTTGCGAAGCTGAATATCGCTGGAGCTTGCATCGGATTGCGGTCCATGATTTCGTTACTATCAATTGCTATATTGTACTTGTATTTGTTCCCGTTAAAGACGAAAACGTCAATTTTTGCCTTTTTAATGTTGGTACCGGTCGTTACGCTATTCTCAAACTTTTTAAGAATTCTCGCGCTGATACTGATTGCGTACCAGTTCGGCACGTCGGTCGAAGGCGCATTTCACGACATCGCCGCTTACGTCGAGGTGATCGTGGCGGTTTCGTTGTTTATGGCGCTCCGCGCTCTGCTGGAACAACGCGTGGGCGAGCTTAGGCCGCAGCGCCATGCACAGTAGGCGAGCATTATTACTAGGCGCTGCCTATCTGGCGACGGCCGTCGCTGTGGTGACGAGTTCGACAATATTGCGAGGCACCAAACTGCGGCAGCCGCGCGATCGCGCAAGAGAGTTTGGGGAACTGCCGCCGTTAATCGACGGATGGGCGCGCTCGGTAGACAATGGACAGATCGTTGATCCCGTCATTGTGGATGACGCCTTTAGTGAGGCGACGAGGCTTTACGATTCGGTACGGCAGTCCGATTATGTCTCGGCCGGCGGTGCGCGAGTGATGGTGAGCGCGGTCTATAAGCGGGAAATCGAACAGGAAACGCGGTTTCACTGGCCGGAGATTTGCTATCAGACGCAGGGCTTTGAGATTCGGAGACTGGCAGCCCAGCACGTCGCGTTTCGTGGGAAACTGCTTCCGATTAGCCGATTTGAGGCGGTGAACGGCGGGAGACGCGAGGTAGTTCATTACTGGATGCGCATTGGCGACAGGCTTGCGGCGGGATCCTACGCCGTGCGGGGCAATATCTTTCTCAGCGAATTGCGAGGCGAGATTCCTGACGGCGCTCTATTTCGGGCGTCAATGCTCCTAGCGGAAGGCGATGGGCTCACGCAGCCCACGGTGTCCGCCATGTTGAATGAATTCATGGCGGCATTTCTCAAAGCCAGCAACGATAAGCTGCGCTTGTTGCTGATCGGCTAAATCGACAAAATCTGAAGAGCGGCTTACTAGCTCACCCGCTCAATCGCTTGCGGGCAATCGAGGATACCGCGGCTTGGTCCCGTTATATCCTGGGTAATAATGATGCTCAGCTGCATTGCCGCATCCGTCAGGTACCTTCGGCGCGAGACGGTACTGCCCCCCGCGTGCCGGCAGAAAATTTTGCCGCAAATTCGGATGCCTAGGGTGAGCTGTTATGGCAATTTGCTAGGCACCGCGTGCAACGGTCTCTGAATCAACCGCTTCGTCTTGCACTTCTACCAAGTCATCGCACCGGCCGTTGTGGTTAATGCCGCAATGCGTCAAAATGAGACAGTCAAATATTCGGTCGCGCTAATTCCGCGGTCAGAACGAAATATGGGAGATGATGCCTGGGCAGTTTGGGCAATGAGTACCCATTCTGATATAGTTTGGGCTCTGCCTGACTAGTTGTGTGTCGCGTTCGTCATCTCGAATTCCAGATAAGATTGAGTTTTTAGTACCCGTGATCACCCATGGCGATGAAGCTTATGGGAGTGTCTTGGTGTGGTTGCTTAAGTTGTGTTGGTTACTTGCTCTATACCGGTCACGCATCAGTCCTGATGCCTTATTGGGCTGCTTGCAACTGGGGGAATTATTTATGGCACAGGGTCATCGGCCGCTCGTAATTGTTCATGTGCAAACCCGCATGAAGCGCAGCGGTGGGGCGGAAGAAAACACTTGGGCTGCCTGCAAGCATCAGGCTGATTCCGGCAACATCGTTCATTTGCTCGCGGGTTCGCATTCGGACCTGGCTGCCTATCGAAAGCAGGGCACCAATGTGCAGCTCCACCTGGTGCCATCCTTGATACACGCCATCTCGATGAAGCGCGATTATGCCGCCTATCGAGAATTACGTCAGCTTTTTATGGATCTGCGGGCCGATGTGGTGCACACGCATACCAGCAAGGCCGGAATACTTGGCAGGCTGGCGGCGCGACGGGCGGGCGTGCCGATAATCATGCACGGCGTTCATATCCTTCCGTTCAGCCACACCGGCCTAGCGCAAAAGCTCACGTTTCTCGCTGTGGAGCATGTCACGGCTCCAATCACCGACCATTTCCTTCATGTCGGTGAGGGAACGCGGCATGCCTATAAGTTGGCCCGGCTTGGGAGCCGCGCCATGCACTCGGTGGTAAGGTCCGGGATGGAAATAGACGGCTTCAGGGCCGCTTCATGGCCGGATGATTGGCGACAAATCTTGGGCGTGGGGGAAGCCGACGAAAAGCCCATCACAATCTTGATGATGGCCGCGCTCGAAGCCAGGAAACGCCACGCCGATTTTCTACGCGGATTTGCCGAAGTGACACGCAAGGGAGAGAAGATCCGACTCCTGCTGGCTGGCGAGGGTGCAGAGGCTGAACGTCTTTCATCTATGGTCGAGTCCATGGATTTGAGAGACCGGGTAAAACTCGTCGGCTACCGCCCAGATCCTCACAAACTAGTTGCGTTGTCTGACATCGGCGTGCTCGCCTCGTTGCGGGAAGGTCTGCCGCGCGTCGTGATTCAATATCTTGCGGGCGGCAAACCCGTCGTGGTGAGCGCTTTGCGCGGCATAGATGAAATCGTCGAGGATGGCATTAACGGATTTATCGTTCCGCGGGATGATGCGGCACATGTCGCAAAGGCAGCGGTTCAGCTTGTGCGAGATCGAGCCCTGCTGAAGAGCTTATCCGAAGGGGCTGAGCATTCTGCGGTTGATCAATGGACATTCAGGTCGATGTTCGAGCAGCTTGATCAAGTCTATGCTAAAACCCTCGAAACTCCTTCGGTTAGGGCAAGGATAGCCCGCGGTCATAGCGGGGCTACGACATGTCGATATGCTGCCAACTTACCCCCATTGGACCAGCCCATGGCGCTATGACCGGTTGCTCGAAGATGGCGCTACAGAGAGCCTCACGATCCGCGGTGGCAACCCTACAAGCCGACGGTTTTCCGTTGCCGAGGACCGGTAGGGCTGGGCAGAGCAGCGAATAGAAGTGCGTGTGCGCCGTTAAAAGTCAAGGGAGTGATCGATCAACGCAATATCGCCGTCTTCTTACGAATTAAATCGAGTCTGAATTACTATCGTCCATCGTGATAGAAGGCGATAAGGTCTGGGATAAGAGACTTTGATGCAGAATAAGATATGTGGTTGTCATCCGCATATGCAATTTCACCCCCTATCTTACCGTAACAAAATCGATCATCGCACAGCTTGTTGGAAAAATCGAACAATCTGACATTGGGGAGACCCGCTAGGTCCTCAACTACCATTTGATAGCGAGTGCGGATATTGTCAAACTCGGCACGCGTGATGTGCGGCTCATAGCGATGGCCGAACCACGCAGCTCGGGCTGCCGCATTGCCACCAAATATCGAGGAGTTGGCAGGTGACAATATCAAAAGGAATCGCTTCCTCGGATAACGCGTTATCAATGCACGAAGCCCATTTTTCACGGCATCTTGACCAATTACATCCCGGCCTTGCGCGTCGATATATTGGTCCTCCAATACCGCCTGTCGCCAATATATAGGTATCACAACGCGCGAAATCTCTGGGCGGCTATCAAGAAGATCGAGGGTCAGCTTGGTGAGATAGGAATATTTTTCTTGCTCTCCGAACTTTCTGTATCCGACCAGTGGCCTGAAGCCGGTATCCGTGATTTGATAGCCGGCCTTTCCAACCGATGCGGCAGTTTCGAATATCGTCGCGGCGACGGCTTCGGCGTGACTGTCGCCCACCAGTAGGAGATCTGGTTTGACATTCGCCGCGCCCAACATGCACAGCTTGTTAAGCGTTCGCTGCCGCTTGAATGACCCTCCGCATTCTCGCCAACGCCCGTGGTATGTGCTTTTGCTGGCCATTCGCTGGATGTCCGGAGGAACGCGGCCAGGGATGTCATGCTTGGCAAGCGCGAAGCCGCCTAGAGCTACCGCAGCGATCAATACCGACGTCGCTCCGAAGAGCTGGGAACGGTTAAGTATCGCGCCACTGGGCCGAAATGGCCTTTCGACAAAGCGCCAGGAAACTGTGGCAACCATGATCGATGCTGGCACAATTGCCAGCATCATCCATTGATCCAGTTCCAGCCAATAATAGCGCGTGAACACGATGATTGGCCAATGCCAAAGGTAAAGCGAATAGCTTATAAGGCCAATAAAGCGCAGCGGCGGCTGCCCAAGCAGCTTCGCTACATTGGTTTTGAATTGCCCGGTCCCGGCGTGAATGACCAACATCGAACCCACTACCGGAGGCATTGCTGCTAAGCCGGGGAACGGCATTTTTTCGGTGTAGAGGAAAACTGCGGCCCCGATGAGGAGTATCCCAGTGAGCGCCTGCAACTCCGACGCTGTGCGTGAGCGGGGCGGGCTGAACGTTCCGAAGGCGAGGATTGAACCGGCGAGCAGCTCCCACGCCCGGGTGGGAAGCAGGTAGAAATTGGCAACCGCCGCTGAGCGCGTGGCGTATATGCTCATACCAAGGGAGACGGTAGCCAGCAACAGGACGATCAGCGGCAATATCGGTTTGCGCGGCAGGCCCGATGCGCCCGCTAATATAAGTGGGAAGAAAATATAGAATTGTTCCTCCACCGAAAGTGACCAGGTGTGGAGCAAGGGGCGGAATGCTGCCTGAATCGCGAAATAATCCCCACTTGAAACCCAGAAAAAAAAATTCGACCCAAATAAAGCGGAACTCGCGAGACTCTTTCCAAATTCTGCGAGATTTTCTGGTAAAAACAGAATAACGGCCATGATCGACGTGAGTAGGAGCATGACAAAGAGCGCCGGAAGAATGCGTCGTATGCGCCGCTCGTAAAATCTGGCTACGCTATATTGGCCTCTCTCCAAGTCTCGCATCAGCGTTGAGGTAATAAGATATCCCGAGATCACGAAAAATATATCGACTCCAATGAAACCGCCCGAGAATGTCGCAAAGCCGACATGGAAAAGGACAACAGGAATGACCGCGATCGCCCTGAGGCCGTCGATATCGAACCGGTAGGCTTCGGTGGCACTATGGCCGAGTTCGCCGGCAAACTTCGCGTCTGCGTGATAAACAGGATCCAGCTGGCGCAAGTTTCCATAAATTGCATCCACCGGCGAACCTCCAGAACGGGCGAAGGCTGTATCACCCCGGCCAAGCGACATCGTTTAGCATGTTGCGGCGCAGCATACTAGATCGCCAACGGTAATCTGGTGCTCCTGACCGATCGATTGACTGAGCGTGAACCCACTCGGTTACGCCTATTGATCAGGTGGACGTGCTCCTCAAGCGTCTGGCCGCACATCGGCAGCCATGGCTTGATCGATCCCATATTTGCGGGCAGTGATGCTCTGGGCGATGCTAAGAACTCTGGGAAGGACATCGCCAGTCTATGAGCAATAGCGTTTCCAACCGACGCCGCTTTTGGAAACTTTTCGTGGATCTCATGATAAAATATTTCTGCGGTTTCCTCCTCATGTTATCTGCGAACGAAGCGCAGGCTGAGAAGCTACAGGTCGATTGGAATGAGCAATTTAGAGGGACTCCGCTCGAGTTGAGCAGTTATAAGTTGGCGTTCAGTGAAGAATTTGACGGTAAAGAGCAATTGAAAGGCCCGAAGCTCTTTGCACCGGTTCATGCGCCATACGGCGCGAACACATTCGATTTTCCTCCTTCTCCTGCCTATCATGTAGCTGATGGCACTTTGAGGCTCGAGGCATATAAGGACCAGGGAAAGTGGCGCTCGGGAATGGTTCAGACCGCCAACGACGCCCAATCTTATCATGGTGCACGGTTCGGGTCGGGTAAGGGCTTCGTTTGCGCTAATTGCTATTTTGAAGCGCGGATGCGTTTTCCCGCGGGGAAGGTGCCAGGCTTTTGGGGCGCTTTCTGGCTGTTATCACCCGACCACCCGAAAACGGGCCATGTCGAGATCGATGTGATTGAATGGTATGGCGGTGATCCGCGCGGCCACCACCAATCAGTCCACATCTGGCCAAAAAGGCCTGGGGTGCATGCCGGAAAAAGCAATTACACCGGGATGCAAGGCGTGATTACCGACGGCCAGTGGCACAGCTACGGTGCCCGAGTGGAGAAGGGCACAGTTTATATTTATATGGATCGAAAGGAAGTTTCCCGGGTCGACGTACCCGCAGAGTTTGATGTATCCTATTATCTTGTCGCTGGTCTCGCGGTGCTGCCTCAAGAGGTCAAGCTTGCGCCCGATTTGATGCAGCTCGATGTGGACTATCTTCGGGCGTATAAGCCGACGAGCAAATGAATGATGTCCGCGACATCGGTAAGAAATTATGACATTCTCATTGTCGCCATGACGCAATCCCAGGGAGTCCGTCGCGATCGGCACAGGCTCGTGGCCGACCAGCGGCATCCCGGGTTGCTCGGTACGAGCCAATGCGTGCCGCGACCACTCGCAGTAATTCGTGCGGTTGATCAGTGCGAATTTACTGGGGGACCCGCAGGCTTAAAGGGTGAGGCCCACGCAACTTCGCCGTCCTTTTGCAGATTCTGATACATCAAGCGGCGATAATATGCTCGTTCGTTGTCAGTGAGGGTTCCATTTTCTTCTGAAACCAGTCGGACCAAGAAGGCTTCTTCGCTGCCATCTCCTCCATAATTAATGCTGCCATCATCCCATTTGGCAGAGCCCAAATCCACCCTTTCCGGAAACACGCGATACGCAACCCTATGGCCGTTTACCATAACGCGGATTGCCAGATATTCCTTGGTAGCCGCTATGTCACAGGACAGATGTACGGGGATTGAGTCAGCAATACCGGCCTCGTCTAATGGAATTTCCAGCGGATATCGCTTTCCACGTATATCCGTCGCGGTTAACAGAAAGGAGTCGGTGGAATTGAGCGCTAAGGATATGCGAGCCCCCTCCGGCGATCGGAAGTCAAACACCGGTCTGTGTTCGGATTTTTTCGCCGCGCGATTGACCCTTATCAGGATCTCGGCAGAAAAACCGCTCAATCGCTTCGTTGAAAGCATCGAAATTTGTGAAGGGGTTGCCGCGAGCGGCAATACGACGTTTGCGCCTACTGGAGTCCGCCGAAGATGCCGAAGGTGCCAAATCTCCCAAGCCAGCGTGCCCGACAATAGCATCCCCGTCACGACTGCAACGGCAATAGCGAGCCTGCCCGCATGACGTCCGTGCGCGGATGGAACGCGATGTTCCGTTTCGACATCGGCATCGCTATCCTCCACCCGTCCGTCCTCGCGCTTCAATCGCTTGTCAGGTTGGCATGGCGTTCGAGCAGAAGAAAGAGGTAACAACAGCAAACCCACGCCCACGCCGGGGATGCTCATCGGGGGGCCGGCAGGCCAGAGAAAGAACGCTGATCCCGTTGAACTGGCGATTCATCTGCACGATCTCCCCACAGGCGCTGGCGTCGCCGCCGCGTCCCGCATGGTCGATCAGCTCTCAGAACAATCGTCGACCGAATAGAACATTGGGTTCTTCATCCACTCGGCGACCGCGGAGGCCCGCCACCTGGTGCACCGCGTGCTGATCGCGATCTGTTTTGGAAACGTGCCCTGCTGGATCTTCCGGTAGAGCGTCGAGCGGCTGAGCCCGGTGCGATCGAGCACGGTCTTGAGACGAAGGATGCGATCGGGGGTATCGGTTGTCATGGCATGATCCCGCATGGCTTGCGTTGCGATAGCTCCCGAAGAAAGCTTCTGAGAGCGCAGGGGATGATTGCAAGGGGATGGGATCGTCTTGTCGGTCAGGAAGTAGCTGGAGTCGGCAGAGAGGTAGCATGACCGTTTTGGCGCTATTGCTGCGATAGTCAGCAACTGCACTCTGACAGAGCGTCAGCCGCTATCCACCCTCGCCATGGGATCTTTTGGGGCCGTCCAAGGTTATCGCTACCGTTGATCTCATCTGGCCGACACGGCTGCTTCCGCCGACATGTCAGCCATTGAACTGCTCATGACGATGGCCGAAGAGATAACGGGCGGCCGCTCAATCCTTGAACTGCGCTAACCAATCGGAGATCATTCGGCGGCCGGCAGCGACGGCGGTTGGTCCGTGCAGGTCATGCGCGGCTCGCAGCGAAGCCTCATCACTACCGGCTTCGACCACCGCCTCCGGCCATTCTGTGATCCAGTCTTGAAATCGCGGGTCTTCGCCCATCTCCGCGTGGAACTGGAGCGCCAACAGATTGGATCCTCGCCGGAACGCCTGATGGTCGTAGATATGGCTTGAGGCCAGCAGCTCTACATTGTCCGGAAGGCCGAAGCTGTCTCCATGCCAGTGAAGAACAGGCACATTGGCGATGTGACGAAGCGGCGAGGCGGCGCCCGCTATTGTCAAGGAAACGGGATGGAAGCCGACTTCCTTCTGGGGTCCAGCATAGACCTCCGCCCCCAAGGCCGCGGCAATCATCTGCGCGCCGAAACACACGCCGAGCGTCGGCAGGTCCTTTTCGAGCCGAAGCGTGAGGCGACGAAGCTGACAAGTGATCCATGGATATAGGTCTTGCTCGTAAACCCCCATTGGGCCGCCCATCATAATCAGAAGATCAGGCTGGCAGAGATCGAGGGTTGCAAAGGCGGGTTCGGTAACGTCTATTCTCTCCAGCGCATAGCCCGCCGCCTCGATAGGCGCGCGAAAACCCGCAACTCCTTCATAAGGCACGTGGCGAATGATGAGGGCTTTCTTCATCGCTCGTTCGGATGCCGTCTCCCTTCTGCCTCGGAAAGAGAGTCTTTCTTGAATCGCCTCAAGCGATTATGTCTACTGAATTGATTGTAATTAAATCCGCAGGGACTCTATGGGCATCATGACAATTTTCGCGACGCTCACCAGAGCGCAGCGCGCATTTCGGCGAGTGGAGGCGCACTATGTCTGACACAAGCGATGCCAAGAAAACCGATCCGGCTCAGACCATCGAACTAAGCATCGAACGCATCCGCGAAGCATTGGCGGCTCTTCGCTTCGGGACCATTGCGTTGACTGTCCACGAAGGTCGTGTGGTCCAGATCGACATCACCGAAAAGACACGTTTCTAAATAGCCGCGGTTGGACTTAGCCTTGCATGCTGAAGCGGTCCCATCGAAACTCTGGAACGGTCGCCATCGTGATCGGCGCCTCGCACCGTCATCGCCATCAAGCTCAGCTTGGCACCGACCTAACAAAGCTATCTTGGCTGCTTTAGTCTACAATTATAGTAGTAATAAAGATTGGTCGTCTGCTATCGTTGCGTAGCGAAAGACTCGCGGCTTTTGAACGAGATGCAGCTTGCTCCGCGTCACCAACAGCTAAAGCGCACGGTGCCTCGTAGCTGCCTGACACCAGTCGAATATCGAGACGCAGTTGGCCTCCTCCGACAGTGCTATGACAGCGACGCTCGGCCTCACTGCAGACCAGATGGAGCTGCTCCGAACGATCCCCATCCATGGCAGCTTCCTGCCTCGTCGAAGGCGTCGTCCGCGCTATGCGGGCCACTGCCCCTCCAGACCGTGCCGGTGCTCGGGCGCGCGCTTCCCAAGCGCCGATTTCAGAAAAAGCAGCACCGTTCGCCGAGCGCGTTGCGAAAGCGGTTGACAGCTATGCTTCAGGTCAACTTGTACCGATCAGTACAAGTTGACCTGAAGCATAGGGGTTCGAATGGATCGCCGTACTTTCATAGCCATTCCGGCGGTGGCCCTCTCGGCCCCGACGCTTGCTCAAACCAATCACCTCACGAAAGGAAATGTCGTGTCCCGACCACCACTCCCTCCGTTCACCCACGATACCGCGGTCGAGAAGGTTCGCCTGGCCGAAGACGGCTGGAATACCCGCGATGCGGCGAAGGTCGCCCTTGCGTACACCCTGGACACGCGCTGGCGTAACCGGGTCGAGTTTACGACCAACCGGGAACAGGCTCAGGCCCTCCTGGAGCGCAAGTGGAACAAAGAACACGAATATCGGCTCATCAAGGAGTTGTGGGCCTTCACCGGCAACCGTATTGCCGTGCGCTATGCCTATGAGTATCGCGATGATGGTGGGCAGTGGTTCCGCGCCTATGGAAACGAAAACTGGTTCTTCGCCGAAGACGGACTGATGTCGAACCGCCACTCCAGCATCAACGAGATGCCGATCAAGGAATCGGAGCGCCTGTTCCACTGGCCTCTCGGCCGCCGTCCGGATGATCATCCGTCGCTGAGCGATCTCGGCCTGTGAGTTCCAAGCGCGTCCTCACCAATCGTGAAAGTGCTGTGCCGGCATTGGCGGAAGCGTTTCGCGAACATGGCTTTGAGGGCGCGAGCTTGGCCGTGCTGACGAAGGCGACCGGCCTCGGCAAGGGCAGCCTCTACAACTTCTTTCCAGGTGGGAAGGAAGAGATGATGGAGGCTGTCCTTAGCGACATAGACCGGTGGTTCGCGGAGAGGGTTTTCGCGCCGTTGGAGCATGTTTCCGATCCGGCGGCTGCTATCACGTCCATGTTCGAGGACGTCACAACGTATTTCCGGTCAGGGCGAAGAATATGCCTCGTCGGGTGCCTAGGACTCAATTCTGCTGGCGAGGCGTTTACGGTCAAGGTGAAGGAATACTTCGCACACTGGATATCGGCGCTGGCACATTGTCTCCAAGTGGGAAAGGTTCCGCCGGCGTTGGCCTTGGACCTCGCTGAGGAAGCGGTTTCGGGAATACAGGGTGCAATCGTGCTGGCACGGGCCGTCGGTGAGGACGCGACCTTTCAACGGATCGTCGCCCGACACCAGTCGTCCTTGCTCGATGCGATCGGTCGCTACGGCTGACCTTAGCTCGGGCGGTTTGCTCCAGCTTCCAAAATGGACAAATCGGAGTCCTGTCTCCCCGACCAATTTTTCAATATCTTAGATACCATATTCGCGCTGTCCTTTTGGCGTGTTTTACAGCTGTTTTACACTTGGGCAGGTTTTTTGATCGCCATCCGTTCTGCGAGCGCGACCAGGACGCGGGCGTCGGAGCAATATTTCTGGCGGATGACGGACATTTTTCCGAGGTATCCGTCACTTTGATACAAGCAAACCAGACGGAGAGATCGCCATGGCCAAACGTTGGATACAGCGTCCGGAGGGTTCTGTTCAAGCTCGGTATCCATCTCGGCTCGCCCACTACACCGATCGCCACGGTGTGAGGCTGTAGCCACCTGGCCCGAGCTGTGTAGCGGACCGGGGACGGGCTGCTAGCGGCAAAGGCCCGAGTGCCAAGTCTGCGTTATCCGCGAGTTCTTACGAACCGTGCCGGCACGAAACTAGCCGGGGATGATCCTGCCACCAGCGGGTCGACCGCTGCGCCACGCGTGCATGGACGCCAGCGCGTCGGCGCGCATATGCCGCGTTGCCCTGCGCGGCGGGGATGGTCGACGTAGCTTGCATCCCAGGCAGTCCGTCCGTTTGGACGTTTCTAAATAGGGACAGCTAGAGAAGATTCCGGCTCACGCGCCGAACTTGTCAGCTTTCGCAGGAATGCCGACCGATAGCGGCCACATCGCACGCGAGTGCCGCGGGTGGCGGGGAGGAGAGGCAGGACCGATGGATGATTTCGCCCCGAACGTTTCGGAAGCCACGCGCCCGCTCCTTCGGACCCCGGAGTCGGTCCCGCTCGCGCTTGCCGCGATCGACAGTTTCTACGTGGGCGGCGAGAGGTGCCCGTTCGTCAACGCCGCTGGCGATCAGGACGAGCAGATCGTCGGTGCGATGTACGTACAGCACATGGTGCCAGCCGAACGCCGCT
>Ga0207654_10000950_pt1 | contig 15913 bp, 14 predicted proteins | sample KBSC64metaG_FD_184355 | JGI IMG/M metagenome (GOLD analysis project Ga0207654, IMG submission 184355) | Corn rhizosphere microbial communities from Kellogg Biological Station, Michigan, USA - KBS C6-4 metaG (SPAdes) (version 2) | ecosystem: Host-associated > Plants > Roots > Rhizosphere > Soil...
CAACCTGGTGGACAACGCAACGCCCTTCGGCGGGTTCAAGCAGTCGGGCTGGGGACGCGAGCATGGCCGGCAGGCGATGGAGCTCTACAGCGAGATCAAGAGCGTCTGGGTGAATCTCAGCTAAGCGTCAACAGCATGGCCGGGCATTGGTATAAAGCAGGAGCGGACATGAGCAGGACCTTGATAGTCGCGACCGATGGGCAGGCGGTGATGCGCACCCACGACGATGGCAAGAACTGGTATCGGATCAATATTCGGCAGGATTTGGAGTATGACGATCGCGTCCGGTGTTTATTGGTCGACCCGGCCAATCCCGAAGCGCTTTTCGCCGGAGCGGAGAAGGGGCTATTCTACAGCGGTGATCGGGGCGTGCACTGGAGCCGGATCGATTGTGCGCTGAATAACTATGCCGTGTGGAAGCTGGTCGCGAGTGAAAGCGATCCCAGAATCCTTTACGCGGGCACCGGCGCGCCCTCGCTTGCGATATTGTTCCGTTCGCACGATGGCGGCAAAACTTGGGAACGCTCCTCGCTTGAAATGCCGGAGTTTTGCGCTGGCGTAAACCGGCCGCGCATGCTGGCTCTCGCCGTCGATCCCGATGATGCCGACGATGTCTGGGCCGGGGTCGAAGAAGGCGGCCTGCATCGCAGCCGCGACGGCGGGGATAGCTGGGAACGGATCGACACGACGTGGTCAGAGTTCGGCGGCAATTCCGACTTGCACGATATTGTAATCCTGAAGCAGGACGATGGCTCGCGCGTGCATCTGGCGCTGACGGTGATCGCGCTCTATCGTTCGACGGACGGCGGCAAGTCATGGACGCGGAGCCCGGCAAAGGAAAGCTGGGGCCTGCGTTATTCTCGCCTCCTCATGCGCAAACCCGGCAGCAATCGCGAAATCGCGGTCGGCATCGGGGACGGCACGCCAGGCACCACAGCGACGATCCTGACCTCTGCAGATGCTGGGGAGACCTGGACCAAAGCCGCGCTGGATCATCCATCCAACTCCTGCATGTGGGCTTTTGGCGCCAATCCGGCCGATCCTGATTTCATGCTTGCGGCCAGCAAGTTTGGTTATCTTTATCGTTCGACGGACGGAGGCAAGTCATGGACCAAGGAATGGCGGGAATTCAACGAAATCACCGACCTGGCGTGGGTGCCAGGCGTTCCTTCTGACCTGGGGCTGCCACATGTCACAAACTGAAGTGTCGCCGATCCGCATTGAAAGGATCGCGCATATCGTATTGTTCGTGAAGGACCCGGAGGCATCCGCGCAATGGTATGCCGATGTACTCAACATGCAGCTGATCGCCCGAGCTGCTGAGGGCCCCTATAAGGGGGGTGTCTTCATGAGCTTCGGCGTCAGCGACCACGACATCGCCTTGTTCCCGGCCGAAGCAGGGGCGAGCAAGGGCAAGGAGTTCGAACATATCGGCCTGATGATGGCCGGCACGAGCATGGACGACCTGCGCCGCAACTATGCTTTTTTCCGTGAACGCGGAATCGAGATCGCAGAGATACTCGACCATGGCGTGTCTACCGGCATCTATTTCTATGATCCGGACGGTCACATGCTGGAAGTGTTCTGTCAGCATCTGCCGCAGGAGGATGGATCATCGCGGGCGGAACTTAACCGCAACCAGGGCCAGGCCATCCCGGTCGATCCGGCTCGGCTTTAAAGCGCCTGCGAACAAGAATTTGAGGAGAACATCATGATAACCCATGCGTCGAATTTCGGCCCGTTTCACATCCGCAAATGGTTCAGCCAGGTCGAGGAGATCTGGGCCGGAGAGATGGGCGCGCCGGCTGATGGCCAGCCGTTGTTCAAATATATGATCGGCGCATGCATTAAGAATCCCTATGCTGGCCAGTTCGTCGAGGATTTGTCCGCCTGGATAGAGGCCTCGCCGGCATTGGGCGCTGAGATTGGGCGGCGGCTCAATGCTCTCAGTGGCGGTGCCAAGATCGAAAGCTATGGCAAGGCCATCTTGGTCGGCATCGACGGCGAATATGAGCATGGCAATGCCCTTTTGACTAATCCTGCCGCCAATCCAGTTCGCGATGCGGTTGGCGGGGGTGCCTCTTGGGTTCCCTCAACGGGCAAACGCGGCGTTCCGGGTACCATTCTCGATATTCCCTTCGGCCACAAGGATGCGCTCTATGTACGCTCCCACTATGACACGATGAGTATTTCTTTCGATGATGCGCCCAATCGAGACGAAGTGATTATGTGCTGGGTTTTCGCCACGCGCGGTCGGCTTAATGCCCGACTTGGCGGATTGAAGGCGGAAGATGCCGTCGGCAACGGGCTGACTTGAGGCATGGTCGCCCAGCCAGCCGCCTATTCCGACGCGCCGCCACAGCCGGTCAGGCTGCTCGCTGGCGAGCGGACCAGCCGGATCGCCAGCGACGAAATCGGCATTCATATCCGCGAATGGGGCGACGTTGCTGCACCGGTGATTGTCTTGCTGCATGGGCTGCGCGGCTACTCCGGGACCTGGCGCAAGCTTGCGGCCACATTGTCGGATCGTTGGCGGATGGTGGCGTTCGACGCGCGTGGGCGGGGCGAGAGCGGTTGGGATCCGCAGCGCAATTATTATACAGATGCCTATCTGTCCGATCTTGAAGCCGTGGTCGATAACCTTGAATTGGATCGCTTCGTGCTGCTCGGTCATTCAATGGGCGGGACTACGTCCTATTGCTATGCCGCCAAGCATCCCCGCCGACTGACCGGACTCGTGGTGGAAGACATCACCGCCGGATCTTCGGTGGCGGGACCGGGGTTTGAACGGATCGTGGCCGAAATGGCAGTCCTGCCAACGCGCTTTGCTGACTGGGCCGAAGCACGCGCCTATTGGCGCAAGCTGCGGCCTGGCGTGTCCGATGCCGCGATCGAGGAACGCCTGTTTGAATCTATGCGGACGGACGGAAAGGGTGGTGTGGTGTGGCGCTATGATGCTGAAGGTATCGCCGCCACCCGGGTTGCTCCCGAGCCTGGACGCATCGTCGATCTGCATCCGGTGATCGCTGCGATCCACACGCCTACCCTGGTCATTCGCGGCGGGCGATCGGATTTCTGCGATCAGGCCAAGGTGGCCGAACTCGAAGCGGCCAATCCGGCGCTGACCCATGCCAGCATCGCCGAAGCATCGCACTATGTCCATGATGACGCTCCTGAAAGCTTCGCGCGCCTCGTGGAAGGCTTCTTGGCCGGACTCAGGGTCAGCCGCGGCGCTTCTGCCATAGGGAACTGAATGCCATGAATGTCCCGCCGGAACAGGATAACATGCTCACCATGCCGTTAGGCGCGGATCTGTTGCTGGACAGCCTGTATCGGGGAGGCGCGCGGATCTGTTTCGCCAATCCGGGCACGACCGAACTGGGGCTGGTCGCCGCGCTGGCTCGGGACGGGCGCCTGCGCTGCGTGCTCAGCCTGTTTGAAGGCGTCTGTACTGGCGCTGCCGATGGCTATGCGCGGGTTTCGGGTGAGGTTCCGTTGACCTTGCTTCATCTGGGGCCGGGCTTCGCCAATGGCATCGCTAACCTTCACAACGCCAGGCGGGCCGGTTCGCGGATCATCAATCTGATCGGCGATCATGCCACCTGGCACTTGGCCTATGATGCTCCGCTAACCGCCGACATCCATTCGCTGGCCGGCCCGGTGTCGCGCCACGTGATCTATATCGGCGACGGGGGCTGTATCGCAGAAAGCGTGCGCAAAGCCTATTCGGCCACCAACGAGGCGGAGGGCGGCGCTACGACGCTGATCATCCCGACCGATGTCGTCGATGCGCCGGTGCCGCATCTTCCAGTCCCGGTAGAAGCTGCGCCCTATCGTCCCGTGCGGGTATCTGCCGAAAAGCTTGAAGCGGCGGCATCCACATTGGCGAATCCCGGCGAGACCATCATCCTGCTTGGCGGCAATTCTTTGACCGAAGCGGGAATCCGCGCCGGCGCGAAACTTGCCGTCCGGCTCGGCGGTCGCCTGCTGATGGAGCCCTACCCTGCCATCGTTACCCTGGGCGGAGATCTGCCCCAGGTCGAACGGCAGGCCTACTTCCCCGACGACGTCATCGCTCAGATGGGGGACGCCCGCGTTGTACTTGCCGGAGCGCGGATGCCGATCAGCTATTTCGGCTATGAAGGCTGGCCCAGCCAACTCGTGCCGGATAAGCGTCTGGTGCATTTGGCCGACCCTGGCGAAGATGCCGTTGTCGCGCTGAACGATCTGGCCAACCAATTCGATGCGGCCGATGCGCCGACGCCGACGACAAAGGAGCCGCTGACGTCCCCGTCCCCTGAAGCGGCGCTTTCGCCGGATTCCGTGGTGGGAGAACTGCTTGTCCAGCTGCCGGAGGAGGCGATCATTTCGCTTGAAGGGTCGACGCTCGGCGGCCCGTGGCTACGCAACGCGCATCGCGCAAAGCGGCACCGGGTGATGACCAATACCGGGGGGGCGATCGGGCAGGGGCTGCCTTGCGCAGTCGGCGCCGCCCTGGCCGCACCAGGTGCCCGCGTGGTTTCGCTGCAATCGGATGGCAGCGCGCAGTACACGTTGCAATCCTTGTGGACCATGGCGCGCGAGCAGCTCAAGGTCACGGTCATCATTGCGGCGAACCATCGCTACGCCATCCTGCAGACAGAGTTGAAACGCGCCGATGCCCCGCTCGAAGATGAAGCAATCTCCAACCTGACCAAGCTCACCAAGCCGCGCATCGATTGGGTTTCATTGGCGCGCGGCTACGGGGTCGAGGCGGTGCGTGCATCCACCAACGCAGAGTTGGCCGTGGCGCTGCAACAGGGTTTGGCGCACGAAGGCCCGTTCCTGATACAGGCTGAATTGCCGTGAGCGACGATCGCCCCGTCGCGATCCTGACAGGCGGAAGCGGCGGACTAGCGCCGGGTATCGCCGAAGAACTTGCGCGTGCTGGCTTTGCCATTGTGCTCACCGCGCGCGGCAAGGAGGCGCTGGAACGCGCGGTCGACAGACTCCGCGCCGTGAATGAAGGATCTGTCCTCGCTCTCGTTTCCGACGCGCGCGATGCAGCGTCCGCCAGAGCTCTTGCTGAACGGGTGCTGGACCGCTTTGGCCGGATTGACGTTCTGGTCAATGCCGCTGCCAGCTCGACCCCGATCGGCGGCGCGATCGAAGAGGTCGACGTCGAAGCATTGATGGCCGACGTCAACGTCAAGGTGGGTGGATACTTGCGCTATAGCCAAGCCGTGGTCCCGGCGATGAAGCGCGCCGGGAGGGGACACATTGTCAACATCGGCGGGCTCACCGGCCGATCCAGCGACACGCTCAGCGGATTGCGCAACGCCGCGGTGTCCCACCTCACCAAGGTGCTATCCGATCAGCTGGGGCCGTTCGGGATTTCGGTCAACGCCGTGCATCCTGGGATTGTGCGCACTCCGCACCTGGAAGAGCTGTTTGCCGAAATGGCCACTGAAACCGGCACGACCGCCGAGGATATCGAAGCCGAATTCGTCAACCAGATACCCGCCGGTGCCTTGCTCGTGCCAGCCCAGGTGGGGCGGATGGTCGCCTTCCTGGCAGAGGCGAAAGATGCGGCGATTACCGGGCAGTCGCTAACTGTCGACGGCGGTTATTCGCGCGGCGTGTTTCTGTAGCACGATGGGAGTAGCCATGGGCAGCGATTCTGGGCAAGCTGGTGTCAAATACCCGCTTTCTATGCGGGTGCTGCATTGGTTGCGTGCCGTGCTCATCCTCGGCCTGATCGCGTCGGGCTGGTATATGACCCGCTTCAGCGACCTTCCCGATAAGGACATACCGCCAGCGATTTTCGGGATATTCTTTCCCAATCACAAACAGTTTGGCGTGCTGGTGTGGTTGATCGCGGTCGTGCATCTGTTCATCCGCTGGGAGAACCGGGCGCGTCTGCCTCATTCGCCCGAGGGCCTGAAACCATGGGAAAGGAAACTGTCGCATGTTATCCATCGCCTGATCATGGCGATGACGCTGATCACGCCGCTGCTCGGCTATGCCATGTCGTCCAGCTTCGCTCAAAGCGACGGGGTGCCGTTTTTCATCTTCGGCAAGCTGCCTGAGCTGTTGCCGAAGAATGACCACGCCTTTGAGATATTCGAGGCCTTGCATGCCTATAGCGCGTATTTCCTGCTCGCGCTGATCGTCCTTCATATCGCCGGCGCCCTCAAGCACCGGCTGCAGGACAGAGGCGGTGAGACCGACGTGCTGCCGCGCATGCTCTGAGCCCAGGCATTTGGCAGGAGTTCCTTATCCGATGACCGATCCGTTGCAGATGCTAGGGCCCGAAACCCTCGACCATGCTGGGCTTGAGGTAATCAATCCGTCCAACGGCATGCGGGTTGCCAGTGTGCGCCTGTACGATATTGCCGCGCTGACAGAGATCATCGAACGCGCGGAAGCAGCGCGCCATGAATGGTCGGCGCGCACCGCCAAGGAACGCAGCGACGTGCTGCGTGCCTGGTATAACCTGATCTGCGAGAGCAGCGAGGGCCTGGCCCGCTTGATGACTCTGGAAAGCGGCAAGCCGCTGGATGAATCGCGGGGAGAGGTGAAATATGGTGCGGCATTCATCGAGTGGTTTTCGGAAGAAGCCCGCCGCGCCTATGGCGAAGTGATCCCGACTCACGCTACGGGCAAGCGGATCATCACCCTTCGTCAGCCCGTCGGCACCTGCGCTGCCATCACTCCGTGGAATTTCCCGCTGGCGATGATCACCCGCAAGGCTGGTCCCGCATTAGCGGCGGGTTGCTCAATCGTCGTCAAACCCGCCGAGATGACGCCGCTTTCGGCCTTGGCCCTCGAAAATCTTGGCCACCGCGCCGGCTTGCCATATGATCTATTCAGGGTCGCCCCTGCCATGCGACCATCGGATGCGGGCGATCTATTTTGCACGCATCCGGCGATCCGCAAAATCAGTTTCACGGGATCGACGCGGGTCGGCAAAATAATCATGGCCAAGGCGGCCGGACAGGTGAAGCGGCTCAGCCTCGAACTTGGCGGGAACGCACCCTTCATCGTGTTCGACGATGCCGATCTGGACAAGGCGGTCGAAGGCGCCATGACATCGCGCTTCCGTAACGCGGGGCAGACCTGTGTCTGCGCGAACCGGTTCCTGGTCCAGGCGGGGATTCACGATGCTTTCGTCGAACGGCTCTCGGCACGCGTCGCCGCGCTGAGCGTTGGGGATGGCCTCGCCAATCCGTCGGGCATGGGCCCATTGATCAACGATATCGAAGCCCGGCGCGTCGCCGGCCTGGTGCGGGAGGCCGAAGCCCAGGGCGCCGTCCGGGGCGGATCTTCCCCCAGCGTGCCTGCGACCGGCGCGTTCCACCCGCCGGTGGTTCTGACGGGCGTTACGACCCAAATGGATATTGCGCACGAAGAGATTTTCGGGCCCGTCGCTCCGGTAATTCGATTTCAGGATGAAGCCGAAGCATTGCGCATTGCTAATGATACGCAGTTCGGATTGGCGGCGTATGTCTACACCGCCGATGCGGCGCGCCAATGGCGCTTCATGGAGGGATTGGAATATGGCATGGTGGGCGTCAACGACGGGCTTATCTCGACCGAGGTTGCTCCCTTTGGCGGGGTGAAGGAATCGGGCTTTGGCCGTGAGGGGTCAAGCCACGGCCTCGCTGATTATATGAACATAAAATACTGCATGCTCGGTGGTATCTGACGCGTATTCAGGCAAGGTTGTACCGCCTCAAGCTTGAACTCGCGGCTGAACTTCCTTCGTTGCATTGATGCTCTCCGGTTGATGAAAATACTTATCTTGGTGCCCATCAAACCGGCAGCAGCTCGCTACATGCGGATGCCCACCTGGACGCCGTAGGTTGCAGGTTTTGCATAGGATACGGCCTGGGACGAGTAGCCCGTCAGGACGCCGCCGTTGGCGATCACGAAATCGTTAAAATAGCGATTATCGAGGATATTTTTCCCCCAGACAGAAATGCTGACCTCGTGCCCCTTGGATAACTCATGGCGGTATGTGATCCGCGCGTCGAGAGTGTCGTAGGCGGGCCGAGCCTGAAAATCGCTTCCCAACGCAAGAGGTCCGGCGCCAGCCGTGGTCACCATCTTGCCGTGATAGGCATAATTGGCAAAAAGCGTGACGTCACCCTTGTCGAACGTCATTGCCGTCCAACTCGCGCCAGCGGCAATACTATTCTTGGGGGTAAAGGGAATTTTAAAATATCCGGATATATCTCCACCGACCCTAATTGGCGCAGCAGGATTGACCGCCGGATCGAAGATGGTGCCAGCGGGGGCCATCAGCTTGATGCTCTGATTGAGATAGGTATACGAAATGTTGATGTTTAAGGCATGAACCGGCCGAAATGTTAGTTCGGCCTCGATGCCTTTGACCGTCGCCTCGCCCGCGTTGATTGTATCGGAGACGCCAGGATTTGACGGATCCAGCTGAAATATGACCTGTAAATCCTTATATTTGGATATGAAACCTGCCAAATTGAGGCGGATCCTCCGATCAAGGAGATCGGATTTTATTCCTAGCTCGTAATTTTTTGCCGATTCCGGTCCGAATGCCTTTTCAAACCGCGACCCCGTCTCCGACGTTCCGCCCGCCTTATAACCAGTGGCATATTTAGCGTAGAGGAAGATGTTTTCGCTGGCCTGAAAGTCGAGCGTTAGCGCCGGATTGAAACGGTTCCAGTGGCCGCTAAAACGCGCAGTCTGGGGACCCAAGCGGATATAAGTTCCAGCGCCGAGAAATAGTCGGTTGGCAAGAGATGAAATACTGGTTCCAGGCGCGGCAGAAAAAAAGAGGTCGTCTGTATAGCGGATTGCGGACCGATCATCATGGGTAAACCGGCCGCCCAGAGTGACGCGCAGCCTGTTCTCCAAAATCGGGGGGGTCACGGTGAACTGTCCGTACACTGCAAAAGATTTTGCGCGTGCGTTGATTTGGGCGTTCTGCAAGACTTCACTGTCGTTGGCACCACCAAACCATGCCGGATTAGGCACTATGTCATATTGTCGGTTATGTTTCACCCGTTCTCCGAAATAAAAGGCTCCGACGACATACGCGATGCGCTTGTCCGCCAGTGATCCCACTGCTTGCAACTCCTGGCTCCAGGAGTCGCTGATGATTTCATGGCGTTCAAGATACGGTACGAAAAACGCTTCGCCATAATCGCCGATTGATGCAAAATCGAGGTAGCGATAGCTGGAAATGGAACGCAGCGTCAATTCGGGTGAAGCATCCCAGGTGACGGTTATCGCGTGCCCCGTCGTTTTGGACGGAGATTTCGGTAAATAAAAGGGACGATAGCTCCTGTAAGCGTCTCCGGTATATCCGGGAATCAAACTGACCACGGCCGAATTCACATAAAGAACCGGTGTGGACTTCGAGTAGGAATAGTCCCCCGAATAGTCGACAGTGATGTTAGCGGCTGGCTTCCAGAGGAGACTTAGCCGCGCCCCGGCGTTGGAGCTTGCATTGAAATTGTTGGCCTGGGGCGTTCTAGTACGCTTCCCGATGTTGGTGGCATAGCCGTTATCGGAACTGTGGAGGAGGGTTACCTTTGCAGATACGTTCCCGGCCGACGGAAGATTGAGGTTGAGAAGCTCACGATTATAGCCGAACCGACCGACGTCTACAGTTCCGTCCAGTCCCAGCTCTCCGGTCGGCTTTCTGGTGATGATATTGACCGCGCCGCCTGTTGTGTTGCGTCCATAGAGAGTGCCTTGCGGTCCACGCAGTATTTCGACCCGTTTGACATCCGCAAGGTCGAATGACGCTGTCTGAGGGCGCGAAAGGTAAACCCCATCCAGATAGATGCCGACAGCGCCATCCTGGGTAACTACCATCGGATCGATCGTGCCTTGACCTCGAATGAAAGTGACTAGCGTAGTGGTCGATGATGGATAAGGCGTAATGGTCGCCGCAGGTGTGTGCTGCCCCAGATCAGCCAAGCTCGCGATACCCGCGCTTTGCAACGCATCGCTGGTCAGGGCAGTTAGTGAGATCGGCGTCTTCTGTAGACTTTCGGACCGCCTTTGCGCCGTGACGACGATTTCCTCAACACCGGATGCGTAATCGCTGCTTTGTGGATCCGTTCGTTGTGCATCAGTCCGATCCTGAGCCACGGCCGGCGCGGCGTAGATTATGAGGCAAGCCGTAAACGCCGGTCTGGTGAACTTCCCTTTCATCATGCGTCTCCCTTGATCTTTATGTTTGTCAGGCAACGGATTGCTCGGATCAGGAGGTCGTCATTTTGCTTCGCGCAGCGGCTGTGCGGCCCGCGATACGACCGAAGGCGAGCGCGTCGGCGATGTGGAAACCCCCATCTTTGCACCAACTATATGTCGAACTGACGCTCCCGGCAGCGAACAGGCCGGGCAGAACGACACCGAAGGCATCGAGTACTTCGCCATGTTCGTTCCGACGCGGCCCGCCGTTGCTCCAAGCGACTAGCGGGGGGCCGCTGAAATAATAAAATGGGGGTTTTTCAAGCGCGACAAGCGTGGCTGGATCGCGATCATATTGGCTATCGTTACCGGCATGGCAATCTGCGTTGTAGCGCCGAAGGGTGTTCGTGAGGACGGTGGGATCTACACCGATGTCCCGCGCCAGGTCGTCGATTGTATCGGCCCGCTTGATCCAGCCTTTCGCGACCTCGGTGCTGTTGTCTGCGCTCCAGCGATAGTTTTCGATCAACAGATTCCAGCCGATTGCGAAGGTAGAAATATTATCCGTCTGGATGTCGGCTGGTCCCAACGGGCTCGACATCGGCCCCAGAGGGCCACTTAGCCGGGCGGACTCGTCAAAGATCACGTGCATCGGCTGCGTCGGCCACAGCTCGTATCGGCCATTCACCAAAGCGTGTCCGTGGCGTGATTGGAGGGATTCGCTGGTGAAGCGCTTGCCTTCGGGGCCGACAAATATAAAGGCCTGGGCGCCATGGAGGCTGATTGGGAAGCCGGCTTCGAACTCACTGACCTTAATGCCGACATAGGTCATCATGTTGCCCATGTGCCAAAAGCTGGCGCCGATTTTCTGCGCCATCCGATGCCCGTCTCCGGTGGCGGCGGGCGAGCCCCAGATTCCGGCATTTGCAATGTTGAGGTAGTCGCGCGTCATCTGAGGATTGTTCTCGAACCCGCCCGTCGCAAGAATCACGCCGGACTTCGCCCTCACCCGGACCAGCTGGCCGAGGTGCTCGGTGACGACCCCCAAAATTGCACCCGTTGCGAGGTCCTGCACAAGTTCCCGCGCCGGGGTCTCGAGATGAATCGGTATCCCGCGCTTTCGGACCTGTTCGTACAGAAATTCGAACAGAAGCCCGCCACCCATGACACCCTTGATCCCGAGATAGCCGCCGTAGCACTCGCTTCCCTCCAGCTCAGGATATTCGGGAAGATAGCCTGGGACATGGCCTAACTGCGCGCCCAGCCGAGTTAGCCAGTCCGTATTAGCCGCGGTTTCCCTTGCCCAGGCCAGAATAACCTCCTCCGGCAGTTCAAAATCGCCGCATAAATTCCGGAGATAGACGGCCGCACGCTCGGCATTCACGTTATCGAAGCATATGCCCCCTGATACCCTGGTGTTGCCGCCTTCGCGACCCGCAGGCATTTTATCAAAAATGGCGACTCGCGCGCCAGCATCGTGGGCCTCGATGGCTCCCGCCATGCCGGCCGCGCCGCAGCCCAGGACGGCTACGTCGCATTCGCTATCCCAATGTTCAGCTCGACTGCTCATAATTTCTCCTCAATCGTCCAGTAGGCGGGGGCAAGTTCGAGCAGCAGATGCTCCAAATCGATCTCCGCGCATGAAGACTGCCTCGTGCTGTTTGATCGATATGCCGAACGCTGTTGACTTTGACGGCCGGATGGCAGGCGAGATGCGCGCCTCTGTCCCCCTTCGAAGATCAGCCGGCTTCGAATTCGATCCGGCGCGTGAGGCACTTTTGACCTCATGGCTTTCCTCTTCCCCGCAAGCGCATCTAGCGCGCACCCAATGGGCTAACATTATGGCTGGAGGGCGTGGCACGGAGAGCCTATTTATGTCCGTAAAGGAGTCCAAAAATGTTCAGGGATGGAGGGTGAAGGGTGATCGTCGATCCACGCGCGCGGACGAAGCGGTCCACCGTCTCCAAAGGCTTGGCCGCTGTCATGATTCAGGCAACGGAAGCGATCGATGGAGATGTGGAGGCGCTGGTCGCGGCTGCTGGATGCTCGTCGCGGGATCAGCTCCTGCGCCAGGATGAGCAGGGCGAGCTTACGCGCGACTCATTCGCGCATTTCGCTCGCGAGGCGGTCCTCGCCTTCCAGGCGCATGCATGCCGACGCGACGCCCTCACTTCCATGCCGGTCGGCGATTTTCGGCTGATGTGCCTGGCGATGCTCGCCTGTCCCGATTTGGCCACGGCAATAGAAGTAGCAAGACAATTTCTAAAACTCACCGATAAGCGAAAAGATCTCCGGGTGATCCTGGAAGAGGATCATGCGATTATTTGGCTGGATATCGGAGTGCGCGGCCGCCAGTGGGCAGACTTGCTATTAGAGATTTTCGGTCTCTTGGCCTTTCAGCGACTTTTTGGCTGGCTTATTCAAAAGCAAATTCCGATCAGGAAGATAATGCTAGCATTTCCGCCAGATGAAAATTTCAACATTTATAAAGAGTTTTTCCAAGCGCATCTGGCATTCGACCACAAAACAAGCGCGTTTATGTTCGACCGCAAATATCTTTCGAGACCTATCCTCAGAAATTATCGAGACCTAGAATGTCTGTTTAGCTTATATCCTTTTGATTTTCTCCCTCCCGAATATGAAAGTCAGCCAGTTGCAGAACGAGTCCGCGCAATAACCGCCGCGGCGCTTTCGCGTAGCGAAAAGCCACCTAACATGAAACAAATGGCCATGATTTTTGGCTTGAGCCTTGGAACGTTCCGACGCCGCTTGGCGTCGGAAGGCACGTCCCTGATGGCAATCCGCACCATGTGCCGCATCGAGATAGCGGATCGGCTACTTTCGGAATCCGGCCTCAGCATCAAGGAAATCGCTTTTCGCGCTCAGTTCTGCAACGTCAGCGATTTCCGACGCGTATTCAAAGCCCGGACGGGACGTTCTCCTCGCGCCGCTCGACTAGCGATGCGAGATGCCCCCGCATCAACGGCACGGGACGTCGGGTAGACTAAGCAACGCGGGTCCATCCTGCGGTTACAACGCAACCCATCGACAGAACTGCAAGGGTATCCTTTTCGCGCGCCGACGCGTTACCACCTCCTAAGTACATCGTGGTAGGACCGCGACCGGAGTGGTTGGCAACGATCGCTGGCTTCGAGACTTGGCCAATAGGCACTGGCCATATGCGCTTGACGCAACTTCGAGTATTTCAGCCATCATGTTGAAGCCAGGCGGCGTCATCTAAGGGATTACACAGCTTTTGGTTGACTACTTCATGAAACGTGGACGATTGTTCATGGCAAACATAGGCATCCGCATCGATAGATGCCAGTGTCGTATTCTGGTTGAGTCCCGCCGACTGTGAACGCAGCGTCGTGGGACTTTTTTGCCGTTCGCGGGCAGCCCGTTGAACGTCAATCCACGCTCCAACCTGCCATTCTCAGGCGGGATCGCCGGGCATATTCGCTGCTATAGCTGCCATAAATGACGCTAAAGCAGAACCGTGATAGCAGTCTATCGCCCGTCGACCAATTGTCGGCAGGCCTTGGCCGTCTTCTCGGCCAGGCATGCCAACGTCACTACATCCTTCTCACGGCGTACGTCGATGCCCAGGGGAAGCCCTGCTCAATCCTGACATCCAAGTGCCGCGATATTTTCCCGGGCAAGCTCGGCAAAATGTGCGGCCGCCCGATCCAACCCATTGGCCGCAAGCAACGTGCAGAATACGTTCGGCAGTTCCGGTAGCCCGGAGTCGACGATGATCGGAGCCTCCATCGAGAACAGCGTCCTGCAAGTGATCCCTAAGCCTGCCTGGACTGACGCCCGCAGCGTGGTCAGATCGGGCGTTTCAACGGCAACGCGATAGGTCAGCCCGACCTCGTCCAACGATCGGAGGGCAATGTCGCGAAACAGGCAAGGCGTCTCGAGCACGGCCAGCGGCAGCGGTGTCTGCTCGACGAGACTGGGATTGCCATACCATCCTATGGGGGTCTCTGTGACCGCATCTGGATTGTGTTCGGCGCCGAAGCCGATGACGATGTCGAGCTGTCCCCGACCTAGCAGCGCCAGAAGCTCTCCGGTGCCGGCAATGCGAGAATAGATCTGCGTGTCGGAATGACGTTGATTGAATCGGTACAACAAGCCCGACAGTAACAATTCCGCGAAATCCTGCACCATGCCGATGCGAATCGGCCCGGAGAGCTGACCGGCGGACACTGCCATCACGGCCTCGTCGTGAAGCGTCAACAGCCTTCGCGCATAGTCCAGCATCAGCGCGCCCGAAGGTGTAAGTTTGAGCCGGCGTCCGTCGCGCAGGAACAACGTTTGTTGCACCATCTCTTCCAGCCGCTTGATCTGGAGGCTCAACGCCGACTGCGTGATGTAAACCGCTTCAGAAGCATGGAGCATCGTGCCTGTGTCGACGATGGCGACAAAACTTCGCAAAAGGCTCGTGGGAATGTTGACGGGCATTGGCGCGATCCGATCGGCATGCTTCAGGGAGATACAGGCCGATGTCTGCCTCCCTCCTGCCTCGCGAACTATAATTCTTCCTCAACAGTAGGCAACATTTTCTCGATGGTGGGACATCCCGCGGTCGCGTTACGTGCTGCCAGACAAACCAAACGGGCGACGACATGACGACGCGCAGCCTTTCCGGTCATTTCTCTGAATTGCAGATCGAGCGCCAACGAACATGGAGTGCCGAGGCGCTTGCTGCCAATGCTCGTCAACGGCAGATTCTCGTCGATCGAGATAGCGAACTTCGCCGGCCGGCCGCAGGCGACAATATTCCGTCGTTCTCGCTGCTGGACGCCCGCGGCGATACGATCGCCAGTGCGGCGCTCGTCGCCGACGGACCTGCAGTCATCATTTTCTATCGCTTTGGCGGCTGTCCAGCATGCAACATCGCAATGCCTTATTATGACCGCGAATTGTACCCTTTGCTGGAAGCGAGGGGGATCTCAATGCTGGGCGTCAGCGCACAAAATCCTGTCGACGCCCAGTTTGCTGCCCGACACGATTTGCATTTCCCCCTGTTTTGCGATCGTGATTACGCTTTGGCGCGCACGCTGGGGCTTACCTTCCTGCCAGAATCCCGGCCGGAACCGAAACCGGGCGAAGGATGGATTGGAACGACCATGGGAACCGACAGTTATGAGATGGTCAAGCCGGCAGTCCTGGTCCTTGAACCAGACCATCTTGTCAGCTTCATCGATGTGAGTCCGGATTGGATGGTGCGGACGGAAGTCTCGAAGATCATGGAGAATTTGGCGAAGCGCCGGCGTGGTGCAAGGACGGTCGAGCCATGACGAGAGCGATCCGCCCAGTGGCCCACATGATCAGGCGCAGGGGAACCATCTGGTCTGCCGGACATATTGCAGGCGCCAATACATGCGGCGTAGAACTCATTTTTATTCGCCCTCATCTCGAGCGATGATCTGCCTACCGAACGCTCATAAGGCGGCTCTCGCTGAATGCGGCGCCGCCCACAAGCAAGCACGCGACGGCCTGGTTCGATGAACTGTTTGAAAATGATTAGAGGATGTAGCGATGGCGATGAAAGATCGGAAATTCGAAATCCGACCGCTTACCGGCCAGATCGGAGCCGAGGTGCGGGGGATCGACATTTCGCAGCGGCTGACCGAAGCCGAGCGCCAGCAAGTGCTCGACGCCTTCCTGCTGTATAAGGTATTGGTTTTGCGCAACCAGCAGGGCGCCAGTGATCTCGATTTCGTGGATTTCTGCAGGACTTTCG
>Ga0207654_10000965_pt1 | contig 15785 bp, 9 predicted proteins | sample KBSC64metaG_FD_184355 | JGI IMG/M metagenome (GOLD analysis project Ga0207654, IMG submission 184355) | Corn rhizosphere microbial communities from Kellogg Biological Station, Michigan, USA - KBS C6-4 metaG (SPAdes) (version 2) | ecosystem: Host-associated > Plants > Roots > Rhizosphere > Soil...
GCAGATTCCCTCGAAAATTGCTTCAGAATGCTGAGGCAGCGCTCAAGGCATTGAGCGTGGCTCCGGACTTTGAACACACCCAGCCGCAGAGCGATACCCGAATCCTGTTTGTGCATCGCAAGCTGGCCGATGCCGACATCTACTTCCTCGACAACCGCAACGACCGCGACGAGACGGTGGATGCGAGCTTCCGCGTGACTGGCAGGACGCCGGAACTGTGGTACGCCGAGACCGGAAAATCGGGACCCAGTTCGTACCGCATCGCCGATGGCCGGACCACGGTTCCGCTGCATCTCGAGCCCTGGGGCACGGTGTTCGTCGTGTTTCGCAAACCTGCGAAGGCTGAATCTCTCAGCCTGCCCAAGCCGGTCGAAACCGAGCTGACCACCGTGGAAGGCCCGTGGAATGTCAGTTTCCAGCCCGGCCGCGGGGCGCCGGCGTCGGTCACGCTGGACAAGCTCATTTCGTGGAGCGACAGCCAGGATAAGGGAGTGAAATATTTCTCCGGGGCAGGCACTTACACCAAGACCATTCAGGCGTCAGCGGACTGGTTCAAGAATCGCGCGAGACTATGGATTGATCTGGGTGAGGTGAAAAATCTGGCGGAGGTGACGGTGAACGGGAAGTCCCTGGGAGTTCTCTGGCATGCGCCTTATCGGATGGATTTGACCAGCGCTCTGAAGCCGGGCGCGAACCAGGTGACCATCAAAGTGATCAATGCCTGGGTCAACCGCCTGATTGGCGATCAGCAACCGGATGCGACCACAAAATATACGTTCGCCGACGTAAAGCCCTACAAGGCGAATTCGCCGCTGCTTCCTTCAGGGCTCCTGGGACCGGTGAAGCTGGAGCGAGTCACCACGCAGTAAGAACGAGCGGAGCCGACGACGTTCCGGATGATCGATTCGGTGGAGCACTCATCGCGACTCCGCTTCCCGGGTCGCGCTGTACTTTTTTCGATCCGACGGGTTTCAGTTGCATCCAACACAGTTCACGGAGGATTAATGATTCGCAAATTAGTCATTTGCTTTACTGCCTTTGCCTTCATCTCGCCGGCGCTTGCCCAGGTCGAGACCTGGAAGATCGATCCCAACCACTCGGCGGCGCAATTTGCTGTTCGTCATCTGGGCATTTCCACGGTCCGGGGCGAGTTCCGAAAAGTCACTGGCAGCGCGAATTATGATCCCTCCGATCCAGGCAAGACTTTGCTCGAAGCTACAATTGACGCGTCCACGGTCGATACGCGCGTCGAGATGCGGGACAAGGACCTGCGCAGCCCGAACTTTCTCGATGTCGAGAAATATCCCACTATCACTTTTAAATCCAAGCGGGCCGAATCAGCAGGCGCGGGCAAACTGAAGATCACGGGTGACCTGACGATTCATGGCGTGACCCGGGAAGTGGTGCTCGATGTCGATGGCCCCACCGCTCCCGTGAAAGACCCGAGGGGAAACTTTCACATGGGTGCGTCCGCGACCACGAAAATCAACCGGAAGGATTTTGGGGTCAATGGGGCCCCCGCCATGGCGGGCGATGAAGTGTCGATCACCATCGACGCGGAACTGATCAAACAATAATGGAGGACGGGCGTCCCCGCCCGGCGGGACGCCCGTCCTCCATCCTAACGTTTACGCGTAGGTGGTCACGGAAACCGCGTTGCGCTCCTTGCGTTCGGCCGTGATCCGCTCCAGGTATCCACTCTCCCGGAAAGCCTGCATGGGATCTTCCGGCAGGCCGTGACTGCGCCGCCATTCGCGCAGCACCGGCCGCACGTCGTACCAAAAGGCGCCGCGCAGAGTTTCTTCAGCCTCTACCAGCGAACAGCTCTGCTGCAGCGACGCCAGTCGCGCATGGTCCACGATGGCGGCCTTGGCATACAACTCCTGCGCAGTGCACACGGTCTGAATCATGGCTTCCATCTTGCCCTTGAGGTTGTGGCTCTGGTCCACCATGTAAGCCACGTCCGCGGCCGCGCCCGTTTCCCAGGCGTAGTGGTGAATCTCGTGGAAGATGCGGAAGATCTGGTAGGGATCGATGGAGCCCAGCGTGAGATCGTCGTCGGCATATCGGCGGTCGTTGAAATGGAAGCCGCCGATCATGCCGTGATGCAGCAGCCAGGCCACGATTTGCTCGATGTTCTGAGCCTGATAGTGATGGCCGGTATCGACCAGGACGTAGGCTTGTGGACCGGCCGTGCGCGCCAGCAGGAAAGCCATGCCCCAGTCGGCAACGTCAGTGTGATAAAAAGCGGGCTCGAATGGCTTGTACTCGATCAGAAGGCGTTGTTTCGGGCTCAGTCCGGCATGCACGATTTTGAGTGTCTCCTCAAACCATCCGATTCGGTTTCGAATGCTCTGGGTGCCGGGGTAGTTGGAGCCGTCCGCAAACCAGGGGGAAACGTCGCGACACTCAAGAGCCTGGGCGATGGCAACACAGTCCATAATGTGATCGAGAGCACGTTTGCGGATCGCGGGATCGGGGTTGCCCACCGATCCGTATTTGTATTCCTGGTCCTGAAAAACGTTGGGATTGATAGAGCCGGGCTGCACACCGTATTTCTCGGCCAGGCGCTTGACCTGGGCAACATCCTTCAAGCCTTTGGGCAGGTCCCACTGCACATGCAGGGCGACGGTTGGGCAAGCGCCGGTCAGGGCATGCACCTGCCCGGCGTCGCTGAACTTGTCTTCGATGGTGACCGCGGCCGCGAGCTGAATGAATTTTCCAAAACGAGTCCCGGTGTTGGCGAACCCCCAGGAGGGCAACTCGATATTAAAATTGTCGAGAGCACGATGAATCAGAACTTCGGGTTTGTCGGTCATGCGAATGCCTTTCCGGTTGGCCGTTGGACCTCTTCCACTTTGTGAGCGGGCATGGTATTTCCGGGCGCGTCGATTTCATTTGGATCGATGGGTATTGCTGACAGAACGCCGGCCCACTCCGCCACGGCGTTCGCAGCCACTCCGACGTCGTTATTAGAATTTCCTGCGAGCGCCGCCAGTTGGATTGCGAAGTTGCCGACGGTAGCGCTTTCGGTCGATCCCGTCAGGACTTGAAGCCCGGTTGCCCTGGCCGTGAGCCGGTTCAGCACCTTGTTTCTGCTTCCGCCGCCCACGATGTAAAGCCGGTTCAAAGCTTTCCCCGTGATCCGCGCTGCATCGTGCAAAACGGCAGCGTAGCGGGCGGCCAGGCTATGGAGAATCAGGCTGGTCATCCTGACTGCCATGTCTGGGCCTTCGGGAATCGATACCTGACTGGCGCGCTTCAGTTGCGCATTGATGCGCCCCGGCATGTCGCCCGGCAACAGCAGATCCGGGTCGTCCACGTCAATAAGGCTTTCCGGTGCGCCGAAAGATGAGCAGGCCTCAACCAGTTGTTCAACGGTCCAGGCCTGGCCTTGCGATCGCCAGTGCTCGATGCACTGGCGAAGCAGCCACATGCCGTTCACATTCTTCAGAAAATAAATCTTGCCGCCCACGCCGCCTTCATTGCTGAAGTTACTGCTGCGCGCAGCATCGTTGACACAAGCGGAATCGAGCACGCACCCCACCAGCGACCAGGTGCCGGAACTGATGAAAGCCCAATCGCTTCCCTGAGCTGGAATTCCCGCGATGGCCGATGCGGTGTCATGACAGGCGGGAGCGATGAGGCGGGTATTGCGAAATGCCGGCAGGGAAGCGATCTCGCCCTGCAGTCGGCCAATCTCAGTCCCCGGTTTGACCAACGGCGGCGCCGCACCCAGGTCCAGGCCAGCCGCAGCAAAGATTTCAGGGCACCACGCCTGGTCTTGCACACCCAGCAACTGGGTATGCGTGGCGTTGGTGTACTCGGAGACGCGCCTCCCGCCCAGCTGGTGCAGCAGAAACTCCGGCAAATTCACCCACGGAAGACTCTGCTCGGCGGCACCATCGGCGTGCAGCTGATACAGAGTGTTCAGAGTAATGATCTGAATCCCGGTGAGTTGGTAAAGGCGGTCCGCGGAAATCCGGGAAAGCACCTGGTCTTTGGCCCGCACGTTACGCTCGTCGCGATAACAAAAAGGGTCAGCGACCGGTTGCCCGTCCGCGCCCAGGCGTACGTAATCCACAGCCCAGCCGTCCACTCCAACGGCTGCTATCCCCTGGGGCGAGAGTTGGGCGCAGGCCCTCAGGCCATCTTCTACTCCCCTACGGATGGCGGTCATGTTCCAGCGCAGGCCATTCCCATCGCTGCGGGCGGAATTGGCAAAGCGGTGCACCAAGCGAATTTCCGGTTGACCGCCGATCCAGCGCAGCAGGGAGACCCGACAGCTTTCCGCGCCCAGGTCCACCGCCACCAGCACTGGGGATTGGCTTCGATCTCGGCCCGCGTTCTCGCTTTTTGCCCCCACCGCGCCCCGATCGTGCGAAACCTCATTCATCGCAGGAAGGCCTCAGACAGTCCGCCGTCCACCGGAATAATGTGGCCGGTGGTGCAAGGTGATTTCGGTCCCGCCAGAAAGAGAATTGCTTCCGCACAGTCCTTCGGATCGATCGGACGATGAGTGAGCGTGCGCTTGGCGTAGAACTCGGCGAGCAAGGTCCGCAACTGCTCGTCGCCGGCCGTGTCCTGATAGGGAATCTCATATTTCTTCAAGGACGCGATGACGCGGTCGCGCGGAAACATGGTGGACCCCTTGATCACCGTGGCCGGGCTGATGCCGTTCACTCGAATCTTCGGAGAAAGCGAAATTGCCAGTTCGCGCACCAGATGGCTGAGCGCTGCCTTGCTCACGTCGTAAGCTTCGCTGCCACGCTTGGGGACGACGGCGTTGGCCGAACTGGTCAGCACCATCGAGGCGTCGAGATTCTGATCGCGAAGGATACGCCCGGCTTCATCGGCCAATAGATAATTGGCGGTGACATTCACGTCCAGCGTGACTCCCCATTGTTCGTCGCTGATCTGACCGTCCTTTGACGATGGGAAAAGGGCAGCGGTGTTGATCAGCACATCCAGGCCGCCATAGGCCGCAACCAGGTCGCGCAAGCTCTGCCGGATGACATCGCGCCGCCGGATATCGACAGCCACTGCCAGCCCGCCTTCCTTTCCCGCCAGCCCCCTGGACTCGTCTGCCACTTTCTTCGCCGCTTCATGATCGCGGTCCGCGACCACGACGTGCGCTCCGCGTTCCGCCGCCAGCAAAGCAACCTCGCGGCCAATACCGCTGCCGCCCCCCACGATCAGGACCACCTGACGGCTCAACTCCTTCTCCGGCGGCTGGCGTCGAATCTTGGCCTCCTCCAACTGCCAGTATTCGATCCGAAACGCCTCCGACGGGGGCAGAGCTACATAGTTGGAATGAACCGTGAACGCGCTGGTGGGGGCGGCGGCGCCGGCCTGGGGGAGGGGTTCGAGTGCTTTGCCGGTGTCGAGCGAGGTCGCGCCTTCCATCACGTGGATAGCATTGACGTAGAACTCTCCCGTCAGCCGGGCCTCGGTCTTGCTTTTTCCGAAACTGAACATGCCGATGCTGGGAATCAGAACCACGGTGGGATTGGCATCGCGCATGGCCGGTGAATCGGGTTGGGCAAATGCTTTGTAATACTCGGCGTACTCCTTGCGATAGTTCTGCAACGCGGAGTCAACCTGCTCGCGCAGTCCTTCCACGCTCGCGCCCGGCTGCCAGGGAACAAACAGCGGTCGGACCTTGGTGCGAATGAAGTGGTCGGGACAACTTGTACCCAAATGCGCCAGCTGCGCGGCCTCCGCCGAATTCACAAAGCGCAGCACCTCCGGCAGATCGCTGAAGTTCCCGATCACGCGCCGTGCACCCGAAACCCGTCCGCGCAGAAAAGGAAAAATATCGAGCGCGAGGTCCCGCCGGTTTTCCAGCGCCTGGTGTCGCGGCCCGCCAAATAATCCCGTGCCTTTCTTGTCCACATGCTCTACGACAAACTGCCCCAGCTGATCGATTATGCCGATTGTGTTCTCGTAGCATTCCTGCTGCGTGTCTCCCCAGGTGAACAAGCCGTGACCGCCCAGCACGACGCCGTCGCAGTTCGGACTCTCCTGCACCGCGCGCCGCAGCATCATGGCCAGTTCGAATCCCGGCCGCTGCCACGGCACCCAGATGAGATGGTGGTCAAACCGGCGATTGAACTCTTCCATCTTTTCCCGCCCGTTGGCGGAAGCAGCCAGCGCTATGCCCCAGTCTGGATGCAGATGATCGATGTGTGGGAAGGGAAGAAACCCGTGGAGGGGAGTGTCAATCGAAGCCGCAACACTGTTTTTGCCGAAGGCGCACAGCGGATACATGTCCACCATTTCATCTTCGTACTCCGCGCCCCGATACTTGTGTTCCAGTCCCCGCAACTTCTCGGAGTACAGCGCCGCCAGCCCGCTCAGCTTAATGCTTCCCAGGTCGCCGCCGCTACCCTTGATCCACAAGACTTCTTCTTGTTTTCCGCTGAGCGGGTCCACCTGCTGTATTTTCGAACTGGTGTTTCCTCCACCAAAATTTGTGATGCGAAGGTCCGAGCCCAACAGGTTTGACCGGTAGCGCAGCAATTCCGGCGGGTCGAGAGTGCGCGCGGTTTGCTGGTCCCAACGGTCTTCCAGATAACGCAAACTTGTTTTGACCTGCATGGAGAGCTCTTAGGGGAAAAGTATTTCGGAACGCGGTGACTGTTCATCATACCCAAACTGCCCGCCCGCGCCGAAAGTCGCAGCTATCATACTCCACTGATGCAATAGGGCAACAATTTCTATAAGAGAATTTACAAGTGTGGGTCGGAAACTCTTGTCCGACGCCTTTGATTTCGACCTTGATTTCAGGGTGACTTAGCCTACCCAGGACGTAATCCAAAACTCCCTACGGCAATGGGAATCACAGAAAGAATCAAAGTCAGAATGTCGGACAGAGCCTCCCTGAGCAAAGTCGAAGGGAGTGACCGGAGCCAAACCCTTCGGGCTCAGGCAGTCTTGCTGTTTTCCGGCAACCACGAACCAGTTACCAGCTTGTGTTCGACATAATTGTAGGGTGCAACCCGGTGGCCGCTGAGCAACGAGAGGCCCAGATGGATCAGGCGGGGACCATAGCTTTGAGCTTCGTGGGAGACGGAGCCGATCAGCGGGCTGTCGGCGCGGGAGATTTCTTTGAGCGCTTCGGGAATGCAATCCTGTCCGACAATCGCGACATATTTCTCCCGCTTCAACTCACGAACCGCTTGCACTGCGCCCAGCGCGCTGGTGTCAGTCGCGGCGGCGATCAGGATGCCGCGATCTTTCGGGTGTCGCCGCAGGAAATCCAGCACCAGCTGGCAGCTCTTGTCGCGCAACCCGCGGGCGTCCATGCGGACCAGGAATTCGGCGGGTATTCCGGGCAGCCGGGAGCGGATCGCTTCAAAAGCTCCGGTCACGCGGCTCTGCACCAGCGGGCCCGCTTCGTCGATATCCAATCCCAGGGCCCAGCGCACTTTGCTGTCCCAAAACTTCTTCGCATATTGCGCCAGGCATTCCCCGGCCTCGAAGCCCACCCGGTAGTTGTTAACCCCAAAGAAAGTGGCATGGGGATGCGGTATGTCTACGGCAATCAAGGGGATACCTGCGGCATCGATCTTGTCCGCGAGCACCGGCGCGACGTGCTGATCGATCTGAAATTCAATCACCAGGTCCACCCGGTTGCGTACGAATTCATCGGCGTTATGCAAAGCGGTGGAACCGTCGTAGCGATTGTCGAGCACGATCAGGTCAACCCCCGCAGCCGAGGAAGCGGCCTTCAGGCTGTCGGTCACAGCTTCCGAGAAAGGCATCTCGGCCGATTGGCTGCCAAAACCGAAACGCGCTTTCTTGGGGCGTGCCACCAGGCGATACAACCCGTCCTGCGACTGCGCCAGATAGCCGCGATGCACAAACGTTTTCAGAATGCGATAGACCGTGGTCTTGGAAATATTGGTTCGCTGGTAGATGGCCTCGAGCGCGAGCGGGCCTTGTTCGTTCTGCAGCAGCTCAAGAATATCGAGCGCCTTCGAAAGTACCGGAATCAGATAGAGCCGCTTGGGAGTCGAGCGTGTCAATCGCGTGCGCCTCGCTGCCGACGATAAATGCCTAAAGAATATATCTTGGACTGCCGCTTTTCGCCTAAACAGTCCCAGCCTCGCGGAATCTACCGGGAGACCGATGAGGTTTCCCGCAACAACCTCAACACCTCAAATGTTAAAGCCAGCCGATCACGGCAATTCAATAGAGAAACAAGTTCACTTTTTTCTTGACAACGGTAATTGGCGATCGCTACAGTGCGCCCAGTCGAGGCAGGGGTCCTGCGCGAAATATTTCCCTGCCCGGGTCCACGTTGACCGCTCAGTGCCCGAGAGGCACAGGAGGAATGCGACCATGAGAGTCCACATTCTGGTGGTATGTCTGTTTGTGGTTTTGTCGGCGGGCTTCCTGTACGGCCAGGGAGGCGCCAATGGCACCATCCTGGGAACGGTTACCGACAGTTCGGGCGCCGTGGTGGGCAACGCGAAGATCGACGTCACGAACGTGGCTACAGGTGTTGCCAGTCACACCGAAAGCAGCGTGAACGGTGACTACACCACCCCGTACCTTGCGCCCGGAATCTACCGGGTTACCGCCCAGGCCCCGGGCTTCCAAAAGGCGATCGCCGATAACATCTCGTTGGCCGTGGCGCAGCAGGCCAGGGTGAACATCGTCATGAAGCCGGGCCAGGTTTCCGAAACTGTGGAAGTGCAGGCGAACCCGGTCTCGCTGGATACGGACAGTGCTGCTGTCTCGCAACTCATCAGCCAGACGCAGGTGGAGCAGTTGCCGCTCAACGGTCGCAACTTCCTCAACCTGCTTTTCATTGGCGCGGGTGCCGTACAGACCACCGGCGAGCAGGGCCAGATGCGGCAGGGAGAAGGCAACGCCATCAGCATCAATGGCGGCCGGCCTACCTCCAACAACTACACCCTGGACGGGCTGGTCAACACTGACACCGCTTTGAACACCCCAGCGGTCATTTTGTCGCAGGACGCGATCCAGGAATTTAAAGTGCAGAGCGAAACCTACTCTGCCGAGTACGGGTTCAGTGCCAATCAGGTCAACATCGTCAGCAAGAGCGGGACCAACCAACTGCACGGCACCGCGTTCGAATTTCTCCGCAACGACGCTTTCGATGCCAAAGCTCCATTTCAATCTGCGATTCCTGAACTACGGCAAAATCAGTTCGGTTTCGTTCTGGGCGGTCCCATCTACATTCCGAAAGTGTATGACGGGCGCAACAAGACTTTCTTCCTGGTGAATTACGAGGGCTGGCGCATCCGCAACGGCATCAACCAGGATACGTTCAATGTTCCCAACCCGGCCTGGCTTTCAGGGGATTTTTCGGGTTCAGGACTGACTCCGGTTACGGCCGGTTGCATACCCAGCGCGACCACGTTCTGTATGCCCATCGATCCGACAACGGGTGCCCCTTTCCCAGGCAACATGATTCCGAGCACCAGCTTTTCACGCCTGGCGCAAGTGGCCATCGGAGCGGGTCTCTTCCCTGCACCCAATTGCCCAAGCGGCTGTCGCGGAAACTATCGCCTGACCACCGCATTACCTAATACGGTCAACCAGCAGACTTATAAGCTCGACCAGCAATTGGGCCGTTTCGGTTCGATGTTCTTTCGGTATACCACCGCTCAGTACGAGAACCAGAACATCAACGGTTCAGTCTCGCTTCCATTTGGCATCGGCACCTTCAACGAGAAGTCCGAGAGTTGGATGATTTCGCACACTATTCCTATCACCCATAACATCGTTAACAACTTCCGCTTCGGCCGGCTGGAGCCAATCTCGATTCAGGGTGGAATCGCGGCCCCCGATTCTGACATAGCCAAGCTCGGTCTCACGGGTGTGTTCCAGAACCTTCCGAGCTATGCCGCAATGTATCCGGGGATTAATTTTCAGGGCATAAACAGCACAGCCTTCGGCAGCCAGGGCAACGACGTCACCACGAGTGACATACCGACCTGGGAATTTTCAGATTCGCTTTCGATGACTCATGGCAGGCACACCATTGCGGTGGGCTTCGACTATCGCCGCTGGGTGCAGAAGCGAGACCTTTCGAATGACTTCCTCGGTCAATTCGGCTTTAACAACGATACGATTACTTCGAATAGTGGCGGCTGCCCGAACGCAACGGGTGACTGCGGCACCGGCAATTCCGTGGCCGACTTCCTGCTCGGCTACTACAACAATGCCTCTACATTCCAGCCGGGGCCATTTAGTCCCGCGGGAGTGGCAGGCAACCTGAACCAGTATCACTTCCAGTATTTTGCGCCGTATGTTCAGGACGATTGGAAAATGACAAACCGCCTCACCTTGAACCTGGGACTGCGCTGGGACTACCGCAGCGTGCCCTTCGAGCAGGACAACAAGATGTTCTGGTTTGATCGTGCAAACCCGCTGGGCGGCCTGTGTTACGCCGATAAAAACCTCGGCACCGCAAGTGTTACGGGACTCGGCGGCCCGATTGCGCCCGACGGAAACGGTTTCTACCGATACTGCGGGCGCAACAATCCCGCCGCAGCGTCGAAAAAGCCATTCGCTCCTCGGATTGGCTTCGCTTATCGGCTGACCGACAAGACCGTGGTTCGAGGCGGTTACGGCCTCTTCTTCGATTCCGCGGAGACTCGCGAAATTGATGATTCTGGCGACATCTATCCGTTTGTCGTGCGCGCTTCCCCCAATCCGAACGTGGATTCCACATTGCCGAAGTTGACCGATAACATGTTTCCCGCGGTCCCACTCCATCAGGTGACTCCGGCGCTGGACGGTAGCCAGTTCTTTGCGGTAATCATTTCGGAGTTCCCCCGCAACCCTTATGTCCAGCAGTGGTCTCTGTCAGTCCAGCGTGAACTGGCAAAGAACACCACCCTGGAAGTCAACTACGTAGGCAATAAGGGCACCCACCTGCTGAATCGCACCAACTATGGCCAAGGCCTGCCGCCGGCGAATCCTGCGCTCTGCGACCCAAGCACGGGTGGCGACCCCACGGTCGGAGACTGCCCAAAGGCGGCCCGGAGGCCATTCCCCAATATCACCTCTTCTCTGGGCTTTCTTGGCAGCCAATGGAACGGGTATTCCAGCTACAACGCCGGCAATGTGAAATTGGAGCGGCGCTCCAGTTCCATCGCACTGGTTGCAGTTTATACCTGGGCGAAGAGCCTGGACGACAAATCCGCGGCCGCCGGCGTGGGTTCTACCAACGCATTCGCGGGCCACATGAACGAGCACAATCAAGCGCTCGATTACGGCCGGTCCGATTTCGATGTCAACCATCGCTTCGTGACCAGCGTCGTGTACCAGTTGCCGCTGGGCCGGGGCAAGCGCTTCGGAGGCAATATGAACCGGGCGGCCGACCTGGCGATTGGCGGATGGCAGATCACTGCCATCACCACCTTCCAGAAGGGATTCCCTTACTCCATACTCGCCAACGACAATTTCGGGTTACTTACCACCTTTACCCAGCGGGCCAATCTGGTGCCCGGCTGCGACCCCAACAGCGGATTCCACAAGAGCATCAACGAGTATTTCAACACAGCATGCTTCAGCCAGCCGCTCGCAGGCCAGTTCGGCAACAGCGGCCGCGACATCCTGCGCGGGCCGGGAATCAACAACTGGGATATGGGTATCGGCAAAGACTTCAATTTCACCGAGCGCGTTGCCTTCCAGTTCCGGGCTGAAGCGTTCAACGTTTTCAACCACGCGCAATATGGCTACGATCCGAATACGGCAACGTCCATCGGAGCGCCGATCGACAACAACCCCAACGATGCCGCCTACGGCAAAGTGCTGGCCGCCCGCCCGGGCCGCATCATCCAGCTGGGAGGCAAGCTGACCTTCTGACCCTCGGTAATCTGTGTTTGATATCCGCCAGGCCAGTTGCGGCCTGGCGGATTTTTTGTTGAGGTACACTCGCCTGTGATGCTTCGCTTTTTCGGAATCCGCTGGCTGGCCGGGTTAGTGCTGGTGTGTTGCAGTGTCTATTCAGCAACCGCACAATCCGCAGACGCAATAGAAAAGTACTCCGCGGAAGGTCAGCAGGCCCTCGCACAGGGTAACTACGCAGGAGCCGAGGCTGCCTTCGAAAAGCTCAGGGATCTGGAGCCCAGTGTGGCGGAAGTGCACGCCAACCTGGGAGTCATCTACTTCCAGGAGAGGAAATTCGAGCTCGCCGTTTCCGCCCTGCGCCAGGCCCTGAAGCTCAAACCGGCCCTGCCGAAAACCGACGCCATGCTGGCCATGTCATTGTCTGAGCTCGGCCGCTACACAGAAGCTCTGCCCAGCCTGGAGAAGTGCTTTCGGCGCTCCACCGACTCTCCCCTCAAGCGCATGTGCGGTCTGCAACTCCTGCGGGCCTACCCCGGGCTCCGTCGCGACAGCAAGGCGGTCGAGGTGGCCCTGGAGCTGAACCGGCTCTATCCAGACGATCCTGAGGTGCTCTACCACACCGCGCGAATCTTCGGCAGCGCCGCCTTCCTCAACATGCAGAAGCTCGCGCAGGCGGCCCCCTCATCGGTGTGGAGGCATCAAGCCGAGGCGGAGGCCTACGAAAGCCAGGGATCGAACGACGCGGCCATCAGCGAGTATCGTCAGGTGCTCTCCGTTGATCCCCGGCGGCCCAGCATACATTACCGGATAGGGCGTACGCTGCTGGCGCGTTCGCGGCAAAGCAACACGCCGGAAGACGTGGCCGCCGCGGCGAAGGAATTCGCGCAGGAACTGGAAGTCGACCCCGGAAATGCCAATGCCGCTTATGAACTGGGAGAGATGCACCGCACTGCCGGGGAACTCGGTGATGCGCAGAAGTTTTTTTCCCAGGCGCTGCAATACTATCCCGACTTCGAGGAAGCTCAGTTAGGACTGGCTTCAGTTCTCATGTCGCTGCAGAAGCCTGATCTGGCGCTGCCTCACCTGCAAAAGGCGGTGGCGTTGAATGCTGGAAATGAGGTTGCGTGGTACCGGCTCTCGCAAGTGCAGGGGATGCTGGGCCACGAGGACGAGCAGAAAAAAGCATTTGCGGAATTTCAGCGATTGCGCAACCAGAAATCGAGCCAGCAAGAGGCTGGAAAACAAATCTTCTCGCCAGAGGAAGTCACTCCCCAGCAACTCGATTCGACCGCGCCACGGTAGAAATGTTGCTCATACTACGAACTACGTAACGGCAGGTATCCCACCTGCCCACCGGGCGAAAACCGGCGGTTCTGCACCAATCCAAGGATCTGGCGACTCAAAAACCCTGGCGAGCATTGCTCGCCCGCCCAGACGAGGACGTCTGAGCCTACGTGGCTTGCGGCCCAATCCCTGGGCCTTCTTTTAGCGTGACCAGCTGGTTGGCCGCCACGTTGGGCAGGGTTTGCCACTCGCCATTCGGCCAGCGGATCTTTATCTCGGCGGTCGTAGCCTGACCCAGGCCGAAGTGCAGGCGAAAATCATTGCAGGAGAGGAAGCTCGACTGACTCTGCACTTCCTGGGTTTGAGTTGATTCTCCGGATTTTACGACCACCCGCGCGCCAATCGCACTGCGATTCGATTTCGTCCCGACCAGTTTCACCTTCAGCCAGGAATTACTCCCCGTAACGTCATTGCGAAGCAGCGACGGAGGCTCATTCAGATTGATCACGAGAATGTCGAGATCGCCGTCATTGTCGAAATCCCCAAAGGCGCAGCCGCGGCTGTTATGTGATTCCAGGATTGCGCCGCCGGCCTGGCCGGTAAGCTCTTCGAATCGTCCCTTGCCCAGATTCCTGAACAGCATCCTCGGACCTTTCGCCGGGAACTCGGGATGCCGTTTCTCGATCTCCGGAAAAGTGTGTCCCGCGACCATGAACAAGTCGGGCAGGCCGTTGTTGTCCAGATCAACCATGCCGGCGCCCCAGCATACAAAGCGGTTCTCCACCGCCAGGCCAGCCCGCCGGCTGGCTTCCTCGAAATTGGCTTTGCCCATATTGCGGTAGAGGTCCGGGGTGTCGCCTTCGAAATTGGTCTTGAAGATATCGAGGCGGCCGTCGAGGTCGTAGTCGCCGGCAGCGGCGCCCATCCCGGCCTGCTCCTGGCCATCTTCACCGTACGCGACGCCGCGAATTGGGCCTTCTTCGCGGAAGGTGCCGTCGTGATTATTCATAAACAGCAGACTCGGAGTGGAATCGCAGGCCACGTAAATGTCCGGCCAGCCGTCATCGTCGAAATCGCCGGCGATGGCGGTGAGCCCATAGCTGGTCCTGGCGGCGGAAATTCCGGACTGCGCGCTCACGTCGGCAAATGTCCCATCTCCTTTATTACGGTAGAGAGTGTGCCGGCCGTAAGGAAAGCCCCGCGGGCCGCAGGTTACAGGCGTATCCAGCCAGCGGCAGTTCGCGTTCTGGCCGGGCCTGGGAGCTTTTTGTAAATCGAAATCAAGGTAGTTGGAGACGAACAGATCAAGGTTCCCGTCGCGGTCGTAGTCGAGGAAGGTACATCCCGTGCCCCAGCGCCGGGCCGAGTCGGCCAGTCCGGCGGCGCGGGTCACATCCGTGAAGGTGCCGTCGCCGTTGTTGCGGTAGAGGACGTTCTCTCCCCAGCAGGTGACGAAGAGGTCCTCGAAGCCATCATTGTTATAGTCGCCGACGCAGACACCGCAGGCCCATCCTGTCTTCAGCAGCCCGGCACGCTCGGTTACGTCGGTGAAAGTGCCGTCGCGGTTGTTTTTGAAGAGCCGGTTGCTGGCGCCCGCGGGGGCGTTCTCCAGGCGAGTGCCGGAAAGCAGAAAAATATCCAGCCAGCCGTCATTGTCGAAGTCGAAGAAGGCGCAGCCGCAGCCCAGGGTTTCGATGATGTATTCCTTGCGATCGCTTTCGCCGTAAACGGTGACGGCTCGCAGGCCAGCCTTGGCGGCCACATCGGTGAAAGTGGAATTGAAAGGAAGCCCGGAGGGTTTGCCGCGGGGCTGCGCCGCGGCTCTGTGGGGCGCGACGCCTTGACCCAGGCACGCGGTCGCGGTCGCGCTGAACAGTCCGGTGAGGAAGATCCGCCGAGAGGTCGCCATTGAAAGACAGCCCGCTACTCCATATAGAAGACTTCCTTCATCATAGCGAAGCGCTCGCCGGGCTGAAGGCCGGGTACGGGTTCAAAATACTTGGCCATTTCGGCCTGCCAGCGCAAGTTTACCGGGTCGGTGGCCAGCGAGTCCCAGGCTGCATCGAAATCCTTCACGCGCATGACCAGAATGAGGTCCTGGTCGCGGCGAAAGATCGAATAATCCGAAATGCCGACCTCCTTCAGCTTGGCCAGCAATTCCGGCCACACGTTGGCATGATCTCTTTCATATCCTGCGATGGCATCGGCCTTGATTCGCAGGCGAAAGGCTACTCGCGGCATACGGGGATCTCCTCAAGTCAGGTTCTCGTAGCGCCGCCGTCCCGGCGGCTGTCGTGGGGGCGTCCCGCCCCCACTCCCGAGGGCAAGATACCCTCGAGACAGCCGGCGAGACGCCGGCGCTACAAGTTCAGGGAAATGTCACTACGGCCACCGCGAGGCCGTTGAGTGTGAGCTTCTCGCCGGTCAGCTTGGTTGAGCCCGGAGGATCAAAACCTGTGGTCTGGTCCACGGACTCTTCCTGGCCGCCGGCAGCGCCGGGTACGGTGATTTCGAACGGACGGTCCCGCTTGTTGATCAGCAGAATACGCCGCTTGCCGTCGGGTTTAACCACCGCCAAAGAATAAAGATACGAATTTACCGAACGGTCGAAGGGCTCGGTTTCCACAATCTTGTCGCCGGGTCCGAAGTTTTCGCGAAGCAGGCTC
>Ga0207654_10000970_pt1 | contig 15751 bp, 17 predicted proteins | sample KBSC64metaG_FD_184355 | JGI IMG/M metagenome (GOLD analysis project Ga0207654, IMG submission 184355) | Corn rhizosphere microbial communities from Kellogg Biological Station, Michigan, USA - KBS C6-4 metaG (SPAdes) (version 2) | ecosystem: Host-associated > Plants > Roots > Rhizosphere > Soil...
GATGACGCGCGCGCTCGGGCCGGAAAAGGCCGACAGCGTGCTGGCGCGGATCACCCCGCCCGACGCGCAATGCCAGATCGACCTGCTCGACTGGATGGACGCGGCCGAGATCGCGGCGATGATCGAGAAGGAGCATCCGCAGATCGCCGCCGTGGTGATCGCCAACCTCGACCAGGACGTCGCCGGTCAGGTGCTCGAATTGCTGCCCGATGCGTCGCAGCCCGAAATCCTCCACCGCGTCGCGCGGCTGGGCCCGATCACGCCCGAGGCGGTCGATACGCTCCGCACGATGCTCGCCAATCGCAGCGGGGCCGGCGGCCAGTCGGCCGGGGTGATGCTCGGTGGTACCAAGGAAGCCGCCCGCATCCTGTCGGGCGCGCGCAAGACCACCGAACAGCGCGTCATGCCCAAATTGTTCAAGATCGACCGCGAAGTCGCCAAGGCGATCGAGGAGGCCTTGTTCGTGTTCGAGAATCTGCTCGACATGGACGACAAGAATCTCGGCACGCTCATCCGCAATATCGACAGCGACTTGCTCACCCGCGCGCTCAAGGGTGTGGACGAGGCGACGCGCAACCGCTTCCTCGGCTGCATGTCCTCGCGCGCCGCCGACGGCATTCGCGACGAGATGGAAGCACGCGGTCCGATGAAGCTGAGCGAAGTGCTCGACGCGCAAAAGGCGATCATCCAGCTCGCCCGCGCGCTGGCCAAGGACGGCACCATCATGATGGGCGGCGACGACGATTATGTCTGACCGCCCGCTCAACGACTTCGTCGCCGGGTTCGCGAGCCGCCACGACCAGGCGGGCGCCGCCCTGCGCCGCGCCTTTGCCGCCAAGGGGGTCGCTTTCTCGCCGCGCGACATGACTCCCGAGCCGCCGCCCCAGCCCGAGGCGCAGCCGCGCCATTTCGAGCCGGCCGACCGCGACGGCGATCCGACCCAGGGATGGGACCCGTTCGACGCGACGCAACAGCCGTCGGGATTCGTCGACCCGATCGCCACCGCCAAGGCGCTTGGCTATGAGGAAGGCGTTGCCGCCGCTATGGCCCAGGTCGCCGCCAATGCGGCGCGCGACCGCGCATTGATCGACGACCTGACCGCCGCGATCAACGACGATCGCCGCATCGATCGCGACCGGTTGGCCGGACATCTCCGACAGACCGTCACGCAATTGGTCCGCCAGATGGTCGGCGAAGCGGGCGTCGACGCAGACCTGCTCAATCGCCGCGTCGCGGTCGCCGCCGGGATGCTCGCCGACGATGCCGAATCGGCAGTGCTGCGGCTCAATCCCGAGGACATGCCGCTGGTCGACGGCCATCTGCCCGCCAACATCTTCGCCGCCGGCGATATCAAGGTCGAGCGCGGCCATTTCGTGCTCGAGTCCGCCGCGACGATCGTCGAGGACGGGCCCGATCTGTGGATCGAGCAACTCGCCCAGGCAATCGACCGCGCTGCGTTGCCGGAATGAACTTGTTTTTCCGTCATGCCGGGCTCGTCCCGGCATCCACGGAGCCGCAGGCCATCGGGCTTGGGGCGCGGTGGACCCCGGCACAAGGCCGGGGTGACGATCAGCCTGGATCAAACGAATCGTGCTGAACCGCTTCGCCGAAGACTATCTCGAAAGCCTCGGCACTGCCGACTTCGTGCCGCAGCCCAAGATATCGGGCCGGCTGGCGTCGTTCGACGGGCTGCTGATGGAAGCGGTCGGGCTCAATCTTTCCGTCGGTACGGTGTGCCAGGTCGGCGCCGCCGGCGGCGCCAAGGTCGAGGCCGAAGTGATCGGCTTCCGCAATGGCCGTACGCTCCTGATGAATCTCGGCGGTCCCGCCGCGTTGCTCCCGCAATCCCCGGTCCGCCCGGTCGGCGCGCCTGGCGCCGCCGAAGTCGGTGCCGCATTGCTCGGCCGCGTGGTCGATGGCGCTGGCAAGCCGATCGATGGGCTGGGGCCAATCCGCGGCGCGCAGCATTGGCCGCTCGCCGGCAAGCTGCAAGGGCCGCTCGATCGCGGGCGCGTGCTCAAGCCGATGGACGTCGGCGTGCGCGCTATCAACGGGCTGCTGACGATCGGCCAGGGCCAGCGCGTCGGCATCATGGCCGGCTCCGGCGTCGGCAAATCGGTGCTGCTCGGCATGATGGTCCGCGCCGCGCAAGCCGATGTCGTGGTGATCGGGCTGATCGGCGAACGCAGTCGCGAGGTCGCCGACTTCCTCGAGACCAAGGTCGCCGGAGAGGCGCGCGCGCGCTCGGTCGTCGTCGCGGTGCCCGCCAATCATTCGCCGGTGCTGCGCATTCGCGGCGCATTGCGTGCCACCGCCATTGCCGAGGGCTTCCGCGCCGAGGGCAAGAAAGTCCTGCTGATCATGGATTCGCTGACTCGCGTGGCGCATGCCGGGCGCGAGATCGGCCTTGCTCTGGGCGAGCCCGCCTCGGCGCGCGGCTATCCGCCGTCGGCGATCGCGATGCTGCCCAATTTGATCGAACGCGCCGGTACCGACGTGAATAGCGGCGGATCGATCACCGCCATCTATACCGTGCTGGCCGATGGCGACGACGGTAACGATCCCGTGGTCGATTCGGCGCGGTCGATCCTCGACGGCCATATCGTGCTGAGCCGAGCGCTGGCCGAACGCGGCGTCTATCCCGCGATCGATCTCGGACCGTCTGTCAGCCGGGTGATGACCGATATCGTGCCGGCCGAGCATATTGCTGCTGCGCGGATCCTGCGTCGCCATCTCGCCACGTATGAGGAGAATCGCGACCTAGTGCTGATGGGCGCCTATCGCGGCGGCGTCGATCCCGAGATCGACGCGGCGATCGCTTATCACCCTGCGGTGATGGAATATATCCGCCAGGACGCCGACACCAAGGTCTCGTTGCCCGACGCGGTCGCCGAATTGATCGGCGTCTTCGGCCAGCCTCAGGGCTAAATCATGGCGCGCGGCAAGGGCCAGCTCGATCGCATCTTGCGGGTCCGTACCCTCCAACTGGGCATGACGCGCGCCGAGGAAGTCCGCGCCCACGCCAAGATCGCCAGCGAGGCCGATCTCGCCAAGCGCATTGCGTCGCTTGCCGACAGCGTCGCACCGACGCCGACCGAAGCGGGCAGCGGGTTTTCGCTGGTCGCAGCGGCGCATTTTCGCTCGCGTCTCCACCAATCGGCCGAGATGGCCGAGCATCGCCTGCGCGTCGCCGAAGAGGCCGCCGAACGCGCTGCTGAAGCGACCCGCGAGGCGAAGCGCGACCAGTCGGCGGTCGAGAAATTGATGGCGCGCGCCGACCGTGAAGCGGCGCTCAAGGCAATCCGCGCGCTCGAGGCAGCACCGGCCGTCCGAAAGATTCGGCACGATCCTTGCTAAATACCTCCCGGGGGCAGTGCACGCCTCCGCACGAGGGGTTCATGACCGGTTTGACTCTATCCATTTCCAAGACTGTCGCGCTGCCCGCAAAGGTTGCCGCGTCCTCGCTGCTCACGCCCGGTACCGTCGCGGATGGCGCCGCGGGCGTGGCGAGCCTGGCCGCTTTCGTCGACCTGATGATCGGCAAGACGACCATTGCGCCCAAGGACGGGCAGACCGGCAGCGAGCGGCAGGATGATGCCGCGACCGGCAATCCCTTGCCGGAAAAGGACGACGACAAGGGCGATCCGGCGCTCGCCTGGTTGCTCTCGGTGGCGCCGATAGCCTTGCCCGCTGCCAGTGCCGCGAAACCTGTTGCCACCGGGGCGGTCACCGCGCCGCTCCACCCCAACGCCGCGACTCCGCAGCCCACAGTGCCGGCGCTGCCGCTGACCATCGCGAGCGACACCGCCCAGGCTCGGCCTGAAGGCGCGCCCCTGACCGTAGCGCCGTCGGCGCTGCAGGATATGCAAACGCAGCCGGCAACCACGCCGACACCGGCAGCGCCGCAGCCGAGTTCCGCCGCGCCGATCACGATCGACCCCGGGCTTGCCGCCGGCGTCGACCTGTCGAGCCCGACGCCGGCCGGCAAGTCGCCGATCGTCGTCGCCGATCGCCAAATCGCGCCGCAAGCCGCCGCACAACCAGTCCGAATCGCGGTGCCGCAAGCGGTGCCTGCAACCCTGGTATCGCTGGCCGCGACAAACGCGCCGATGCCGGCGTTGTTTGCGCTGGCGATGGCGCCCGAACGCAGGCCGGCCCGCGAAGGCGAGGGCAGCCAGCCCGGCGACCTGACTGCCGCGGCGACGCTGCTGGCGCCGGCCGACGCCATGCAGTTGGTCGCCAAGCCGGGCCAGGCCGAGCGCCAGGCGCTCGACATGGGCCGTCAGGACTGGCCGCAAAAGATGATCGACCGGATCGAGGCGCTGCGCGACGACGCCAATGCCAACGATACGTCGATTCGGCTCAAGCCCGACGCGCTCGGGCGGATCGACGTGTCGCTGCGCACGCATGCCGATGGCGCGGTCACCGTGCGTTTCGCCGCCGAACAGCCGACCACGCGCGCGTTGCTCGCAGACGCCGCGCCGCAGCTCAACGCGGCGGCCGAGGCGCGCGGCATCCGGCTGACCGGGACCAGCGTCGACCTGAGCGGCTCGGGCATGGCCGGGGGCGACCGCCCGCGGCCGCAGGCCGAGGTTCGGCAGGACAGCAAGAATCGCCTCGCGACCGGGGCGGATGACGAAATTCGGGCCGTCGATGACGGCCGTGTGGCTTGATTGGGGGAATGAACGATGAGTGACGAAACCAAGGCCGACACGCCCAAGAAAAAGGGCAAAGGCAAATTGATCATCCTGATGCTCCTGGCCGTCCTGCTGGTGGGTGGCGGCACGGTCGGCGGCCTGTGGGCGGCCGGGATGCTGGGCGGCGCCAAGGCGGCCCTGCCCGAAGGTCCCAAGTTGGTGCCCAAGAGCGAGCAGAAGCGCGCCAGCGGCGACGGCAAGGAAGGCGAGGGCGCCGCGTCGAGTGGCACCAAGCCGCCGTCGGGCAGCGGCGGCGACAAATATGCGTCCAATTATTACGCGATCGACAAGGACTTCACCTCGAACCTGCGCGATAGCCCGCATTACGTCCAGATCGGGATCGCGGTGTCGACGCCGTACGACGATTCGGTGATCGAGAATCTCAAGACCAACGAGATCGCGGTGCGCTCGGCGGTGCTGATGGCGCTCGGCGACGCGACCGAGGAAGAGGTCACGACCGGCGAGGGCAAGAAGCATCTGGCGCAGCGATTGGTTCAGGCAATCAACGCCACGCTCAAACAAAAAGAGGGATTTGGCGGGATTAGTAACGTCTACTTTACCAATTTTGTTGTTCAGTGACCGGGCATGGTTAACGGCTCGTCATCCATATCCGACACGGACCGGCGCGAACGCCCTCGCGCGGCGGCGGCACACGCCCCCGCGCTGGGCGGCGCCAATCTGAATCCGTTCGGCGATCTGCACACGCTGCAGCATCTCTCCGCCCGTCTGGCGCGGAGCCTGCGCGGCGTGTTCGAGCCGTTACTGCGCCAGGAAGTCCGCTTGTGGGCGGAGCCGCTGGTGGTGCAGCGCTTCACCGATTACCGCGCCGAACGCCCGGAAGGGCTGACTGGCTGGGTACCGCTGATAATGACGCCGGGCAACGGCCAGGCGCTGTTGGTGGTCGACGGCAAGTTCGCGCTCGAACTGCTCGATCTGTTCTTCGGCGGCACCGGCGCCGCGCCGCATGACATGCCGAGCGAATTCTCGCCGGCCGCCGAAGCGATGCTGGGACGACTGGCGTCGATCGTCGCCGAGCCGATGACGACATCGTGGGAACCGCTCGCCAAGGTGAGCTTCGCGCCCGGTCGGGTCGAAGCCAATCCGTCGATGGTCGCGGGGCTCGACGGCGACGATCCGATGGTCGTCACCCGCTTCGGCATCGGCAAGCATCACGGCAAGCCGGTCTTCATCGACATCGTCTATCCGGTACAGGCACTCAAGCCGTACACCCCGTCGCTGACCGGCAAGGTGCTCGGCGCCGCGCCCGATCCGGCGTGGCAGAACGGCCTCGCCAAGGCCGTGATGACGGTGACCTTCCCCGTCCGCTCGGTGCTGGCCGAGCCGGTGATCAGCCTCGCCAAGCTGATGGAACTCAAGGAAGGCGACGTGATCCCGATCAGCGTCGCCGCAGACGTGCCGGTAATGGTGGCCAATGGTCGCCTCGGCACCGGTACCGTCGGGACGTCCAACGGGCGTGCCGCGATCAAGCTCAATTCGCTCTCACTCAATGTCGAGGAACTCGCATGACCGATTTGTCCGGGACCTTCCCGGTCGACGCCAATATGGCGGCCAATTACCGGCTGCTGCAGGATGTCGACGTCAAGCTCACGGTGGAGATCGGCCAGACCCGGCTGACGCTCCGCGAACTGCTCGCGCTGGGCGAAAGCTCGGTGATCGAGCTCGACCGTCAGGCCAACGAGCTGCTCGACGTGTTCGTCAACGGCACGCTGATCGGCCGCGGCGAAGTCGTCACCGTCGGCGAGCGCTTCGGCGTCCGCCTGACCGAACTGGTCAGCCCAGAGAAGCGCGGCTGATGCTCTGGACCTATATCCTCAAGCTGTTCGTGCTGCTGCCGCTGGTTTGCGGCCTGATGGTCGGCTGTCTGTGGCTGTGGCGCCGCCTCGAAAGCCGGATGCCGGGCCAGCCGGCCAATCGCACGATCAAGGTTCAGGAAACGATGATGCTGTCGCCGGGCCTGCGCCTCGCGGTGATCGAGTTCGAAGGGCAGAAATTGCTCGTCTCGGTCGGCCGCGGCGGTGTCCAGTTGGTCGACAAGGCCGGGGGGCTGCCCAAGTGACGACGATCCGCCGCCTGAAGGAAGACGGCCCCTCGCTGTTCCGCGCGCCGGTCCCCGCCGCGCCGCGCCCGAAAAATGTCCAGCTGATGAAGCTGGTGCTGATCCTGCTCGCCTTCGTCGCTCTGCTGAGCCTGGCGATGCCCTCGTTTGCCCAGAGCGCGCCCGCCGCGCCGGCGACGACCACCGCCGCGCCGGCGGCCGCGGCCAAACCAGGCATCGGCGACGCGGTCGACCGCGCGCTCGGCCAGCTCGGCGGGCCTGGGGCTGCTGCCGCCACCAATGGCGCGGGCAAGGCGCCACTGTCGCTCAGCCTGCAAGTCCTCATCATCATGGGCCTGCTCACGATCCTGCCCGGGATCCTGCTGATGATGACCAGCTTCACGCGAATCATCATCGTGCTGTCGATCCTGCGCCAGGCGCTGGGATTGCAGCAGACGCCGCCCAACCAGGTGCTGATCGGCCTGTCGCTGTTCCTGTCGCTGTTCGTGATGGCACCGACGATCAACCAGATGAACACCCAGGCGATCCAGCCTTATTCCGCCGGCCAGATCGGCGGGACCGAGATGATCCAGCGCGCCGGCCAGCCGCTCCATGCCTTCATGATCAAGCAGACGCGGATGAAGGACCTGAAGATGTTCGCCGACATGGCGCATTCGGGCCCGTACAAGAGTTCGGTCGACGTGCCTTATACGGTATTGCTGCCGGCCTTCGTCACCAGCGAGCTCAAGACAGCGTTCCAGATCGGTTTCCTGATCTTCCTGCCGTTCATCGTCATCGATCTGGTGGTCGCGACCGTGCTCATGTCCTTGGGCATGATGATGATGTCGCCGACGATCATCTCGATGCCGTTCAAATTATTGCTGTTCGTGCTGGTCGATGGCTGGGCGATGATGATGGGCAGCCTTGCATCGAGTTTCGCGACATGATGCCCGCCTGTCCGCCGCCCGCGCCGAACCCGTTTCGCGCGCCGCCGCGCCCGGTCGCGCCGAGCCGCAAGCCGGCGCTCTGGCTCGCCTCTCACCGTCATGCCAGCGCAAGCTGGCATCTCGTGCAGGGAAATACCGCACAAGACCCCAGCGTTCGCTGGGGTGACGATGTTTCGAACTGGATCAACTGAACCATGGACGCCGACTATTTCATCGGAGTGGCCGATCAGACCATGTGGGTGCTGGCGCTCGCCGCCGCCCCGGTGCTGATCCCGGCTCTGCTCGCCGGCCTGATCCTGGGCATGGTCCAGGCGGCGACGTCGATCAACGAGCAGACGCTGACCTTCGTCCCCAAACTGGCGGTGGTCGGCCTGTCGCTGCTGATCTTCGGCAGCCTGATCATGGGCCTGCTGACCGACTTCACGATCGACATCTTCCAGCGCATTCCGGATCTGGTGAGGTGAGGACTGCCAAGGTTCCCCTCCCGCAAACGGGAGGGGTTAGGGGAGGGCATGTCGCCCACCCAACACATCATGACACGCCCTCCCCCGGCCCCGTTCCGGGTGAACAGTCCCCCGGACTGTTCAGGTTGCGCCGGGGGCGCAACCGGCCCGGAACGCGCGAGCGGGAGGGGAGCTTTTAGATGCTCGGCCTTGGGCTGAATATCGAGGCGCAGCTCTGGGCGCTGCTCTTCGTGATGATCCGGATCGGCGCGGCGTTCGTCGCGGCGCCGGTGTTCGGCGCGGTGGCGGTGCCGTTGCCGGTACGCGTCGCGCTGTCGGGCGCGATCGGCGTGCTGGTGCTGGCCGTCCATCCGATCGTCCCGCCCGCCGATATCTTCTCCATCGCCACCATCCTGAGCGCGGTTGCCGAAGCGCTGATTGGCCTCGCGATCGGTTTCATCCTGCAGATCGCGTTCGCCGCCCCCGCCGTTGCCAGCGAAGTGATCGGCACGTCGATGGGGATCGGCTTCGCTTCTGCGATCGATCCGCAGAACGGCCGTTCGACGCCGGCGCTGGGCAATTTCCTGTCGGTGCTGATGACGCTCCTGTTCCTGTCCGTGAACGGCCACCTCGTCCTCGTCGACATGCTGGTGCGCAGCTATGCCGTGCTGCCGCCGGGCGGCACCTGGCTGTCGCCCGATCGACTCAAGGATATCGCGTTCTTCGGCGGCTATACCTTCGCCGCCGGCTTGCTGCTCGCGCTGCCGGTCGGCTTTCTGCTGCTGTGCCTCAACATGATCGTCGGCATGGTCAGCCGCGCCGCGCCCAGCCTCAACCTGTTCGCGATCGGCCTGCCCGCCAGCCTGGCGGTCGGTGTGGTCGCGCTCGCGCTCGCGATGCCGGCCATGGGTGATTACATGCTCGTCATCGTCCAGGAAGGACTCGATGCCGCGCAAAGCCTGGTGTTCGGCTGATGGCGGAATATGAAGGCGACAAGACAGAAGCGCCAACAGCCAAGCGTCGCAAGGACGCGATCGAGCGCGGCGATGTCCTCAAGTCACGCGAATTCGCCACCGCGCTGATCGTGCTCGCCGGCTGTGGCTGGATCGCGATGCTCGGGCCGCAAATGATCAAAGCATGCGAAGGGCTGATGACCGCCAGCTTCCGCTTTGGTCGCGCCGATATCGAGGATTGGTCGCCGATGCGGCCGCTGATCCAGGCGGGTCTCGGTTTCGCCCCGACGGTCGGTGGGCTGTTCCTGATCGCGATGATCGCGGCGGTGCTCAGCCAGGCGGCGTTGGGGTCGTTCCGCTTCAACGGGACCCTGCTCCAACCCAAATTCTCGCGGGTCAACCCGGCGTCGGGATTGAAGCGGATCTTCGGTCCGACCGGCTGGATCGAACTCGGCAAGTCGCTGCTCAAGGTCGCCTTGCTCGGATCGATCGGCGCCTGGCTGATGTGGAAGACCGCGCAGCCGACCCTTGGCCTGTCGACCTCGTCCGACGTCGCCGGAGTGGTCGGCAATCTCGGCGGGACGTTCGTGTGGATCCTGTTCACGATGGCGGGCGGACTGGTGCTGATCGCTGGCGTCGATCTGCCGATCCAGATCGTCCGGCTGCTCGGCAAGCTCAAGATGAGCAAGCAGGAAGTGCGCGACGAGAACAAGGAAACCGAGGGCTCGCCCGAGGCCAAGCAGCATCTTCGCCAGCGTCAGCGTGAGATGAGCCGGCGCTCGGTCAGGAAAGCGGTTGCCACCGCCGACGTCATCCTGACCAACCCGACCCACTTCTCGGTCGCGCTGCGCTACGACCGCGTCAACGATAATGCGCCGGTGGTGGTGGCCAAGGGCCGCGGCATCACCGCGCTGGCGATCCGCGATGTCGCCGGCGACGAGAAGATTCCGATCCTGGAATATCCGATGCTCGCGCGCGCGGTCTATTATACCAGCCGCGAAGGGCAGGAGATCCGCGACGATCTCTACCCGGCGGTCGCCACCGTTTTGGCCTTCGTCTTCGGTCTTAACCAGCAGGCCGGGAAGGTGCCGCCGGCGATCGACGTGCCGACCACCGCGCGGTTCGACGAAAACGGCGTCAAATTGTGACGAAAGTCCTAAATTTCGTCCCGGCCCGGTCGTTATATGATCTGACGCGCGCGGAGTAACGATCATGGTGACGACCAGCTCGACGACGAGCACCCCGACCCCGACACCCAGTCCGACGCCGAGTCCGTCGGCTTCGAGCGTGATGGGCTCTGCCGCCCAGGCGCTGTTCAACTCGCTGTCGACCGGATCGGGCGTCGATACCGCTTCGCTCGTCACTTCGCTCGTCCAGGCGCAATTTGCCACCAAGACCGACGCGCTGACCGCCCAGGCCGATGCGCTGACCGCGCAGATTTCGGGCGTGTCGACGCTCAAGAGCACGATCCAGCAATTCGCCACCGCGCTGAAGACGCTGACGACCAACGGCACCTTGCAGTCGCAGCCGCAAAGCTCGAACAGCAATGTGCTGACTGCGAGCGCCCAGACTGGTGCGGCGCTGAACGGCCTGACCGCGTCGATCACCGTCAGCCAGCTCGCCAGCGCGCAAGTCGCGACGACCCAGGTCGCGGTCGCCGACCGCACCGCGGTGATCGGATCGGGCCAGCTGACGCTGACCTTGGGCAGCGCGACCTATTCGGCTGACGGCAGCCAGATGACCGGCTTCACCGCCGGCGCCGGCACGCCGGTGACGATCGACCTCACCGATTCGAGCCTCGACGGCATCGCTGCCGCGATCAATGCCAAGAAGGCCGGCGTAACCGCCTCGGTCGTCACCGATGTCGACGGCAAGGCCTATCTCTCGCTCAAGGGTGCGACCGGGTCGGCGCAGGCCTTCACGCTCGCCGCGACCACCGATCCGACCGGCAACCTCGCCCAATTCAACGTTGGCGTCGGCGCGACGGGCACCAAGATGTCGTCGGTTGCCCAGAATGCGAAGCTGACCGTCGACGGCGTGTCGGTCGAGCGCGCGTCGAACACGGTTACCGACCTGATCAACGGTGTGAAGCTGCAGCTGACCGGCACCAGCCCGGTCGCGGTATCGCTGACCGCGAGTTCGCCGACCGATGGCCTCAAACAGGCGATCACCGACTTCGTCGACAGCTATAATGAGGTGCTGAACACCATCAACACCCAGATCGACCCGCAGACCGGGCCGCTCAAGAACGACACTGCGGCGCGCGCGATGCTCAATTCGCTACGGTCGCTGACGACGCGGACATTGCTCAGCGGTGCCGCAGCGGGAACGCCGACGACCCTGGGCGAGATCGGCATCAAGACCAACCGTGACGGCACCTTGTCGGTCGACGACGCGGCGGTGACCAACGCGCTCAACAATTATCCGGCCTCGGTCGAGGCGATGTTCTCCTTCTCGACCTCGAGCTCGGACGGCATCACCGCGGCGATGAACGGCATTTCGCTGACCTCGACCAGCACGCTGTACGGCCTCGGCGCCTCGCTGACGCGCTACACCCAGCAACAGTCGAACGTGTCGAAAGCGAAGGACGATCTGTCCGACCAATCGGACCAGATGAAGACCCGGCTGACTCAGCAATTCGCCAGCATGAACGCCAAGGTCGCCGCCTACAAATCGACCCAGGCGTTCCTCAAGTCGCAGATCGACGCCTGGGCGAAGGGCAGCAACTGATGGCCGGCTACGCGACCGCGCTACGCGGCGATCCCGAGGCGACCTATCGTCAGATCGACCTGGTGGGCCGCACCGGCGAGGCCGACGGCCCGGCGCTGGTTCAGTTGCTCTACGAGGAACTGGTCCGCGCGCTGCGCGTCGCCGCGCATGCCACCGAGAACCAGAATTACGCGCTGAAGAGCGAGAAGGTCACGCGGGCGACGGCCATCCTGTTCGCGCTCGAAGCGGGACTGGATTTCGATAAGGGCGGCGAGGTTTCGCACACGCTCGCACGGCTCTATCGCGGCGCGCGCAATGCGATCGTCGATGCCAGCGTGGGACACGACGCGCAGCCGTTCCTCGAAGTCGCGTCCAATCTAGAGGAAATCGCCCAAGCCTGGGCCCAGGCCCGCCGAGCCTGACCCTCCCCGCCGGCAAGTTGGTTGTCGTGCCATTAACCCTTTCGTGACCTGCGCCAGCCTAGGGTCGCGATCAAAGGAAGGACCCGATGGCCGAACTTCACCGACCCGTACGCACGATCCTGGTGGTCGATGACAGCCGCACCAATCTGAACGTCATTGGCAAGCGGCTGACGCATTTCGGGTATCTGACCGCGCTTGCCGATAATGGCGAGGAAGCGCTCGACCTGATCGCCGCGCGTGGCTTCGATCTCATTCTGCTCGACCTGGTGATGCCGGGGATGAGCGGGCTACAGGTGCTGGCCGAACTGCGCTCGCGGCTCGAAACCGCCGACTTGCCGGTCATCGTCGTCACCGGACGCAGCGATCCCGAAGCTGCGGTCCAGGCACTTGCCGCCGGCGCCGACGATCATGTCGCCAAGCCGTTCGAATTCGACGTGCTGCACGCGCGCATCGAACGCACGCTCGCCCGCGCCCGCCGCGTCAGCGACCTGAAGAGATCGAACGCCGCGCTCGACGCACGGATCGCAGCGCGCGCGATGGAATTGGGCGAAGCCCGTGCCGAACTGGCAGACATCCGCGCCGACCGCCAACGGCTGATCGTCTCGCTCCAGGCACTGCACGACGAGGTCGAGCGGCTGCGGGCGTAACGGCGTTTTCCCCTCTCCCGCTTGCGGGAGAGGGCTAAGTGCGCCTGAGCCCGACGCGCGACCGGATCAGCCGTCGCTCGCGATGGCATCGCGATAGGCGAACAGACCAGGAGTTCCGCCGGTCATCACGAACAGCACGTCGCGGTCCTGCCACGCACCTGTCCGCATGCCGTCGAGCACGCCGGCGAACGCCTTGCCGCTATAGACGGGATCGAGCAGCAAGCCTTCGCTGCGCGCCATGACCCGCAGTGCGCCGACCATTGCATCGGTTGGCAGGCCATAGGCCTCGCCGCGCTGTGATGAGTCGATGCGGATCGAATCGTCAGCCAGGCTCTGGTCCGGCGCGATCAGGCCCAGTGCCGCGGAGGCCAGGCGCCGCGTCTGATCCATGGCCTTGTCGAGTGGCGCCAGCACCGTGAACGATAGGACGCGGCGCGGGTCATCGCCCGCGGCGCGCAGCCCCGCCGCGAGGCCGGCATGGGTGCCGGAACTTCCGTTCGGAACGACAATCGCCGCGAATCGGCGGCCGGAAGCTTGCTCTTCCTCGAGGATTTCCGTCGCGCAGACCGCATAGCCCAGACATCCGAGCGGCGAGGATCCGCCGCTGCCGACGACATAGGCCTTGCCCCCCTTGCTTACGATTTCCTCGGCGCGCGCTTGCGCGGTCGCCAGCGCATCCACCTCGCCCGGCAGCCGATGCACCGTCGCACCGAACAGATCGTCGAGCAGCAGATTGCCGTTCGCCCGATAGGCTTCGTCGTGGCGCGGCACGACATCGCTCAGCATCAATTCGCAGGCGAGGCCGGCGCGCGCCGCCGCGGCCGCGCTTTGCCGTGCGTGGTTCGACTGCAAGCCGCCAGTAGTGATGAACGTGTCGCAGCCCTGGGCGACAGCCTCGCCAATCAGGAATTCGAGCTTGCGCAGCTTGTTGCCGCCACCGCCAATGCCCATGACGTCGTCGCGCTTGACCCACAAACGAGCCCCGCCCGTCGCCGATCCGAGCACTTGCTCCAGGCGAGCCAGCCGCTGGATCGGTGTCGATCCGTCGAGCAGCCGAAAACGCGGAAATTCCTCCAGCCGGCTTCTCATCTCTGCGACCATGTCCCGTCTCCGTCGCGCCTCAGCCCCGCAGCCAATGCCGCCGTACGAAATAGCTAGTGACACTCACCGCGGTCAGCACGCAGATCCCGACGATCGCGTCGAATGCCCAGGGCCGGTCCGCCAGCCACAGGCCGCGCACGTTCATCCCGTACAGTCCGGTCAGGAAGGTCAGCGGCAGGAAGATCATCGCGACGATCGAGATGATCAGCGCGCGCTGGTCGATCTGTTCGGCGCGCAGATCGGTCAGCGCTTCATGCGTCAGCGCCGAGCGTTCGCGGATGCTCTCCAGTTCCTCGGCCATGCGCGCCGCGCGATCGGCGGCGGCCGACAGATGCAGGCGGTCGTCGTCGCCCAGCCAGCCGACCTGGAGCGTGCTGAGCTTTTCGATCGCCGTGCGCTGCGGCGCAAGGAAACGGCGATAGCCGATCGATTGGACGCGGACGCGGGTGACGGTGCGGCGCAACTCGAAGATCTTCTCATTGTCGAGCGAGCTCTCGCATTCGTCGAGATCGTCGCCCAATTGCGCGACATCGGGGTCGAGGTCGCTGGTGATCGCGGTGGCGAATTCGGTGATCAGGTCGCCGGGGTCGCGCACCTGGCCGGCCTCGACGCTCTGTTCGACTATCTTGATCGCGTTGAGCGTCTTGCGCGTGACCGAGATCACGCGGCCGGCGATCGCCCAGATGCGGACCGAGGCGAGCGGATCAGACGAGACCAGTTCGTCCTCCGACCGGCCGCGCAGGTTGAGCAACGCGCCTTCGCCGAACTGCTCGCAGCGCGGCCGTGTTTCGGTCGCGGTCAGCGCGTCGACCAGATAATCGTCGAGCTTGGCGACATTCGTCAACCAGGCCTGGGCATGTTCGTTATTGGTCGTCAGATGGACCCAGACGAAGCCATGGTCGATGTCGAGCGCCTGCTTGATCTCGCAGCGTGTCGATTTGCCGCTCTCATCGACATGATAGGCAAAGCCGCTCATCGTGCCATCTCCACAAACACGGTCAGCCCTTCTGCCGGATTAACGGGCGGCGCAACCGAAACGATCCGCGGCGCGTCGGCGCGGGCGCGATCAAGGATGGCAGTCGGCACGTCGGGGGTGTGGACGACGCGATCGGCCTGGGCGAGCAAGCGCGCTTGACGCAAGGTGAGATCGTCGGGGTCGGGGGAGGAGAGGCGGATCGCCTCGATTGCGCTCGGGCGCGATGCGCCGCCGTGCCACGCATCGACGCTTGCCGCATCGGCGGCCAGCGGATCGAGCGCACCGCCTTCGCTCAGCGCCTGCGCCAAGGCGCGGCGGCGGGCGTCCATATCGGGGAGCGACGCCTTGAGCCGCGCGCGAACCGCATATAGCGCGTCGGCGAGGCCACCCAGTGTCGTCGGAAGCAGTGATTCGAACCGCTGACGCAGGGCCGCTGCCAGTCCCGCCGAGGCACCGCCCGTGCCGATCGCGACGATCACCGGTGAGCGATCGACGATCGCGGGCAAGGTGAAGTCGCACAGATCGGGGCGATCGACCGCATTGACCAACACGCCGCGCGTCTTGAGCCGCGCGACCGTCGCGTCGGGGTCCTCAAGCGCGACGATCGCCAGCGCCGCGTCATCTTTTTCGGCGACGATCGTCGCACCGGCGCGGTCGAGCAGGCGGCGTTTGGAGTCCGCGCTGTCGCCCTCGCCGACCAGGATCACCGGCCGCCCCGCCAGCCGGAGGAAGACCGGCAGGCTGTGCAAGGTCACGCGGGAACCATCGCTAGCCAATCGGGAACGTGTTCCTCCGACATC
>Ga0207654_10000980_pt1 | contig 15659 bp, 13 predicted proteins | sample KBSC64metaG_FD_184355 | JGI IMG/M metagenome (GOLD analysis project Ga0207654, IMG submission 184355) | Corn rhizosphere microbial communities from Kellogg Biological Station, Michigan, USA - KBS C6-4 metaG (SPAdes) (version 2) | ecosystem: Host-associated > Plants > Roots > Rhizosphere > Soil...
GAGCCGACTCTCGGGGACTTTCTGAAACGCGGGAAGGCGCCGATCACCAGAGCTCCGCCGATGGCGCAAATGGGACCAGCGGTATGGTAGGTGCTTGTCCAGTAGCTGAAGAGGGCGATACGCATCACAGCAAGGAACCCGCCGAGGAGTGCCCAGGAAGATGGAAGCCAGCCCTGGAGCATCCAGCAGATCGCTGTGCACATAAGGGCGCCGCTGATCAGTACTCCGAACCATGGCTGACCGAATAACGCCTTCCCTGCGGCCATGACAAGCCCCTGCGCTGGGAAGTACATCGAGGCATACGTCGGCAGCATGTCGACATGGATGGTCTCGAAGTGGATCCACATCGGAGGGGTTGGGTTCGCAAGCCGGCCATGGGTGAACGTGTCGGCGGCAAGCAAGTTGCTGAAGTCATCAGGCGCAAAAGGCTGGGGAATTGGATGGGATGGCAGAAGTGCCAGACGTATCAGGAGCGGCGCCAATCCAACAACAACCAGGGAAAGGACAGGCTTTCGGGCCAGGCGAACGAAGTGAAATTCGATCCACCTGAAGAGGGACGCTCCGAGCCGAGGCCATGCAAATGCGGCGGCAACCGCAATAGCGGTCAAGGCGCCCTCGATCCCCATCAAAGAGAACGACGCAGAGGGTTCCGGCGCTGCGATCATGAGTATCGTCACCGCGACCTCTGGTTGCCATGCTTTACGAGACGCATGTGCCAGCCCGCGGGATTGATTGGGATCCAGAGCGAGGTTCCAGAAGGAGCCGCCTCGAGGCGCTGCAACTCCGCGTCATAGTGCATCTCCTGAAACGCCGGGCGCCTCCACTGGATGGCGATCCCGAAGCAGACGCAGCACAGCAAAGTGCCGGATAGGACCTTGAACGCCCGGTTCCGGCTGAACACGCCGTAAATAAGCAGCCAAATGAAGACCAGCGTTGGCAGATACCAGTAGCGGACCCCACCAGCTCTGGCAATCATCTCCCATTGGGTTGTCCCCGGGGGAGCATAGGACGAAGGCAGAGTGAGAGCGGCGGCTACAAGAAGACTCGCATACAGTGCCATAAGGCGCATCGGAACCGGTGCGTATAACAAAGCAACGGCAGTGATGAGGAGCCCAGCGGATGCCGCGATCGCCAGAATGGTAAGTGCCTGCGCTCCAGGGGCGACAGCGATATTGTTCGCGCCAATCAACGCACCGAGGAAGATGTTTCCACCGATGATACGCACGAGCAGTTCAACCTTGGCTCCCAAGATCCCCCAAGCCGTGCGGGCGGACGGGCTCACGATCGTAAGTCCAATAGCCTGGATCACGCAGCAAGCGGTCAAAACAGCAACCGGCACCCATCGCCAGCGGTCAGCGCGCCGGAGCGCCGTGATGATCGCGATCGGCAGAAGGAAGATGCAAAATGGCCCGGTGAGGCCGCTCAGTGTCAGGACCGCAGCATCGATGTAGCGATCTGCGCGGGAGGTGGCGGGTGAGCCCACGAGGAGCAGCAAGGCGCAGAGAGCCAGTATCCATTGCTCGTTTGTGATGTTTGCACAAATTTCCGGGCTACTGGGAATCGCGATATAGGTCGCCGCCAGGAGGGCACGCAACCATTTGTGCCCCCATACTGCAGATCGCGCCGAAAGGAGGAAATTAACCGGCAGGACGTGCACACCGATGGCAACGATATTGAGAACAAGTGGCGCCAGCCAAAGCGGGGCCAGTAGAGAGATATCGGCTGCGATACGCGGGAGTGTCTGAAAATACCCTGCTTCAGCTCGCAGGAAGGGCAGCCACGGTCCCAAGTTGTACGCGTCAGCAAACCATGCCTTGCCATCTTCTGCCCAGAACTGCGCGTGAAGGATGGCATCGGGTTTGCGTGTGATCACGAGTGCATACGCGACGACAAAGACAAGCAGATGCTGCCACGGAGGAAGCCCCAGGCTCTTATTTGCGAACTGAAGGGTGCTTCCAGAGGAGTGCTCGTCGACCGGCTGTGGATAGAACGGCATGGGGATGGCAAGTTCATGATAAGGGCTGAAGTAAATCCAATGGGAGGCGTTGAATCGATTTAGTGAATGCAGGTAACTCGGAAGTCAGGAGAGTCTCAGCTGAGTGACGAGGGAGAGACACGAAGAGGTGTTTCCGGTGCCCGAGTGAGCAGGGGCCAGTACAAAATGAAGCGCGGAAACAGATGAACTGTTTCCGCGCTTCACAACCGAAGTTGGACAGGCAAGACGGGTGCTTGCCTGACGCAGCTAGACGTTGGTGGTGAGGGTGCTGGCGATGCCCGAGAAGGCATGGTTTAGGCCGGTCGCGAGGTAGCCCATGCCGGTGATCGCGCCAAACGCGATCAGAGCAACTACGAGGGCATACTCAACGAGGTCCTGACCTTCTTCGCGCTCAATCAGCGACTTCGCTACGAGGTACAGTTTCATGAGATTCATTTGCAAATTCTCCATTCCTGGGTTGGGGTCCCAGTCTGAGACTGGGTGTAGTGCATGGCTTGAAGCAAGTGTTGTGCTTTTGGTTTTAGCACTTGGTTTTATTAGAAGTCAATGAGTTATGGAAGACGATAGCACGAACGGGGTAACCTAAGTATCTATCGCGTGACTTGACAAAGTGCGGGATTCTCCCGAAGGTCACATAACACTAAAGTTGTACTTCCAGTGAAACGTCGAGAGCCGCGATTCGGCGCGCACTCCGCGCCTCGCAGCATCTATCTTTACGAACTCCCTTGTTTTCTTTGGGTCTGAGAGGAGCGATGGAGTTCTGGATGCAATCCGCGTGGGAGCAAAATGATAGTAATTCCCAGTTCAGCGCTGATATCAAGAATGAGTCGGCACGGCAAGAGACGGAAGGCACTACACCGATGAGGACTGGAAACCAGTGAACCCTGGTTACTATTGTGTCGGCCTATATCACATAAATCTTCGCTACTCCGCAAAGGAGTAGCAAAGCACAACTCGCTGTCACGACATTGGCTTTTCCCATTGCCTGCAGATCGAAACAGCAATCGGACCAAGGTGTAACCGCGTTTAACAGGCTTTAGGAAGACCCTAGCCGTACTTACCGGGAGCGCTTCGGAGGCGGGTTGAATCGTGTTTCCGTGATCATACTGCTTTCCGGCATGGTCATCTTTTTGCTCGTTCTAATGCTGGTCGCTTTCGACTCCAGGTGCCCCGGATAACCGCATTCGAGAGGACCGTACAGACGATGACCATCAGAATGCCGGCGATGACGTCGACACCATAATGCCAACCTGTGGTCATAGTTGAAATCGTGATGAGGGCAGCGATAGCAGCTGCGGGATACCGGAGATAGCGAAACACGTAAAGCGCCTGCGCAGAAACGATCGCCCAGAAAGCATGAAAAGAAGGGAGACAGACGATTCCGCCAAAGTTATCGCGTATATCGAGTGAGCCATGCCGCAGAGCGTGAATGGTGGCTTCGCAGGCCCACTGGAGTTTGTCGGGCGGAAAATCCCATCCCACCCATGGACCAATAGCAGGCAGAAAAATCATCAGCGGCAAAGCAAGTACAAAACTGAGTGCGTTTGAGAGGACGAAACGCTGCGCCGCTTCCCTTTTGCCGAACAACGCGGGGAGGAAGATCGCGCAGATAACCAGGGGATGCAATGTAAATGCATACGAGTTGAACAGCAGCGCGTCAACTGCTGGATGTCGGCGCGAGAGCGACATAATGGCCGGGATATTGATGCCGAGATGCTGGTCGAGGCTCCGCCAAAGATGATCGCGCAATGGAAAGGAAAATGTGGCGGTGATGGGAGCTGCCTGAACAATCAGCAATGCGATCAAAAGAGTCCATGGGAGCATCAGCGCCGCATCGCGATGGAGAAACTTCTTTCGGTCGTGAAATAAAACGGCGGGCAGCAAAAGAGGAACCGTCAAAACGAGAGCAGTGATGATGAGTGGCTGCGCCGTCTTTCGAACTCCGCTGGGTGCGGCTAAAACGCAGAAAACCAACATCGAGACGGAGCACGCAAGCAGCGCGTAGTGCACTCTCTTGCTGTCGCGCGCGGACGGCGCGTGCATCGGCATGTCAATCGGCGATTCAGCAATGGCGTGTCGAAACATGCTTTCTCAAGATGCTACGTTGATGGAATCGGAGCGGACTGAAAGATGATTTGCAATGGGAAGCCTCAGCGCCTCGCTTCTCGCAATAATCAGGAGAGCCAGACTCGATAAACCAACTACGGGCATACCCACATAAATCCCTCCGACAAATGGAGCAAGGTAAGCGCAAGCCGAACAGACCAGGACCCCGACTTTGAAGGTCCGCTGAACTGGGTTGCCAAAAGCATGCGCGAGTAGAATCATCACCGGCAACACTAGAATGGCTCCGTCATGCGGATAGAAGTGGTAGCTGATCATCGCTGCCAAAAGAACCTGCAGCGCATATAGCAGGGCTTGATTGGCATAGCGCTTGAGTTTTAAATCAACCCAAATCAAAAGGGCAAGAGAGAGCAGAAGCGTAGTCATCAAAAGGACAGACTCTGGTGCAAGGCTGCCACTGAAGGCGTAAAGCAACCCGCGAAGATTTGGCATGATCGCCTGGGTACCGGGTTGTTCTGGCGTCTTCTGTCCGAATCCAGCGAGCAACCGAACGTACGATTCAATGCCATTGAATCCAACGAGCCCCAGCGCGACCAGGAGCAGGACCATGCATCCGGCGCAGAACCCGGCGACACTCTTCCAGCGCTTTTCAAAGATCAGCCAGAGTGCCATGGGAGTAACGAGAATGAATTTGAACATGCTTAAACCGAGCATGAAACCAGCCCTGAAATCTTGCTCTCGTTCAAGAGCGCAGAACGTGAGCGTCAAGGCAAAAAGGAGCATGATGGAATTCTGTCCTTGCACAAGAGCCACCAGTACCGGGAAAAAGGTGGCCATCAGAATCAGCAGGTACGGATAGCTCCGCTGCAGACCGGGGACATGAGTCCATAACAGGTATACGCTAAGGAAGAGGAAGGCAAGGTTGCAGACCCACCAGGTCAGATAAGCAGTACGGAACTTGAACAATGCGAGCGCAGCGTAGATAACCAACTCGCATGGAGGATGGAGGGTATCCGGAGGATACTCCTCACGGTCGTGAAGCCATAGTCTGTATTCGTCCGAATCCAATGATGGGAATCGGGTAAACACTTGAGGGAAACGTTCATGATCCAACAGCCGGCCCGTCTGATAAAGATTGGCGAAGTCCGGCTTCCGGGTCTGAAAGCGTTGCATGGCAACGAAGAGTCCGAACTGGAACGCGATAATGATCAGAGCGCTGATGAGGATGAGCGCGCGTTGCTTTGCCGATGCCACGAGATGACCTCTCCAAACAGAATTCACACTCGGCATGCAATCAGAGTGAAAATCGTCGGCAACCACCGAAAATCTGTACCGAATCAGTAACTCGTAGCTGAGTAGCTCTGCAAACTCGGAGAGTGATAAGGCTACGCGAGTTATACGGCTGACGATTACCTTTTAATCAACGTCGTCAAGAGTCGGTCCCTTAAGGTTGGCCATTTGATTTATATTAAGCGAACATTTCAGAATCCAGTCAGCTCATAAGACTCCCAACATGCCAGAAGTAAGGTGCAATGACGACATAAAACCCTGCGTATCGGTCGTCATGCCGGTATTCAATGAAGTCGCGACCGTAGAGAAGATTGTTGAACAGGTCCTCGCGCAAGGGCCTGTTCAGCAACTGGTGATCGTGGACGACGCCTCACGCGACGGTTCGGGAGAGCTGCTGGAGACCCTTGCCTCGAGAGAGAGTCGAATACTGCTCCGCCGACATGCGCTCAACCAGGGAAAGGGAGCAGCATTGAGAACGGGGATCGCGTTCGCAACCGGAGAGGTCATCATCATCCAGGATGCGGACCTCGAATACGATCCAGCAGAATATTTTCTTCTGTTAAGCCCTATTCTCGCCGGGAAAGCGGACGTAGTTTATGGGTCTCGATTTCTTGGTGGATTGGGGGCCCATCGCGTGCTGTACTTCTGGCACTACGTCGGCAATAAGTTTCTTACTCTTTGTTCGAATATGGCGACCGACTTGAACCTTACAGACATGGAGACTTGCTACAAGGCTTTCAGGCGCGAAGTGGTCCAGAAGATCGCGATCAAAGAAAACAGGTTTGGATTTGAGCCTGAGATTACCGCGAAACTCGCGAAAGCCAACCTTCGAATTTACGAGGTCGGAGTTTCATATAGCGGTCGAACGTATGCCGAAGGCAAGAAAATCGGCTGGCGAGACGGGCTCCGCGCTCTATGGTGCATCTTCCGATACAACTTCTAAACGCCTGAGAACTCTCGGGGGACGACCGCAGCAGTGCTCAATTAACATCAGAACGCAACGGTTCATGGCGATCAGCGCCATACAGCCTGCTGCGCTGCGCGAGGATGCAGGCGACAAGCCAGCCCGATGCCGTCCACGACAAGAACATATATCCAAATCCGAAGTAGCCTGCTCCATTCGAGACATAGACTACATACCCTAATTCCGTAATGAGGAAAGCTGTCCAAAAAGCTCGACCACTCGTGTGGGCGATCGCGAATAGCAGCGCCGGAAGCGCGAGAATTTCGTCGTATGGGTAGCTGTAGTAACTGCAGAAGACGGAGCAGAGAAGCACCATCGTCCCCTGTTCCCACCAGTTCCAATTATTGCGGTGCTTTCTCCAGTAAAACGCCACCCAGGCGAAACCAAGAAGCTGCGGAATCAGCGCAAGAGAGTGGATTCTTGAGACCAAGTAGAGCATGCCGCCGAGGTTCGGATAGGCTTCTCCTTCATGAGCAACCAAAGTCATGCGAGCCACAAACTGGGACCAGATATGCGGATTGAGGAACTCAACGAATAGGCTTGTGGCGATCAGAGCCAAACAGCCCGATGCCAGAATGCGCCACCGCCGTTGCCGAACGATCCAGAGTGCAGCTACGAGGAGGAACAGCAGGGCCACATGTGGCTTTCCAAGCACCAGTACAAGTGCGGCACCGGCCGTCCAATCCCTACCCTTCTCTGCGGCAATCAGGAAGGCCACAATCCCAAGCAGGACCAGGATCGTACATTGCCCGAGAAGCAATTGAACGATAGCTGGCCCGAACAGAAAAGGGAAAAGAAGCGGGACCAGAGAAGAGGCGGGCGCATTCAGTTCAAGCCACACTGCGCGAGTGCCTATCATCAAAACAGAGATTGTGAAGAGCGTCCAAGCAGCGAAGGCTGCCCGGTAAGAGAATACTCCCAGTGGCAGAATGAACGGTATCGCCCAAGGCGGGTTCTTAAGAACGAGCGGAGGATCTACAAATATGCCATTGGAATGCTGAAAATGCGCGACGAGCTGGTAGGAGTAGGGGTTCAGCCGAACCAGATGAGCGGCTGACCAGTATTGCGCCAGGTCCTGCACCGGAAGTGCACCGGCTGCCATGAAGGAGGCAATGAAGAGAAGGCTGGAACCGCAGATGATTAGCAGGCCCGCAACTATCTTTTTGAGCCAAGAGTCCGCGATTATTCCCGTTGCCACCGTCAATTTCCTCTAGTCTGAAGTGCAGTGAAACATTGCGACTACCGCACGACTTCCAAAAGGTCGCCTTGCTCGGTCCTGCTCTCGATTATGGTTCCAACTGGCAGTTCGAGCACCGAATGTGCAGACAGGCATGCTGATAGTCGCCATGCAGGAACGGCCGATCTGATCTTTCTGACTCGACATTTCTTGTCCAAATAGATCAGGTCGATAGAGAACCGCATGAAAAATGTGTGAACAGCCTCGCATGGGACAATCCACATGCCCCCTCCGGGCTCTAGTCCCTTTCTCCCGAGGAGTCCCTTCGAACGCTTAACATTGCTGCCGGCTATTTCAACACGGTCAGCAATTTTAGTATTGCGAGTTACGTTCCATATCGCGACGAGAGATTCCGAGGGCTCAGACTCTGCCGCCCCGCGCGTGCATGCCGGCGGATTTTCTCGGGTTCCATCCATCGGCGGTCGACCTCCTGAGGCATTCCGTGGAATATTTCGGCCCTTAATGCGTGAGCCCCAGTGATGAACTTCCACTGGGGCTCAATTTGTTGCTGCGAAGTACGAGCCTATTGCGGTCCCGCTGGTGCGGCTGCACCGCCACCGCCGCCTCCAACACCGATTCCACCGTCGATTGTGAGTGGCTGCTCTGGCTTCATGCTCTCGATCAGCTTCTCCACTGGGATAGATGCGGGGGGAGGAGCGGGCACATATCCGGCGGCCTTCTGATCCGGCGTGTGCATCGGAATCGGCGAATTTGGGGGCAGGAAGCCCGTTGGGAACTTCAACTCAGGCAGAGGCGTGCCTGCCTCAATCGGATTGACGATCTCAGGCGTCACCATGACGATGAGTTCTGTGTTTGTATGCTGCCTCTGCATCGATTGGAAAAACTTCCCGAGGATCGGAATATCGCCCAGGAACGGGATCTTTTGAAAATTTTCCGTCTCGCGATTATCCAAAAGGCCGCCGATGACGAAGGATTGGCCTTCGGCAAGTTCGACCTCTGTTCTGACTCGACGGATGGTCAATGCGGGAACGACTGCACCTCCGACGTCCACAGCGTTGCCGTAGTCGAGAGCACTGACCTCCGGAGCTACTTGAAGGCGAATCGTGCCGCGATTGGTAATCGTGGGAAGGAAGGCAAGCAATACGCCGTACTGCTTGTACTGAATAGTGATGGGAGCGGCTCCGCCTCCAGCTGCACCCGATTGCGCAACTGGGTAAGGATACTCTCCGCCTGCCAGGAAGCTTGCCTGGTGGGCGTTCTTGGCAAGGACGTTCGGTTCGGCAAGTACTTCAGCCAATCCCTTCGTCTGCAGAGCTTGAATACTCGCGCCAAGGCCGAGCCCGGGATAGATACCCCAGATGGTCCCACCGCTGATGGAAAGGGATCCGCCAGAACCAGCACTGATTCCAGCGTGCTGCCCTGTGGAGACCGCACCGATGAAGTTGCCAGCGCCTCCGTCCGCGAAGCTGATGCCGAGCTGCTTGAGCCGGTTGCGATCGATGCTGGCGAATTTTACTTTGAGCAGGATCTGCGGCTCGGGCGCGGGAACGTTCACATTAAGCAGGTTGACTACCTTGCCGGCTGTAGAGGCAATCATTACTGCGCGATCAGAGTTGTTGAGATTGCTCACCGTGCCGCGAAGGAAGATGACGCCGTTATCCTGCGAAATCCTGACATTCTGTCCGGGAAGCTCTGCGCGTAACTCGCGCCGCAATCCCTCCAGCACGTCATTGCTGGCGAAAGAACTTTGGCGAACAGTCACGTTGAAAAATTGGCGACCTCCAGTCTGATCCCAGATAATCAGGCTGGTTTCCCCCGGAGCCTTGCCGTTGAGAAGAATCTGCGTCGGACTGACGGCTTGCGCTTCAGCGAACCCTCCGGCTCCGACTACGATGCGTGTAACCGGCCGCGCAAGATCAAGAACAACCGATTTTCCAACAGCGAGTGACAAGTCGTTTGTAGAATCTTGACTCGTTGCCGCCGCCGGCTGCGCACCCGCCGGGGGCGCCTGGGCCAAAGCGGCCCCACTCGCAAAAAAGACCAGTGTCAAAGCACTGACACAGGTTGTGGCGATCCCAGTCTGAACTCTCACTGTTTACCCCCGGGAGCTGCAAATTTCTCGTCTTTTACAGTACTTCCATTGATGACGGTCACCGTGAACATCTCCGGCGACTTCTTGGGGGCCTTCACCGGCCCTGAGAGCTTTGGCTTCGAGGGAGGCGGGGCCTGATCAGTGAACAGGTTGGTCATCGCCGTTCCCTGAACCTTGGTCTCTTTGGTATCGAGCGGGTTGCGAAGCACGAGCTGAATGCGCGTCTCGTTACTGGCCAGCGCCAGCACCTGAGCCTGCTCTGGAGTTACAAGCAGGTTCACGACCTGCACCTGCTGCGGCTTGCCTTCTGCATCTTTCTGAATGTCGGTACCGGCAGACAGAACCTCCATGTTCTGAAGTACAGTTCTAACCTGGGTGTTGTTTCCGCCTCCGCCCTGAGAGTTTGGCGGAACACCCGAAATAAGGACGTCGACGTGCATACCCGGAGTTACGAAGCCTGCGACGCCGACGACCTGATCAACGCGAACCGCGATCGCGCGGTAACCATCCTTGATGGTTGCTGCGAGACCGCCTCCCGAACCAATAGGCGCGAGGCGATTGTCGAGGATAGGCTCTCCCGCGAAGATCGGCTGAATAACGCCGCGTCCGATGGCGTTCTTGGCATCAAGAATTGCGGTCTTCGGCACCGTCCCTTGAATCTGAACCGTGGTCAAATCCGCTGCACTCAATAGTTGACCAATTTTGATATCGGCTGCGGCCGCGACCACGCGAGTTGCCGGTTGCGGTTTCGCCGCTGCAATGCGCATGCCGACCAACCGGTAGACGAGCACGGAGCACAGTGCTGCGACGACGAATGCAGCAAGTAGGATGGTTACCAGTCTTCGGTTCATCAGAATCCTGTCTTCGTGAGGTGAAGCGCCCTGTCTTCTAATTCCCTGTGTGGTGTTGCTGTAAGCAGGGGAGTAGCGGCCTCTTCACGCAGAGTTAGTGGTCGAAATGGTTAACTGCCTGCACGGGTGAATGCCGCTAGAGTATAGCACTCTGCGGGTTTACGTATGCATTGAATTTAACCCCGCTAAACCGAAGTACCTAGAATGCCACTTGAAGGAAATTCGGCTTACATTACGAGCAGGTGAGTCAGGGTTTTCAAGTGCGTTTGCACCAACAATGACCGTGCGATCGCACGACTGTCAACAGTACCAAAGCGTGCATTTAGAGCTGCGTGCGATGAAGGTTCCATGAAGGGCAGCGCGCCTCTGCCTAGTGACTCAAGTGACTTCGTCAGCCCGAATGCTCTTGTCGAGTTATCAAGGTACGCGCATACTTGAAGGAACATTGCCATGCAGACAATGGATCACGCAACTTTATAGCGGAGACCATGCCTGGGTGTAACTCTGTAACCCGGAGTTAGGGGATGACGGAGGAGTAACACCGCGCACGAAACAAGCACTGCTCCCCGCGTACAGCATCAGGATTCATCCCAAACAGAGAGGGGTCCATCCGGCGAATGAGGTCTTCGCGCACCATCACTCTTTTCTCGTTGCAGCCGGAGCCGCGCCGAGGCCCTTCAGGGCTCGTTGCTTCTGTGGTGTTCCACGCGAGCGCGATTGCGCTGGTACTTTCCACATTTCTTTATGCGCCCCATTTCAGACTCCCCACGCCCGACGTGTACATGATGCAGCACGTCAACCTGAACATGCCCTATCCACCGATTCATAAGTCGGGTGGGAGCGGGAGCACTGCTTACCCAAAAGCGGATGCGGGGAAAGAGAGTTCAGCCGAGGAGAAGATCGCAGCACCGGCTTCTAGCAGAGTGCATTTCCAGAAGCGCAAGCTAGCGCCGCAGACGCTTATCCAGCCCGACGTCGATCCTGAGAAGATGTTGCCGAAAGAAACTCCGCTGCCAGCGATGCTGCTCTGGTCTGGACATCGCCCGAAGGTGCAGATGCTCACCCCGCCGAAACCGCAGCCGCCTTCCATCACCCTGGACAAGCCGAAGCTTAACTTCCCAAACAAAGAGACTCACATCGCCCAACTGGATATCTCGCCCACGCCATTCACCTCGCGCATGCCGATGCCGGTGACCAGCAGAAGCGCGCCTGTGATCCTGAACCGGCAGCTGGAGGTCGAGCGTATCCCTGAGACTGGATCGATCTCGAACATCGAACCAACACCCGCTGCTGTGCTCTCCGCCTCTGACCTCCACATGACCCAGGGCGTCGTAAGCATGCCGGCGGCGAACCAGTCGGCGGAAGGCACAGAGAAGGGCGGATTAGGAACCGGAAAGACTCCAAACTCCATTCAGAATGGCTCGGGCGATTCAGGAACAACTGGTTCCGAGAAGGCCACCGGGAAAAGTGAAAGCGGAAGCGGGGGGAAAGCCTCCACGCCGGGTACAGGCGGGAAGGCCGCTGGCACCGGAGGCGGGAACACGGGCAGCGGAGCACAATCCGGAAGTGGAACAGGTCAGGGCGCTGGACATAGTCTGGGTGCCGGTTCGGGCGCGGGTCCGGCAAACGGACATGGTTCGGGAGACGGCGACAACGGAACGGTGACGCGCATCAGCCTGCCGAAAAACGGCCAGTTCAACGTGGTCGTGGTGGGGTCGACGCTTGACGAGCAATATCCCGAAACGGCGGAAGTTTGGAAAGGCCGCCTTGCCTATTCTGTGTATCTGAAGGTCGGCCTGGAGAAGAGCTGGATCCTGCAGTACTCGCTTCCTCGCGCGGCCGATTCGGCGAATGCTGGTACGGCGCATCTTGATGCTCCGTGGCCGTACTATATTGTCCGGCCAAATCTGAACCCCGATGATGCGACCTCAGACTCGGTCATGGTACATGGATTTGTAAACGAGACCGGACATTTTGAGAAGCTCTCGGTTGTCTTTCCAACCGACATGGGATACGCCAGGGAGCAGCTGGTTCTCAACGCTTTGCAACAGTGGCAATTCAGGGCCGGGAGCCACGACGGACAGGTGGCCAAGCTCGAAGTTCTGCTGATCATCCCCGAGATCATGCAGTAACGGTTTGCAAGCTCGCATTCGAGAGTTCTTCGTAGCTACACAACGGTACGGGCAGCGTGGGGGGCAACTACCCGGACTGCTGAACGCGCTGAATAAATCGCTGCAGCGCCTTCTTCCCTACGCCCGTATCTGGCAGAGGCTCTCCACTATTCAAGTCGACCGTGTTGGAAGGAACGAACGTCAACCCTACTCCGTCTGAACCCCAGCGGATGACCTTGGTGAGAACCGAAATGAAATCATCGGGATCGTCTCCGTCAGTGTTGGTGCGCTGAAGGGTCATCAGAATCATGGTTCCGGGAAACCAACGTTCATCTGTCAACAAGTAGAGACCAACGTTGCTGATGTCGGCGATGTGAAATGCCTGTGGCGCGCCGCCTGTCCAGTAGTAAGCCACAAGGCCAGGCAGAGGGTGACGTTTCGAGGCGCGACGATCAGTAGAAAGCCAGCGGAGAAAACGGATGAACCAGGAAGCACTAGCGGTGCTCGAAGCCTCTGATTCAAAGGATTCCTTTTCAATCAGCTTTTGATGAGCCGTGAACAGTTCCGTGGCGCGAGTGGTTTCCGGCGGAGGTTCGGCAACTACGGCCTGAGCCGAGCCGAAATGACCAGAAGAGGAGGCTTGTGAGGACAACCGGTTCGACCGGGTTGAGGAGCCGAGCCGGTCTTCCATTTCGTCCGCATAGCAGATCAGCAGCGTATCGCCGGGCTGGGTCTGGCTGGAAAAGATGGTGTGACTCGCGAGAATGAGCGCACTGAACGGCTGCTCTCGCGCAGTCTCGATGGCGTAATTAGGAAACGACTCAATCGCCTGGATCACGCGATTGTCCTCATCCAGATAGATGACGTCGACGGGCGTCAACCCTTTGGTTGCCGGCATACCGCGGAAGGGGGAAAGCCAAAGGCCGGAGTCCGGCTTTACAGAGAAATCCTCGAGCAGAGCCCTCAATTGCTTCGCCGCAGAGTCAGCCATGACCACGCCTAGACTTAGAAAGCTCTCTCGGCTCTGGTTGTAGACACAATACTTACGGTTCTCGGTCATCTGCGCCTCTTCAGAAGTTGCCTGGAGGAAGATTGATCGAATTGCTATCGATCACGACCCCGAAATTCCAGCAGGTAACGCAGAGAGTGCCTGCGTTGATGTGACCCGAAATGGGATTCGAGCAATCGCCAATAGGAGCCGATCGCACGAAAATGTAGAACGATTTTCAGAAATCTTCAACCAGATTACAACGCCTCAATCGGGACAGCACAATTTTCACCACCAAAGATGGCGTTCAGCGAGGCAAAAGGTGAGCCGGATGAAGTCAGGGGACAGCGATCCCGAACATTCTCCCGGCTCCTCTTGAAGCAGATGAGACTACTTAACGCGCGTACGGCGCCGCTGAATCAGGATGACCAGCACGATGACAAAAAGCACTCCGGAGACGATCCGGATAATCGTGGTTTGATCCATTTTGATTCTCTCCCTTCATTAAATGGTTGCGAAATGTTGTCGAACCTAGTGTCCGAAAAACGTTTTGAAAGAATCCGCCATCACCAGCACAGCGGGGCCAAGCACGACCAAAAACAGTGAGGGGAAAATAAAGAGAACCAGCGGAAAAAGCAGCTTTACCGATAGTTTTGCCGCCTTCTCTTCGATTTCCTGAACACGTTTTGTGCGCAGGGTATCGGAGTGAACACGGAGGGTTTTGCCGATGCTGGTTCCAAACTGTTCTGCCTGCACCAGCATGGAGACCAGATTCCGAACTACATCCACGTCTGTGCGTTCTGCAAAATGTTTCCATGCATCAGAACGCGCACGCCCGGCACGCTGCTCGAGAGCCACAATGCCCAACTCGTCGCTGAGTGCCGGCTGAGCTTTTTCCAATTCCTGGGCGGTACGCGCAGTTGCTTGGTCGAGGCTGAGACCCGCTTCCACGCAGATAACCAGGAGGTCGAGCACGTCGGGAAGGCCTTTTCTGATCTCCGCCTGCCGATTCGCAATCTTCCGTCCGAGCCAGAAATCAGGGGCCAGGTAACCTCCACCGACCGCGAGCGCGAAGATGAACATCGGGCCGACATGGTAGGCGCCAGTAACCCAAGCAAGCAAAACGAGCACGAGCGGTGTAACAACCTTGGCTCCGTAGAGCATCTTAACCGCGTTATCAGAGCGAAGACCCGCGCGGATGAGTCGTTGTTGAGCAACCGACGTTTCCTGTTGGCTTTTCGGCAGCACTTTTTCGAACTGCTCGACTACGCCGCCGATGACGTGGCGAGTTTCTTCGAGAGTTGATGACAGGGACTTCTTGCTCGAGGAGCGCGGATAAAGTGCAGCCGAGATTCGGTCCTGAATCCTGTCGCGGTAGAAAATCAACAAGCCGCCGCTGGCGATCAGGAGGAACGCGACCAGAAACGCAATGATTGCAAATGCCATGCTTCCCTCTCTAAACGTCCATGTTGACGATCTTGCGAATGATTAAACCACCGATAAAAATCATGGTACCCGCCGCGTAAAGCAGCTTGACGCCCATCGGTTTCTTCCAAAGCAAACTCATCAGTTCTGGATTGACCAGGTAGAGCAGGACGCCCAACACGATGGGGAGCAGAGTAAGAATCCATCCAGTCAAACGCCCCTGGGCGGTGTGCGTCAATACCTGTCTTTTGAGGCGGAAGCGCTCTCGGATGACCTGGGCCGTTTTTTCCAGAACCTCGGCAAGGTTACCGCCGCTTTCTCGCTGGATCAGGATCGCAGTAGCAACGATCTTCACGTCCTGCAGCGGCACACGGGTGACCATGTTATCGAGAGCGGATTTCAACTCCAGACCGTAGTTCATCTCATCGAAAGTGACCCGAAATTCGCCGCCGACAGGGTCGGCGCATTCGCGCGAAACCAGGCCCATCGCCGCGTTCAGACTATGTCCCACGCGCAGGGCGCTCACAATGAGTTCGAGCGCCTCAGGAATGCCCTGTTCAAACTTATTCAGACGTCTCTTGCGCTTCTGGAACACAAAGATGATCGGGCCCGAGCCGGTGACAAGCCCAACCAGACAGCCGAACAGCACTGCATCCGTTCTCAGATAGACCAGATAGGCC
>Ga0207654_10000986_pt1 | contig 15594 bp, 10 predicted proteins | sample KBSC64metaG_FD_184355 | JGI IMG/M metagenome (GOLD analysis project Ga0207654, IMG submission 184355) | Corn rhizosphere microbial communities from Kellogg Biological Station, Michigan, USA - KBS C6-4 metaG (SPAdes) (version 2) | ecosystem: Host-associated > Plants > Roots > Rhizosphere > Soil...
CGAGGCCAATGTCACGCTGCAAATGGGCCGCAACGGCTATCCCTTCGTTCGGTTGGGGACGCGCGACATCCTGCTCGACGATTCCGCTTTTACCGGCGACTATACTCTGCCGGTCGATACCGGGCCGCGGTCGAGCTTCGGCGATGTCAGCACCAGCGGCCGGCTCGCCTTCGGGCCCGACCACATTCGCCTCCTGCGCCGGTTCAAGCCGGGCCAGCTCTACGACACCGAAAAGGTCGACGATCTCAGAAAGGCGCTGGTCGCGACGGGCCTCTTCTCGACCGTGACGGTCGAACCGGTCGATACCGGCAAGAACGCGCCCGACGGCACCCGGATCGTCGATCTGGCGGTGACCCAGCGGGTCGGGCGGACGCGGTCGATCGCGGCAACCGGCGGCTATAGCACGGGCGAGGGGATCAAGGTCGAAGGCACCTTCACCGCGCGCAACGCTTTCCCGCCCGAAGGTGCGTTCATCGTCGGCGCGGTTGCCGGCACGCAGGAGCAGAGCGGCACGGTCACTTTCCGTCGTTCGAACTGGAAGCAGCGCGATCGTACGCTGTCGTTCGGGCTCAGCGCCGGGCATAACAATTACGACGCGTTCGACGCCGCGACCCTGTCGCTGTTCGGCCGCGTCTCGTACGATTCGACGCCGATCTGGCAGAAGCGGATAACTTACGCCTATGGCTTCGAGCTGACCGGGACCAACGAGAGCGTCTATAATTTCAACGCCGGCAAGCGCCAGCGCGGGACCTATTTCATCGCCGCGCTGCCGCTCAATATTCAGTGGGATACGTCGGACGATCTGCTCAATCCGACCAAGGGCTATCGCGTGAAACTGACGCTGAGTCCGGAATCATCGGTGCGTGGGCCGATCCGCCCCTATGCCCGCACGCAGATCGACGCGAGCGTCTATTATCCGGTCACCAGCAGCATCGTGATCGCCGGGCGCGGCCGGGTCGGATCGATCCTGGGCATCGCGCGCGACGACCTGGCGCCGTCGCGGCGTTATTATGGTGGCGGCGGCGGATCGGTGCGCGGCTATGGCTATCAGCGGCTGGGGCCGTTCGATCCCAATGGCGATCCGGTCGGCGGGCGCAGCGTCAATGAAGTCGCGCTGGAGGCACGCTATCGGTTCGGCAATTACGGCATCGTGCCGTTCATCGATGCCGGCAATTCCTACGCCAGCTCGATGCCCAAATTCACCGACTGGAAATTCGGCGCGGGCATTGGTGGGCGCTTCTACACCAATTTCGGACCGATCCGGGTCGACGTCGCGACCCCGCTCAACAAGCGCAAGGGTGACTCGCGGATCGCGCTCTACATCTCGATCGGTCAGGCCTTCTGATGGTCGACGAGACGCCCCCGGGCGAAACGCCCGAGTCCGATGTCGTCGTGATGAAGCGGCCGTGGTGGCTGCGGCTGGCGCGCGGCGTCGTCATTCTGTGCGCCGCGATCCTGGCGTTGCTGACGATCGTCTATTTCGGGCTCGACACAGCGCCTGGGCATCGTTTCATCGTCTCGCGGCTCGAAAGCTACAAGACCGAGACCGGGCTCAACATCAAGGTCGGGCGGATTCGCGGCTCGATCTACGGCAAGATGGAGCTGGTCGATCTCAGGGTGAGCGATCCCCAGGGTATTTTTCTGACCGCGCCGACCGCGACGATCGACTGGAATCCGTTCCAGTTCTTGTGGAACCATATCGACGTCAATGCGATGGCGGCGCCGACGGTGGTGATGCACCGCTCGCCGTCACTACTGCCCAGCGCGCCCAACACGCCGATCCTCCCCGATATCGATATCGATATCGGCAGCCTGAAGGTCGACCGGCTGTGGCTAAAGGCGCCGGTCACGGGGCAGCAGCATATCATCCGGCTCGATGGCGTTGCGCATATCGCCGATCGGCGCGCGCAACTGATCGCCAATGCCGATGCGGTGCGCGGGCCGGGGATTGCCGGCGGCGACAAGCTGCGGCTGGTGCTCGACGCCCAGCCGGACGCGAACAAGCTGGGCATCCGCGTCAGGTTCGACGCGCCCGCCGATGGCGTCGCCGCGAGCATGACCGGGGTCAAGGCGCCGATGGCGATCCGCATCGGTGGTGCCGGCGACTGGAAATCGTGGAAAGGCAAGGGCGTCGCCGCGCTCAATGGCCAGTCGCTCGCCGATCTCGATCTCGGCGCGCACAACGGCACCTTCACGATCAAGGGCGTGACGCATCCCGGCCTGTACCTGAAAGGCCCGGTCGAGCGGTTGACCGCACCGGGCCTGAATGTCGACATCGTCTCGACCCTGGAGAAGCGCAAGGCGACGACGCGCATGACGCTCAAGTCGGACGCACTGGCGGTCGCGGCGAACGGGCTGCTTGATCTCGGCGAGAACAAGTTCGGCAATTTCGTCGTCGATGCGCGGCTGCTGACGCCGGGCGCGATGCTGCCCAATTTGTCGGGCCGCGACGTGATGACGCATTGGTCGCTCGACGGACCGTTCGCGACCCCGACCATCGGCTACAATCTCAGCGCCGCGGCGATCGCCTTCGGCGGTACCGGCCTCGAAGGTCTGACCGCGTCGGGCAAGGCGACGGTCGATGCCAAACATGTCCTGATCCCGGTCAATGCGCGCGCGCGCCGCGTCACCGGAATGAACGCGGCAGCCGGCGCCTTGCTGACCAATGTCACCGCGGTCGGCGATTTCGCTTATTCCAACGGCAAGCTTCTGTCCGATAATCTGAAGCTCAAATCCGACAAGATCGACGCGACCGCGATCGTCGTCGCCGATTTGCCGAGCGGCCATTATACCGGCGCGCTGAAGGGGCGGGTCAACAATTACACGATAGACGGGATCGGCATCGTCGACCTGACCACCGACGCCAAATTGGTATCGGTGCCAAAGGGCGGGTTCGGCATCACCGGACGGATCGCGGCCAGGACACGGCGCATCTTCAATTCAGGCGCGGAAAGCTTTCTCGGCGGCCAGGCGATCGTCACCAGCGATATCGGCTACGGCACTGACGGCGTCTTCACTTTCTCCAACGTCAAACTCGCCGCGCCGCGCCTCAGCGTCTATCGCGGTTCGGGCAGTTATCGGCCCAATGGCCAGATCATGTTCACCGGCGATGCGCATTCGAAGGATTACGGCCCGATCAACGCGCGGGTGACCGGGACCGCCGCCGCACCAGTGATCGTCATTCACGCACCGCGCCCGGGCGTCGGCGTCGGCCTTGCCGGGCTCGAAGCCACGATCCGTGGCAAGGGCGATGGCTATGCCATCGTCGCCAAGGGCACGACCAATTACGGCCCGTTCGCCGCCAACGTGCTGGTGCGCAGCAGCAAGACGCTGGCGATCCAGGTCAACCAGGGCAGTACCTTCGCGGGCATGAATCTGACCGGGGCGCTGCAACAGACCGCGGCGGGGCCGTTTGCGGGCAAGCTGCAATTCGCGGGATCGGGGATCAACGGCACCGCCACGCTCGGCGCGGAGGGCAAGGTGCAGCGCGCCGACATCGCCGCGCGCGCCTATAACGCCACGATCCCGGGCAATGAGGATTTCACCATCGGTCGCGCGATCGTCAGCGCCAGCGTGGTGCTCTACCCGAACGCGCCGCGCGTGCTGGCCGATATCCAGGTCGGCAACATGCGCTACGGCGCGACCGTGTTCCAGGCGGCACGCGCCAAGATCGATTATTCGAACGGCAGCGGTACCGCCCAGGCAGTGTTGGCGGGGTCGTCAGGCGTGCCGTTCAGCATGGGCATCAATGCCCGACTCCAGCCCAAATTGTGGCTGGTGGCGGTATCGGGCAAGGCCAACGGCATCGGCTTCCGCACCCCGCGCGCGGCGCAGATCGAGCCGCTGGACGGCGAATACCGCCTGCTCCCGAGCCAGGTCGATTTCGACAAGGGCAGCGCCCGGATCGCCGGCTCCTATGGCAAGGGACTGTCGCTGCAGGCACGGCTCGACAAGCTCGATCTGTCGGTGGCCAACGCCTTGGTGCCTAATCTCGGCATCGATGGCAGCGCCACCGGCAGCGTCGATTATGTCCAGCCGGCAGGCACGGCGGTGCCGAACATCGATACGCGACTGGCGATTTCTAACTTCACGCGATCGAGCGCGGTGATCGTATCGGAGCCGGTCGATATCCAAGTGATCGGACGGTTGACCGAGGCGGGCGCCGACGCGCGCGCGCTGGTCAAGCGTGGTGCGACGACGGTGGGCAGGTTGCAGGCGCGGCTGGCGCCATTGGGCGATGGCGCGAGCTGGATGGACCGGCTCTATGCCGCGCCGCTATCGGGCGGGATCCGGTATAACGGCCCGTCGGGCGTATTGTTCTCGCTCTCGGGCCTGGCCGGCCAGCAGGTCGCGGGCGGCGTCGTCGTCGCGGCGGATTTCTCCGGTCGGCTGGGATCGCCGCAGCTCAACGGCATCGTGCGCGGCGACAATCTGACTTATGTCAATTCGAATTACGGCACCAAGCTCACGCAGATGAAGCTCGCAGGTCGCTTCACCAACGACCGGCTCGAGATCAGTCAGCTCAATGCGAAGGCAGGCGACGGCACGGTCGATGCGAGCGGCTGGGTCGGTTTGTCTGCGGACCAGAATTTCCCGATGAGCCTCACGGCGAAACTCAACCGAGCCACACTGGCGAGCGGGGATTCGCTGGGGGCAACCGCTACCGGCACGTTGACCGTGACCAACGGCAAGGACGGCGGACTGGTCAAGGGCGACCTGACCATTCCCAATGCCCGCTATCAGGTGGTCTATCAGGGGCAGGCGGAAGTCGAGGAACTCAAGGGCATCCGCCGCAAGAGCGACCCGCCGCGGCCGCACATCGCGCCCAAGCCGCCGAGCAATTTCGCGCTCGATATCCGCATCCGCGCCAACGACCAGGTCTTCGTCGAGGGCATGGGGCTCGAATCCGAATGGAGCCTGGCGATGCGCGTCTCCGGCACCGCGACGACGCCGAAGGTCAATGGCAGCGCGACGATCGTGCGCGGTACGTATAATTTCGCGGGCAAGCGGTTCGACATCAATCGCGGTAACGTCCGCTTCAGCGGCGGCGTGCTGTCCGATCCCACGCTCGATATCTCCGCCTCGACCACGACCAACGGCATCAACGCGATCATCAACATCACCGGCACCGGACAGCGTCCGCAAGTGGCCTTCACCTCGTCGCCCGCCTTGCCGCAGGACGAAGTGCTGAGCCGCCTGCTATTCGGATCGAGCCCGCAGAATCTGTCGGCGATCGAGGCGCTGCAACTCGCCGCCGCGCTGAACTCGCTGCGCGGTGGGGGCGGGGGGCTCAATCCGCTCGGCAAGCTGCGCGGTGCGGCTGGCATCGACCGCCTGCGGATCCTGGGCGCGGACCAGGCGACCGGTCGCGGCACGGCACTCGCGGCAGGCAAATACATCACCGACAATATTTATGTGGAGATCATTACCGACGCGAAGGGTTTCACCGCGACCCAGCTGGAGATCGCGCTGACCAAGAGCCTGAGCATATTGTCGCAGACGGGATCGTTCAGCGGGACGGGCGCGAGCGTGAAATATCAGAAGGATTTCTGACGATTTCCCCGATCACGAACGTCATGCCGGGCTTGTCCCGGCATCCACCGCGCAACAACACCCCATCTCGGTTTTGGAGAAGTGGACCCCGGCACAAGGCCGGGGTGACGACGGATTGAGGTGCGTCGCCCGTCTAACTGACACCCATGTAAACAGCCTCTTTGCAACCCGCACGGAATCGAATATCCGGTATGGCGGAGAGGTGAGGTTTATGGAGCATTTCGACGTCCTCGTCGTCGGGGCGGGCATTTCCGGCGTGGGTGCGGGTTATTATCTGCAATCGCAGAGCCCTGACCGCAGCTATGCGATCCTGGAGGGGCGGCCGCAAATGGGCGGGACCTGGGACCTGTTTCGCTATCCCGGCATCCGCTCGGATTCGGACATGTACACGCTGGGCTATTCGTTCAAGCCGTGGACCGATGCCAAGGCGATTGCCGATGGGCCGGCAATCCTCAGCTACCTGAAGGAAACCGCTGCTGAATTCGGCATCGACAAGCACATTCGCTACAATCACCACGTCAAGAAGGCGTCCTGGTCGACCGAGGACGCGCGCTGGACGGTCGAAGCCGAGACCGCCGACGGACCGGTCGCCCTGACCTGCAATTTCCTCTTCATGTGCTCGGGCTATTACAATTACGCCAAGGGCCATTCGCCCGACTTTGCCGGTGCGGAGGATTTCAAGGGACGCATCGTCCATCCGCAATTCTGGCCGCAGAACCTCGATTATTCGGGCAAGAAAGTGGTGGTGATCGGCTCAGGGGCCACCGCGGTGACCTTGGTCCCGGCCATGGCCGACCAGGCCGGGCACATCACCATGTTACAGCGATCGCCGACCTATATCGTCGCGCGGCCCGCCGAGGATAAGCTGGCCAATTGGCTGCGCGCCAAGTTGCCGGGCAAATTGGCCTATGGCCTGGTGCGCTGGCGCAACGTGCTGTTCGGGCTGTTCTTCTTCAATCAGGCGCGGAAATATCCGGCCAAGGCGAAGGAGCGGATCATCGACATGGTTCGTGCCGAATTGCCCGACCACGATATCGAGACGCATTTCACGCCGCGCTACAATCCGTGGGACCAGCGCCTCTGCCTGGTGCCCGATGGCGACTTGTTCCGCGCGATCCGCGAGGGCAAGGCCGATGTCGTGACCGACACGATCGAGCGCTTCGTGCCCGAGGGAATCCTGCTCAAGTCGGGCAAGGCGCTGCCCGCCGATATCGTCGTTACCGCGACCGGGCTGGAATTGCAGTTGCTGAGCGACGTCCAATTCTCGGTCGATGGCGAGACCAAGGATTTGTCGCGGACGATCAATTACAAGGGCATGATGTATTCGGGCATCCCGAACATGGCATCGTCATTCGGCTATACCAATGCGTCGTGGACGCTGAAGGCCGATTTGACCTGCGCCTATGTCTGCCGGCTGCTCAACACCATGCGCAAGCGCGGGCTGCGCCAGGCGACGCCGCAGCCGAGCACGCCGGTGGGGGAGGAGCCGTTCCTCGATTTCACCTCGGGCTATGTCCAGCGCTCGATCGACAAATTCCCGCGCCAGGGCGACCGCAAGCCGTGGCGGGTCCATCAGAATTACGTCCGCGATTTGATGGCGCTGAAGTTCGGGTCGGTCGACGACGAGATGCAATTCTCCAACCCGGTGCCGAAGCCGGCGAAGAAGGCGGCGTAGGAAGTAGCGATCGGAAGGACCTGTCGGAAGTAGCGATCGGAATTAGCCGTCGCCCCGGCGGAGGCCGGGGTCTCAGGCAATATTGCGCTTCCGCCCCATAACCCGTCATCCCGGCGAAAGCTGGGATCTCAAGCGGTATCGCGATACGGCCGGAGACCCCAGCTTTCGCTGGGGTGACGGATTATTTTCGCTGGGATGACGATCAGGCCTGACGCAGTAACGTCACCCGCGCCTTGCCATAGGTCTTGTCGGCGTCGACCTCGAACCCCGCCAACTCGACCTTTTCGGTCTTCGCCGTTTCGATGCTGATCCAGGTCGCCGGGCCGACCCAGCCGAGCCGTGCCAATTTGTCGAGCGCCACTATGCCGGCGCCGGTACCGTAGGGCGGGTCCATCAGGATCAGGTCGAGCGGCGCGCGCGCGGGACCGAGCGCCAGCACCGATTGGGCGCGGACATCGGCCTTGGCACCGAGCTTGGCGACGTTGGCGCGCAACGCGTCCAGCGCCGCCTTGTCCTGCTCGACGAACAGGCAGGACGCCGCGCCGCGCGACAAGGCTTCGAGTCCCAGTGCGCCCGAACCCGCGAACAGATCGGCGACGGCAAGGTCCTCGAAACTGCCGAGCCGGCTGGTGAGCATCGAGAACAGGGCTTCGCGCGTGCGATCCGCTGTCGGGCGAGTCGTGTCACCCTTTGGCGCGACGAGCGGGCGGCCGCGCCACTGACCGGCGATGATCCGCATCTAGCGCGGCTTTCGCGGCGGCCGCGGTCCGCCGCGGGGGGCGGAAGGGCCGCGCGAGCCCGCTGGGCCAGAGGGGCGCGACGGCGCCGATGGGCGTCCAGGGCCACGCGAGGAAGTCGTACCAGCTGGGCGAATTGGACGAACTGGACGCTCTGACCGTTCGGCCGTGTCGCGATCGCCGCGGTCGTTGCGGAAATTGCGCGAGCGATCGCTTCGCGCACCGGTTGAGCGGGTCGCCAGCGTTCCGTCGGCGCGCTGGCGCGGGCCCGCTTTGGCTTTGGGCGGGCGTTTGCCCGCCGCCGGCCGCGGTACGTCGTCGGGCGAGGAAGTGCGCGTGCTGCGGCCCCTGAACGGCGCCCGATCGGCCGCGTCGCGCGCGTGCTCCGAACGATGCGGGGAGTCCTGCTGCGGTCGCTGGTGCGTCGCCGAAGATACCGGGCGAGTGGCGCGGGGCGCTGCGGTCTGCCAGCGTCGCTGCTCAGGCTCGTTGCGGGCGCGGGAAATGCCCGCTGGTTTCGGCCGAGCCGGGTGTGATGCAGCTGCGGGCGAGGGGCTCGAAAGTTCGCTGACCTGTTTGCGCGCCGGTTGCGGCAGATCGAGCCGGGTCGGATCCTTGCGGAACGAATCGATATCGTGTGCGCGGACTTCGCCGATCGCGCCGACCGGCAAATCGCCGAGCACGAACGGGCCGTAGCGTGTCCGGATCAGCCGGCTGACCTCGAGCCCTAGATATTCCAGCACGCGCCGCACTTCGCGGTTCTTGCCCTCGGTCAGCTTGAGCTCGATCCAGACATTGGCGCCGGTCCTGCGCTCCATATTGGCATCGATCGCGCCGTAGCGGACGCCCTCGATCTCGACGCCGTCGATCAACTCTTCGAGCTGCGCCTGGGTCACGTTGCCGTAAGCGCGGGCACGATAGACGCGTTCGACGCCGGTCGCCGGCAGTTCGAGCTGGCGCTTGAGCCCGCCATCGGTGGTCAGCAGCAACAGCCCTTCGGTCGCGAGGTCGAGCCGGCCGACCGGGACCAGGCGCGGCAATCCTTTGGGCAAGCGATCGTAGATCGTCGGGCGGCCCGCCGGATCGCGCTCGGTGACCAGCAGGCCCTTGGGCTTGTGATAGAGGAACAGCCGCGCGGCTTCCGCCTCGCGTACCGGGTTGCCGTCGACGGTGACGCCGGCGAGCGAGCTCAGCAACGTCGCGGGCGTTTCGACGACGACGCCGTCGATCGCGATGCGGCCTTCGGCGATCATGCGTTCGACTTCGCGCCGCGAGGCGATTCCGGCACGCGCCAACATTTTTGCGATCCGCTGATCGTCGGGAGTCTTGGAGGGAGGCATCGGCGCGCCAATATACCGATTGGCAGGGGAACGGGGGAAAATTTGCACCGGACTCGTTGCTGGGCGTTAAGCCACGCACACGTAACGACGCGCGGACGAAACGATCTGCGCGCGATTGGGTTGAACGATCATGGTGTTCGGACACGCAAAAAGGGTCATCACGCGGCTTCTCGTCTGCGAGGACGAGCCATTGATCGCGTTCGAGAATGAGCATGCGCTGATCGAACGGGGATTCGAGGTCGTCGCCACGGTCGATCGCGTCGCCGACGCGATCGCGGTGCTGGCGTCCGGCGTCGATGTCCATCTCGTCCTTGTCGATATCACCCTGGCCGATGGCAGCGGGATCGAGGTCGCGCGGGCGGCGCATGCCCGCGGAGTCGCGGTGGTCTTCGTCACCGGCGAATGCCCCGAAGGCGGACGGGCCTTTGCCCGCGGCTGTCTCGCCAAACCCTATCGGCCGGTCGATCTGATCGCCGCGATCGCCGCGATCGACGGGCAGATCCAGGGCCGCCCGCGCCCGCGCCGCCTGCCGCGCGGTTTCTCGCTGTTCGATCAGGAAGAGACAGCCTGACAAGCCATCACGCCAATAAAGTCCGCCACTCCAGCGAAAGCTGGGCTCTCAAGCAGTATTGCGCTTTCAGCCCAATAGCCCGTCAATCCGCCGAAAACTGGGGGCTCAGGCGTATCGCATTTTCGCCCCAATAACCGTCATCCCAGCGAACGCTGGGATCTCAAGCGGTATCGCGGTACGGCTGGAGACCCCAGCGTTCGCTGGGATGACGGTCCGGGCTTTCGTCGGGGAGACGATCGTCCCTTCGCTAGGATGACGACCAAGCTTTCGCCGAGATGACGGTCTTAGGCTTGATGCACTGCAACCCTAGCGTCTATCTGCGCCGGCATGACCGAACCGCTCAGCACTGCCGCTCCCTCGACCTACCGCATCCATGGCGCCACTGGCGACTGGGAAGTGATCATCGGACTCGAGGTGCACGCGCAGGTCACCTCGCAGGCCAAATTGTTCTCCGGCGCGGCGACCGAATTCGGCGCCGAACCCAATACGCAAGTGTCGCTGGTCGACGCGGCGATGCCGGGCATGCTGCCCGTGCCCAATCGCGAATGCATCCGCCAGGCGGTGCGCACCGGCATGGCGATCGATGCCAAGATCAACAAATGGTCGCGGTTCGACCGCAAGAATTATTTCTACGCCGATCTGCCGCAGGGCTATCAGATCAGCCAGCTCTACCATCCGTTGGTCGGCGAGGGCGCGGTCGAGATCGAGCTGGAAGGCGAGGCCGAGGCGACCAAAAAAATTGGCGTCGAGCGCATCCATGTCGAGCAGGACGCCGGCAAGCTGATGCACGACCAGCATCCGACGCGGTCATATGTCGACCTCAACCGCTCGGGCGTCGCGCTGATGGAGATCGTCAGCAAGCCCGACATGCGCTCGCCGGCCGAAGCCGGGGCGTATCTGACCAAGCTGCGATCGATCCTGCGATATGTCGGCTCGTGCGATGGCAATATGGACCAGGGGTCGATGCGCGCCGACGTCAACGTGTCGGTGCGCAAACCCGGCGAAGAGTTCGGCACGCGCACCGAGACCAAGAACGTCAACTCGATCCGCTTCGTGATGCAGGCGATCGAGCATGAGGCGTCGCGTCAGGTCGATGTGCTCGAATCGGGTGGCAAGATCGTCCAGGAGACGCGGCTGTTCAATCCCGACACCGGCACGACGCGGTCGATGCGGTCGAAGGAAGACGCCCACGATTACCGTTATTTCCCCGATCCCGACCTGCTCCCGCTCGAACTCGACGACGCGTTCCTGGAGGCGTGCCGTGCGAGCCTGCCCGAGCTGCCCGGCGCCAAGCGCGCGCGGTACGAGGCGCTGGGCATCACGCCCTATCAGGCCAACGTGCTGACCGCCGAAGTCGAAACCGCGCGCTGGTTCGACACGCTGCTCGACGAAGGTGCCAAGCCGGTGGCGGCGGCGAACTGGGTATCGTCGGAATTGTTCGGCGCGCTCAACCGGCTGGGCAAGGACATCACCGAATCACCGGTGTCGCCGGGTCAGGCAGCGGAATTGCTGGCACTGGTCGACAACGGCACCTTGTCGGGCAGCCTGGCCAAGCAGGTGTTCGAGGTGATGCTCGAGACTGGCGACGCGCCGGGCAAGATCGTCGAGGAACGCGGGCTCAAACAGACCAGCGACACCGGCGCGATCGAGGCGGTGATCGCCGATGTGCTGGCGAAGAATCCGAATCAGCTTGAGCAGTATCGCGGCGGCAAGGAGGCCCTGTTCGGCTTCTTCGTCGGCCAGACGATGAAGGCGATGCAGGGCAAGGCCAATCCGGGCGTGGTCAATGAGTTGCTGAAGAAGGCGCTTTCCTGAGCGAGATCGCCGTTCGAGCCGGTGGGGGTGTGCCGCTGAGGGCGGTTGCCGCCGCATGTCGGGCGAAATAGGCTGAGTCCCAAAGGAGTGAGGACGATGCGGCGACTGATCACCATGACACTGGGCCTTTTGGCAACGCCGGTGCTGGCGCAGACGAGTCCTGCACCTGCGCCGCAAGCCGCGCCGACCCCTGTTATTGCGCCGGCACCGGTCGCCGCCCTGCCGCGCGTCAAGATCGACACGACCGCCGGAAGCTTCACGGTCGAGGTCGAGGTGAAGAAGGCGCCGGTCACCGCCGCCAATTTCCTCCGCTATGTCGACCAGAAGAAGCTGGACGGCATCACTTTCTATCGCACCTGCAAGGTGGCCGATAAATTCGGGTTCGTGCAGTTCGGGACCAATGGCGATCCGAAACGGACGCTGCCGCCGATCAAGCACGAGCCGACCACGATCACCGGGCTGAAACATCTCAACGGCACACTCTCGACCGCGCGGCTGGCGCCGGGATCGGCGCGCGGCGACTTCACGATCAGCGTCGGCGACCAGCCGTCGTTCGATGCCGATCCGACCAAGCCCGACGACGCCACCAAGACCAACCTCGGCTATGCCGCGTTCGGCCGCGTGGTCGATGGCATGGACGTGGTGCTCAAGATTTTCGACGCGCCGATCGATCCCAATGCGACGGTGCGCGGGTCGTTCAAAGGAGAGGTTCCGGCGGCGCCGGTACGCGTGTTGAGCGCTCGGCGATTACCCAAGAACTGACGCCGGGTTCGATCCAACGGACGAAACCGTACTGGAACAGCGAGTTGTACTCGTTTCGCCTTGCCCCGTGACCGGCTGATCGATAGGCTCCCTCAGGAATCAGGGAGGGGCAATCCATGAAGAGGCTGTTACTCGTCGCCGCGCTGGCGGTGACGTTTCCCACGTGCGCGTACGCCGGGGACAAAATCAACAACGATACGGTGATATCGCTACTTCAGGCCGGGCTGGGCGATGAGGCGGTGATCGCGAAGATCAACGCGTCCGACGTCGATTTCAATCTTTCGACTGATCAGATGATCGCGCTGAAACAGAAAGGCGTTTCAGGGCCGGTCATCGCCGCGATGTTGAAGCGATCATCTCCTGGCGTGTCAGCGGCGTCGCTCGACTCGATCGATCCGATGATTCCTCATCCCGCCGGGGTGTACATGGTACAGAACTGGGACGGTCTTGCGCGTATGCAACGGCTCGATCCGACGGTTTCCTCCCAGGCGAAGACCGGCGGGTTCCTAGGATATGCTCTGACGTCCGGGATAGCATCGATGAGCATCAAGGCGGCGATCCAAAATGAGGCGGCGCGCTACAGCGCGAAGGTGCCGACGCCGGTCTTCTACTTCTTTTTCGACGAGGCTAACGGCCAGCCTCAGCAGACGACGTCGTGGGCGGCAGGGACGGCCGCGACGGTTACCGCACCCAGCGAGTTTACTCTCGTCGAATTGATGCAGAAGAAAGGGCGGCGTGAAGCGCGCGTCGGGAGCGTCAATATCGGTGGCGCGAAGACGGGGGTCATGGACAAGGATCGGCTATCCTTCGATTATGAACTGGTCCGTCCCGGCGTCTATAAAGTGACGCCGAAACGGCCGCTTAAAGCCGGTCAATATGGCTTCATCTATTCGTTGGCCGGTGGTGGTGGCGCTGGCGCGCTCACCGCACGGATATTCGATTTCGGCGTTCAATAGCACTGACGGCAGGACGGCGGCGCACTATTGCGCGTCGTCGTCCTGGTTCTTGGTCTCTCCGCCGGTGCCGGCATTGCCGGAGAACAGGCCGGGCGCGGCCAGGGTCTCGGGCTCCTCGCCGCCTTCGCCGCGTTCGACTGCGTCCTTGCGCGCCTCGACTTCCTGCTGGAGATCGCTTCGGGAATCACCCTTGCGAGCGTCGCGTTCGCGTTCGCCCGCAGCATCGGCCTGCGTGTTTCGATCGGTCATCGGGATCATCCTTGCGGGTTGGCGGGGCCGGTCGGCTGTTCGCCCGGCGAGGGAATATCGATATCGGGCATCGGCGGTGAGATTTCGGGCGGTGCGGGCGTCGGCTGTGCGGGCTGGCTGGGCTCAGGGGGCTGCTCGGGTGGCGGTGTCTCGGGTAGGGGATTGGTCGACATGGCGATTCCTTTCGTGCCTTGAACGCCCTCGTGACCGCGGGGTTGCTCCGGGTGAAAACTTGCTGTGGGCCTTTGGCACGGCCCTGCTTTTTGGCAGGCACCTTCACGACGCGCCGGTGGCTCAGTTCAGTGACGGGTTGCCAAACCCACGGTCGGCACGGTCGCGGATGAAGGGGAAGAGCAACGGGACGGCGCGGCTGCTGCCGGCCGTGCTGAAGTGGCCGTCATCGGCGAACAGGAAGCTGGGGCCTGCCTTGTAGGGGCAGGTGTCTGTACCGCACAGGACGGCTATCGGATCGACGAAATGCGCGCCGATCGCGGCGCGGCGCAGGGCCTGGTTGATGCCGCGATCGACCGCGACCGGCCAGGATGCGATGCCCCGATCCGTAGCGCCGCTCCGATAGGCGATGGTCTGGACGTCGGCGGCGAACAGCGGCGTCTGCCCAATCACCGTCACGCTCGCCCCGGCCTTGCGCAGCGCGGCGATAGTGGCGGGCAAGGCATCGAACCCGCGCGCGCGCCAATTCTGCCAACGCGCCGCGATGACGACATGGGTGAACCGTCCTTGCCGCACGACGTCGAGGACATGCTCGTCGAACGCGCGACAGGTCGGCGTCATGCCACTGGTATCGAGCAACGGGGTGCAGGCGGCTGCGGTATACTGGACGACGGTGGCCGCGATGCTGCCGGCATTCGCCTCGATGCCGGGTACATAATGAGCAGCGAAGCTATCGCCCCAGAGCAGGACCTTGGGGCCAGCGGCGCGGGAGCGGGTGCACGCCGCTTCACGCCAGACGAGCGGGTTTGCGCCGCCTTCGAAGAAGCAACTCCCTTTGCCCCAGCGTACATCGGTCATCAGTGGCTGCGTCGCTGGCAGCGCGAGGCGCCCCGGCAGGCCGCGGGTCATGACGCCGGCGATGCCGGTCAGCGCGGCCAGCAACAGCATTGTGGCGGCGAGGCGCAACACTGTGCGCCGATCGGCCGTCGCATAACGAAGTGGCTGTTCGACCCAGCGCTGGATCGCCCAGGCGAGGGCGATACTGCCCGCAATCATCGCCGCGATCATGACACCGTCCGGCTCGCGCATCGTCGCCTCGCGAACCAGCACGACGATCGGCCAATGGACCAGATAAAGCGGGTAAGAGATGCGTCCGACGAACACTAGCGGCGGACTGGCCAGCGTGCGGGTGATAGCCGTCGCCGGGTGGGCATCGCCACGGGGGAATCCGGCAAGGATCAGCGCCGCGGCTCCCAGTACCGGCGGCAAAGCGGCGATGCCGGGGAAAGGCGTCAGCTCATTATAGCACAGGATCGGCAGGGCGATCAGGGCGATACCGGTGATTGCCGCCGCGTGCCGCAGCCAGGCCGGGCCGGCGCGAAAAGAATATAGAGCGAGCAGCGCGCCGGCCAGCAGCTCCCACAGGCGCGTCGGCAGCAGGAAGAAGGTCGCCGACGGCGCGATCGGCAGCAGCGCGAGATTGAGAACGAAGCTGACGAGTGCAACGACCAACAGGGCAGGGCCGCAGGCGCGGCGGAAATGGCGATGTCCGGCCGCGAGCAGCATCGGAAACAGCAGGTAGAATTGCTCCTCCACCGCCAGCGACCAGAGGTGCATCAGCGGGACCTGCCGGGCGTCGGGGGTGAAATAACCCGAGCCGACCCACAGGAAGAGATTCGACGCCGATACCGCCGATGCGGCGAGCGATTGCGAATAATGGATCAGCGCAGGGGGCAGCAGGATCAGCCAGGCAGCAAGCGTGGTC
>Ga0207654_10000995_pt1 | contig 15524 bp, 15 predicted proteins | sample KBSC64metaG_FD_184355 | JGI IMG/M metagenome (GOLD analysis project Ga0207654, IMG submission 184355) | Corn rhizosphere microbial communities from Kellogg Biological Station, Michigan, USA - KBS C6-4 metaG (SPAdes) (version 2) | ecosystem: Host-associated > Plants > Roots > Rhizosphere > Soil...
TAGAAAATCCCTGCGCGTCCCGCCCATCCACACACCCCGTCAATACACTGCTGATCTCGTGACCCAACAGTGTATGCCCGGCAAGTTGAGCAGCATGGCTTCGATCATGCGGTCGCTTCGGCTTGCGGAACGTCCTGCAGTTTGAAATACACCGCCAGTCCCCGCTCGCGCGCGATCCGAACATCCTCGTCTGCGCCCTTCGACTCGCCCTCGATCCGCAGCACCGCATCGCACCGTTCCAGCAGTCTGCCCGCCACCGGATACAAATATTGCTCCGAAATGGCATCGCCCACCCCGGTTGAGCCTGCCTGTTCCGCAAGGGGTAATGCCACCCATTCGCCAATCAGGGGAATGTGCCCCGCCTTGTAGACGCCCAGTGCGAACGACTCCAGGCGTTGCAGGTTCTGCCTGATTCGGTTCGGGTCACCGTCGGTTCCCGACCGGTAAGGTCCCGCCACGAGCACGATGAGGGGTTTCGATGTCTTCATACTGACCTCCGATAAATCACGATATCCCATTCGTGCATAAACGTGCAACTTCGTGCATTTTCGTGCAATGCGTTGAGAACTGTGCCATAGTACTGCTGTGCTCACAAGCCACCGTCGAAAACACATCCTCGAAACTCTCCGCCAGACAGGCGCCATCATCGCCAAAGACATGAGCGAAGAACTTGGCGTCTCTGAAGACACCATCCGCCGCGATCTGCGCGAGCTAGCCGCCGAAGGTCTGCTCCAGCGCGTTCACGGCGGCGCGCTCCCTTCATCTCCGGCAGTGGGAAATTTCGCCTTCCGCCTCAACGTCGCAACTGACGAGAAAAAAGCCATCGGTCGAGCGGCTGCCGCCATGGTTCGTCCCGGCCAGGTCGTCATCCTCGATGGAGGAACAACCGCCGTTCAGATCGCGCGTCATTTCCCGCCCGAACTCCACGCAACCGTCGTCACCCACAGCCCCACCATCGCAGTCGAACTCGTCGAGCACCCAAACGTCGAAGTCATTCTCATCGGCGGAAAGCTCTTCAAGCACTCCGTCGTAGCCGTGGGCGCTCCGGCAATCGAGAACATCGGCAGAATCCGCGCCGACACCTACTTCATGGGCGTCACCGGCATTCACGCCGATGCCGGACTCACGACCGGCGACTTCGAAGAAGCGCACGTCAAACGCGCCTTGTCCGCAAGCGCCGCCGACACTATCGTCCTCGCCTCTTCAGAAAAACTGAACGCCGTGTCGCCTTACGTAATCGCCCCGCTCTCTGCGATTACGGGAATGATCGTCTCCGACCAGGTGAAGTCGAAGACCCTCGCACCGTTCACCCGGCTCGGCATCACCATGACCAAAGCACCAGCTAGGTAACGGGGAGCCCCAGGTGTCGATTTGAGATCTGGTTAGAAAGATCACCAACTAAACTCGAAGCATGGACGACATCCAGTCCTTCATTCGCCGCCTGCCTAAGGCGGAACTCCATCTGCACCTCGAAGGCACCGTCACGCCCGCCACGCTTGTCGAGTTGAGCCAGCGACACGACGCTGCGCCAATCGCGCTGCCTGAAGCCGAAGCCCTCTACCACTTCACCGACTTCACCGGATTTCTCCTCGCCTTCAAAGCTGTCTCCGAGCGCCTCATCACGCCGGAAGATTACGAGCTCGCAGCCTGGCGCATGGGCCAGCATCTTGCCGAACAGGGCATCGTCCATGCAGAGGTCTACATCTCCGTCGGCGTCATCTATCACTGGCGCAATCCCGACCCCGACTGCTTCGATCCGATCTTTGCTGGACTCGAACGCGCCCGCCTCCGCGGCGAAAGCGAACTCGGCCTCACTCTCTACTGGATCCTCGATGCTGTCCGCCACTTCCCTCTCAATGAAGCCGAGAAGGTCTTCCGCAAAGCCGCTCAGTTGCACGCTGATCATCCATCGGTGGTGGGAATCGGTCTCGGCGGAGACGAACGCCGCTGCGGATCCGAGCCCTATCGCGAGATGTACGCCCGCGCCCGCGAAGCCGGGCTTCATCTCACCAACCACGCCGGCGAGACAACCGGCCCTGAAGCCATCTGGGAAGCACTCTCCATTGGCTCGGAGCGCCTCGGTCACGCGTTCTCGGCGATTCAGGACGAGAAACTCGTCCAAGACCTGATAGCCCGGCAGGCCTGCCTCGAGTTGAATCCCACTTCAAACGTCCGCACCGGCGTCTGCCCCAGCTTTGCTGCGCACCCACTTCGGCGCTACTTCGATGCCGGCCTTCTCGTCACCATTAACTCTGATGATCCCGCCTTCTTCGGCTCCGATCTTGTCAACGAATTCCTGCTCTCTCACACCGAACAGGGATTTTCGCAGGATGAACTGCGAGAACTTGCAGCGAACTCCATCCGTGCAAGTTTTTTGCCTGATGTAACCAAACGTTCATGGCTATCTCAAATCACTGAAGCACACTGAAGTCGGTGTTCCAATTCAGGCATAGTTATCAAAATAGGACGCATCTCACAAAAGTTGTAGTCTCACCTGACGGGCGTGGGATACGTCAAATTACAGTTGGGCTATCATCGATCCAAGGACCAAGGAGACCTAGCCAATCATGTCCGCCAACACCGCCCCACTCACACTTCTCGACGAGCAGGACGACAGCAAGACGCTCAAAGTCATCGGCTGGTTCTCCGCAGGCATGGCACTCGCCGCTATCGGTCTCTACGTTGGCCGCGAAATTCGTCTCCGCTACAAGTTCAATCACCGTACGCCCTACGACTTCTATTCGAACGCCGGCAATCAGCAGTCCACTGAGTTCGGCGTCGGCATCTAGCCCGCACGTAAATTCATCCGTCCGAAATGCCGCCTTGCGCGGCATTTTTGTTTTCTCCCTGAGCTTCGGTCGTGGCCGCCAATTCCTCCCGACTGCCACGGTCCCTTCGCGACACGATCTTGCCTGGTTCAAAGCTCGAATCGCCAATCACTCTGCGCAATCCGCCCTGTCAGGCCGTGATGCAAATCTCACAGCCACCGCTTCAAATTTCGCGTACACACGAGCCGCAGTGCATTCCATCAATGCGTAGCGTGAACTCCGCCATCCTGTTGCTGAAGCCGCGCACATACGGCGCGAATTTGAGGAGTTTCCGCAGGGTTTTGACACGATGGTCGGCGTATCAAAATGCAACGAATTCACGGGCGCAGTAACCAACTCTCGTTAGCATGCGTACCCAGTCAGCATGGTTACTAGAAACAGTTAGATCAAATGCCCCCGCTTCGAGTCCAATCCTGTACATCCCGAGGTGCGCGGGCCACATCTCAAGGGAGTGTAAGGGAGCTTATATATGCATTATTTATTGACTCATTGGCTCATCTCCCTGGCCGGAACCCTATTTCTAGGCCTTTCCGCGATGATCCTTCACGAATTCGGTCATCTCGTTACATCACTCATGGTGGGAATCAGGGTCAAGAGCGTCGGCCTCTGCATGAAGGGCATGTACATCGTCCGCGAAGCTGGATCGCCAGCGAAGAACCTGCTCATCTCGCTCGCCGGCCCGCTCACCAATGTGGCACTGATCCTTCTCTTCTGGGGACACTCACCGAAATTCGTGCTCGCGAACGTCTGTCTTGCGGTGTTCAATCTCGTGCCCTTGAAGGGCTCCGATGGCGATCGCGCTCTGGTGTGTCTGCAACAAATGCAGAAGGAATCCACACCGCAAACACATTGATCTGAGAGAGCAGTGAGCAAATGTGCTCACTGCCAACTCACTCTTCAGGCCCTCCTCCATTTCGAATTTCCACATCCCTGATCTCTGTCCCCTGATCCCTGTTACGCTTTCCCCATGGGGCGCATTCATGTTCTTTCTGACCAGGTGGCCAACCAGATTGCCGCCGGTGAAGTCGTAGACCGCCCCGCCTCGGTCGTCAAGGAACTCCTTGAAAACGCCCTCGACGCAGGCGCCAATCGCATCCGCATCGAGGTCGAAGCGGGAGGCCGCAAGCTTATCCGCATCAGCGATGACGGCTACGGAATGAATCGCGACGACGCCCTTCTCGCCTTTGAGCGTCACGCAACCTCGAAGCTGCGTACCGCTGACGAACTCCTCTCGATCGCAACCCTCGGCTTCCGCGGCGAAGCGCTGCCCTCCATCGCCTCAGTCGCGCGCGTCTCCCTCGACACGGCAACCGGCGACGAACCCTCGGGCACTCACCTGGAAATCGCTGGTGGAAAAATCCACCACGTTGACGACGCCGCTCTTCCTCGCGGAACCACAATTTCTGTTTCAGATCTCTTCTTCAACACGCCCGCTCGCCGCAAATTTCTCCGCGCCGAATCGACGGAACTTTCACACGTCACTGCGCTGGTCACGCACTACGCTCTGGCTCATCCAGAGAAGCACTTTGAATTGATCTCGGCATCGCATTCACTCGTCATCGCGCCCCCGGTGAGCCGGCCCGCCGAGCGCATCTACCAGATCTTTGGCAAAGACACCCTCTCCCAGTTGCTTCCGGTGGCCGCAGAGACACAGCTTGATCGCTCTGGATTACCAGAACCTCCGCCATGGAAAAGAGACCCCGACGAGCCTCCCCGCATTCCCGGCACGCTCCGCCTTTCCGGTTTCTATTCCAAGCCTGAGCTTCAGAAGCTCAATCGCAACTCGATCTACATCTTCGTCAACAAGCGGCTTATTCGCGACCGCCTTCTTCTGCATGCCATCGGCGAGGCATATCGCAACATCATCCCGCCCACCAGCTACCCGGTCGTGCTTCTCTTTCTTGAAATGCCGCCGGAAGAAGTCGATATCAACGTCCACCCGGCAAAGACCGAGGTCCGTTTCCGCCAGCAATCCCTCATTCACGACTTTGTTCGTGACAGCCTTCGCAATGCGCTCATCGCCGCGCGGCCCGTTGCCGGATTCAAAGCGGCTCTCGAATCCTCCCCAGCCGCCACTCCGTCTCTTATTCCGGTCCCCGACTCGCGACTTCCCGGATCACCTGACGATCCGCCCAACGGAGACGGTCCTCATCCTTCTGCGAGCACTCAAGCTGAGCCCTTCCTGCTCACCTCGCGTCCACTCACTCCCGTGCCGGGCAAACTCCCTTTCGGCGACCGAGAAATCGCCGCCCATCTTGAGGAGCAAATTCTCCGCCAAACCGCCGTGGCTCTTATGGAGGCCCCTCTTCCGGCTCAGGAGAGCTGCTCCCCAGATGCCCTCGACACTTACCCCCCGGCCGTCGAAGGCGCTGCCCAGGTCGAAGCGGAACAGGCCGCGAGCAACCTGAACCGCCTCGGCTCTCTCCGCCCTCTCGGTCAACTACGCGACTCCTTCATCCTCGCCATCGGAGAAGACGGCCTCTGGATCATCGATCAACATGTCGCACACGAACGTGTGCTTTTCGAGAAGATCCTCAGGGAACGCAAAGTTGAACACGTGCAGCGCCAGCGACTGCTCATGCCCTTGCTCGTGGAACTGAAACCGTGGCAGATGGTGGTATTCGCTCAAATAGCCGACGAACTCGAACGCAATGGTTTCGAGGTGGAACCCTTCGGTCCTCAGACCCTTGCCGTCAAAGCCGGTCCCGTCGGCCTCGAAGGAGCGTCGCTCGAACGCATGCTCAACCAGGTCATTGAGCAGTCAGGCGAAGCTCCTCGCGAACCCGCTCTGAATGAGGATCTTACGGCTCTTCGCTCCCGTATCGCCGCCTCCATCGCCTGCCATTCTGCCATCAAAATCAACACCCCCCTTGACCCAAAACGAATGGAGTGGCTATTGTTGGAACTTGCAAAGACCGAGCATCCAACAAGTTGCCCCCACGGACGCCCGATAGCTCTGCTGTACTCGTGGAAGGACATCCAGCGGGCCTTCCATCGAATTTAAATCGCATTTAAGATAAGAATTTGGGGGCCGCTCTCTGCCAAGGCATGAGAGCTGCCGGGCGTAAAGTACTCCACCGTTGCGGTTCCGCCAACCCGGAAGTGAGGTTTTTCTTTGACATCCGAGCAATTAGCACAAGCGCGCGCCGAAAGAATGCGCCATAACGGCCTTGGAACTCTTACTTTGGAAGACGCCCGGACTTGGATTGAAGAGACCGGTCTTTGTCTTTTTCTTCCTAGAAAGCAGTTTTCCACTTCAGTTGCCCCTTCTTTTGTAGAAGCGATTGCCGGGCAATCGGAAGCTACTCCCGATCCGAAGACCATCGTCCACGCCGAAGAACTCCTCATTCGTCTTGAGAATGAAGGAGTTGCCGTACGCCTGAACCTCCAGGGACAGCCCGGCGAGCAGCCCGACTTCGTCGTGGCCGCTTGGGTTTTGCCCTACGTGTACGCTCTCCGGGGAGATCGCGATTGGCGCCGAAGCCCTCAGTTGACTGGCTCGCGTCAGGTTTCCCAGCTCGCCGTCCACGTTTACAAGCTGCTCGAGGCCAACGAACTCACCGTTCCGCAGCTCAAACAGGCCCTCGGTCGTGAAGTCACGGAATCTGCTGTCGTTCGCGCCATCACCGAGCTTTGGCAACAGCTTCGCATCATCCCCATGATTGCTGCCAAGGGGCAAGCCGCCAAGTGGCAGTTGCTCCGCGTCCGCTTCCAACGCGCAATCGCTGAGGGCGCTTCCACTTCTCAGGTCACTGCAATTTCGGTACTTGCCTCCATCTATCTGCAGGCGGTTATCTCCGCGACTATGGAAGAGGTCGAGCTCTTCCTCGCTCCACTTACGGCCCGAAGCAAGATACGAGAAGTCATCCGCGGGTTGGTGGCAACCCGCCAGGTACACACGCTTTCGCTCGGGCACGCTCCTCACTTCTATGTAGCCGGAACCCTACCCGAGTTCGAGCCCGTTTCCAGCCTGTACGCCAACTCGACCCTCTCGGCTTCGTCCTACTTTACCCGCTCCTTCGATCGGGACGACGAAACTCCGAGGCCAGCCATCTCCGTTCCGTTTGCGCAGCAGCCTGCTGCTTTTAGGCCTCCGCCGCCCGCTCCGGCTCCCCAGCCGGCTGCAGCAGCCGCGGCCGCTCCGGTCCACCAGCAGCCTGAGGCCGCGAAACATTCCGCACCCAGAGCCCCCGTTCGCCGCCCGGTTTCCAACGGCAAGCACGAGGTCGCGCGTCCACACCACAATCGTCCTGCTTCGCATAAGCCTGCCGCGGCAAGCCGTTCTGCTTCCTCAAATGGTCACGCAAAACGCCACGGTTCTGACCCACGCAAGAGCAGTAAAGCCCGGCCCTCCGGAGAATCCCGCTGGAGCGGCGTGAAGAACGGTAAACATACTCACTCCGCCACCGGTCACGCGACCAGTTCGAATGGGCGATCCAGCAACGGAACCTCACCCCACCGGAATGGCAAGCCATCCGCTCAGTCGTCGTGGACGAAGCGCGCCGGTACGGCGAAGCCAAAGTCGGCCTCATCTCGCAGCACCGCAAGGCCGGCCGGGAAAAGCCGCCCAGCCTTGACGGCTGCCGGACGCTCCACCAGCACCGCCAAACGGTTCTTCAATAACCGCTCCAAGAACGGCTCAAGGCCAGGAACTAAAAAGCGCGGATGAGTCCGGAAGAGTCTCCCCGACGGAATCCAACGCGCAACTTCGTCGTAGCGATCGATGGGCCGGCTGGCGCAGGTAAAAGCACGATTGCCCGCCATCTGGCTCGTCACTATGGCCTGCTCAATCTTGAGACAGGTGCGATGTATCGCGCCTTTGCTCTCAAAGCGCTGCGTCTTGAGGTGCCGCTGGATGATCCGGCAGCCCTTCAACTCCTCGCAACAGAAACCGAAATTGAGCTCGAATCAGGCGAAGACGAGAATCGCGTGCTCCTCGACGGCGAAGATGTCACCGGTCAGATTCGGAATCATACCGTCACAGACGCTGCTTCGCGGGTCAGCATCTATCCCGCCGTCCGAGCCAGCATGGTCAAGCGCCAGCAGGAGATGGCCACCAAAGGCGGCGTTGTGATGGAAGGGAGAGACATAGGAACCGTCGTCTTCCCCGATGCGGAAGTGAAGATCTTCCTCGATGCTGCTCCCGAAGTCCGCGGCATGCGCCGCTACGATCAGATCGGCCAGAAAGGTAAACCCACCGCTCCACCGGAAGAAGTAATCCGTGATCTCCGTGCCCGCGACGAACGCGATCGTAATCGCGCCGACTCTCCTCTCCGCCCGGCTCCCGATGCCTTCCTCATCGATTCAACCAACCTGACCCTGGATGAAGTCTTAAAGGCAGCAGAGTCCGCAGTTGATGCCTGGCTCGCAAAGACCTCCAGCAGCGCCACGAGCCGAAACACCACTAAAACTTGACCCACGCCAGCGACAGAGCTGGATACAATGCAATCAGGAATTGGTATCGGCTACGGTGCTTACCCCTGATCTTTATTCAAACTTAACGTTGTCGATGACAAACTGACTGGGCCTCTTCTCCCGCCGCGATTTTTGAGTTTGGGAGGGCTGTCATGTCTTCCATATCTTGCCACGAATGCGGTTCGACCGATCTTCGCTCTGCTCACTTGCAGCTTCGCGATTCTCTTCACTTGCTCGCGCTGAAATTTCCCATCCGCTGCCGGACTTGTAAAACCAGAGCCTACGCCCCCCTTCGCCAGGCTCTGCAGCTTCCTCGACCACAACATCCTCGCATCCGTGACCGGAAGATCTTCTAGCGCGCCGGTAAAAGCCCTCCTCAAAGCTGCACACTCCGTCCGCCCCAATGCGATAGGCTTTTATGCATGGAGACGACGTGCAGTCGCTGTCATCAATCAGTACCTGTGGATAGCTGCTACTGCCCGTCGTGCGGATTGCCGCAGCTGGTATATTCCGCCGAGCCCGGTGCGATTCCTCCCTCGTCAGAACATTGGCCAGAGGCCGCGCGGGACGCAAGCTCCGTCGACTGGAAGACCGGCGTTCGAGCCATCCTGATCCTCGCGGTCCCAGCCGGTATGCTCTCTTGCGGTATCTCTCCCGTCAGCGGGCTCGGTATCTTTTGGATGATGACGGCTGCCATATGGGCTGATGTGCTGTACGTGCGCCGTCAACGAGCTGCCTGGATCACTACGGGGGCTGGCGCTCGCATCGGCCTCGTTACCGGTCTGATCGCGGCGTGGCTCGTTTTTGGCCTCACCGGAGCTGATCTCCTTGTTCGCCGCGTCTTTCAAAACGGCGGAAGCCAGATGGACTCAGAGTGGAACAATGCAATCAACAAGTTTTATCAGCAGTTCGAGGCTCAAGTGACCGCTCCAGCAGACGTTTTGCAGCAAATTCAGGCCCAGCACCGGTGGGTGCTGGGCCCTGAAGCTCGTGCGGGCGCTCAGACCTTTGGACTGGCGATCTATTGCTTCATCCTCATGCTCTTCGCTGTGGCCGGCGGAGCTATCGGTGCCCGCATGGCCGGTCGCCGTCGTCGGCCCGAAATCTGATCCTCCAAAGCTCTGCACAGACAAACTGAACTGCTCGATTCCTTATTTAGACAGGATCTGCTCGAAATACTCCAATGCACGCGGATCGTGCGTCTGCCCCAGCCAGAACATCGCCTCTTTGCGAACCGTCGGGCTGGCATTCGTCTGCGCAACGTGAAGCAACTCCGGAACTGCCTCGTCCTTCGGCAACTGGCTCAGCGCGAACACCGCCTTCTTCTTGACCCCGACCTCCGGGTCGTTCTCCACGGTGTCCTTCAGCATTGAGATGGCTTTCTTCCCCGCCTTTTGTCCTACCCAGAAGATCGCCTGCTCGCGAACCCCAACATCCTTGTCGGCCTTCGCCATGACAATCACTTCATCGATAGCCGCAGGATCGTGGCTGACAAACAGATCGAAGCTCAACTTCTTCCGGAATTCCGGATCTGCATCCCCCTCAAGTCTCTTCAGCGCCACAAACCCCTCGTGACCGCGACCCGCGCCCAGCCAGAATGCCCCCTTCTCCCGCAGCCACAGTGGATTCGCCGAGGACGCAAAACCTTCCAGCGCCGCAGTCGCCTTCTGCGTCTCGTGCATCGCGATCGCAGCCAGCGCCTGGTCAGAGTGCCGCTTGTCATCCGCAGTCACGAGACCCGTTAGCCACGTCACGCTGTCGTCCGCCTTCACATCCGTCAGCCACGTCAATGGCAAGCCCCCGGCATCGACTTGGCAGCTGGTCCCGATGAAGCGGATCTTGTCGACTTTTCCCTGATCGAATCGGACCAGCATTTCAATGCTCGTTTCCGTGCCGTGATCTCCATCGGACGATCGGTAGTTGTTATTCTCCGCCTCCAGCCGATAGACACCGCAGCAGCCATCTCCACTCGACGAGTCATCACCCGAACACATCGAAAAATGCGATCCCGGAACCGCTGCCACTGCGTACCCCAGCCACAGCGGCCCGCTCGAATGTTTTAGTTGTTCCACCGTCGACGACAATCCCGCGCCGGCCGACTGCATGTGCAACTGCGCGTTGATCACCTTGGGCTGCTGCGCCGCCGCGAATACCGAGACTCCAAATATCGCTATCAACCAAATCCGTCTCATGGGGATTCCTCTCTACTTGTTCAAAAGCTCCATCATGTATTTCGTGGCTTCCTCGTTGTGCATCAGGCTCAGCTGCTGCACCAGGTACTGCTTCATCTCCACATCTTTCTCGCCGCGTGCCAGCGTCACCAGGTCAGGCGCATCGTTTGCAAGAAACAACGACTGTGCAGCGGCTCGTTTCGTTTCGGTATCCGAATTCTTCTGGTAGGTCTCCACCAGCACGGGCGCTACCGACATCCCACCCGCAATCCCCAGGTTGCGAATCGCCTTGTGCCGAAGCTCCGCATCCTGCTCCGACTTCGCAATCTCCGAAAGCGGACCAACTCCTTTCGGACCGCACGGAATCAGCGCGCTGATGATCGCTTCCTTTGTCTGCGCGTTGTTCGTTGCGCGATACATGGCCAGCAGATCTGATCCTGCACCCATCGCGCCGAGAGTATGCATCGCCGTCTTTGCCAGTTCCGGGTTGCTCTCTTGTTTCGCCGCCTCCAGCAGCTTCGCCGGGTCTCCTGTGATCAGGTACGACTGCAGAATCGCTCTCTTCACCTTCTCGTCGCTGCTGTGCTGATAAATCGAAGCCAGCGTATCGTTCGCGCTCTTTCCCTTCGCAACCGCCAGCATTCGGATCGCCTTGATCTGCAGTGCCGCACCCGACTGTCCCTGCGCGATCTGACCAATCAACGCTTCGGCCTGCGGCGAGCGATTTTCCGCGAGGACAAACAGCGCGCGGCTCTTCAACTCGTCCGACTGATTGCCGCTCAAGATCTTCTGCAGAATCGGCACAGCCTGCGTCTGGTCCTGCTGCATCAGCGCGTTCAGCGCCAGCAGCTTCAGGTTCTCGTCAGGCTCGCCCTGCGGAGAAACCGGATGGCCGCTCTTGCCGCGGATCTCAATCTCGAGCGCGCCGCACTCATCCACCCAATGGCCCTTCGGGAACTTCTTCCTCAGTTCTCCGCAGGTGCTCAGAGCGTTCGCCGGCTGGCCCTCTTTGTTCTCTGCGTAGGCCTTCCAGTAAAGCGCTCCCTCGGCGTGCTCGCCGTGCAGCTGCGTTACGCGATCGAACAACCCCGCAGCCTCAGACCAGCGGCTCTCATTGATCGCCCGCGTTCCATCGGCATACAAACTCGCCTCATCGGCCAGGCCGCCGCCTTCGCCTCCGAACGAAACCAGCATCGGCGACGGATATTCGGCTCGCAAGCCGCACGGAGCTATCGCCAATCCCACCGCAAGAAAAACTGCAAATGATCTCTTCGCTTTCATTAGATCGAGACTCCCTTCGCGGACGTCGGCCCGCTCTCCTGATTTGGTTTGCGTGCGAGCAACACCCGCACTTCAAAAAGAATTCCGCTGGTATTCATGTCTTTGCGCACTCGATCGAGATCCGCCGCCGTCAGATGCTGATCATTCGCGATCTCCACCAGCACGCGCTCCAGCCGGTCCAGGGCTCCCGCCAGCGCAGGGTCCCCCTCCTTGCTCGCGCTCACCCGGTACAGCCGGTTCGACGCCAACAGTTCCCTCGCCTCCGACTGGAGCTGCACATTCTCCGCCCTGTCCCCGGGATCCGCATGGTTCAACTGCACCAGCAGACGCTCCGTACGATCCAGGTGATCTGTCAGCACCACCACAACAACGCGCTGCTGCGGCTGGACATTGCCCGCTACCTCGGGCTGATTCGTCTTCCTCTGCTCCCAATACCGCCCGCCGATAAAGGCGGCCGTCATCAGCGCCAGGCAAGCAGTAGCCGCCGTCGCCGTCTTCCACCAGCTCCAGCCGCGCCATCCCACTGTCTTCTTCTCGTACGGAATCAGCTGCGGACGCAACGCCTGCCACACGTAGTCGCCATACTCGGGTCCTCTTTGCGGAACATCCTCAGGTTTGATCGCATCCAGACTCCGCTTGAACTTCGCATATTCCGCATAGCACTCCCGGCAGCCCTTCAAATGCGCCTTCGCTGCTTCCGAACCTTCTTCGTAATAAATGTCCAACTGCTCCTCTTCGCTCAGGTGTTTCATGCGTTCCCCCTCAGCGGCGCGAGTTCCCGGCGCAACTTCTGCACTGCGCGAAACACCGCCTGTTTCGCTGCATTCGGCGCCACTCCAAGAACCTCCGCAATTTCACCCATCGAGCGTTCCTCCAGGTGGCGCAGGACAAATGCGCACTTCTCGGTCGCCGTCAGCCGCTGCATTGCCATCTCCTGCGCTGCGCTCACTTCACGTCCCAGCAGCACCCGCTCCGGATCGGCGTCCTGCGTCGCCACCTGCACCGTCTTTGTCTCCGGATCGCTTTCCTCACCATGCCGGTAATCGGCCTCGATCCCAGGCTGCCCCACCCGATTCAGCGCGCAGTTCACAGCGATCCGGTAGACCCACGTTCCGAAAGTGGAACGCTGCTCAAATTTCTCCAGTCGCTGATATGCCCGCAGAAACGCCTCCTGCACAATCTCCTCCGCATCGGCCTCGTTGCCGGCGATCCTGAAGGCCACCCGAAAGACGGCCGCACTGTGCGCACGGACCAGCGTCCCATACGCTTCTTTGTCCCCGGCCAGCACTGCCCGGACTATCGAGTGGTCATTTCCCTGCATTCAGCACCTTTGACAGGAGGTTCAATCCCGCGGTTAGGAGATTATTTTGCGCTTGCCCAGAAGTAAGACCGCCGCCTTTTTGAGAGCCCGTGGCTGCCAATTCAAAGCGAGTCGGATGACCGCAGAAAGCTAAAAAGCTAATAGCTAGAAGCTAGTAGCCGTTCTTCACAGCTTGCCCCCTCCCACCGCAGCCTTCTATCATCCCTCAAGAGAGCCTATGAGCGAACAAACAACGACTCCTGCCCTCCGCGTCAAGGGCAGGCTGATGTCCGCCTCGGAGATTGAGCGCACCCTGGTGCGCCTTGCCCACGAAATCGTCGAGAAGAGCAACGGCAGCGAAGACCTCACCTTGATCGGCATCAAGCGCCGCGGAGTTCCTCTCGCTCAGCGCCTCGGCAAACTCATCTCCAACATCGAGAAGCGCACGGTCGAGACTGGCACCCTCGACATCCAGTTCTATCGCGACGACCTCTCCACCGCCGATGTACGCCCTGTCGTCACGCCCGGCGCCCTTGGCTGCGACGTGGAGGGCCGGGATGTTGTCCTCTGCGACGATGTGCTCTACACCGGCCGCACCATTCGCGCCGCCCTCGACGCGCTCTTCGACCACGGGCGCCCGCGCCGCGTACAGCTCGCCGTGCTCATCGACCGTGGCCATCGCGAACTGCCCATCGAAGCAACCTACGTCGGCCGCCACGTCCCCACCAGCAGCCGCGAAATCGTCGAAGTTAAGTTCAACGAGGTCGACAACGACGAGCAGGTACTCCTCGTCGAGCGGGTGGACTAAGAAAGCAGCGACTAGCCATTAGCTTTCAGCCTCATCCCCGGAGAAATCCCGCTGAGGTAATGGCTAAAGGCTAAGAGCTAAAGGCTAAGAGCTAATCCCATGAACGCATCGACCGCAACCGCAACCACCCGTCGCCAGCTTCAAAGACCTCAAACACCAGCCTCCTCATTCCCATACAATCCCGGCTCGCTCTTATCTGTGGTGGATCTGGATCTCGCGACCATCAGCCATCTGCTCGCGCGCGCAACGACTCTCGAAAATCAAGACCCGCTCACCCGCGACCGCATCCTTTTCAAGCGACGGATCGCCCTGCTCTTCTATGAGTCCTCCACGCGCACCCGCACCAGCTTCGAACTCGCCGCCAAAAGCCTCGGCGCCGATACGACGCTCGTTTCTAGCCTCTCCTCGAGCATCGAAAAGGGCGAAACGCTCAAGGACACCGGCCTCACCCTCCGCGCTCTCGGCGCCGAAGCCATCATCATTCGCCACAATTCATCCGGCGCACCCTGGCTCCTCGAGCAGGAAACCCGCCTTCCCATCCTCAACGCCGGCGACGGCATGCACGAGCACCCCACGCAAGCCCTGCTCGACCTGCGGACGATCCTCGCCCACCTTCGACCCGGTGTCGAAACCGTCTCAGCAGACACGCTATCCGGCGTCACCGTCACCATCGTCGGCGACATCCTTCACAGCCGCGTCGCCCGCTCCAACATGCTCCTGCTCCCACGCCTCGGCGCTCGCGTCATCCTCTGTGGCCCTCCACCGCTTCTCCCCGACTCCGCCGCCAACGCCGGCCCGGGCATTACGGTCGAGCGCGATTTCGAAGCCGCTCTCCACCAATCGCAGGTCGTCATGATGCTGCGCATTCAGGCCGAACGCCTTGCCGGCTTGCAACTGGATCTCACGCAATACAGAGACGCCTACCAGCTCACCGGCCAGCGACTCTCTACCCACGCACCAACCGCGCTCGTCATGCACCCCGGCCCTATCATCCGCGGCCTCGAGATTACCGCCGGCGTAGCCGACGGCCCCCAGTCCGCCATCCTCGAACAAGTACGCCACGGGGTAGCCATCCGCATGGCGGTTGTCGAACGCGCCCTCACCGCGACTGGAATGCAGGCCCGCGCATGAGCACACTTCTGATCCACAACGGACACCTCATCGACCCCGCCGCCGGCGTCGACTCCACCAAAGACATCCTGCTCAAAGATGGCCGCGTCGCCGAAATCGCCGCCCCCGGCAAAATCAAAACAGGCAACGGCGCCGGATCCAACGCCGAGATCCTCGACGCCACCGGCCTCACCGTCGCCCCCGGCCTCATCGACATCCACGTCCATCTGCGCGAGCCCGGCCAGGCCCACAAAGAAACGATCGCCACCGGCACAGCCGCAGCCGCAGCCGGCGGATTCACCGCCGTCGCCGCCATGCCCAACACCAACCCGGTCAACGACTCGCCCGAAATCACCCGCTGGATGCTCTCACCCGACCGCGGCGCAAGCGTCCGCGTCTACCCCATCGGAGCCGCCACCCGCGGATCAAAAGGCGAGCAGATCAACGACTTCGCCGCGCTCAAAGCAGCCGGAGCCGTAGCCGTGACCGACGACGGCCACCCCATCCTCAAAGACAGCATCATGCGCGAGACCCTCGCTGCCGCCGCCCGCGTCGGCCTCAGCGTTATCCAACATGCTGAAGACACCCGCATGAGCCAGGGCGCCAGCATG
>Ga0207654_10000997_pt1 | contig 15512 bp, 15 predicted proteins | sample KBSC64metaG_FD_184355 | JGI IMG/M metagenome (GOLD analysis project Ga0207654, IMG submission 184355) | Corn rhizosphere microbial communities from Kellogg Biological Station, Michigan, USA - KBS C6-4 metaG (SPAdes) (version 2) | ecosystem: Host-associated > Plants > Roots > Rhizosphere > Soil...
CAGTACGGCGTGGCGAATTGCCAGTTTTGCAGCACCTCCTGATTCACCACGGCATGCCACCGCCACGACGAATCGCTCACCGCTGCCTTCCAACGGTTCGATATAGATGGGTGCCCACTCGGCGCGGAGTGAAGGTGTAGCGGGGAACATAACGGTGAGGTCAACCATTTTGACCCCCGGAGAACAAGCTGCCTTGCTGGGTTGGAATCTTGGCGTCCACGAGTCTCGCCAAGTGAGACTGGCGGGACTTGAGCCACCCGCTTATCTCTGTGGGGACGTCTTGTTGCCAGATTCCTGCCGGAATCTGCGCAAACACGGGTTCGACTTGTTCTTGTGCAAACACATCGACAATGCCAAGCGCTTTCGGTTTCAACGTCAGGCGGTCGACCTCGCCAAGCCCCTCGATCGCCACGCCCATAAGATGGTTAGTGACTGACACGTCCGATTGAAGTCCATGAGCGATGGCAAGCCCGTGGTCGATGAGCCAGAAACGATCTCGGCCATCGTAGAGGATGTTGCCGGCGTGCCTGTCAACGTTGGCAATCCATTCATCGAAGCAGCAGGCAGGAATGAGATTCGCCCACTGCCGAAGCCTTCTCTTCACTGCTACGTCGCCGAGATTGCTGAACCATGGTCGAAGGTTGCCAGCGGATAGACCAATGCTGCCGAATGCGAGCGCATCGGACGGCAGGTTAGAAAACTCTGGCCGAATGAGGACAACCAGCGGTTCGGGTACTTCCAACTTCAGGTTTCGAGCGAGCAACGCGCAGACGCATTCAACCAGTATTTCGCGCTGATCAATGAGCTTGACGTAGGCCTCCACGAGCCCGGTGTCGAGTTGCACTATGCCGCGCACTGAGTTCCGTATGCCTTCACCGGCCGTCCCGAGTACCGAGGTAAGCACACCCAAACGGATTTGCGACATCAATCGTTCCCCTTGTTCATTTGCGGTCCGCGTATGTGGCAGATTCTATTGGCTGCAACGTCGAGCCGGATAGGGGGTACAAATCTCTAGCCGAATAGCGGCCCAGCACCGCGGCGCAGGCATCGGCGGACGGGCTAGTCTACGCGACGAATGGGAACGACCTGTGCGCCTGCGCGCAATGCGTCGAGATAGTCAGCCCACGCCTGCATCATCTTCACCCGCTCAGGCAGGTACTTTGCTCGATTGTAGGCACGCCTCACTTCATTGCGCTCAGCGTGGGCAAGCTGTCGTTCGATGACGTCAGGAGCCCAGCCTTGCTCGTTCAACAAAGTGGACGCCATGCTACGAAAACCGTGCGCTACCATTTCACTTCCATCATAGCCAAGCCGCCGCAAGGCGGCGTTCACGGTGTTTTCTGACATCGGGCGTTGCCAACTACGCGCGCCCGGGAAAACGTACTGTCCTTTGCCGGTGTAAGGCTGGAGCTCACGAAAAATCTCGGCCGCTTGTCGCGACAGCGGCACCAAATGCGGCGCGTCCATCTTCATGCGTTTCGCAGGAATGCTCCACATCGCTGTATCCAGATCGATTTCATTCCACTCGGCGCGTCGAAGCTCACCCGGCCGAACGAACAGAAGGGGCGTCAGTTTGAGTGCGCAACGTGTGACGAACTGCCCATCGAATCCTTCGATTGCCCTAAGCAATTGGCCAATCTTCGCCGGCTCCACGATTGCCGCGTGGCTGCGTGTCTTGGCTGTTGCAAGTGCGCCGCGTAGGTCCGGTGTAGGGTCTCTTTCCGCTCGACCGGTTGCAATCGCGTAGCGGAATATTTGACCACAGCGCTGTTTCAACCGGTGGACCGTTTCGATTTTGCCCGTCGCTTCCACGCGGCGGAGTACGCTTTCGAGCAGTTCCCTAGGAGTAATCTCCTTGATGGGTCGATTGCCCATCCAAGGGAACGCCCACTTTTCGAGAAGTGCCGTAGCCTTCTTGAGGGTGACCTCATCGAGTTTCGACTGCTGGCGAAGCAACCATTCCCGCGCGATCACTTCGAAGCTGTTAGAGGCGGCTTCACGCTGAGACAGTGAATCCGCTTTGCGTTGAATCGAAGGATCAACGCCCAGGGCAAGCAATGCACGCGCCTTATCCCGCAACTCGCGCGCAAGCTTCAACGAAACCTCAGGGTACGACCCCAAGGACAGCGACTTTTCTTTCCCGGCGAAGTAGTACTTGAGACGCCACAGGCGCGCTCCTTTCGGGTTGCGGGGTGATTCCGGGGTAACGAGAAGGAACAACCCGCGTGCGTCGAACAATTTTGTTGGCTTCGAAACAGTCTTCAGGCCGCGCAGAGCGGTGTCTGTCAGTGCCATAGGGGTATCCATCCCTGATGGATGTTTTGTACCCCGATTTTGACCCCTTTTAGGGGTAGAAGTCTACAAATCCGACCGGACCCAGCGGGACACGTTAGGCACAAAAAAACCCGCTGTTATGCGGGTTTTCAGGACTTTTCCGGATGTCTTCGGACTAGTAGATGGCTCCCCGAGACGGGATCGAACCGCCGACCCAGTGATTAACAGTCACTTGCTCTACCGCTGAGCTATCGGGGAATAGTCGGAGCGAGCCGCGTATTTTCAGGGACAACGGGATTTTGGTCAAGGTGCCGGCAATCCGGCACAGGGCACCACCGCGTGTAGGAAAACGCCGACTTCGAAATCGCGGCCGGACTATAATCGACGGTTCGATTGCGCTGCCGTGCGATACCGATGTCCGACCGCTTCCAACTCGTTGCGCCGTTCAAGCCCGCCGGCGACCAGCCCGAGGCGATCGAAAAGCTCGTCGCCGGTTTCGAGTCCGGACTCGCACATCAGACCCTGCTCGGCGTGACCGGCTCGGGCAAGACCTACACCATCGCCAACGTCATCGAACGCGTGCAGCGACCGACCATCGTGATGGCACCGAACAAGACGCTGGCGGCGCAGCTCTACGGCGAGTTCAAGGAATTCTTTCCGCACAACGCGGTGGAATACTTCGTCAGCTATTACGATTATTACCAGCCCGAAGCCTACGTTCCGTCGAGCGACACCTACATCGAGAAGGATTCGTCGATCAACGAGCACATCGAGCAGATGCGCCTGTCGGCGACCAAGGCGCTGATCGAGCGCCGCGATGCGATCATTGTTTCGACGGTGTCGGCGATCTACGGCCTCGGCGATCCCGGCGAATACCACCGCATGGTGCTGCACCTGGTGCGCGGCGACCGACTGGATCAGCGCGAACTATTGCGCCGCCTGACCGAATTGCAATACGAACGCGGCGACTACGAATTGCATCGCGGCGCGTATCGCGTGCGCGGCGAAACCGTCGATGTGTTTCCGGCGGAAAACGAGATGGAAGCGGTGCGCATCGAGTTGTTCGACGGCGTAATCGAAAACCTCTCGCTGTTCGATCCGCTCACCGGCGCGGCGACACGCAAGATTCCGCGCTACACGATTTATCCCGGCTCGCATTACGTGACCACGCGCCGCACCGTGCTCGAAGCGGTGGAGACGATCAAGGTCGAACTGAAGGAACGCCTGGAGCAACTGTACTCGGCGAACAAACTGGTGGAGGCGCAGCGCCTGCAGCAGCGCACCCAGTTCGATCTGGAAATGCTCGCCGAGATCGGCTACTGCAACGGCATCGAAAACTATTCGCGGCATCTGACCGGACACGCGCCGGGTGAGCCGCCGCCGTGCCTGTTCGACTACCTGCCCGCTGATGCGCTGCTCGTCGTGGACGAATCACATGTGACGATTCCGCAGCTCGGCGCCATGTACAAGGGCGACCGCTCGCGCAAGGAAACGCTGGTCGAATTCGGTTTCCGTCTGCCGTCGGCTCTCGACAACCGTCCGCTGAAATTCGAGGAATGGGAACAGCGCGCGCCGCGCTGCATCTTCGTTTCCGCGACACCTGGCAAGTACGAAATCGCGCATACGCAAGGCAACATCGTTGAACTCGTGGTGCGCCCGACCGGACTGGTCGATCCACCCGTCGAGGTGCGGCCGGTGCGCACGCAGGTGGACGACCTACTCGGCGAATGCAACGCGCGCGTGGCCATGGGCGACCGCGTACTGGTGACGACGCTGACCAAACGCATGTCCGAGAATCTCACCGATTATCTGGAAGAACACGGCGTGCGCGTGCGCTATCTGCACTCGGATATCGAAACCGTCGAGCGCGTGGAGATCCTGCGCGACCTGCGCCTGGGCAAGTTCGACGTGCTGGTCGGCATCAACCTGCTGCGCGAAGGCCTGGACATGCCCGAGGTGTCGCTGGTCGCAATTCTCGACGCCGACAAGGAAGGCTTCCTGCGTTCCACCGGCTCGCTGATTCAGACCATCGGCCGCGCCGCGCGCAATCTGCGCGGCAGGGCGATCCTGTACGCGGACCGCATTACCGATTCGATGAAACGCGCAATCGACGAAACCGACCGGCGTCGCACCAAGCAGGTCGAGTACAACCTCGAACACGGCATCACGCCGAAATCGGTGGTGAAGAAGATCACCGACATCATGGAAGGCGCGCGCGCCGACGCCGAGGCCGAGCGCGGCGGGCGCAAGGCGCGCGGCGCGTTTCGCGTCGCCGAGGAAGCCGCGAACTACGCCACGCTGTCGCCGGAAAAACTCGCCGCCGAACTCAAACGTCTGGAAGCGCAGATGTACAAGCACGCACAGAACCTGGAATTCGAGGACGCCGCGCGCCTGCGCGACCAACTGCATCAGTTACGCGAGGCGGGCTTGCGCGCTTGAGGTTGATTCAGCGGCTCAGCCAGCCGCGCTCAAGCAGCATTGCGGCCAGTGCATCGGTGTAAGCCGGCTTGTCGCGGTAATCCATGTGCGAATCGTCCGGCAAGTCGAAACGCGACAATGCCGGAACGTCCAGCGCGTCCAGGAAATGCGCTTCGGGAAACGCCGCGACCAGGCGATCCCAGTACTGCTCGCGCGGAAACACGCGTTGCAGCGCCTCACGTTGCAGCCCGTCGACCGGACTCGAATAGAAAATCACGCTGCCGCCACGTGCATCAATCGCGGCGATCCAGGCATGCATCGGCGCCAAATCCACGAGCCAGCGTTGCGGATCGTGTGGCGGCAGATGCGCGATGCTGCCCTCCATGGTCTGCGCGAAATGCCGCTTGGTTGATTCGGGATCGGTTTGCCGGTAATCGATGTCGCCGCTGCGATTGGCGTAATAACGGATGTAATCGTGGAACGGCTGCCCGCCGTCGAGCGCATGCGTGAGGCTGGCCTTCCAGCCGAAAGCCGGATTCGCGATGACCGCGATGCGCTGCCAGTCCGTCAGCAGGTGTCGATGCAGGTTCCAGCTCGGCGTCCATTGCTTGTGGAAGTAATCGACGTAGGGTTGTTGCATGTCCCAGAACGTGCGCAGGTAACCGACCGCATCCAGATCGCACAGCACCACGCCGCGGAAATCCTCGTCGGCGGCAAGGTCGCGCAGCGTCGCCAGCGGATAATGCGCATCCACGGCGAGCATGACCGGTCGATATTTCGGCAGGCGTTCGCGCAGCCGCTGTGGGTCGATGCCGAATTCGGTGCGCGAGGCGCCAAGCAGGGCCAGCGCCGTGCCGGGGCCGCGATCCACGCGCTCGCGCTGCTGCGCCCAGAGCTGGCGCGAATCGAGAATGTTCGGTCTGTAACCCGATGCGCGCCAATGCGCCTCGACGCCGGCGCAAATCACCATTGCCAGCGCGATAGCGAGCAGCCACGCGCCCAGCCAGCGTCGCGCCGCGGGCGCGTCAGAACTGGAAGTAGATGAACGCATGATTGTCACCGGGCGAGAGCACGATCAGCGCCAGCATAAGTCCCAACACGATACCAAGCACGGGTGCCGGCAGGCGCCGCTGCCATGTCATCAGCTCGCGTTCGCGCATCAGCCAATGGACCGCGGCGACCAGGACGAATCCGACGACGGCAAACATCTGGGTGGTATCCAATGCCGATCCACCCGCGGCCGGCAGCAGGCGACCGAATGCCTGCCAAGCGGTCGCGGCATCGGGCGCGCGAAACCAGATCCAGGTCAGCGTGACCAGCAGCAAGGTCAACAGGCCGTAGCCGAAGCGCAACGGCGCCGGCGCCTGCCAGTTCGCCGGCAGCAGGCGTTCGCGCGCGAAGCGCTCGGCGGCCAGGTACAGGCCATGCAGTCCGCCCCAGATCACGAACGTCCATGCCGCGCCATGCCAGAGGCCACCGATCAGCATGGTCAGCATCAGGTTGACATAGGTGCGCCACGCGCCGCGCCGGTTGCCGCCGAGCGAGACGTAGAGATAGTCGCGCAACCAGGTCGACAACGAGATGTGCCAGCGCCGCCAGAAATCCGCAAAACCCGCAGCCGCGTACGGATAGCGGAAGTTGATCGGCAACTGGAATCCGAGTGCCAATGCGGCGCCGATGGCGCAGGTCGAATAACCGGCGAAATCGCAGAAGATCTGCCCACTGAATGCGAGCGTGCCGCTCCAGGCGGCTGCCGCGCTCGCGCTGCCGACGGCGTTGAAGAATCCGTCCGCAACCGGCGCAAACACAGTGTCGGCGAGCACGCATTTTTCGAACAGGCCGAGCACCAGCAGCGCGCAGCCGAGGCCAAGGCTCTCGCGCGTGGTCCGGCGCGGGGTTTCGATCTGCTCGCGCATTTGCGTGAAGCGCGTGATCGGGCCGGCCACGAGCTGCGGAAAGAAGGCGACGTAAAGCGCGTAATCGCGCCAGTTTCGCGTCGGCTCGAACTTGCCGCGGTAGATATCCAGGCAATACGACAGCGAATGGAAGGTGTAGAACGAAATGCCGATCGGCAGCACGATGTCGAATTGCGCCGGCACATAGTGCACGCCAGCCAGCGCCAGCAAGGCGGCAAAATTGTCGAGCAGGAAGGCGTGGTACTTGAACAACCCGAGCACGCCCAGGTTGATCAACAGGGTCGCCACGATCCAGCGCTTGCGCGCGACGGGCCGCGCCGACGCATGGATGCGCCGGGCGATCCAGAAATCCAGCGTCGCCGAGCCGATCAACAGTGGCAGGAACAGCGGATTCCATGCCGCGTAGAAAACCCAGCTCGCGATCAGCAAAAACCATTTTCGCGCCGACCAGCCGCGCAATGCGTTGTAAACGCACAAAACCGCCGCGAAGAAGACGACAAAAGTGAAGGAATCAAATTGCATGCGGCGCCTTGGTTACAGCGCGCGATTATCGACGAGGGCAAGCCGACCGCCAAGCCCACGCACTTGGCGGCGAGCCGCTCACGTTGTATCATTCGCGCCCCCTCCGTGGGCAGTTAGCTCAGCGGTAGAGCATCACCTTGACATGGTGGGGGTCACAGGTTCGATCCCTGTACTGCCCACCACCTCGACGCTAAGATACCCGCACCTCATCGCAGGAATGGCCGTGCGTCGATTCGCTCTGTATCTTTCGCTGTGTGCGGGCTTTGCCGGTGCGGCTTCCGCATTCGCCGGCGTCGGCACCACGTCGGCAGGCGTGACCACGACCGATCCGACCAATCCGGCGGCGAATGTCGAGCAGCAATCGTCCGGTTTCGTCGCGGCGAACCAGAGGTTGCAGAACGGAGCCGCGGGCGGCATAGCGCTTCCGGCCGGCGTCGCCGGCACGGCCCAGCCGGGCCAGACCGGCGCAAGCAATACGACCCCCGGCGCTGCGCATGACGGATCCAAAATAGCCGCCGAACACGCGGCGCCCCCCGCTCCGCCGCCACCGCCGCCGCCACCGCCGACCTACGAGTCCCGGATAAAACCGGTGGCCTCGGCGCCGGTCGTCGCCCCTGCGACCGCACCGGCGCGGCCTGCCGCATCGGCGGCGTCGGTACCAAAACCCGTGCATGCGCCGGAAAAACCCGAAGCAAAACCGGCTCCCGTCCCAGCGTCAAATCAGAATCGCGTGACTTCGATCGAGAAAAAACAGGACGAGCCCATGCCCGCGTCGACGGCCGATCCCGGCGGTGGCCGCGGTGCGGCGCCGGAAGGCTACACGTTCTGGTTCGGACTTCTCATCGCCGGCGCGTTGCTCGCGCTGGCCGCGGTCACCTGGCTGCGCATCCAGCGCGGCGAAACCTCGGGCTGAAACTCGGAATCACTGCCTGGGCGTCACTGCTTGGGCTTGAGCAAGGTGCCCGTGCACTTCTTTGCACCGCAACGGCAAGCCCAGATGCGCTTGAGCTTCGCGGTCTGGCGTTCTTCCAGGGTGATGCCGTAATCGTAGGTGAGTTCCTCACCCTTGCGGATGCGCCGCCGCGTTTCGATGACGACGCGATCCTTGCGCGGATCGCCGCTCGCGTGTTCGATCACCCAAGCCTGGCAGTTCGGCGCGCAACTGTGGTTGATCCAGCGCGCGTCGTTACCGTCGATGTTCGCATCGATCAGGTATTTTTCGTTGAGCGTGAACAGGAACGTGTGGCCGCTGTCGACGTCGTTGCCGTAGGCGCGATTGGCCTGCGCATGCGTCATGCGGCGGCCGCGGTACTCGATGATTTCACTGCGCGCCGGCAGGTCGCAGGCGGCGAAAACGCCGTTGCCGTGGATCGGCGAGCGGCGGCGGACGATGCGTTTGGTCATGTCGATGGGGTATGCGTGCGGATCGGTGATTATAACGCGGCGCAGCGACGCCTTGACCCGCATGCGCAGCGCGCGCAATCTTGCTGCATGCCCTGCATGAGGATTGCGCCATGCCAGCAACCATACGCTTGAAGCACGCCAAGGAAGCGCCGGTAAAAGCCGACGGCAAGCGCATCCTCGTCGACCGCCTGTGGCCGCGCGGCAAGTCCAAAGTCTTTCTCAAGCTCGATGCCTGGCTGCACGACGTCGCGCCAAGCACCGAACTGCGCCAGTGGTTCGACCACGATCCGGCGAAGTGGGTGGAATTCCGCAAGCGCTATTTCGCCGAGCTGAAGAAGAATCCCGTCGTCGCCAACTTGCGCGAACTGACCGCGAAAGGAACCGTTACCTTCGTCTTTGCTGCCTCCGACACGGAACACAACAACGCGGTGGCCTTGCGCGAATACCTGCAGCGTTGATTGAATTGCCTTACCCACGGAGATCGAACATGTCCCTTCCCCGCCGCGCCTTCCTGATCGGCTTGCTGGTCCTGAGCGTTGCAACACTGGCTGTCGCGCGCGGCCACGGCCATCGTGGCGGCAACGTCGAGGCTGGAAATTTCGACTACTGGCTGATGTCGTTGTCGTGGTCGCCGAGTTATTGCGCGACCCATCCGGACGACGAGCGCCAGTGCCGGCGCAAGGGCTACGGTTTCGTGTTGCATGGACTGTGGCCGCAGAATCGCGGCGGCTACGGGCCGCAACATTGCGCGACGCAAGCCGAACCGAACGACGCCGTGATCCAGCGCGCGCTGGCGTTCATGCCGAGCCGACATCTGATCGAACACGAATGGGAAACCCACGGCGCCTGCTCGGGCCTTGATCCGGACGACTATTTCGATGTAGCCGACCGCGCCTTCGCCAGCGTGAAGATTCCACAGCCGTTGACCACGCCGCGCAAGCCGCCTTCGCTAAGCGCCAACGAGATCGTCGACGCGTTCGTCGCCGCCAACCCGGGCATGGGCACGAACATGCTTAGCGTAGTCTGTCACGACGGCGGTCAGCTCGAAGAAGTACGCGTGTGCCTCGACAAGAACACCCTCGCGCCGCAGGCCTGTGGCGGACGCGTGCGCAACACCTGCCGCGCGGGCACGCTCCGGATTCCGGCCGCCGGCCGCTAACTGCGCAACTTCAACAGCACGCCGCGTCGTGGTGCGAGTGCTTGTCGCTCGCTGCCACGCCTGCGGTCAGGCCTTGTTGCTGCGCACGATGGTGGTCGGCAACGACCTGTGCCACGCACATGCTCACACGCTTGCCGGTGGGAATGTGCAGGAACTCGTTCGGTCCGTGCGCGTTCGAATGCGGCCCGAGCACGCCGGTAATGAGGAACTGCGCACCCGGGAATTTCTCGCCGAGCATGCCCATGAACGGAATGCTGCCGCCCTCGCCGTTGTAGGCCGGGGGCGGACCGAAGAATTCGCGCGAGGCCGCATCGACCGAGGCTTCCAGCCACGGCGCCAGTTGCGGCGCGTTCCAGCCGGACGAGGCTTTTTCCAGCGCGAACTCGACCTTGCAGCCATACGGCGGATCGGCTTCGAGCAGGCGCTTGACCGCGGTGCCGGCCTTGTCGCCGTCGAGCGTCGGCGGCAGGCGCAGCGAGAGCTTGACCGCAGTGAACGGACGCAGCACGTTGCCGGCAGAATCCAGCGGCGGCATGCCGGCGACGCCGGTGATCGACAGGGCCGGACGCCAGGTGCGATTGAGCACGAGTTCGACCGGATCGGACTCGACCGGGCGCATGCCGTCCACGAACGGAAACTTGGAGTAGACGTCGTCGCCCAGCACCTGCGCGGTACGCCGCGCCTGCTCGATGCGCTGCACGGGAATGTCCACGTATAAATCCTGCGGCACGATCGTGCCGGTCGCCGCGTCTTCGAGCCGCGACAGGATATCGCGCAGGATGCGGAAACTCGACGGCACGATGCCGGAGGCGTCGCCCGAATGCACGCCTTCTTCGAGCACCTTGACCGTGAGATTGCCGCCGGACAGTCCGCGCAGCGATGTCGTCAGCCACAATTGATCGTAGTTGCCGCAACCCGAGTCCAGGCATACCACCAGCGACGGCTTGCCGATGCGCGCGGCCAGATGATCCACGTAGTACGGCAGGTCGTAACTGCCCGATTCCTCGCAGGCCTCGATCAGCACCACGCAGCGCGCATGCGCAACGCCGGCTTCCTGCAAGGCGCGGATCGCAGCGAGCGAACCGAAGATCGCGTAACCGTCGTCGGCGCCGCCGCGTCCATACAGACGATCGCCTTCGATCACCGGCGTCCACGGACCCAGATGCGCGGCCCAGCCGGTCATTTCCGGCTGCTTGTCCAGATGTCCGTAAAGCAGTACGCAATCCTCGCCGACCGCGGCGCCGCCAAACGCCGGGATGTCGATGAAGATCAGCGGCGTGCGATTCGGCAGGCGCACCACGTCCAGATGCATGCCGGCGATCGGCTGCGCCTTGGCCCAGGCCGCGAGCTGCGCCACGGCCTTGTCCATGTGGCCATGCTCGGCCCATTGCGCATCGAACATCGGCGACTTGTTCGGGATGCGGATGTACTCGACAAGCTGCGGCACGATCTGCTCGTCCCACAGCGCGGTGACGGAATTGCGGATCTTTTCCGGATCGATCTTGACGGAGTCCATGCGCTACCTCGGTCTGGCGAACGCACAAGTTTACCCGGCGCACCGGCATAACGCATCTTGATAAGATGCGCGCCTGCGAAAATTCCCGATGTCGCCCGCCCATGATCCTGCCCCGCTACCGCGTTTCCCCTTCCCTGATCCCCGGCGCGGGCAAGGGTCTGTTTCTCGACGAGGCCGTGGCGGCGGGAAAACTGATCACCGCGCCGGACGACATCCGCAAAGTATACAAATGGCAGGAGATCGAAGCCCTGCCCGATGCGCGCGCCCTGCTCGCTTCCACGGTGCGCTGGTTCGAGGATCGCTACACGGTCACACCGGAATGGCCGGACGAGTGCTACATCAACCACTCCTTCGAGCCCTGCGGACTGTGGCACCTGGGTTTCGTGTTCGCCCTGGCGAACCTCGCGCCCGGCACCGAAATCACGGTGGATTACCGGCATCTGCTCGCACCCGGCCAGCGCGAGGATTTCGACGATGCCGCCACCGGAAAACCGATCGTCGGATTTGATTGGCGCGAGAGCCTGGCCGCTTCCACCGCGCAGTTGCATGCGCTCGTGGGCGCCGTCTGATGCGCGTACTGCGCCAGGCCGACTACCGGCGCATGCGCTGGAAGAACGGCGGCGGCTGGACCACGGAGCTGGCCGCGTTTCCACACGACGTCGAAGCGTTCGACTGGCGCGTGAGCATCGCCGAAATCGAAAGCGACGGTCCGTTTTCCGCATTTCCAGGCTGCGACCGGCAGATCGCCCTGCTCGAGGGCGTCGGCATGGAGCTGCGCTTCGACGGCGCTGAAACGCAGCGGCTGGAACAGCGCCTGCGCTTCGTGCCGTTTGTCGGCGAGGCGCCGGTATTCGGCAAACTTCTCGCGGGTCCGGTGCGCGATTTCAACGTGATGACGCGACGCGACCGCTGCCGCGCGGAAATCCTGCATCGCCCGCTGGTCGGGCCGATGCTGTTCGTGCCGGATAGCACGGCCTGGTTCGTCTACCTTGTCGGCGGTCGCGCCGAATGCCGCAATAAGGATGTCTCATCCGCACTCGGCGCAGGCGATTCGCTGCTACTGGAACCCGATCTCGCCGGCGGCAATGTCGTACTGAGCGGCGGCGGCGAGGTGGTGCTGATCCGCTTCGTGCCACCGGCCGGGATCGCGGCGGAACCCGCGCGCTGACGGTAGCCTGAACTGCGCAGCGCGTGCACCAGCAGTGCCAGCGCCGCCGCCAGACCCACGCTCCAGTGCACCAGCGAAACTGCATCGCGCAGCGAGTCGCCCGCGGCGTAGTACAGCAACCAGCCGCTGACGATCAGCACGCCACCGATCCACAACAAGGCATTGCCGCTGTTGCGGCGCGTGCCGGCGCGACGCCAGGGCGTGACATGCGCGCGCCACAGCCAGCCGCCCAGCCACAGCGCGGCGAACGCGCCGGCGCCGTGCGCGACGATGAGCCAATGCTCGGCCGGATTCGGCACCTCGCCGAACGGGCCTTGTTGGCGCAGGAAATAATGCACCGGCAGCCAGACTGCGCCGCTGATCCACAGCAGCGCAAAGACGCCGTAGACAGCGAACTTTTGCCGCCGCGTCAGGAACGCGCGCGAGCGCGGACCCTGCCGGAGACGACGCTTCATGCGACCAGCCCAAGCGATTGCCATCCGCGCCGGGAATCGTGTCTCCAGGCGTGCGCGTCGAAAGCACGCAAAGCCGCATGCGCGCACTCTCCGCCCGCCAGCACGACCTTGGTCAACGCATCGGCGACGATGCAGGTCGGTGCAGCCACGCTCACGGTGCTGCCCGCGTCGATCGCGAGCTTCGACGCGCCATGCAGATGCTGCGAGCCGGTGCTGGCGCTCGTCGCCAATGCGCCATCGACGAGTTCGATTGCCGGAAACACGATGCCGTCCGCAGTACGCACTTCGATGCGCTCCGCGTTCGGTCCGCATACGCGCAAGTCGCCGCCCGCATTCACGCAAGCATTCATTGCGCCGTGCGCACACAGCACTTCGATCGCGCGATCCACCGCGTAACCTTTCGCGATGCCGCCCAGGTCGATCCACAGCGGGCGGCGCAGGCGCACGCGTTCGCCGTCGAGCAGTTCGATGTCGCGCCAGCCAGCATCGACATCCGGCACGAACTCCGAATGCGGCAACGGCAAGGCACCGCGCGCGACCTGCATCGTCGCCACGCAGGGATCGAACGCACCGCCCGAAACCTGCGCGATGCGCAAACTCCAATCGAGTACCTCGTGCGTGCGCGCGTTCACGCGCAGGCACTCGCCCACGCGCGCGCAGCGCAGACGCGCAAGGTCGCCGTCGTCCGCGTGGAAACTCATCAGACGGTGCACCGTGGCGATCTCGGCGAACGCCGCTTCGATGGCGCGTTCGGCGCGTACGCTGTCCGCGTGCTCGATGCGGATTTCCACGATCGTGCCGAGCCAGGGTCGTGCGCGCCGAACGCTGCTCATGGCTTGGCCGCCAGCACGTGCGCGTACAACTGCAACAGCCGATGCACGCCCTCCGTCAGGTGCCGGCACGACAGCGTCGCGCCCGAGATGTTGCGGATGTCGCGATCCAACGCGACGGGATCGGCGGCGGTCTTGCCGGAGAATTGCTTGCGCCACGCCGCCAAGCGCACTTCACCGCCGTGCGATTCGCGGTATTCGAGGATTTCGAGGTTGGTTACCTTGCCGGCCGCATCCAGCGCCAGCGCATAGGTGATCAGCTCGCTCTTGCCGATCACCGCGTCCTCGAAAAACCAGCCGACGGTCGCATCATCGTTCCACACGCGCCAGATCAGCGGTTGCCAGCCCGCCGGCGCGCCAAGCGCGGCGGCGTCGATCGTTGCCGCCACCGGCTCGAAACGCGTGGCGTTGGCGAACGCGGCGCGCTGGGCCTGCTCCACGCTCAGGTACTGCACCGCGTAGGCGACCTGGGCGACGGCCGTCGCACCCACGCCCAGCGGCAGCAGCCAGCGCGCGCGCATGCTCAGAACTGGAAGCCCAGGCCGAGATCGAAACGATTGCCGTAATTCAGCACCGGATCATCGTAGCGGAAATCCTGATAGTCGAGTTTGAACACGACATTGGGCGTCAGATAATAATTCACACCCGCCGTCCACACGCGTTGCGTTGGCAATGCGGGTGTGCCCAGTCCTTGCGGTTGCGACGCGTACGCCGCACCGGTGTTGAATGCTTCGTAGCGCAGGAACGGCACCAGGCTCGAATCGTTCCACGCCAGCGCGCGCCACGCACCCTGCGCGTAGCCGCCCCAGAACGATTTCGGTACCGGCGTCGGCTGGCCGAGGAAACCCAGGTTCAGATCCTGCGTGTCGCTGATCGAGCCGCGCGTGTACAGCGCGGTGAAATCCCACGGGCCCGTCTGCCAGCGCACATGCGCTTCACCGAGCAGCAGGCGTGAGTTGTCGGCCGGGAAATTCGCATCGCCCTCGAACTGTTTGCTGGTGTCCTGTCCGATCTTGCCGGCGAACACCGCGCCGCCGACGTTCAAGCCGGGCACGCCGAGCCAGTTCAGCCGCGCCCACATCGACAGATCGCGCGCCTTGGCCAACTGCATTTCCTGATGGATGGCGCCGAGCGGCGATTCGCGCCCGTCCGGCGACGTCGGATCCCACTTGCCCAGATTCGGACTCGTGACCAATCCCGCGTCCCACTGGAAACCTGAGTCGGTCGTGCCGTAACCGGCCACGCCGCCCTCGCGCCAGGTGCTGGGAATGATCGCCTGCTCGACGAAATTGCGTTCCACGCCGTAGAACTGCGTCGGCTCGTGATGCTCGTTGAGTAAACCGATCGGCACCAGCATCACGCCGGCGCGGACGCCGTAATTCGGCGACAGCGCATGTTCGATGAACAACTGCTCGACTTCGGATTCGCCCGCGTCGTCCGCCGAAGCGATGGCGTGCTCCCATTCCAGCTCGCCGTATACGCGCGTGGTTTCGTTGAAACTGTGATCGAAACCGATCACCGCGCGGGTTAGGTCGGCGCGCGCATCGGCAGCGCGTGCGGTGGGATGGTTGTAGTCGATCTGGCCATAGCCCCACAGCGACGTGGCATTCGCCGTCGCCGCATCGGTCATCGATCGCCCCGGATGCGGCGCCGCCGGCGCATCGGCGCTGGCGACCGCGACGCCGGGATTGGGTGCAGCAGCCGGAGCCAGCATCTGCGCGGCCGGCTGCGCCACGTGCATCTGCTGCACCTCGGCCTTGAGCGCGGCGACTTCCGCTCGCAACGCCTCGACTTCGGATTTGAGCGACGCGTCGTCGGCATACGCGGGCAAGGCCATTGAAGCGCAGTAG
>Ga0207654_10001013_pt1 | contig 15380 bp, 19 predicted proteins | sample KBSC64metaG_FD_184355 | JGI IMG/M metagenome (GOLD analysis project Ga0207654, IMG submission 184355) | Corn rhizosphere microbial communities from Kellogg Biological Station, Michigan, USA - KBS C6-4 metaG (SPAdes) (version 2) | ecosystem: Host-associated > Plants > Roots > Rhizosphere > Soil...
ATCGCGCGCACCGGCAGCGTGGGCGTGCCGGCGCTGTTCGACGTCAAGCGCTACAGCAGCGTGCTGCAGATGACGTCCACCGTGCAGGCCCAGCTCGCGCCGGGCACGTCGCTGCAGGCCATCTTCGAGGCGTTGTATCCGTGCGGCTCGATCACCGGCGCGCCCAAGCGCCGCACGATGGAAATCATCCGCGAACTGGAACCTGCCGCGCGCGGCATCTACACGGGCGCGATCGGCTGGATCGATCCGCCGGCGGGCAGCGGGTTCGGCACGCTGCAGCAGGCCCGGTTCGGCGCTCAGTTTGGTGATTTCTGCCTGTCGGTTCCGATCCGTACGCTGACCCTGCAACCGGAACAGAACGGCGTGCGGCACGGCGAACTGGGCGTGGGCGCGGGCATCGTGTACGACAGCGACCCCGGCGCGGAATACGCCGAATGCCGGCTGAAGGCGGGCTTCCTCACGGGGCTGCCGAACGACTTCGAGATCTTCGAGACCATCTACGCCACGCGTGCCGAAGGGTGCCGCCACCTGGAGCGCCATCTCGCGCGCCTGCGCGCGTCGGCCGCGTATTTCGGCCATCCGTTCAACCCGGACGTGACACGCAGCGCGGCGCTGCAGGCCTGCGCCGCGCTGCCGGACGAGACACCGCACCGCGTACGCCTCGCCTTGCGGCCGGACGGCGAGATCGTCGTGCAGACCGGCGCGCTGGCGCCGCTGCCGGAACCGGTGCAGGTACTGCTGGCGGACGCGCCGACGCACGCGCACGACATCTTCCTGCGCCACAAGACGAGCATCCGCAGCCGCTACGACGCCGCCTGGCGCGCGGCGGAAAGCGTGGGCGCCTTCGACACGCTGTTCTTCAACGAGCGCGGCGAACTGACCGAGGGCGGACGCAGCAACGTGTTCGTGCGCATCGGCGGCCGCTGGTACACGCCGCCGCTGTCGTCCGGCGTCCTGCCCGGCGTGATGCGCGGCGTGCTGCTGGACGATCCGGCGTGGAATGCGATCGAATGCCCGCTCACGCGCGCGAGCCTTTCGCGCGCGCAGGAGATCGTCGTCTGCAATGCCTTGCGCGGGCCGTTGCGCGCGGTCGTGCGTAAATAGCCCGCCAATAAAAAGGGCCGGCGCAAGGCCGGCCAAAACCGGCGTTGGTAGACCGGCACGCTTTTGGAGGAAGCGGGATTCGTTGCTTGCGCCGGATCAGAACCGGTAGCCGACGCCGACGCCCAGCAGCAGCGGATCGACCTTGACGCGGCTGGCGTGCGCACCGTTGATGTCGACGTCGCTGCGGATGTGCACCTTTTTCACATCGAGGTTGAGCGACCACTTGCCGGCGATGCGGAAGTCCACGCCGGCCTGCAGCGCGGCGCCGATGCTGTCGTGTTCGAGGCGTCCGGCGCCGTTCAGGATGTCGACTTTCGAGATCAGCGTGTAATTGATGCCGGCGCCGACGTACGGATCGATCTGCGCGCCCGGCAGGAAGTGGTATTGCTCAGATGAAGGCGGAGGCCCAGTTGCAGCGCGACAAGGCCGACAGGACCCGGTGTTGTTTTGGCTCGGAGCCCATTTGAACGCGAAATTACCACCGGTCAACAAAATACGTGCCTTAGGTCAACAACAATTTCCCTCATAACATAAAAATATATTTGCCGGTTATGGAAAAACAGGCTCGACGCAGATTCGCTTTTTATTGCTGAAGCGACGCCCTGCTCTTAAATCAGCATTCTTACTCATTGGAGAAAGACATGCGTGAAATTAACGAAGTAGAGTTCGAGATGGTCGGCGGCGGCACAAGCTGCACAACTGTCGTGACACAGGTCGGGAAGTTCGTCGGCGGGTATGCCGGGCGCACCTTCGGCAAGGCTTACGGCGGAGAAATCGGCGGCAGTGCCGGCGGGTATGTGGGCAAACAAGTTGGCCAAGCGATTGGCGGAATGGTCTGCGGCGATAGTTGGAGCTTGCCTTCCTCCTCGCTGCGGGGAGACTGGACTGGCTTCGACGCCCCCGACGTCTCGGGCGCGGGCGGGGGCCGCTTGCCCTGGGCGGAATATATGTGCTGCTGATTTTCCCTCGATAGTTCAACATTTGGTTGGCATTCCTTTCGGCCGCGATCGGACGATTTCGCGATCGCGGCCGACGAGCTCAGCTGAAGGGACGCCATTCCTACCCAGCCTTTTAATGTTACGCATACGAGTTATGTCAACCGTCCCGCAATGCAAACTCAATCAAATTTTATGGCACACACGTTGGCTCACTACCATCGCGCTGTTTTTGCTGATCGCGCAGGCCGCCCTGGCATCGTCCGATGCACGGCCCCGGCATGCCAACAACGGTTTCTTGTTCTCTATCGAGAAAAGCGGCAAGAAATCCTATCTACTCGGTACGATCCACAGCGGACTATCAGATGACCAGCAGCTTGGAGACAACATCGTTTCAGCGCTCCAGAAGTCCAGCCGTATTTTTGTCGAGGCAAACACCAGGGATGCAAATGCGGTCACCGTCGCGCTTGACAAAGCTGCCTTCAGTAGCGACGGCCCCGGATTGCGATCCCTGATCGGCGACAAATACTACCAATTCTTCGGGCATTGGCTTGTCGACGAAATTCATTTTCTCCCAGTCGAAAAATATGTGCTTGCTCGGCCCTGGTTCATCGCCATGGTGATTCCCCTCGCGAACCCTAAATTTGAGCCCGCCCCGACGGAGAAATACGGTTGCGAGGAACAAATTTTTACCATTGCCAAGAAAAAAGGCGTGCAGATTGAGGAACTGGAGGGGCTTAATGCTCAATTCGCCTTATTTAGTTCAATGTCTCCAGAGCAGGAATCCGAATATTTCCGCGCCTACATCGAGAGGTACCAGGATCGAACCCTTTACCACCGTGCGCTGGCAGAGATCGATGCCTGGACCAAAGGCGATTTCGCGGCATTGGAAGAAGTGGTCAGGGAAGGCGACAGGCTCACCGATCCATACTCCCGCTTCTGGTTTGAAAAGGCCGTTCATAACAGGAATCGCAGCTTATCGGACAAGATTGCGCGCCACTCAGCCGTCACTGGCGGGCAATTGTTCGCTATCGGGGAATTGCATCTCGCTGGTCCCGATGATGTAGTCGCTCAATTGGAAAAGGCCGGGTTCGCCGTCACCCGACTTAAATGAGGCGAACACATGAAGCTCACCGGCTCCCAAAGCAAAATCGTTGCCGAATCTGCGCACGACCGGGAGATTGAACCGCTGTTTCGCCAAGAAGTGTTGGATGCAGGCGCCGCTCAGTGGCTGGGCCACATCCGCCTCGCGCAACCCATCGGCGCCTGGCCGATCGTGGCGGCGGCAGCAGTCATCGCGACACTGATGCTTGCCTTAATCATCCATGGCGACTATGCCAGAAAAACGAATATTCCCGGAATCGTCGAGCCGGTCAATGGCAGCTTAAATGTGCCCGCAACCAGTGCCGGCCTGATCACCAAAATCTTTGTCTCAGAAGGCCAGTTCGTCAAGGCCGGCGAACCCTTATTCCGAATCTCATCTGAGCACCAGCAAAGCAGGGGGAACTAACCGTTCTCATTGACCAGCAACTGAGCGTGCGCAAGCACTCGCTCGCTGTCGAACGCCGAACACGCGCGATGCAGGCAAGCGATAAACGGACTGCGATCACGGAACGACTGCGCTACCTAGACGCGGAAGCGGCGCATCTGAACAATCAAATCGAACTGGCCAAGCAGGTACGACGTGAGGCCGACTGCTGGGTCGTATATCGCTCAGAGCTGGGGAAACGAACACGGTTGAACGATGTGGTGATTCCACCGAACCTGGTAGCGCAAGACCTGGCAACTTACCTCGATGACATCTTTCATGAGTTCGCCAAGCCCGGCGAAAACGTTGAGGTGATGCCTGATTGAGCATTAAGCGGGGCCGTGCAGGCATCTGCCACGGCTTTCTTTCGCATGCCCGCTCTCTCTCATCTGTTGGAGGCACGTCGAGAGGTTTTGTCAGGCGCTCGTCAGCCTCCCAGCGCCTGCTCGATCTTGCCGACCAGGGTAGGGTCTTCCGGCGTGACCTTGCTCGGGAAGTAGTCGATGACTTTACCGTTGCGGTCGATCAGGTATTTATTGAAATTCCACTTGGGCTGGTTGCCGGTGGCCTTGATCAGCTCCGAGTACAGCGGATTGGCACTCGCGCCGGTCACGACGGTGCTGGTGAACATCGGGAATTTTACGCCGTACGTGTTGTAGCAGAGGTCGGCGATCTTTTTCGCGTCGGCGTCTTCCTGTTTAAAATCGTTCGACGGGAAGCCCAGCACGACGAGACCGCGCGGCGCGTATTTCGCGTACAGCTTTTCCAGGCCCTCGTACTGCTTGGTAAAACCGCAGTAGCTGGCCGTGTTTACTACCAGCACCACCTTGCCGGCGTACTGGCACAGGTCCTGCGGCGCTTCGTCCTGCAAGCGGTTGAAGGTGTGCTTCAGGACGGCCGGGCAGCTGGCCGGATGGGCCGCAGGCTGGACGGCAGGCGTCTGCGCCAGCGCGGGCGCAGGTACTGTCGCGGAAAACGTCACGGCGGCGCCGAGGGAAAGCAGCAAAGCGGTGGTCTTGAGCATGGTCGGAAGATCGCACGGGTTGTCGGATCTTTATTCTATGCCAATCGGCGCGGGTAGGCAGGCTCAGGCGTCGATCTTCACCTTGGACATGTCCGCCTTTGGTGCCGGCCATTCCAGCTTCATGCCCTGCATCGTCTCGAGCAGCAGATGGGCGATGATCAGGTTGCGGTGTGTCTTCGAATCGGCCGGGACGATGTACCACGGCGCATGGTCGCTATCGGTCGCATTGATCACGTCGGCGTAGGCGTTCTGGTAGACGTCCCATTTATTGCGCGCGGCCAGGTCGGCCGGGTCGAACTTCCAGTGCTTTTCCTGGTCGTCCAGGCGCGCCTGCAGGCGCTCGCGCTGCTCATCCTTCGAGATGTGCAGGAAAACTTTCACGACCGTCGTCCCCGTCTCGGCCAGCATGCGCTCGAAATCGCGGATCTGGGCGTAGCGGCGCGCGCAGGCGTCGTCGTCCAGCGCACCGGAAACGCGCGGCACCAGCACGTCCTCGTAATGGCTGCGGTTGAAGATGCCGATTTCTCCCTTGCCCGGCACACGCGCGTGCACGCGCCAGAGGAAGTCGTGCGCCTTTTCCTTGTCGGTCGGCGCGACGAAGCCGGTAGCGTGCAAGCCCATCGGATTGATCTGCGAGAACAGCGCACGCACGGTGCCGTCCTTGCCGGACGTGTCCATGCCTTGCAGGATCAACAGCAGCTTTTGCTCGCGCGCGGCGTACAGCTTTTCCTGCAGCTTCGCGATTTCCCCGGTCAGCTCGACAGTAAGCGCTCGCTCGCGTTCCTTGATCTCGCCATTCTTGAGCTTGCCCTTCTTGTCGTCGCGCAGCGGGGTATCGCCAGCGTCCTTGTCGCGCAACTCGAGTTTTTTGGGCGCACGGAAGCGTTCCAGCATGCTCATGCGGCCTGTGCTCCCAGCTTGCGGTGCTCGATCAGCATGCAGTGGTTCATCACGACGTCCAGGCCGGCCGCGCGGGCAAGGTCGGCGGCAACCTGGTTCTCGATGCCGAGCTGCATCCACAGGCAGCCGGCGCGCACGTCGATGGCGTCTTTCGCAATGGGCTGCATCTCCTCGGCTTTACGGAAACAGTCGACGACGTCGATGCGCGTGCCGGACGAGGCCAGCGCGTCGGCCGCTTCCTGCAGCGTGGCGTACACGGTTTCGCCGAGGATGTCCTGGCCGGCATACGCCGGGTTGATGGGGATGATGCGGTAACCCTGCTCCTGCAGGTAAGTGGCCACTTCCAGGCTGGCGCGTTCGGTCTTGTTCGAGAGCCCGACGACAGCCACGGTCCGGGCGGCGCGGAGGATTTGTTCGATGGTTCGCATGCTAGGGCCTGTTCGTTTCGTGTTGGTCTTGTCGTTGGCACTAGCTTATCAGGTTCACATCATCGGACGGCGCATGCGAGTGCGGCAATAAAAAAAGGCAGCCCGCAGGCTGCCTCCTTCGATCGTCGCCCGAAGGCAACTGCGATCAGCGTCCTTTATGACGCAGCTTGGCGATGGCCGCCAGCTGTGCAACCGCCGCCGCCAGTTCGGCTTGCGCCTTGGCGTAGTCGATTGCCGATTCCTTGTTGACCATCAGCTCTTCGGCCTTGCGCTTGGCTTCCTGGGCTTTCGCCTCGTCCAGGTCGGCACCGCGGATGGCGGTGTCGGCGAGGACGGTCACGCCTTTCGGCTGGACTTCCAGGATGCCGCCGGCAACGAACACGAACTCTTCGTCGGTGCGGCCCGGCACCTTGATGCGCACAGCACCCGGGCGGATGCGCGTGATCAAGGGGGTGTGCATCGGGTAGATACCCAGCTCACCCGCTTCACCCGGCAACGCGACGAATTCCGCTTCGCCCGAAAAGATCTGCTCTTCGGCCGAGACGACGTCAACGTGAATGGTATTTGCCATAAGTGTCCTTTGAAGAGGCTAGCTCTTAAGCAGCCAGCTTCTTGGCCTTTTCGATCGCTTCTTCGATGGTGCCGACCATGTAGAACGCCTGCTCCGGCAGGTGGTCCAGCTCGCCCGACGCGATCATCTTGAAGCCCTTGATCGTGTCTTTCAGCGAGACGTACTTGCCCGGTGCGCCGGTGAACACTTCAGCGACGTGGAACGGCTGCGACAGGAAACGCTGCATCTTGCGAGCGCGTGCGACGACCAGCTTGTCTTCCGGTGCCAGTTCGTCCATGCCCAGAATCGCGATGATGTCACGCAGTTCCTTGTAGCGCTGCAGGGTGCCCTGCACGGCGCGCGCGGTGCTGTAGTGCTCGTCGCCGACGACCAGCGGGTCCAGCTGGCGCGAGGTCGAGTCCAGCGGGTCCACGGCCGGGTAGATACCCAGCGAGGCGATGTCACGCGACAGAACGACGGTCGAGTCCAGGTGGGCGAAGGTGGTTGCCGGCGACGGGTCGGTCAAGTCGTCCGCAGGGACGTACACGGCCTGGATCGACGTGATCGAGCCGGTCTTGGTCGACGTGATGCGCTCTTGCAGGCGGCCCATTTCTTCGGCCAGCGTCGGCTGGTAGCCCACGGCGGACGGCATACGGCCCAGCAGTGCCGACACTTCGGTACCGGCCAGCGTGTAACGGTAGATGTTGTCGACGAAGAACAGAACGTCCTTGCCTTCGTCACGGAACGCTTCAGCCATCGTCAGGCCGGTCAGCGCGACGCGCAGACGGTTGCCCGGCGGTTCGTTCATCTGGCCGTAGACCATCGCGACCTTCGAGTTGCCCAGGTTGTCGAGGTCGACGACCTTGGCATCGGCCATTTCGTGGTAGAAGTCGTTACCTTCACGGGTACGCTCACCCACGCCGGCGAACACGGACAGACCCGAGTGCGCTTTGGCGATGTTGTTGATCAGTTCCATCATGTTGACGGTCTTGCCGACGCCGGCGCCGCCGAACAGGCCGACCTTACCGCCTTTGGCGAACGGGCAGACCAGGTCGATCACCTTGATGCCGGTTTCCAGCAGGTCTTGCGACGGCGACAGCTCGTCGTACTGCGGGGCGGTACGGTGGATCGACGCGGTGCGTTCCTGGCTGACCGGACCGCGCTCGTCGATCGGGTTGCCCAGCACGTCCATGATGCGGCCCAGCGTGGCCGGACCAACCGGAACCATGATCGGGTTGCCGGTGTTCTGGATGGTCATGCCGCGACGCAGGCCTTCCGAGCTGCCCAGCGCGATGGTGCGGACGATGCCGTCGCCCAGCTGCTGCTGCACTTCCAGCGTCAGTTCGGAGCCTTCCATTTTCAGTGCGTCATACACCTTCGGCATGGCGTCGCGCGGGAATTCCACGTCAACCACCGCGCCGATACACTGAACGATTTTGCCATCAGCCATTTTCGTTCCTTCAGATATAGTTTTAATGTCGTTTCGTGAGATCGCTTACGTCGCTTTAGCTGCTGATCGCAGCTGCGCCCGACACGATCTCGGAGAGTTCTTTGGTAATCGCGGCCTGGCGGGTCTTGTTGTAGACCAGCTTCAGCTCGCCGATGACGTTGCCCGCGTTGTCGGTCGCGGCCTTCATCGCCACCATGCGCGCCGATTGCTCGGACGCCAGGTTCTCGGCGACGGATTGGTAGATCAACGCCTCGACGTAGCGCACCAGCAGTTCGTCGATCACCACTTGCGCGTCCGGCTCGTAGATGTAGTCCCACGAGTGGGCGCTGCTGTCCGCCTGCAGGTGTGCGGCCGGCAGCGGAAGCAGCTGCTCGATGACCGGTTCCTGGCGCATGGTGTTGATGAACTTGGTGTAGCACAGGTACACCGCGTCCAGCTTGCCATCCTGGTAAGCATCGAGCATGACCTTGATCGGCCCGATCAGCTTGTCCAGGTGCGGGGTGTCGCCGATCTGGGTGACGCTCGACACGATCTTCACGCCGACGCGGTTCAGGAAACCCAGACCTTTATTGCCGATTGCAACGGCTTCAATGCGATTGCCCGCGGCTTCCAGCTCGCGGGACTTCTGCGTCACCTGGCGCAGCACGTTGGTGTTCATGCCGCCGCACAGACCCTTGTCGGTCGTGACGACGATGAAGCCGACGGCTTTCGCCTGCACGTCCTTGGCCTGCGCCATGAATGCGTGCGTGTACTCCGGGTTCGCAGTGGCGAGGTTGGCCGTGATGCTACGGACCTTCTCGCTGTAGGGACGGGCGGCGCGCATCCGGTCCTGCGCCTTGCGCATCTTGGACGCGGCGACCATTTCCATCGCCTTGGTGATCTTCTTCGTATTTTCTACGCTCTTGATCTTGCCACGTATCTCTTTGCCTGCTGCCATGAGCCCTTACTCCTTGTGAGGACGGGGGTTCAACCCCGTCCCGAGATCCATCAATAAGCCGGTCTTAGAACGACTTCTTGAAATCGGCGATGGCGGCGGCCAGTGCTGCTTCGCCGTCCTTGTCCAGTGCCTTGGTCTCTTCGATCTTCGACAGCAGAGCGCCGTGGCTCGACTTCAGGAAGCCGTGCAGACCGGCTTCGAAATCCAGCACGCGCTTGACTTCGATGCTGTCGAAGTAGCCCTTGTTGACGGCGAACAGCGAAGCGGCCATCAGCGAGATCGGCAGCGGCGAGAACTGCTTCTGCTTCAGCAGTTCGGTCACGCGCGCACCGCGGTCCAGCTGTTTGCGGGTCGATTCGTCCAGGTCCGATGCGAACTGCGCGAACGCGGCCAGTTCACGGTACTGTGCCAGGTCGGTACGGATACCGCCGGACAGGCTCTTGATGACCTTGGTCTGGGCTGCGCCACCGACGCGCGACACCGAGATACCCGCGTTGATCGCCGGACGGATACCGGCGTTGAACAGCGAGGTCTCCAGGAAGATCTGGCCGTCGGTAATCGAGATCACGTTGGTCGGCACGAAGGCCGAGACGTCGCCTGCCTGCGTTTCGATGATCGGCAGTGCGGTCAGCGAACCGGTCTTGCCCTTGACGGCGCCGTTGGTGAACTTCTCGACGTAGTCGGCGTTGACGCGTGCGGCACGCTCCAGCAGACGGCTGTGCAGGTAGAACACGTCGCCCGGGTAAGCTTCGCGGCCCGGCGGACGGCGCAGCAGCAGCGAGATCTGGCGGTAGGCCACGGCCTGCTTCGACAGGTCGTCGTACACGATCAGCGCGTCTTCGCCGCGGTCGCGGAAGTATTCGCCCATCGCGCAGCCCGAGTAGGCCGAGATGTACTGCATGGCAGCCGATTCCGACGCCGAAGCGGCGACGACGATCGTGTATTCCATCGCGCCGTGCTCTTCCAGCGAGCGCACGATGTTCTTGATGGTCGATGCCTTCTGGCCGATTGCGACGTACACGCAGGTGACGCCCTGGCCCTTCTGGTTGATGATCGCGTCGACTGCGACAGCCGATTTACCGGTCTGGCGGTCGCCGATGATCAGCTCGCGCTGGCCACGGCCGATCGGCACCATCGAGTCGATCGACTTGATACCGGTCTGCAGCGGCTGCGACACGGATTCACGGGCGATCACGCCCGGGGCGATCTTTTCGATCGGGGCGGTCAGCTTGGCATCGACCGGGCCTTTGCCGTCGATCGGCTGGCCCAGGGCGTTGACGACGCGGCCGCGCAGTTCCGGACCGATCGGCACTTCCAGGATGCGGCCGGTGGTCTTGACGGTGTCGCCTTCCGAGATGTTCTCGTAGGCACCCAGGATCACGGCGCCGACCGAGTCGCGCTCGAGGTTCATGGCCAGACCGAAGGTGTTGCCCGGGAATTCCAGCATCTCGCCCTGCATCACGTCCGACAGACCATGGATGCGGCAGATACCGTCGGCGACGGAAATCACCGTGCCTTGGTTACGAACATCAGCCGAACCCTCGAGGCCCTGGATGCGGCTCTTGATCAGTTCGCTGATTTCAGACGAATTAAGTTGCATGAGTGCTACTCCTAATAGTTTCTTGATGCGTAGGGCAAGTCCCTGGACGCGGCGATGGTGCCGTGCGGTTCTCAGGCCACCAGCGCGTTATGCATCTGCTGCAGCTTCGCGCGGACCGAGGTATCGAGCACTTCATCGCCAACGACCACGCGCACACCACCGATCAGCGACGGATCGACTACGACCGTGGGGTTCAGCTTGCGGCCAAATTTCTTTTCCAGCGTGGCGGCCAGCGGGTTGAGCTGGTCGGCCGAAAGATCGAACGCGCTGTAGATCGTCGCGTCGGCGGCGCCTTCCTGTGCGTTCTTGAGCACAGCGAACTGGGCACCGATTTCCGGCAGCAGGGCAACGCGGCCGTTCTCGGCCAGCATCGCGATAAAGTTCTTCGCTTCAGCGTTCAGCGGCGACTTGACCAGGGACGCAATCGTATCGGCCAGCTGTGCTTGCGTGACGTTCGGATTGACAGCAAAAGCCTGCACATCCGGATTGGCACCGATCTGCGCCAGTTCCGCGACGGTGGCCGACCAGGCGGCCAGGTCGCCGTTCTGGGCGACGCGGAACAGGGCTTCGGCGTAAGGGCGGGCGACGGTTGCGAGTTCAGCCATGATCAGAGCTCGGTCGACAGGCGGTTCAGCAGGTCGGCGTGGGCCGCTGCGTTGACTTCGCGCTTCAGGATCTGCTCGGCACCGGCGACGGCCAGGGCAGCCACCTGGGCACGCAGTTCTTCGCGCGCGCGGGTCACCTGCTGTTCGGCGTCGGCCTTGGCACCTTCGACGATGCGTGCGGCTTCGACGCTGGCCTGCTGCTTGGCGTCTTCGATGATCGCCGCGGCACGCTTTTCGGCGTCGGCGATGCGCTTGGCGCTTTCGTCACGGGTCGCTGCCAGTTCGGCGGCGATACGCTTCTCGGCGGCGGCCATTTCGGCTTTGCCACGGTCGGCGGCTGCCAGACCATTCGCGATCCTCTCGGCGCGCTCGTCGAGCGCTTTCATCAGCGGCGGCCACACGAATTTCATGGTGACGAACGCCAGGATGAAGAAGACCACGAACTGGGCAAACAAGGTTGCATTCAAGTTCACGGTAGATTCCTTCTCACAAAAACGGATGCCGAACCGTGCTCTCGGTTCGGCGCTTCAGATCACTTAGCGTGGGAAGCTCTTAGCTGGTGAACGGCTTGGCGAACACGAACAGCATGGCGATACCGACACCGATCAGGAATGCCGCGTCGATCAGGCCAGCCAGCAGGAACATCTTGGTCTGCAGGGTGTTCATCAGTTCAGGCTGACGTGCCGAGGCTTCCAGGTACTTACCGCCCATGATCGCGATACCGATACATGCGCCAATAGCACCCAGGCCGATGATCAGACCGCAAGCCAGTGCAACGAAAGAAACGTCAGTCATGAGATTTACTCCAAAAGTTAAATTTAAAAAAAACTAGAAATTTACAACTTCTTTACTACCACTATCTTGGTCGTTCTTGCGATCGCGCCGATCAGTGGCCTTCGTGGGCCTGACCGATGTACACCAGCGTCAGCATCATGAAGATGAATGCCTGCAGCACGACGATCAGGATGTGGAAGATTGCCCAGATCGAACCTGCAATGACGTGGCCGACGAAGCCGAACACGGTTGCCGTGGAGCCGAGCAGTGCAATCAACAGGAACAGCAGCTCACCGGCGTACATGTTGCCGAACAGTCGCATACCGAGCGACACGGTTTTTGCTGCGTATTCGATGACGTTCAGCAGGAAGTTGAACGGCGCCATATAAATGCCGAACGGTGCTGCGAACAATTCGTGGATCCAGCCGCCCAGGCCCTTGATCTTGACGCTGTAGTACAGCATCAGTGCCAGCACGCCGAGGGACATGCCCAGGGTGCCGTTCAGGTCAGCGGTCGGAACGACGCGGAAATGCATTTCGCCCAAGCCCAGCGATTTCAGGATGAAGGCAAACAGGTCGACCGGCAGGAAGTCCATGGAATTCATCAGCACGACCCAGACGAACACGGTCAGCGCCAGCGGGGCGATGAAGGTACGGTCGCCGTGCACGATGGCTTTCGACTGGTCTTCGACCATTTCGACGATCATCTCGACGAAGGCCTGGAAGCGGCCCGGCACGCCGGAGGTGGCGCGGCGCGCTGCCAGCCACATCAGGGTGATGCCGATCACGCCCATGGCGACGGACCACAGGATGGTGTCCAGGTTCCAGACACTGAAGTCGACCACGAAAGTCTGGTGGCCGTGCGTCAGGTGACCCAGGTGGTGCTTGATGTATTCGCTCGCGTTTGGCGCGTGCTCCGCCGCGGTTTCTACCGTGTTAGTCATTGTTTATGCCCAAATAATAAAATGATGTAACTTTTTAGCGCCACGATGAACCCGCCCAGCAGGGCCAGCCAGTTCAGGCCGTGGTACAGCCGCGCCGTTGCGAACAGCAGCGCAAGCGTTAAAGCAATCTTTACAAATTCCCAGATGAAAAATGTGGCAGGGTTTGCACCACCCATTTTTTTTGAACTGGCGAACAGGCGAACAGCCATGATGCCATTGGGCACTACACAACACATCCCGCCAAGTACCGCCGAAAACATCGCAGCCCTCCCCCCCAGCAGTCCGGCGATCACGCCGGCCACAAGTGTTGCCATGATTTGCAGGGAGACCAAGCGCAGCATTTTTCTGTTCTTTTCGCGCCAGCCGTGGTGGAACCGAGTAACGGTATGGTAATTACATGAAACAGCGGGATTATAAGGTGTTATCGAACCCACAGTCAAACGGTTCGTTCCTTGGGCTCGCTTATATCGGGTGTAAAAACTACAAAATAATTGCACCGTAAACTGTTAAATTTCCTACGAAAACTTGTGTATTGATGGCTGTCGAGCCTGGTAAACACGTAGTTTCCGCCATGCATATACCGAACGGACAAGCTTGGTAGCGCGTCCATGGCGGCGTGGATTTTTGCACCGCGGCAGTGAGGCACTGTGCAGTGAAAGTGCGCCGACGCTTCGCCGTGGTGCACCAGGGTTGCGTCGACATTGGCATGCGATGTGGATGGCGATGCAGTTGTCCACACACAACAGTAAATACGGATGGGCAAAAAATGCCGGGCTCGCGGCCCGGCATCGTGGGACGTCGCGGTTGCGGTTCAGGCCCGCAGGCGCGCGAGCACGGTATCGAGGACGTCGAGGTCGGCGAAGTCGATGATCAGCTGTCCCTTGCCCTTGGCCCCCATCTTGAACGCGACGGGGGTCGCGAGGCGGTCGGACAGTTCTTCCTCGAGGCGCACGAGGTCGCCCGATTTTTCCTTCTGGCGCGGCGCGGCCGGCGGGGCGTTCTGCTCTTCCAGCGCGCGCGCCACCATTTTCTCGGTCTCGCGCACGGACAGGCGCTTGGCGATGACCTGGTTCGCCAGCGCGATCTGGCTGGCGGCATCGACGGCGAGCAGCGCGCGCGCGTGGCCCATGTCGATGTCGCCCGCCATCAGCATCGTCTGCACGGGCGACGCGAGGTTCACGAGGCGCAACAGGTTCGACACGGCGCTGCGCGAACGGCCGACGGCTTGTGCCGCCTGTTCATGGGTAAAGCTGAATTCCGAGATCAGGCGCGCGATGCCCTGCGCCTCTTCCAGCGGATTCAGGTCTTCGCGCTGGATGTTCTCGATCAGCGCCATCGCGGCCGCGTTCTGGTCGTCGACTTCGCGTACGAGCACGGGGATCTCGTCCAGGCCCGCCAGCTGGGCCGCACGGAAGCGGCGCTCGCCGGCGATGATCTCGTAACGCGCGCCGGAGACGGACAGGTCGATCGGACGCACGAGCACCGGTTGCATGATGCCCTGCGACTTGATGGATGCAGCGAGCTCGGCCAGCGAACCGTCGTCCATACGCGTGCGCGGCTGGTACTTGCCCGCCTGGATCTGTGTAACGGGGAGTGCGGACGGCGCGCCGCTCGGCGCGGAAGGTGCTTCCTGCGCGTCCCCGCCGAGCAGCGCATCGAGACCGCGGCCGAGACCTTTGAGTTTTTTGGTTGCCATATCGTGTGCTTGCGGTGATTACATGGTTTTGATGCGCTCGACCATCTCGGCGCCGAAAGCGATGTACGCCTGGGCGCCCTTCGACGACGGATCGAACGTGACGCCCGGGATGCCGTACGACGGGGCTTCCGCCAGGCGCACGTTGCGCGGGATGATCGTCTTGAACACCTTGTCGCCGAAATGCTGCTCGAGCTGGGCCGACACCTGCTGCGACAGCGTCATGCGCGGATCGAACATCACGCGCAGCAGGCCGATGATGCGCAAGTCGTGGTTCAGGTTCGCATGCACCTTCTTGATCGTGTTCACGAGGTCGGACAGGCCTTCCAGCGCGTAGTACTCGCACTGCATCGGGATGATGACGCCGTGCGCCGACACGAGGCCGTTCAGCGTGAGCATCGACAGCGCCGGCGGGCAATCGATCAGGATGAAGTCGTAGTCGGCGTCGACCTGGGCCAGCGCCTCCTTCAGGCGGCGCTCGCGGTTTTCCAGCTCGACCATCTCGACTTCGGCGCCGGCGAGCTCGCGGTTGGCCGGCAGCACGTCGAAGCGGCCGGCCTCGCTGCGCAGGCGCGCCGCCGCAATGTCGGCCTCACCCAGCAGCACCTGGTAGATCGACGAGCCCAGTCCCGCCTTGTTGATGCCTGCGCCCATCGTGGCATTGCCCTGTGGGTCGAGGTCGACCAGCAGAACGCGCTGGTCCAGCTTGGCGAGACCGGCGGACAGGTTGACGCTCGTGGTGGTCTTGCCGACCCCGCCCTTCTGGTTTGCTACGCAAAAAATTTTCGCCATGTATGCCTTTATCGGACATACGGTTAATACCATTAAAACGATTTATACGATTTATATGGTAATAACCGTATAAACTGTTTATACGGTTGTTTGATTAGTGCGTCGGGCCCGGATGTT
>Ga0207654_10001041_pt1 | contig 15129 bp, 12 predicted proteins | sample KBSC64metaG_FD_184355 | JGI IMG/M metagenome (GOLD analysis project Ga0207654, IMG submission 184355) | Corn rhizosphere microbial communities from Kellogg Biological Station, Michigan, USA - KBS C6-4 metaG (SPAdes) (version 2) | ecosystem: Host-associated > Plants > Roots > Rhizosphere > Soil...
GGGGGGGGGGGGTAGCGTGGTCTTCAATTCGCTCACATTCGTGGTGTTCTTCGCGCTCGTGCTGGTGTTGCATAACCTGCCGTTGCGCTGGAGCGTGCGCAAGATCAACCTGCTGCTCGCCAGTTACCTGTTCTATACGGCGTGGAATCCGCCGTTCGTGATCCTGCTGTGGGTGTCCACCGTCGTCGATTGGTACGCGGCGCAGGGTCTGGTGAAAGCCAAGCGTGAGTCCTCGCGGCATGCGTGGATGGTGTTGTCGGTAGTCGCCAATCTCGGCATGCTCGGCTACTTCAAGTACGGCCAGTTCCTGCTCGACAACTTTGCCGCGCTGTTGCACGCGGTCGGCGTGGCCTACCAACCCGCGCCACAGGACATCGTGCTGCCGGTCGGCATTTCGTTCTACACGTTCGCCACCTTGGCGTACACGCTCGATGTGTATCTGCGTCGCGCGGAACCGGCGGAGAATTTCCTCGACTACGCGCTGTTTGTCACTTTTTTCCCGCACCTCGTCGCCGGACCAATCATGCGTCCGACCGAACTGGTGCCGCAGTTCGAGCAGCCGCGCCGCGCGAACGCCGATCAGTTGCGCTTCGGCTTGGCGCTGATGACCTTGGGCCTGTTCAACAAGGTCGTGCTGGCTGATGGATTTCTCGCGCCGGTGGCCGAAAAAATCTACGACGCGCACGCGATTCCCGGAGCGCTCGATGCCTGGGCGGCGACACTAGCCTTCAGCGGGCAGATCTTCTGCGATTTCGCCGGCTACTCCACCACTGCGATCGGAGCGGCGATGTGTCTGGGCTTCGCCATGCCGGACAACTTCCGCTTTCCGTACGCGGCGATAGGTTTTTCCGATTTCTGGCGGCGCTGGCATATCACCTTGTCGGCATGGCTGCGCGATTACCTGTACATCCCGCTCGGTGGCAATCGCCACGGCGAGCGCCGCACGATCGCCGCGCTGATGACGACGATGCTGCTCGGTGGCCTGTGGCATGGCGCGAGTTGGACGTTCGTCGTCTGGGGCGGATTGCATGGGCTGTATCTGGCGGTCGAGCGTTTCCTGCGCAAGCAATTCGCCGGCTACCGACCCGGCACGCTCGCGCTCGTCGCGTTGGGCCTGCTCACGTATGCGCTGGTCAACATCACCTGGGTGTTCTTCCGCGCCAAGACCTTCGGCATGGCGTGGACGGTGCTCGGCGGCATGTTCGGCGCGAATGTGGCAGCCAAGCCGATCCTGTCGACTTTCTATCTGCTCAGCGTGGCGGTGATTGTCGGCGGTCTGGTGCTGACGCACTGGTTCATGCGCGCGCGCACACTCGAGTCGGTGATCGCGCGTGCGCATCCGGCCGCGCTGTGCATGGTCTGGGGCCTACTCGCATTCGCCATCGTCATCGCCCAGGGCGAAGGCGCGGCCTTCATCTACTTCCAGTTCTAAGCCTATGGACATGCGCCGCAGCGAAGTGACACCGGAAAACCAGGCCCGCTACCTGCGTCGCGGCGACTACGCGCGCGTCACCGCCGCCGATCGTCCCGGCGTGGCCCAGCCGGTGCCGCTGCGCGAAGTGCCGGCGCAGCCCTGGGGACGCATCCTGCTCGGCGCGTTCGTGCTGTTCGCGCTGCTGATCGGCGCTTGGGAATGGTATTGGCGTGCGTGGGGTGCCGTGCCCGATTACTACAACAGCAACGCCGAATGGGCGCAGCAGCGCCGCCGTATCGACAATGGCGAAGGCAACAAGACCGTGCTGATCGGCTCCTCGCGCGTGTTGTTCGACGTGCAGTTGCCGGTGTGGGAAAAATTGACGGGCGAACGTCCGATCCAGCTTGCACTGGAAGGCACGACGCCGCTGGTGACGATGGAGAACCTGGCCGCCGATCCGAATTTCACCGGGCACTTGCTGGTGGGCGTGGCGCCGGATCTGTTCTTCAGCGGCTTTGCCTATCGCGGTGACGCGTTGAAATATTTTCAAAAGGAAACACCGTCGCAGCGCGTCGGCAACTGGTTGTCGCGCGAGTTGATCGAACCGTACTTCGCGTTTTTCGATGAGGATTTCGCGCTACCCAAAGTGGCCAAACGCCAGGATTGGCCGGCGCGCCCGGGCGTGCCGAACCGGCTCGATGTGCGCAAGCTCAGCGTCAGCGAAGCCGATCGCAACACACATCTGTGGGACAAGCTCGTCACTGATACGCAGTACCGCGACCTGGCACGCAGCATCTGGGCGCAGCATCTGAACGGCCCGCCGCCGCCGGATATGGACACGCCGGAAAAAGTCGCCAAGTCCATCGACAAGCAGATTCAGCGCGCGGTCGACGCCATGGTCAAGTTGCGCGCGCACGGTGTGAAAGTGGTATTCGTGCGTCCGCCCAATGCCGGTCCGTACCACGAATTCGACGAGCATGTGTTCCCGCGCGCAAAGACCTGGGACGTGCTGCTCGCCAAAACCGGCGCGCCCGGCGTGCATTTCATGGATCATCCGGAGCTCCAAGGTTTCGATCCGCCGGAATGGTCGCACTTGAAGCCCGACGATGCCGTGCGCTACACCGCCGCGCTGGTGCCGCTGGTCGAGCGCGGGTTCGCTGAAAACGCTGTGCCATCGGTGAAGTAACAGTCTCCAAGCGCTTGCAATCGTCCGCACGCTGTTATGATCGTGCGGAAATATCGAATGCGGGATGGTTGTGAAGAACAAAAAACCGGTTGGCAGTGCAAAAGGCAAGGCGGCGCCCAAGCGTCCTGCATGGATGCCCGATTTGCCCAAGCCGCACGGCGGTAAACCTGCGCGTCCCGCGCGCACGCAGCCGCGACATCACGATCCGCAGGCGCAGCGCGAGGCACAGCGCTACGAGCATCCGATTCCGAGCCGTGAGGCGATCGTCGACTTCCTCGGCGAGCATGGCCAATTGCTCGGCGCGGACGAACTCGCACGCGGCCTCGGCCTGACCGATGCGCGCGACGTCGACGCGCTGGGCAAGCGCCTCGCGGCGATGCTGCGCGACGGACAGTTGCTGCAGAACCGCCGCGGCGGTTTTGGGGTAGCGCAAAAACTCGACCTGATTCCAGGAACGATTCTCGCCAACGCGGAAGGATTCGGATTTTTGCGACCGGATGCGGGTGGCGACGACATTTATCTTTCCCCGGCGCAGATGCGCCGCGTGCTGCACGGCGACCGCGTGCTCGCCAGCATCGTCGGTGTCGACCATCGCGGCCGCAAGCAAGGTGCGATCGCCGAGGTGCTCGAACGCCGCGCGTCGCGTCTGGTCGGGCGCGTGGTGACGGAAAACGGCATCGTGGTGGTGACGCCGGACGATCGCCGACTGCACCAGGACGTGTTGATTCCGCCGGGCAAGGATCGCGGCGCGCGTGCCGGACAAATCGTCGTCGCCGAGATCACCCAACCGCCGACGGCGCAGCGCGGCCCGATCGGCGAAATCGTCAGCGTGCTCGGCGAGCGCCTGATGCCATCGCTGATCGTGGAAATGGCGATCGCCAGCCACGGTCTGCCGAATGTGTGGCCGCAGGACACCTTGCGCGAGGCCGAACGGGTCGAGCCGCAAGTCGCGCGCGAGGAAATCGCCGGTCGCCTGGATTTGCGTTCCATGCCGTTGGTCACCATCGATGGCGAGGACGCGCGCGATTTCGATGATGCGGTGTATGCGGAACCGGCGCAGGACGGTTTTCGCCTTGTCGTCGCTATCGCCGACGTTTCGCATTACGTGCGTCCGGGCACCGCGCTCGACGATGAGGCGGTCAAGCGCGCGACCTCCGTGTATTTCCCCGGCTTCGTGGTGCCGATGCTGCCGGAGACGCTGTCCAACGGCATTTGTTCGTTGAATCCGAAAGTCGAGCGCCTGTGCATGGTTTGCGACATGCAGGTCAATCGCGACGGCGAAGTGGCGCGTTCCAAATTCCACGCCGCCGTGATGCGTTCGCACGCGCGCCTGACCTACACGCGCGTATGGCAGGCGCTGGGCGAGAAGGACGCAGCCGCGCGTGCGGAACTCGCCGACGTATTGCCGCAACTGGAACACCTGCATCAGTTGTATCGGATACTGGCCAAGGCGCGGCAACGCCGCGGCGCCATCGATTTCGACAGTCGTGAGGTGAAATTCCGCCTCGACAAAGCCGGCGCCGTTGTGCAACTCGGCGCCGAGCCGCGCAACGATGCGCACAAGTTGATCGAGGAATGCATGATCGCCGCGAACGTCGAAGCGGCGAAATTCCTCGACCGGCGCAAGATTCCGGCGCTGTACCGGGTGCACGCGCCGCCGCCGGAATCCAAGTACGAGGATCTGCTCGAATTTCTGCGCGAATTCCAGTTGAAAATGCCGCCGCACGCGCAGGTGCAGCCCAGGGATTTTTCCGCGTTGCTCAAGAAGATCAAGAGCCGCGCGGACGCGGGACTGATCGAATCGGTGCTGCTGCGGTCGCAGTCGCTGGCCGTGTACAGCGCGCAGAATTCCGGCCACTTCGGCCTTGCGCTGGATGCCTACGCGCACTTCACCTCGCCGATCCGACGCTATCCCGATCTGCTCGTGCACCGCGCCATCCGTTACGCGCTGGCGAAGGGAAAGCCGGCGGAGTACACGTATTCGCCCGCCGAGATGGTCAACCTCGCCACGCATTGTTCGCAGAACGAACGCCGTGCCGACGAAGCCGAGCGCGACGTGGACGAGCGCTACAAGTGCGCGTGGATGGAAAAGCACATCGGCAGCGAATTCGACGGTGTGGTTTCCGGCGTGACCTCGTTCGGCCTGTTCGTTGAACTCGCCGAATCGCAAGTCAGCGGCCTGATCCACATCACGCAATTGCCGAACGACTACTACCACTTTGACGCAGTACGCCATTTGCTGACCGGCGAGCGGCGCGGTCTGAAGTTCCGCCTCGGCGACGCCGTGCGCGTGCAGGTGCTGCGCGCGAGCCTGGAGGATCGCAAGATCGATTTCAGATTGGCGACCGCGGAACGCGGAAGGATCGGGTCCGACAGGAGCAGGGCATGAGCGGCGAACTGATCTACGGCATCCACGCGATCGAAGCGGCGCTCACGCACGATCCCGGCAACATCATCGAACTTTACATCGAAAGCGACAGCCATAATGCGCGCCTGAAGGAATTGTCCGAACGCGCACGCGAGGCGGGCGTCAAGCCGCATGCGCGCGACAAGGCTGCGCTCGACAAGATGACCGGCGGTGCGCGCCATCAAGGCGCGGCGGCACGCTACCGCACGCCGCCGCCTCGCGCTGAAAGCGATCTCGCCGGCCTGGTGGAAAAAGCAGGCGCGGATGCGTTGCTGCTTGTGCTCGATGGCGTGACCGATCCGCACAATCTCGGCGCTTGTTTGCGCAGCGCAGAGGCCGCCGGCGTCACTGCCGTTGTCGTGCCCAAGGACAAGGCTGCCGGCATCACGCCAACCGTACGCAAGGCTTCGGCGGGCGCCGCCGACCGTATCGCGTTCTTCGCGGTGACGAATCTCGCGCGCACGCTGAAGAACCTGAAGGATGCCGGCGTGTGGCTGGTGGGGTTGGCTGACGCTGCCGATCAGGATTTGTACGCGCTCGATCTCAAGGGTGCGACTGCGATTGTTATGGGCAGCGAGGGCGAGGGCATGCGCCGGCTCACGCGTGAATCCTGCGATTTTCTGGCGCGCATTCCGATGCGCGGCACGGTTGAAAGCCTCAATGTTTCGGTCGCGACCGGAGTTGCTCTGTTCGAGACGCTGCGGCAGCGCGGAACCAAATCATGACCATCCAGATGCACTGGCCGGATGCGATCGGTTTGCTGGGCGTGGCCTTGATCTTGTTCGCGTATTACCTGTTGCAGGTCGGACGTCTGCGCGGCGACGCGCTGCCGCATCAATTGCTCAATGCGGTGGGCGCGCTGCTCGTGCTGGTGTCGCTGCTCTACGAATTCAACCTGCCGGCATTCCTGATGGAACTGGCCTGGTTGCTGGTGAGCATTTACGGGATGGCGCGGGGCCACAGGCGCCGCGCCTGACCCGTCACAAGTCCGCCAGTTCGACGTCCGTGCCTTCGTTGATGCCTTCGAACAGGAACGTCGAAAGGTAACGCTCGCCGGTATCAGGCAGCATGGCGAGAATTACTTCGCCGGGCTTGGATTGTTTGGCCACTTCCAGCGCAGCGGCGAACGTGGCGCCCGAGGAAATCCCGCAGAAAATGCCTTCCTTGCGCGCGAGTTCGCGCGCGGTATCGCGCGCAACGACGTCGGCGACGGTGATGATGCGGTCGGCGACCTTGCGGTTGAGAACCGCGGGCACGAGATCCGGCGTCCAGCCCTGGATCTTGTGCGGCGACCATTCCTTGCCCGAGAGCATGGCCGCAACTTCCGGCTCGCAGGCGGCGATCTTCACATTCGGCCGCGCGAGCTTGAGCATTTCCCCTGCGCCGGTCAGCGTGCCGCCGGTGCCCCAGCCGGTGACGAACCAGTCCAGGCGCTTGCCGGCGAAGTCCTGCAGGATTTCCGGTCCGGTCGTATTGCGATGGTAGGCAGGGTTGGCCTCGTTCTCGAACTGGCGCGCGAGGAAGGCGCCGTGTTTTGCCGCCCAGGCTTCGGCGCGCTTGAGCATGCCGGTACCACGTTCGGCCGCCGGGATGAGGATTACCTTGGCGCCGAGCGCGCGCATCAGTTTGCGCCGTTCGATCGAGAACGAATCGCTCATGAAAGCGACGAAGGGATAGCCTTTCGCCGCGCACACCATCGCCAGCGCGATGCCGGTGTTGCCGGACGTGGCTTCGACCACGGTTTGACCGGGCTTGAGCGTGCCGCGCGCCTCTGCATCGAGAATGATGCCGACGGCGAGGCGATCCTTGACCGACGACATCGGGTTGAAGGCTTCGACCTTCACGTACATGTCCACGCCCTTGGGCGCGAGGCGGTTGATGCGCACGATGGGCGTGCGACCGATGGTTTCCAGGATGTTCTGGTAGATCATGCGCCGTCTCCAGGAGGATTTCTGCCGAGCCTACACGACTTTGCGCGAGAAGACACCAGCCGTCTAGACTTCCAAAAACCGGGATATTCGCTTCACGTCATTTGTCGCCGATGGTTTGTGGCCCCTTGCCGTAGGCCTTCTCGTAGACGCCTTTTTCGGAGCGGCGGTACTGGGTGAAGCCATGCTTGGCCGCGTGGCCTTCCTTGAGCAGGTGGGAATTGCCGGCCGCGACGTTGGGCGCGCAGATCACGCGCCGCACCGCTGCGCCGCACTGCGGGCACTGCGTCAGCGGCGCATCGGCGAGCTTTTGCAGCACGTCGAAATGCGCTTCGCAGTGGGCACAGCCGTGCGCGACGGCAGCGTATTCGTGGATGGGCATGCCTGCATGGTGGAACCGTCGCACGCCAATATCAAGCACATTTCAAGCGCCGGCCGTTGCCTCGCTCATGCGCTTCCAGCGGTTGACGATCTCGCAGAACAACAGCGCGGTGCGTTCAGCGTCGTAAACGGCCGAGTGCGCTTCGTTCGCATTCCAGTCGAATCCCGCGGCCTGCACAGCGCGGCTGAGCACGGTCTGGCCGTAGGCGAGGCCGCCCAGGGTGGCCGTGTCGAAGCAGCTGAACAGGTGGAACGGGCTGCGCTTGTGGCCGGTGCGGCGGATCGCGGCGTTGAGAAACGACAGGTCGAACGCGGCGTTGTGGCCGACCAGGATGGCGCGTTGGCAGCCGTATTCGCGCAGGGCCTTGCGGATCGGGCGAAAAATCAGATCCAGCGCCTCGCGCTCGTGCAGCGCACCGCGAAACGGATGCGTGGGGTCGATGCCGGTGATTTCCAGTGCGCGCGGGTCGATGTTGGCGCCGGGAAATGCTTCGACGTGGGTCGACACGGTTGGCGCGGGATGGACTACACCTTCCGCGTCCATGTCGACGACAACGGCGGCGATTTCGAGCAACGCGTCCCGTTCGCAATCGAAACCGCCGGTTTCCACATCGACCGCGACGGGCAGGAAGCCGCGGAAGCGTTCGGCGTATTTTGGCGCAGGTTCGGACATGCGCCGAGGATACGCATCGGCGCATGCACAAACAACGTGCGACGACTTATTTCGCCGCCGCAGTCAACGCATTCAGCACCAAAGCATAACTGCCGATCGTCTCGCCGCGCCACAGCGGATTGCTGGCGAACAACAGCACGCGACCGCGGCCATAGTGCGCCTGCACGACAGCCGCGCGTTGTGCCATCGCCTCACCGTGTTCGAGCAGGCCGGAAACAAGCAGCTCGTTCGCGTCGGCCCAACGCACGATCACTTCGGGACGGTCGGTTGCGGGAATCACGAGTGGGTTGTTGCGTTCCTGCTCGGCATTAAGCGGCAGTGCCTGCCAGGGCTTGGCCTCGGGCAGCGGCGGCGGCGCGGCATACGGCCGGCCTTCGGGAATGTCGGCATCATGCGGTCCGCCGCGACCTGTCGGGCGCGAGAATTTGTCGGCTCGGGGCAGATTCTTGTCGCCGCCGATGAGATTGCTGACCTCAAAGGACAGACCATGCGCGCTGTACATCGCGAACGATGCATCGTAGCCGCGCGCGACCGGATTGTTCTTGTCGACGACTTCGGCGCGCAGCACGCTGCCGACCACACGCACATTGTCATGCGGTGTCACCGACACGCCGGGTGCGAGTCCCGCATCGATGGCGAATTTCGCCGTGTCTTCGCTGGCGATCAACAGGCCGCCGTCGGCGACAAAGCGCTTGAGGTTGGCCAGACCTTCCTGGCCGAGGCCGGGACGGATGTCGGGCGTGGAATCGATGCGGCCGAGGTTCGGCGTCAGCGCGGTCTTCTGCCATGGCAATGCGTTGCCGTACATCGGCAGGCCGTCGACGATGTCCTGTGCGCTGGTGCCGCCGATGGGCCCGAACAGGATGGCGTCGTATTTGCCGCGCAGGTTTTTCTCGCGCGCCACGGTTTGCGTGCTGATGTAGTCGTATTTGACGCCGAGCTTGTCCAGCGCCATGCGCCACCAGCCTTCGGTCTGCGTGTCCAGCCAGGTGTGCATGATGGCGATGCGCGGCAATTTTCCGTTCACGCCGAGTCCGGCCGCACTGAACGCAGGCTGCGCGGGCGCATCGGCGTGTCGCATCGGCACTTTCAAGACCGCCGGGTCGACGACACGCACGACGGTGGTACCGAACAGGTCGCCCATCGACCAGCCGGTGTCGTCGTAGGGATGTTTCTGCGGATCGTCAGGCGCCCAGTACTGGCGATCGAGCAAGGTGTCTGCGATGCGCGAATACGGTTGATCCATGCGCACGATCCAGCTTCCGGCGGGGAAGTTGCGCGAGACAGTCTTGATTTGCGGGGGTTCCGTGGGCTGTGTGCCCTTGGCCGGTTTGGCATCGACTGGCGCGGGCGCCTGCACGGAGAACGCGGCGTCGGTGCGGCTGAGTTCGACATGCTGCTTGCCCAGCACGCGCAACAATTCCGCCTGGGCGCCGGGATGCGTGTCGTCCGCGGGCAGCACATAGGCGGCGGGTCCGGCGAGCTGCGGTTTCTCGATCGAATGCTTGGACTTGAGCCAGAAATTGTTCAGGTATTTCTGGCCGTTGTGCGCAAAATAATCGAGCGCGGTCAGCAATCCCGTTTGCGTGTAGTTGTTGTTGTTGCGTTGCGACCACAACACCTTGGGCAGCGGCGGATTGGGCTTGTACCAGGTGCGCGCGTAGTCGCTCGGATCGAGGATGCGTTCGACCGTATCGGCGCCGTCGTTGCCGAAGGTCTCATACAGCCGGCTGATGCCGTTGTGCATGGCGGCGATGAACATCAGATAGCCTGGACTCCAGGTATCGAAGTCGCCGTGCGTGAACACGCCGGGCATGCCGAACGCGGTCATTTGTTCGACGTTGTTCCAGCCGAGCTGCTGCCATTCGGAATTGAGAATCGGATCGATCCAGGCGTTGTACGGTCCATCGCCGACGGTGTTGTCGTACAGGAACGGCACCGATTCATGCAGATCGTGCAGCACCTGCGCATGCCAGCCGACATAGGTGTCGAGTACGTTCCTGGTTAGATCCAACGTCACGCCCATGGCATCGCGGTTGTTGTCGTGGGCGACGTAATGGCCCCAGTACATCAGTGGCGGATAGTTTTCGCCGGGGTGGGCGCGATGCCACTTGTACAGGTCGACCATGCGGTCGCGGCCATCCACTTCGACCACCGGCGTGATCAGTGTGATCACATGCGAGCGGATGTACTGGATGTAAGGCGCATCGTCCACGGCAAGACGGTAGGCGAGTTCCATCACCGAGGTCGGCGAGCCGGTTTCGGTGGAATGGATCGTCGCGGTGATGTAGTAGACGGGTGTCGTTCGCTTGACGATTTCCGCCGCCCTGGCGTCGTCCATGCCGAGCGTGCGCGGATCGGCGAGTTGCGCGAGGCGCGCCTTGTTCGCGTCCAGGTCCTGCATCAACGCTCCGTCGGCGACTGCCACCGCGATCATCTCGCGGCCCTCCTCGGTGTGGCCGATCGTGAAGACTTTCACGCGCGGCGTGGCCTTCTCGAGCATGCGGAAGTAGCGGTATACATCTTCGGCATACGGCAGATTGTTCGGTGCGCCGGCGATGTAACCCAGCGCTTTCTCGGGTGTTGGCACCGTTTTGGATGCCGGCAAGTAGTCGGTCAGCGGCGAATTGAAATACGCCTGCGTCGTGTACTCTGCGATCTTTGCCGTGTAGGCTTGGTCGACCGGTTGCTGCGGGTCGCGTGCGAAGTGGGCATCGGCCATTGCCGTGCAGGGCGGGCACGCCAGGCAGGCGGCGATGAGCAATCCGGGAATGATCTGACGCATGTTGGCTCCGCATTCGGTCAAATGACAGCTGAGAATAGCGATCCATCCATTCGGTGTCATGGCCGAAGGTCATGGGCGCGATTGAAAGCAGGCCGGCCGCGTGGGAGAATCGCGTTGGATCAAAACAAGGCAGCCGCTGGGTAACCGCGGTCGAGCGTGCGACATGAGGACTAACCGTACCCCGATCTGACCTTGCCGACGCTTCGATACTTTCTGAGGGCGCATCGGCGCCTTTTTTATTGTCTGGAATTTACTCATGATCAACATCACTCTCCCCGATGGTAGCCAACGTCCATTCGATCATCCCGTGACGGTCGGTGACGTCGCCGCCTCCATCGGCGCGGGCCTGGCCAAGGCCGCGCTGGCCGGCAAGGTCGACGGCAAGCTGGTCGATACGAGTTTTCGCATCGAGCACGATGCGAAACTCGAAATTGTCACCGAAAAATCTGTGGATGCGCTCGACATCCTGCGCCACTCCACTGCGCACTTGCTCGCGCAGGCCACGCAGCGGCTGTTCCCGGACGCGCAGGTGACGATAGGCCCTGTAGTCGAAAACGGCTTCTACTACGACTTCGCGCGCAAGACGCCGTTCACGCCGGAAGACCTCGACAAGATCGAGGCCGAGATGAAGAAGATCGTCGCCGAAGCGCTGCCGGTCGAGCGCCGCGTGATGGCCAAGAACGACGCAATCAAGTTCTTCAAGGACAAGGGCGAGGTCTACAAGGCGCAGATCATTGACGAGATCATTCCGCCGGGCGAAGAAATCTCGCTGTACGGCCAAGGCGAGTGGGTGGACCTGTGCCGTGGCCCGCACGTGCCGAACACGAACAAGCTGCGCGCGTTCAAGCTGATGAAGGTGGCCGGCGCGTACTGGCGCGGCGATGCCAAGAACGAGATGCTGCAACGTGTCTATGGAACCGCGTGGCTCAACGACAAGGATTTGAAGGCGTATCTGACCCAGATCGAAGAGGCCGAGAAGCGCGACCATCGCAAATTGGCCAAGCAGCTCGACCTGTTCCATTTGCAGGAAGAAGCGCCGGGCCTGATTTTCTGGCATCCGAAAGGCTGGTCGATTTGGCAGGTGGTCGAGCAGTACATGCGCCGCGTGTATCGCGAAACCGGCTACGGCGAAGTGAAGGCGCCGCAGGTTCTCGACGTCACGTTGTGGAAAAAATCCGGCCACTGGGACAACTACAAGGACAACATGTTCTTCACCGAATCGGAAAAGCGCACCTATGCGCTCAAGCCGATGAACTGTCCTGGCCACGTGCAGATCTACAATCACGGCCTGCATAGCTATCGTGACCTGCCGATCCGCTACGGCGAATTCGGCGGCTGCCACCGCAACGAACCTTCGGGAGCGCTGCACGGCATCCTGCGCGTGCGTGGCTTCACCCAGGACGATGGCCACATTTTCTGCACCGAAGACCAGATCGAAGCCGAAGTCACCGCGTTCCATGCGCAAGCGATGAAGGTGTATTCCGATTTCGGTTTCAGCGACGTGCAGCTCAAGATCGCGCTGCGCCCGGAACCGCGCCTGGGTGACGACGCGACCTGGGACAAGGCCGAGAACGCCTTGCGCTCGGCGCTGCGTGCCGCCGGCGTGGCGTGGCAGGAACTGCCGGGCGAAGGCGCGTTCTACGGGCCGAAGATCGAGTATCACCTGAAGGATGCGATCGGTCGTACCTGGCAGTTGGGCACGATGCAGGTCGATTTCATGATGCCCGAGCGTCTTGGCGCCGAATACATTGACGAGCATTCACAACGTCGCCATCCGGTGATGTTGCACCGAGCCATCGTCGGCTCGATGGAACGCTTCATCGGCATTTTGATCGAGCACCACACCGGTGCTTTCCCCGCATGGCTGGCGCCGGTACAAGCGGTGGTGATGAACATCACCGATGCGCAGGCCGATTATGTCGGGCAGGTTGCCGCTGAATTGCAAAAACAGGGATTCCGCGTCGAAGCGGATACGCGCAACGAAAAGGTCGGTTACAAGATTCGCGAGCACACCTTGCAAAAGGTGCCGTACCTGCTGGTCGTCGGCGATCGCGAAAAAGAGCAGAACCAGGTATCCGTACGCACGCGCGCCGGCGAGGATCTGGGGCAGATGTCGCTCGACGCCTTTGCAGCACGGCTGCGCGATAGCCACTAGGCGTTACAAATCCTTGTAAATCAAGGATTCGTGTTGCGCGAACGCGGATTTGCCGATAGAATTCGCGCCCCGAATCGCGTGTGCCCGGCGCCGCCTGAACGTCGTGTGCAAAATATTGATTTAACAGGTATTCCGGAGGGTTGGTTATCGCCACTGAAAAGTCTAACCGCAAGAACACGGAAATTCGTGTTCCGCGGGTGCGGGTCATCGGCGCCGATGGCGAGCAAGTCGGCGTGCTCGAACGCGATGCGGCACTGAGCATGGCTCAGGACGCCGGGCTCGATCTGGTCGAAATCCAGCCGACCGCCGATCCGCCGGTGTGCCGCATCATGGACTTCGGCAAGTTCAAGTTCGAGATGCAGAAAAAGGCGCACGCGGCCAAGCGCAAGACCAAGCAGGTCGAGATCAAGGAACTGAAATTCCGACCCTCGACCGAGGACGGCGACTACAACGTAAAGATGCGCAATCTCAAGCGCTTCCTGGAAGAAGGCGACAAGGTCAAGGTCGTCGTTCGCTTCAAGGGTCGCGAGATGGCGCATACGGAACTGGGTGAGCAGATGGTCAAGCGCATCCAGACCGACATCAGAGAAGAGTCGGTGATCGAGAGTTTTCCGCGTTTCGAGGGTCGCCAGATGGTGATGATGGTGGCGCCGAAGAAGAAGTAGCAAGAAATTTGGAACACGCTTGCGGCAACGCAGGCTAAAACAAGCGGGATCGAGCAGGATGGAAAGAGCGAGGCGACTCGCCGCTTGGTTCAGTACTAAAACAAACTTAAGGAGTTGGGTCATGCCCAAGATCAAGACCAATCGGGCCGCTGCCAAGCGGTTCCGCAAAACGGCGTCCGGCAAATTCAAAGCCGGCCACGCGTTCAAAAGCCATATTCTGACCAAGAAGAGCACCAAGCGTAAGCGCAACCTTCGCGGTCCCAACATCGTGCGGAAAGAAGACTCCGGTCGTATCGCCCGCATGCTGCCCTACGCCTAAGGAGACGAGCCATGGCACGAGTAAAACGTGGTGTGACCGCCCGTCGCCGTCACAAGAAAATCATTTCCCGCGCGAAGGGCTACTACAACGCCCGCCGCAAGGTCTTCCGCGTCGCCAAGCAGGCGGTCATCAAGGCGGGGCAATACGCCTACATCGGCCGCAAGCAGAAGAAGCGCCAGTTCCGCGCCCTGTGGATCGTGCGCATCAATGCGGGCGCGCGCCAGTTCGGCCTGTCCTACAGCCGCCTGATGAATGGCCTGAAGAAGGCCGGCATCACGGTCGACCGCAAGGTGCTGGCCGACATCGCCGTGCACGACATCAAGGCGTTCAACGCGCTGGCGGAAAAGGCCAAGGGCGCGCTCGCCGCGTAAACCCCGCATCGGCTTCGCGTGATCGCAAGGGGAGCGGGCAGACGCCTTGCTCCCCTTTGTTTTTGCATTTGTGGAAAAATGCACGATGGAACTGGATGCGCAAATCGAACAAGCGCTGACGCAGATCGGAACGGCGGCGTCGCTCGACGCCCTCGACGCGCTGCGCGTGGCGCTGCTCGGCAAGAGCGGCCTCGTCACCGAGCAGCTCAAGACGTTGGGCAAGCTAGCGCCGGACGAGCGCAAGGCGCAGGGCGCGCTGGTCAATCGCGCGAAAGAGCGCTTGCAGGATGCTATCGCGCAACGCAAGTCGGCGCTGGAAGACGCCGCCTTCGACGCGCGTCTGGCCGACGAGAAAATCGACATCACCCTGCCCGGACGCAATGCGGATCTGGGCAGCATCCATCCAGTCACGCGTGCGCTCGAACGCATCGCCGAGATATTCTCGCGACTGGGCTACACGCAAGTCGATGGTCCCGAAATCGAAGACGACTACCACAACTTCGAGGCGTTGAATTTTCCGCCGCACCATCCGGCGCGTGCAATGCACGACACGTTTTATTTCCCTGATGGAAAACTGCTGCGCACGCACACCTCGCCCGTGCAGATTCGCGCCATGCGCGATGCGAAACCGCCGCTGCGCATCATCGCGCCGGGCAAGGTCTATCGCAGCGATTCGGATCAAACCCACAGCCCGATGTTCCATCAGGTCGAAGGCTTGCTGGTCGACGAAACCTCTAGCTTTGCGGATCTGAAAGGCACGCTCGCCGAATTCGTGCGCGCGTTCTTCGAGCGCGATTTCGAAATGCGCTTCCGGCCGAGCTATTTCCCGTTCACCGAGCCGTCGG
>Ga0207654_10001043_pt1 | contig 15120 bp, 16 predicted proteins | sample KBSC64metaG_FD_184355 | JGI IMG/M metagenome (GOLD analysis project Ga0207654, IMG submission 184355) | Corn rhizosphere microbial communities from Kellogg Biological Station, Michigan, USA - KBS C6-4 metaG (SPAdes) (version 2) | ecosystem: Host-associated > Plants > Roots > Rhizosphere > Soil...
TTTCTTTCTCCCCGCACGAACAAGAGAATGGCGCAGCGCCTGAATGGGGCGTTAATTTTTGATATTTCGCGATAAATTGCGTGCGGGACACGATCGTCGCGTGGCTGCTGCGCCATATCGGGGCAGATCGCGCCGATGCGCGCGGCGGTGGAAGTCCATCGCGACCATGCAACCTTAACGATACGAACCGGCTTATTATCCCCGTCCGCTGGTTGATGACGTGTTTCCTCTCTTGAGCTCGACCCTTGCCAATAATTTCTCAATTAAATCCGCGTATCCAATGAACTCGCCTTGATAGCAAGCAAACCAGTGACAATGAGACATCTGAGTTTTTCTCTGATAAGCATATTGCTGATTACAGCAGCTTGTTCCTTCAGCGACTCGTCGCAAAAGGAAGTCGACGAACGCAAGCTCGTGATGCAGCGTGTCGACGACGCCGTGAAAGCAAAAGACTATGCGGCGTTAAATGCGATGGAGCAGGAGTTCCGAACTCAACAGTCCCGCACACCGGGCGGGCAATGGAAACTCACGTGGTTCTATACGGGATTTTCGAATTCCATACCGATTGAGCCCGCAACCGGGTGCCGAAATAATCTCCAATCTTTTGCCAGCGGTTGGGCCAAGGCTTTTCCTCGTGAGCCGGCGCCTCCGATCATAGAGGCGAATTCTCTGGTTAACTATGGTGCATGCATGCGCGGCGAAGAGGCGGCTTCAAGGACGGCAGGCTCATCGCTGGCAATCTTCGAGAGCTATGGCAAAGCTGCCAAGCAGCTGCTCGAAAGCCGCCGCGCCACCGCTTCCGTAGATCCCGAATATTATGCGGTAATGATCAGGGCATTTGGCGCGATAGGAAGCAATCAATCTGCGGTGCTGCGCCTTGTTGACGAAGCGGCGGCGCGACAGCCCTATTATTATGAAACATATGCAAGTGCCGCTCACTATTTCATGCCCCAGTGGTATGGAAGTTGGGCGGATATCGATTCACTTGGACGATACGCGGTTCGCCATACCGAGCAGAAGGAAGGCTCCGGAGCATATGCGCGTGTGATGTGGAGCCTCGAAGAATGGGGCGGCCTTGATCTTCAGGCGGTCGATTGGCCGACCATGGCTCAGTCGATGGAGGATATCTACAAGGTTTATCCCACCGACTGGAATGCGGCGAGTATCATGAAGTTTGCTTGCGAGAAGGGCGATCGGGCGCTCGCCGCTAAATATGCTGCCAAGCGCAGTGCCCAAGATTGGCTCGCTTGGAGCGACCAATCCGAGTGGCAAACATGCTCTGACTTCGCGAAGGGATATTTGTAGCATACCTTGAATTCGGGGCAAATTGCGAAGCGCCGATCCGTAAGTCCGATCCATACCGGCGCCTCACGGCCGAACGACCCGTGCCATCTTCGGTGAAGTAAATTTAATATACACTCCCCGTCGCTGCGCGGATGTGATGAATGGGCGGCGACATGCTGGCACTGCTGTTGATCCTGACCGTCCTCGCCATGCTGCTGCCTGCGCTGGGCGCGCGCTGATGGCGGCGCGGGCAGGCGGCGTGCTGGAGCGGGCACGGCGGCGGGCGGCGGCCATTGCGGTCGGCGATGCCGCTGCAGGCGAGAGCGTGTCCGGCGAGCGCATCGGCGGCGATGCGTCCGCGTCAGCTTCAGCGCAGGGCGGTCTCCGGCCGACCGGGGCTGCGTCCGGCGCGGTCAAGGGGCGGCCCAAGGGTTCGCGCAACCGGCTCGGGGTGGCGTTCGTGGAGGCGATGCTGGGCGATTTCGAGCAGCATGGCCGCACCGTCATCGCCAGCCTGCGCGACGACAAGCCCGAGCAATATCTGCGCATCGTCGCCTCGATCCTGCCGAAGGAGATCGAGCTGGGCGAAGACGCGATCGACACCATCGCCTCGGTGATCCACGCCCGGCGGCAGGGGGCGGGGCTGGGTTAGGACGCGGAAGGGATGTGCGTGCCCCACAATATTTCCACGTCACCCCCGACTCTGATCCGGGGTCCAGCTATTTCTTCTCTCGTGGCAGGTGGATGCTTCCAGGCGGGAGCAAAGAAAGCGGGATCCCGGATCAAAGTCCGGGATGACGAGGTAGGCGATGTGGCGGCTTCCGCGTCAAGCGCAACTATTGATCCATTTTTGGACCTTTGCTGTTCCTTGAGCCCGCCCAAAAAAGGCCGGCGGCGTAGCGCCTGCCGGCCTTCTCCCCTTTGCCGTCATCGACAGCCTTCCCTGAACGGTTTTAGTGGCGGGACGCAGCCTCTGCGATCGCCTGTTCCAGCGCCTGGGCCGAGAAGGGCTTGAAGAGCGCGATGCCGCCTTCCACCGGCTCATGATCCATCCGCGTTCCGGTCGCGTAGATCACCCCGACATCCTTGCTGAGCTGTCGGGCATGTTCGGCCACCATCCAGCCGTCAAGCTCGCTGCCGAGATCGATGTCCGTAATCACAAGGTCAAGCTCAGCCCCGTGATAGTTGAGCAGCCAACAAGCCTCGGCACCATTGCAGGCTTCGACGACGTCGTGATCGTGCGTCATAAGTTCGTGCAACACATGCCGGCGCAGCCTGGGATCGTCTTCCACATACAGGATATGCATCGTCGCTCTCCGCCTTGATCATGGGGAGGCGTGCCTCAATCATGCTTGCCGCCATGCATCGGTCGGCGCAGCGTTCAACGATGGCGGCGATCCTGTCGTCGTCGACATGGCTGGCAACCGCGCGCAGCCATGTCGAACGCTTTTTATAGTCAGCCATCCGGGCCTCCTCTGGACGATCAACGCCAGCAGGCGCAGGCCTGTTCCAGATATTCGTGGTTAATCAGTGTGTTAACCACTTATTTGGGGCGCGGCGGCCGATGCGGACCTGGCCAGTAACGAGATATGGGGGTAGCGACTGGCGACCAGCCCTGCCAACCGCGCCCGGATCCCGGTGCGTCAGCGGCAGCGGACGTTGTTGGCGTCGATCGCCGCACCCGCGACCGCGCCGCCGCCCGCGCCCAGGATCGTGCCCAGCGTCTTGGAGCCGCCCGGCGCGATGATGCTGCCGAGCACGCCGCCGGCGATGCCGCCGACGATCAGGCCGGTGGTGCCGTCATTCCGGCGGCAATAATAGCGCCCGTCACGGCCGGCATAGATGCGATCGTCCGGCCCCAGCGCGCGATCCGAATAGGAGGGGTCGTCGCGATAATAGCGATCGGCATAATAGCCATGATAATGGGGATCGGGGCGATCATAATCATAGGCGCTCCAGCGATGCCAGTCGTCGTCGTTATCATAGGTGGCGCAGCCGGCGAGAAGGCCGAGGCCAGCCAGCGCGAACAAGGCGTTTTTCATGCGTGCTCTCCTTATCGTTGTGATCGTGCAACGGTCGGGCGACGCTTTGGTTCAATTTGCGCTGCGGCCTATTCTTCTTTCGAGGAGGCAACGAAGAACTTGGCGATTATTAGCGATCGACCGGCATGTTCTGTCGCGCAGCGGCACTGTGCCCCGGCCGGCGGTCTTGGTCTCGCCGGGGCACGCGACCCGATCTGTATGATGATTGAACACATATTTTGGGCGGGAGTTCCAACCCCGTCGCGATCGGTAGAATGTTCGGATGTATATATCTAAAGATATAAATAGCGCTTACTTCATCTAAGCCTCGGAAGACACGAGCAATATTGAAATCGCTTCGCCGGTTTGAATGCAGCGGCCTTTTAATTGCGGCGAGCGGTTGAACAATTTTCGGGCCGTGGAGTTGAGCAGGCATCCGGGGGCGCAGCGTTGGAGAGGAACAATGGCCACCCTTAGCCCCACGGAAATCATTCTGATCGTGCTTGTGGTGCTGCTCGGCGGGGCAGCGATCGGGCTGTGGCTCCAGCGACGCCGCAGTGACGAGCTGAAATCGCGGTTCGGCCCGGAATATGAGCGCACGGTGGCGCAGGTCGGCACCGCGAGCAAGGCGGAAACGCTGCTGCACGAGCGGCAAATGCGGGTCGCCAAATTCTCGATAAGGCCGCTGCCGGCGGACAAGCGCGCGCGCTATATCGATCAATGGCGGCAGGTGCAGGCCCAGTTCGTCGACGATCCCAAAGGCGCCGTCACCCATGCCGACGATCTGCTCGGCAGCGTGATGGAGAGCCGCGGCTATCCGGTCGTGGATTTCGAGCAGCGCTCGGCCGATCTTTCGGTCGATCACCCGGAGGTCGTGCAGAATTATCGCGCCGCCCATGACATCGCCACCCGCCATTCGCGCGGCGAAGCGGGGACGGAGGATCTGCGCCAGGCGATGATCCATTATCGCGCGCTATTCGACGATCTGGTGAACGAGCCCGGCGCGTCATCCGATCATGACGAACGGATCGCCCCGCTTTCAACGAAGGAAAATCATCATGGCTGATACTGTGCAAGATCAAACCCTCGACCGCGACCGCCCGGCGAGCACCGCCGATCTCGCCGCCGCCGGCAACTCGACCGAAAGCCTGGCGCGGCAGGAGAGCGGAGGCGGCGACGTGCGGCAGGATGCGGGCGAAGCCCCGCTCTTCCCCGAAAATGAGGCCGGCGAGCTGCGGCGGCGTTGGGACAGCGTCCAGGCGAGCTTCGTCGACGAGCCGCGCCGGGCGGTCGAGCAGGCCGACGAGCTGGTCGCCAACGCGATGAAGCGGCTGGCCGAGACCTTCGCCAATGAGCGCGCGAGCCTCGAAAGCCAATGGGATCGCGGCGACAGCGTCTCGACCGAAGACCTGAGGCTTGCGCTGCAGCGCTATCGATCGTTTTTTGGGCGGTTGTTGGCGGTTTGAAGGGGGGCGGGGTAGGCGTTCACGCGCTGTCCCAATTGCGCCCCCGTGGAAGCCACTACCACCAGCCATACATTTCGTCGCCCCAGCGGAGGATCTTTACGATTAAAGAACTGTGCGGGGCGCTGGGGAGAGTGTCTGCTTCCGGTTAGCAGTGGTGAACCTCTTTCCATCGGAAGCCAAGCAAGCCGGTATGAGTGTCGACGCAGACGATTTGCCCCTCGTAAGTGCTTGAATACATATCCCAACCCACTCGATATGAACCCGGGGCGCCGCCCGCGATGCCCTCAATGTTCATATAGGGCGTTTTCGAATTGCGCCCAGCGCCTTGCGATATCTTGATATCAATCACCCGCCCGGCGATGCGCTGAACCCCTCGCGTCCCAAGTTCATTGATCTGGACGGCGAGCCCCCAGCCCATGGCGATTCCAGCGATGGTTATGAACAGCCAGCGGACCTTGCCCAGTTCCTGCAATTGCTCGGGCGAGGGGCTTCCGTGCAGTCGGGCCAGATGGCAACAATAAGCATAACCAAAGCCGATCGGCACCGCCGGCAAAATCGGCTGGAGATAGTCTACTACCTCGAAGCCTGCCACAGCCCGGCCCGCGATCGCTAACGGCGCTCCCCACGCAGCGAAATCCAAAAAGCTAAAATCTTCCCCCGGTTCGAACAGCAGGTAGCGTCCGTCGCTGGTGGCGGCGATCACCAGCGCAGCGACGACGATTGCGAATAGAGCGGGACCGATCCACCACCATTGCGGCGGTGCGTTTAAGCCTAAGAGGCCGAGCGCACATGTCGCCAGTCCGAGAACGGCGCCAAACTTGAAATCCCCCATCATCTACTATCCTTTGAAAGCACCTATGCTATGCGGTGGCGCGCGGCGCAATCGAGCGTTTAGGCATAAACCATCGCCATTCAGACCCCCGAATTGTCACCAGATCGTCGCCCCAGCGGTGGCTGGGGTCAATGTCTCTCCCGACCGGGAATGTCCTTAATTATCTTGAGAGACATGGATGCCAGCCTTCGCTGGCAAGACGCACAGGAAGTGACGATCTTCAATTCATCTCGTTATCCCGGACTTGATCCGGGATCCCGCTTCTTCTGTTCGCCAACAGCGAGCGGATCGGCAGGTTCTTACGCAGAAGCGAAGGCAGCGGGACCCCGGATCAAGTCCGGGGTGACGGGGAGGGGGCTCCCGACGACCGTAGATTGCGGAGCGCTGCGTGAAGGGTCAGAATGCAGATCGAGCATAAGGAGGCTGCATGATCGATATCGCCGTTGCGCTCGCAGTAGCTGTTGGGCACAGCGCCGCGTCCGATTGGGAAGCTCCTCGTTCCATTTCCGAAAAGCATATATTGCCTTCGCCCGCTGATGTTCGAAGCGAAATGATCGCGTGCGGTTTCAGTAAAAAGACGGTGAGCGTCCAATTTGAGCGCGCCATGGATGAAGATGTCGTATGGATCGCCGAAGGTTATGAACCGCTAACGGCAGACAATTTGCACTGTGCAGCACACGTCTCGCTTAAGACAATGTACGATATCTATTTTCGTAACGATGCACAGCAAAAGCGCTATAATCAAATCTATTGGAGACTTGCCGATGAGGCTGAAGTCAGGGAGGCGAGGGAGTGGCTGCGCGAGCGAAACCTGCTTGCAAGCTTGCCGCTGCCGGGAAAAGGTAAGCCGCTATCTTCGTATGCCGAGGCCGTCGAGAATTTCTGCGGCGTGAAAAAACGAACCCTTCTAACCGTGGTTGATGAGCACATGATCACGTTCGCTCAAGACGGCTTAGGCAAGCTCACGGCCAGCGGAGTACAAGGCACGGCCGTAAATGATGCGCAATTCACGTGCGTTCTCGAAACCATTTGGGCAGCAGACCTGAATTCACGGCAGATCACTTTTGGTCTTATCGGGAACGCCAAGCTGAATGACAGCGAGGTATCCAAGCATTCGCTTCCCAACACGACAACGCCGCTACCACAATAATCACCCCCCGCATTTAATGTACACTCCCTGAGCTGCAAAATCTGTGATCAATAGGGCGCCGTTATGCTGGCGCTTTTCTTGATCCTGATTCTGGCGGCACTTGCGGGGGCCTCGCCCTGCGCGCGCCCTCTCGCCGTGGCTGGGGGCGGGCGGTGAGGGCGGTCGATCGCATGCTCGCCGAGGATATGGCGCGGCTTTATGCCGATCCGCTCGGCTTCGTGCGCTATATTTTCGATTGGGGTGAGGGCGATCTCGCCGGGTGGGAGGGGCCGGACGCCTGGCAGGCCGAATATCTCTCGGTGCTGGGCGAGGCGATCCGGACGCGGGCGGCGGGCGACGTCATCAAGATGGCGGTGAAATCGGGGCGTGGGCCGGGCAAATCGGCGGTGATCGCCTGGCTGATCCTGTTCTTCATGTCGACGCGGCCCAATTTCTCGGGGGTGGTGACGGCGAACACCGGCGACCAGCTCGACGGCAAGACCTGGCGCGAGCTGGCGCTGTGGCATGGCCGCGCGCTCAACAAGCATTGGTTCGAATGGACTTCGGGCAAGTTCGTCCATGTCGAGCAGCCGGACACCTGGAAGGTCGTCGCGCAGAAATGGAGCGAGCATCGCCCCGATGCGTTCGGCGGCTTGCACAATGGCGGGCGCGGCCAGTGCACGATCATCGACGAAGGCTCGGGCGTGCCCGAAAGCATCTTCGCGGTGGCGGAGGCGACCAACACCGATCCCGACAGCTTCGTCTTCACCTTCGGCAATCCGATCCACAAGGCGAGCTATTTCTATCAGATCTTCACCCGCTTTCGCCACCGCTGGCTGACGATGACGGTCGATACGCGCCGCGCCAAGGCCGCCAACCAGAAGCAGATCCAGGACATGATCGAGGATTGGGGGCTGGCGAGCGATCATGTGAAGGTGAACGTGCTCGGCGAATTTCCCGAGGTGGACAGCAACACGCTGATCCCGCTCGCGCTGATGGAGGAGGCGCGCCGCCGCCCGGTGGCGAAGGCGACGATCGAAGCGGTGCGGCCGATCTGGGGGCTCGATCCCGCGCGCTTCGGCGACGATCGCACCGCGCTCGCCAAGCGGCGCGGGCGCGTGCTGATGGAGCCGGTGACGGCGTGGCGCGGGCTCGATACGATGCAGACCGCCGGCCGCGTGCTCGCGCTCTACGAGGATACGCCGCGCGACGAGCTGCCCTCGGCGATCGTGGTCGATACGATCGGGATCGGATCCGGCGTGGCGGACCGGATGCGCGAGCTCGGGCTGCCGGTGACGATGCTCAACGTCTCCGAGCGGCCGAGTGTCGACGGCAAATATCATCGGCTGCGCGACGAACTCTTCTGGAAGGCGCGGATGTGGTTCGAGGGGCGCGACGTCCATATCGATGACGACGCGCTGACCGCCGAACTCGCCGACATCCTCTACGGCTATACCTCGAACGGGCTGATCAAGCTCGAAAGCAAGGACGAGACCAAGGACAGGCTGGGCCGCTCGCCCGACCTCGCCGACGCGTTCGTGGCGACCTTCGCGGTCAGCCCGGTTTCGATCGCGCGCGAGGCCGATCGCTACGAGCGCGCGCGCCGCCGCATGCAGATGACAGGAAACGCAAGTTGGGCAGCATGACAGAAGATATTGACGAAACCTCCTCCGATCCCGGCCTCGATCCCGCGCTCAGGGACTGGAACCAGCTCCGCAAGCTCTGCGCCGATCATGGCGCGACTTTGATCCTGCGCGCCGAGACGCTGGCGGATTTCCGCTTCTCGCTTGCCGCGCGCGATCGCCAGGGGCGGCTGATCCACGACCTGCGCCGCGATCTCGGCGACGAGGCGCCGCAGGGCGTGATCGCGCAGATGGTGCGCAATGCGGTGGGGAGCTGGTGGCAATGAAGCGCAAGAGCATGGCCGACGATATCTTCCCCGGCGATCTGGACGACGACATTCTGCCGGGCGACGCGACCAAGGACACGGTCGATGCGGTCGGCGCCGATCCCGACGGCAGCCTGTTCCGCCGGCTCAAGGGCTGGACCAAGGCCTCGATCGATCACCTCGCCGAATGGCGCAAGGAAGCCGATGAGAGCTATGAATTCTACAATGGCTATCAATGGTCGAGCGAGGAGCTGGCGATCTTCGAGGCGGACGGGCGCCCCGCGCCGGTCTTCAACCTCGTCCAGATCAATATCGATGCGCTGGCGGGGCTCGAGGTCAACAACCGACAGAATGTGAAATATCTGCCGCGCACGGCGGGCGACGTCCAGGTCGACGAGCTGCTTTCGTCGGCGGCGATGTGGGTGCGCGATCAGGCGCGATCGGAGCGCGAGGAATCCGACGCCTTCACCGATGCGGCGATTGCCGGGATCGGCGTCACCGAAACGCGCAAGCCCGAGCCGGACGCGATCGCGATCGACCGGCGGGATCCGCGCACCGCCTTCTGGGATCGCAACGCCACCAAGCGCAATCTGGCCGACCGGCGTTATGCCGGCCGCGTCGTCTGGCTCGATCTCGACGAGGCCGAGGGCATGTTCCCGGACGTGCCGCATGCCGAATTGAACGCGAAATGGGCGGCCTATGGCGTGGCCGACAGCGATCCCGGCATCGAGCACAAGGATTATACCAACAGAGCACGCTAGCCGCTTCTAGTTCAGAAACGTCCCCGCAGTTCAGTTTCACAACAGCTACTACATATAAGGCTCACGCCTATTCAATTCCCATGCCCAATAGTGGCGCGATCAATCGCGCTAGTGCCAATATTTCCTTGGGAAATAGCGCCGCAGCAGATCCTCCGTCACTTACATCTTTCGGTGGAACTCAAGACTATCTGTGGTTCGCCAGTATGGTGTTGTCCGCTAATTCCGCGATTACTGCCGGGCCAGCTGGGTACTCGAATTTTAATGCCAACGTAGGCTCTAGCGGCTCGGATTGCGGTATTGCGACGTCTTGGAAGACGGGGCTGGCATCGGTTACGGAAGATCCTGGCCCTTTCACCAACGCCACAAATCAATGGCTGGCGGAGACCCTAGCAATCTGGGACCCCGTTACGGTCGTTACCGGCCGTCCTACAAGCAATCTTCTTTTGGGGATTTAAAATGTCCCGGCTTAACTTTCGTGGGCATATCGCCCGACGCGATTATGCGATTAACATGGTTGCGCCCACCGCGTCAGGCTCGGCAATCAGCGAGCAAACGCTGAGCGGAACCACGGGTACATGGGCGTCAGATGAATCGCTGATCACCGGTTACGTCTATCAGTGGCAGACGGCGGACGCGCCAGACTTTGCGATATGGGCTGACCTTGCCGGCGCCACCTCGATTTCGCTTCTTCTCACTGCCAGTCAAATCAGCAAGAAGCTCCGCCTTGGCGTGGCGGCGATCAATGGCGATGGGCAGTCGCCATTTGTCTATACCGCGCCCACGGCAATTATTCAGGATGCACCCGCGATCCCGCTTGCGATCCATGGCACGCCCGTCACGGCTGCGAGCCAAGGCGACACGGCGACCTTCATCGTCAGCTTCGACGGTGGCTCCGGTACCTACACTCCGTCGCTGATCAATGCGCCTCTCGGGTCATCAGTTACCACCCTCTCAAGCGGAGATCAGGCTGCCGTCACTCTTTCCACTTCAAGCCCCGGAAGCTATGGAGGCATCATCGTCCGCGTTTCGGACGGCGCAACGACTGCCGACCTTGCCAGCTTTACCTTTACCGTCAATTCCGTTGGATCGATACAGACGGTAATTCCTGGGACGGGCTGGACTGGATTGACAACGAGCGTCAATGGCGTTGATGTCACAGCGCAGCGGGGTAGTTCCTCGAACGTCGGCTATAATTTCTCGCCTACCTGCTATGTCGAGGAGCCGCCCTTCTTCGAGATCGACAGCCCCTATATTCTCTGGATTCACGCCTATCATACCGGGCCACTCTCCGATTTCGACACCAATCATCCCCTGTTTGGAATGGAGAAGGTGACAGTCGCCTGTGATGGCGGGGCGTGGCTGACGCTCTCCGCGCAATATAATTCGGCCGAGAACTTTTGGGGTTTCCCCGTTCGCATTGATCCGGCGCAATGGGCAGATGGCTATCCTTCCGAAACTGTTCGATGCATGCGGTTCGTAGCGTGGCCCAGAAACGGCAAGCCGCGCGTGCTCCAGAACGCCTATAACGATGCTCGACAGGCATTCAAATTCACGACCAATGCTAACGGTACATTCACGCGAACCAAACGCTATTTCGGTTCCAATGGCTCCAGCGGAAACGACGGGCTGACTCCGGCCACCCCCAAGGTTACGATGGAGCAGGCAATTGCGTCATTTTCTCCGGATACCGCGCATGGCCGCGACTATGGCGATCTTGAGCTTATTTGCACGGGCGGAACGAACCTCGCCTTCTCAACCTCCTCGACCCGCGCGACGACTTTCCGCGCGATGAAGTTGAGCCCGCTTGCGGGTCTCCAACCAAGCGATTGTGTTTTCACGGGCTCGAATAGCTCCGGCATGGGAACGAGGCTCTTTCATGTGAAGGGCGTTTCATTCAGCGGCATCCAGGCCACGGGCATTTCCGGGTCATCGGGCTATTTCGAGGATTGCTCCTTTGATGGTGGCGCAACCTGGCTGGCGCAAGATTTTCCGTTCAATCACGCGAATGTCATCGCCTGGGTGCGGGGCGGCGTCTACAATAATTACGGGAGCACCTTCCGAGGGACGCGTTCGGTCGTCAATGTCACAGTGCCACTATGCGGGCGAAATTTCATCCAGAACGTGCTCTATCTTCGCAACGTCACGCTCCAGACGATCCCGCCGACATCAAACCTTCACCCCGATACCTTCCAATATTATAACAGAAACAATATCAATGTATTGGGGGCGGGCTGGACTTATGGAGGAATTGCCGAAAACGTCACCGTGCTGAACGCCAACGCGCAAGGTCCGTTCTTCAAGGACAACAACTATATCATCGGCATGTTCATGTATAACTGCAACTTCTCCCTCAACAACACTGGACGTAACACCTTCGTGATCGGTAGCAATACTACCGGTCCCAATGGCGATGGCACGCAGGCGACTTATCCCTACACTATCCTGCAAAACTCGATGTTCTGGGAGTCTTCATTCCTAGGCGGCAATGCCAATCGCGGGGAAGGTGTCTGCGATAACGTGATCTTCAAGAACACTCATATGCAAGGTGGGAATTATCCAAACTCCGCTCTGGTCTACGAGGCCGCACATTGATGGCGAGGGCGTATCACGCATCACTCATCACCAATGCCAACGGTTATTATGCGTCAAGAAGAGGTAGGAAGGTCGGGGCCCGCGCGAAGCCGCCTGACCCTAAGCACCGTCCTTACATTCAAGGGCTAAATCCAGCGCCTGAGCTTATAGTGAAGCTCGCCCCTGCGCGACAGGCGCGCGGCGGTGAGCTGCACTTTGTTCAACTCGACGGTACGGGCGCGGATTGTATTCGGCGCGGTGAAGCTGGCCGCAAAGCGGCGATAGAGTTCGACCGTTGACTGGCGGCAGATATAGAGCTTGCCGGGCGTGATTAGGAACGGCGCGAAATCGCTGTTTTGCGCGAGGAAATCGTTGGTGGCGGTGGTCACATCGGGCCAATAGATATTGAAATAATCGTCAGCAATGATCACGCCATCATCGGTCAATATGTCCCTGGCCAATCGCAGATCGTTGGCGACCTCGTCATACAGGTGACCGGCATCGACACTCACGATCCGCGCCTTTCCGATCTTAACAAGAAGATCCTCGGGTTTCAGTTCCAGCGTATTGGCGGTCAGCACATCATCGAGCTGAATCCTGAACCGCTCGAGATGGTTGAAGAAAGCCTTATCGCGCCCCCTGTGGATGGCGTTGTCATTGCCAGCGCCATCGAGGAAGAGGTCGACCGGCAAGGCTTTCTCGCCCGCCGCCCGGAGATGGGCAAGGATGAAGAACAAGCGGCCATGATGAACGCCCAGTTCGCACAAATCTCCCTTTACGCCATTCGCTGACTGGAATTTGCCGAGTGCGGCTATCGCCTCCGCGTCAATGGTTGCGAGATAACCGGCAACTCCATGAATCTCCTTGCGGAGATAGCGGTCCAGATCGCGATGGCCCTGCATGAAAAATTCCTTGTTGATGAAATACGGACATCTAACTGAAGTTACATTTTCCGCTGACGTGCAAAGTTTCATTCATGGATAATCGGGCTCCGGGGTCACCGCGAGGCTAGATGCGCATGTGAGATGCCAGTGCTGGCTGAAAATCAGGCCGATGACAATCACACGAAGACTATCGAGTTCGCTGATACGGCCGCTGTTCATCGGCCACGCGCCTATCAGCGTTTCTGAGTCGGGGCTAGAGGTGTTTGAAAGTTAACGATAAGCGGAGCGGAGATCCTGCTCATCGCCCGCCGATAGGCATTCCGGGCCTTCCTGCTGCTCGTGGACCAAGGGGTGGCGCTGCGCCTTGCCTGCCATCCCCACGCCACTGTGCAACAGTGACTTGTGCCTCGCCGCGCGCTGGCGGAGACGGGGGCATGTCCAGCATCGAACCCGCCGCCCTGGCCGAATTGCTTCGCCATCTGCCCGAATGGATCCGCAACGATCTCGCGGCCAAGGATGCGAGCCTGCGCACTCGCGCGGAGGAGGCGCTCGCCGCGATGATCAGCGCCGAGCTGAAGGCCGCGCCCGCTCCGCCGCGGGATTAAGCGGGCGTCTTGAGCTTGAGCCGGCGGCGCGAGGGCTTTGCGCCGGTCGTTGGCTCGGCCGCTGGCTGCGGTGTCGCGGCGGCGGCGGGGGCCGCAGGCGCAGCCGGTTCGGCGCGGCGCCTGCCGAGGCCGCTGGCCTGGGCAAGCTCGCTGCGCCGCTTGGCATAGTTGGGCGCGGCCAGCGGATAGCTGGCGGGCAGGTTGAATTCGGCGCGATAATCCGCCGGGCTCAGACCATGCGCGGTCTGGATATGCCGCTTCAGCATCTTCTGCTTGCTGCCGCAGATCAGGCAGACGATGTAATCGGGCTTGATCGAGGCCTTGATCGAAACGGCCGGAGTCTTGGCTTCGGGCTCCGCCGCGGCCGGCTGACCAAGCGAAACGAGCGCGCCGTGAACGGCCGCGATCACCCCGCTCAAGTCATTGCTGGCGACCTGATTATTGGAGACATGCGCCGCGACAATATCCGCGGTCAGGGAAAGAATATCCTCGTCAGCCATTGTGATCCTGCATTGATAGGAAGGAGAGAAGGGGCGCCGCATAACATCGTCCAGGCCATCCGTATAGTTCTTAGCGCGGCGATCGACCGGAAAAATCTTTGCCCATGGCCTGGGAACCATTTTACGCCGGCGCGAAACAGCCTCCGCCGTGCCGCTGGACGGACGACGCGCGGCGATGTTACTAGCTTCCGGCCGGCGCACCGGGCGATGATCACGCTGACCGCCCGCATATCCGCGCCGCGAAGAGGAGAGGGGGGATTGCCTGGTGAACATCGCGAAGCCCGCCGCCTCTGCCCGCCTCGCCCTGACGCGGCGCGTCGATCAGGTGCGCTGATGGCGCGGATCGCCAGCGTCGAGGATTTTCGCGAGCATGCGCGCCGTCGCCTGCCGCATATGCTGTTCGAATATATCGACGGCGGCTCCTATGCGGAGCGAACCCTCCGCCGCAATGTCGGCGCGATGGACGCGCTGGCGCTGCGGCAGCGGGTGCTGAAGGATAGCTCACAGCTTGAGTTCGGGGTGCGGCTGTTCGATCAGGATCTGGCGATGCCGCTGATCCTTGCGCCGGTCGGCTTCGCCGGGATGTTCGCGCGGCGCGGCGAGATCCAGGCGGCGCGTGCGGCGGCAGCTCATGGGGTGCCCTTCTGTCTGTCGAGCCTGTCGATCTGCGATTATGCGGAGGTCGCGCGCGGCGTGGGCGTGCCGCCCTGGTTCCAATGCTATGTGATCCGCGATCGCGGCTATATGGAGGCGTTGCTCGATCGCGTCTGGGATGGCGGCGCGCGCGTGCTGCTGCTCACCGTCGATCTGCCCACGCCCGCCGCGCGCTATCGCGAGGTCCGCTCTGGCTTTACCGACCGGGGGCTGCGCGGGCTTATCCGCCAGGCGGCGTCGGGCCTGCGTCACCCCGGCTGGTTGTGGGACGTCTATCTGCGCGGCCGCCCGCATGTGTTCGGCAATTTCACACCGGTGATGGGCGCGGGCCAGCGCAGCCTGGGCGATTATTGGAGCTGGGTGCGCGAGAATTTCGATACCAGCGTGAACTGGGCTGATCTCGAGGCACTGCGTCGGCGCTGGAAGGGCAAGATCATCGTCAAGGGCATCCTCGATGCCGAAGACGCCCGGATCGCCGCCTCGTTGGGGGTCGACGGCGTCGTCGTCTCCAACCATGGCGGTCGC
>Ga0207654_10001048_pt1 | contig 15079 bp, 10 predicted proteins | sample KBSC64metaG_FD_184355 | JGI IMG/M metagenome (GOLD analysis project Ga0207654, IMG submission 184355) | Corn rhizosphere microbial communities from Kellogg Biological Station, Michigan, USA - KBS C6-4 metaG (SPAdes) (version 2) | ecosystem: Host-associated > Plants > Roots > Rhizosphere > Soil...
GGCGTGCCGGTCAAGGATTGGCAGGGTCGCGATTACCTCGCCGCCAACGGTCCGGCCGCGCACCCGAATTCGCGCTTCACCGTTTCCGCGAAGCAGTGCGCGAGCTGGTCGCCGCACGCCGAGGACGCGCAGGGCGTGCCGATTTCCGCCATCGTGTTCGGCGGCCGCCGCGAGCATCTCGTGCCGCTGGTGTTCGAGGCGCGCGACTGGACCCATGGCGTGCTGGTCGGTGCGGCGATGGGTTCGGAAACGACCGCCGCCGCGACCGGCGCGGTTGGTGTGCTGCGCCGCGATTCGATGGCGATGAAGCCGTTCTGCGGCTACAACTTCGCCGATTATTTCGCCCATTGGCTGAGTCTGGACAAGCCCGGTGCGAAGCTGCCGAAAATTTTCCACGTCAACTGGTTCCGCAAGGGCGCGGACGGAAAATTCCTGTGGCCGGGCTTTGGCGACAACATGCGCGTGCTCGAGTGGATTCTCGGCCGTTGCACCGGCAGCGAAGGGGCCGAAGAAACGCCGATCGGCAACCTGCCGCGCGTGGAGGACTTGAACATTGCCGGACTCGACCTGCCGCACGCCAAGCTCGAAGCCTTGCTGCATGTGGACGTGGAAGGTTGGAGCGCCGAATACGAAAGCATCGGCGAATACCTTGCCTCGTATGGCGCGCGCATGCCGCAGGCACTGCGCGCCGAACAGCAGCGCATCGCGGCGATGCTCACGGGTGAGGAAGTGGATGCGGTCGGCACGCCCTGACCGACAAGACCGCGCGGGAGCTTAAACCCGCGGCCTTGCTTGCGCATCCAAACTCACAAATGGATGGCCTTGCCTTGACCGCCGATGTACCGATTGCCGAACCGACGCCGCGCGATGCGGATGCGGCGCTGGTGCGCCGCGCCGTTTCCGGCGACACGGCGGCTTTCGAGCAGTTGTATCGCCGCCATGCCGGACGTGTGCATGGCGCGATCCTGCGCCTGGTCGGGATGGACCGGGCGCGTGCTGAGGAGCTGACCCAGGACGCCTTCGTGCAGGCTTGGCGCAAGCTCGGCAGTTTCCGCCATGAGTCCGCGTTCGCGACCTGGCTGCATCGCCTGGGCGTCAACATCGCGCTGATGGACTTGCGCATCCGCCGCGACGAAGACGCCATGGACGACGACGATTTGCAGGCCGCGGCCGGCGGCGAGATACCGTTCTGCGCGGCCGAACGCGGCGATCTGGAGCGCGCGGTGGCGGCGCTGCCCACGCGGGCGCGCGCCGTGCTCGTGCTGCACGATGTGGAAGGCTACAAACACGAGGAAATTTCGGCGGAACTGCGCATGGCCGTCGGTTCGTCCAAGGCACAACTGCATCGCGCGCGCGGCTTGCTGCGGCGCAAGCTCGGAGGTGAACGATGAATACGGAATTGCAGTGGCGCAATGAGTTGCGCAAACTTGGCGGCGACGTTGCGCCGACGAGCGACCTGTGGCCGCAGATCGCCGCGCGCATCGCGGTGCGTCCGGCAACGCAGCGTTGGCGCATGGGATTGGGCCTGGCGGCAACAATGATCGTGGCCTGCGGCGTCGCCGCGCTCGCGTGGCGCACGCAGTCCCGCGTGGTGGAATCGATAGCCGCGGCCACGCCGTCGCACGCGGCAGCGGGCATTGCAGCGGACAGCGCGCCACTGGCCTGGGCCATGCCCGCGAACCCGGTACTCGCGACGGCCGCGCGCGATCTGGATGCCGCCAACGTGCAGTTGCAGCACGCCATCGAACGAAACCCGCGGGCCGTGTTCCTAGTCGGCCTGCTCAATCGCACCAACGATCAGCGCATGCGCCTGCTGCGGCAGGCGGCCGGATGAAACCCGGCGAGATAAAACCAGATGTGATGAAACCCGACGTGATGAAATCCAGCGAGGCAACGACATGAAAACCACACGCATTTTCCGCGCGATTGCGACCGCGCTGCTGCTTTCCGGTTCCGCACAACTGCTGGCCGGCACGGCCGGCGCATACAACGACATCGTCGCCGGCGACACGGCCAAACCGCTCGATCAAACCTGGCCCGTTGCCACTGATGCGCGCATCGACGTCGGCAACATCAGCGGCAAGGTCGAAGTCACCGGCTGGGATCAGGCCCAGGTGAAGCTCGAAGGCTCGCTCGGCGCGGGATCGACACTGACGGTTTCCGGAGACGCGAAAAAATTGTCTCTGCAAGTGAAGACGACGAAATCCGGCTGGTTCGGTTCGGATGCGCCGAGCCACGACAGCACGCTGATCCTGCATGTTCCGAAAAACGCCGCACTGGATGTGAGCGTGGTCAGCGCCGACGCGACAGTCGCCGATGTGGCCGGCGCGTCGCTGAAAGTCGACGGCGTGAGCGGCGATTTGACGCTGTCCAGCGCTGCGCCGCAGATCGACGTCGAGAGCGTCAGTGGCGAGGTCGTCCTGGCCGCGCCGGATGCCGCGGCAGCCGGGCGCACGCACGTGCAAACCGTGAGCGGCGACATTCGCGCGAAGAATCTCGCCGGCCGGATCAAGCTGGAAACCGTGTCCGGGGAGATGAACTGCGCCTGCGGCAGCGTGCATGAGCTGGAAACCGGCACCGTCTCCGGCGACGCCGACATCGTTGTCGCGCCCGTAAACGACGCGCGCCTGAATCTGTCGTCGATGAGCGGCGGCATCAAGTTGCGCCTGCCGGCGTCGCTGTCGGCGAGCATCGACGCGTCGACATTCAGCGGCGGCATCCGCAGCGATTTCGGTCAGGCCCGGGACGCCGAGCACGGCTCCGGCAGCAATCTGAAAACGCAGGTCGGCAACGGCGGCGCACAAATCAAGATCGACACCTTCAGCGGCGACGTGCAATTGCGCAAGCAGTAAGCGCGCAACGCATCATTGCGCAAACAGGGCGGTCAGTTCGGGCAGATACGGCGCGTAGTTGCGCCAACGTCCGACCGAACTCGAATACACCGGCTGCCGCGCTTGCCACACGCTGGCGGTGACGATTGGCGTCGTCGCCCCGTCCTGCGTATTCGCAGTGTCGGCGAGATCGAGAAATTCCAGCAGACGGCGGTGGGTGTTGGCGGTGTCGGCAACGAGCGTTTCGTAGTCCAAATCGAGAATTGGCAGCGCGAGCGTTTCGCGCCAGCGCGCCATCAGGCGTGCGTGCCCGGACATGACCTGCGCGATGTCGGAGAAATCGTAGGCGAAGCCTAGGTCCTCGTGTGCGAAATGCTGCGTCCACAGCGATAGCGTGGTGTCGCGCGCGTCGCGCCGACAATGGATGATTTTTGCCTGCGGAAACAGCGCGGCGATGAAATCCAGATGCCGGAAGTTCATCGGATTCTTGTCCAGATACCAGCACGCTGGCACATCGTCGCGACGCATCTGTGCGGCGATGATGCGTGCGGCGGACGCGAGTGCGGCCGGATCGTGCAAGTGATTTTGCTCGACCAGCAGGCTGCGGATTCCATCCACCCAATTCAGTTCGCCGCGATCGCGCACCTGTCCGCTGTCGCCGAGCAAGGTTGCGGTCAGCGTCGTTCCCGTGCGCGGCATGCCGACGACGAAAACCGGGGAAAAACCTTCGATGGCGTCGACAGGAGGCAGACTTCTGGCGTCGAGTTGGGTCTGCACGAAACGATTCCAGGCGGACGCGGACCAGCGCGACTGCGCACGCGCGAGCGCGTTCGCCTCGCGCAACACGCTGGCGGCGCGGGCGTGGTCGTGCAGATCGTCGAACGCCTTGCCCAGCGCGAAGCCCACGCAGGCGCGCACGTCGGGCGCCAGTGGTTCGGTCCAGGCCTTTTGCAGACGGATCAGTTCGGTGTCGTCGGTGCGTTCGAAACGCTGGCAAAGACTCAGGCGCAGCCAGTTTCCGGCAACGCGGGGATCGGCATCGATGGCGCGGCGCAGGTAGTCGCGGGCGGCGTCGAATTCGCCGGCGGCCAGCGCGAAGGTTCCCGCAAACGAAGTCAGGACTGCGTCGTTCGGCCAGCGCCGCAACGCGTTACGCGCAAGTGTCAACGCCTGCGCGTAGCTGCCGCATTCGCGCAGGAAAATCAGCGCCGCTCGCGTTTCATCGGCATCGGCGTTGCGTGCGTGTTGCGAATCCATCACGACTGCGGACGCTGCCACCATGCGGCCTTGCTCACGCAGCAGCTGCGCCAGCGCCAGCGCGGCGTCGCGATTGGCGGGATCGCGAGTCAGCGCGCGGCGCAAATCGTGTTCGGCGGCAAAGGCATCTGACAGATTGTCGCGGCGTGTGGAATCTGGCATTCGTGCATTATCGCCGGTCGCGCCGTCTCGCGGCACATGCGATCATGGCGGGATGAAACCGACTTCGCGCCTGGCCGGACTTTCACCTGCTGCGGCACAATCGATCGTCGCGACGGCGCAGGCACTGGAAGCGGGGCGTTCTGACGACGCGGCGCGTGCGCTGGCCGGTGCGCTGGCCAGCCATCCGGATCATCCCGAGGCCTTGCGTCTGGAGGCCGGAATCCTGAATCTGCGTGGCCAGTACGTGCAGGCCGTGAGCGTGATGCGGCGCGCGCTGGCGCAGCGGCCCAACGACGCGCTGTATCACAACACACTCGGCAGCATTCTCGCCGACGCGGGCGATTTCGACGCGGCGATAGTCGCGCTACGCCACGCCTGCGAGTTGCAGCCGGAATTCGCGGCGGCCTGGTACAACCTCGGCATCGTGCTGGTCCGCTGCGTGCGTTACGACGAGGCTGAAGCCGCGCTGCGGCATGCCGTTGCGCTCGATCCGCGCAACGCCGACGCGCGCGCGCAGTTGGCGGAAGCGCTGAAAGTTCGCGGCCGCAACGCAGATGCCGTCGCCGAATATCGCCGCGTGCTTGCGCTGCAACCCTGGGCCGGCATGGCGTGGTGGGGTTTGGCCAACATCAAGACCGTGCCGTTTGCAGCAGCGGATGTCGAAGCCATGCGCGCGGCCCTGCGCGATGTGCACGCGAGCGACGACGACCGCATCGCGACCGGCTTTGCGCTGGCGCGTGCGCTCGACGACGAGCGCCGCCATGCCGATTCGCTGGATGCGCTGGCGCAGGCCAACGCCATAGCGCGACGGCGCAGGAAGTGGGATGCGGCCATGTTCGATACGCAGATCGCCGCACTGCGGGACGCTTTCTCATCCGTCGCGGGCGCCGACGATCCCGCATTGGGCGGCGAAGCCATCTTCGTCGTCGGCCTGCCGCGATCCGGGACGACGCTGGCCGAACAGATCCTTGCTTCGCATTCGCAGGTCGAAGGCGCCGGCGAATTGCCGGACCTGACGCTGACGCTCAACGAGGAGTCGCGCCGCCGTGGCGTCGCGTATCCGCAATGGGTTCGCGCGCTGGCTCCGGCGGACTGGTCGCGGCTGGGCCGCCGCTATCTGGAACGCACCGCGCATTGGCGTGTGCGCAAGCCACGCTTCGTCGACAAGCTGCCGAACAACTGGATCCAGCTCGGCGCGATCCGTGCCATGTTGCCGGCCGCGCGCATCGTCGTGTGCCGGCGCGATCCGCTGGAGACCTGCTTTTCCTGCTATCGCCAGCATTTCGCGGGCAACGACTGGACGCGCGACTTCGCGGACCTGGCCGCTTACTCGCGCACGTTCGATCGCTGTGCGCGCGACTGGCAGGCGCTGCAACCGCAACAGGTTTATGCGCACGATTATGAGGCGCTGATCGCCGATCCGGATGTGCAGATTCGCGCCTTGCTCGATTTTTGCGGACTGCCTTTCGAAGAATCCTGCCTGCGCTTCCACGAAACCGCGCGCGATGTGCGTTCGCCGAGCGCCGCGCAAGTTCGTCAGCCGCTGCGCGCCGACACGGCGCGCGCGGCCGACTACGGTGTGCTGCTCGATCCCTTGCGCGCCGCGCTCGGATTGCCGAAATTCGCGGATACCGCGCATGCCGGCTGAAGCGCAGACGCTGGGTGAGCTGCGCGCGGCGGTCCTGCGCGGCGACTGGGACGGTGCCGCGCACGTCGCCACGGCCGGCCTGGCCGAACATCCGGATTCGCTGGAATTGCGCCGGGCGCTGGCCGGCATCCATCGCCAGACCGGGCGCATGGCCGAGTCCGAGGCGCTGTTGCGCGAAGTGCTGGCGCGCGCACCCGGCGATTTCGCGGCAGCATTCCCGTTGGCCGAAATGCTGATCGAAGTCGGTCGCGGCGCGGCGGCAGCCGACGCGTTGCAATCGTGTTTTGCGCAGGACGCGCACGACGCGGAACTCGCGATCCGCGCCATCGAACTGCTCGACGAAGCCGGGCGCAAACACGCTGCCGCGAGCATCGCCGAAGCCGCGCTCGCCGCGCACCCGGCGGATGCGCGCCTGCACGCCTACGCCGGCATGCTCGACGTGCAGCTTGGCGACTTCCCGCGCGCACGCGAGCACTTTCTGTACGCGCTGGCGCACGATGCGCGCGCCTGCGAGTGGAACGCGCCGCTCGGATTGTCCAGCGCGCAACGCTACGTGGACGCGGCGCATCCCGACTTTGCGCTGTTCCGCGACTGCCTCGCGCGTGCCGATCTTTCGGGCAAGGCGCGCGCGTCGGTGCTGTTCGCTGCCGGCAAGGCGCACGACGACATCGGCGATTACGCGCAAGCGGCGGATTCCTTTCGCCGCGCCAACGCGCTTGCGCATGAGATCACGGCCTGGTCGCGCAAGAACTGGCGGCGCGCGATCGAATCGAGGCTGTCGTCCAAGCCGTACTCGCAACGGCTTGGTGCGCCGGATTTCGTCCCGGTGTTCATCGTCGGCATGCCGCGCTCGGGGACGACCCTGGCGGCGGAATTGCTGGCGCGGTATCCGTCGGTTCGCAATCGCGGCGAATTGCCGTGGCTGGCCAAGCTCGCGCAACTGCCGGCGCTGGCCGGCAATCCGCCGCGCGCAATGCTCGAACGCTGCGCCGCGATCTACGCGGCGCAGTTGCGCCAGGACGATTCCGGCGCTGCGCGCTTTTTCATCGACAAGCAGCCGCTCAATTTCCGCTATGTCGATTTGATCGTGGCGCTATGGCCGAACGCGCGCATCGTGCACTGCACGCGCGGCGCGCGCGACACGGCGCTGTCGCTGTGGGCGCAATCCTTCAGCGAAGAGGTGCAAGGTTACGCCTACGATTTCGCCGATATCGCGCAGGTCATGCGCGACGAGCGGCGCATGATGGCGCACTGGAGCGCACGCCATCCGGACGCGATCCGCGAATTGCGTTACGAGGAATTGGCTGCGCAGCCGGATGCGCAGATCGCCGCGCTGGCCGCATGGATTGGCGTGCCCACGTCTGCGCCATCGCAAGAGGAAAAAGCGCCGGATGCGATCGGCACGGCGAGCCTGTGGCAGGCGCGCCAGCCGGTCTACACGCGTTCGATCGGGCGCTGGCGCAATTACGCGCCCCGTATACCGTACTTAAATAAATTTCAACTGTAAAAGTTTACAGGTTGACGGCGGCCGAAATCAAGCTACAAGGTGCGAAATTCGGGGGGGGGGTCTACATTCATAAGGTCAAGGTGATTTGACGTAGTCTCGATTCGCTTCATTGTGAACCTGTGCCTTCGCTCCAGCCTTTGGCAAATGGACGTTAAATTTGGCTAAAACCTAATATCTAGAACAGTGTTATGTTTGGGCGGGCAACGCCAGAAGTGAACCATGACATTGAAGGGTGAGCGTGCATGACATCGACAACAGGAAAGCGAGTGCGCAGCCTCATGCGCGTTATGCCATTAGAGGAACGTATTGAACATCTCGCAAACCCAACACTATGTGAGCGCGTTCCAGCACGGAAACTGGCATATGCGCGTAAAGTAATTAGTCGCTGGAAGGAACGTGTTGTGTTCAAGGGCGCGGCCTTCCCAAGTTGGCTCGCGCGATACGGTATCAGCGAACCACAACTTACACGCATGGTTCGCATGCGCACATCGGCAGCGGTGCGTGTAAACATAAGGCGCCATCCCCTGTGGCGTTCACTTGCTTCGTTGCACAATCATAGCCAAGTGGCAGAATTCCTCCCTCCTCATGAAGGGCATGATGCGTTACTGCATCTGGTGCAACCGCTAATCGACGAGACCTTGCGTGCCTTGCGCGCGGAAGTCATCGACTTGTCTGCGCGTGGCGGAGTCCGCCATTTTGAAATCGAGCATGTTCTACAGATATGCAGGCGGGATATCTCGCGGCAACTGGTCTATCTCATTCAAAAAACGTGTTTGCTAGAACTTCAAGTTGCGGGTCTGCGTGGCGACCTCACCGGGGTGGATAGTGCACAACGGTACAACAATTTCATTGAACGAATTGCAAATCCAGCTGGACGCGAAGCGCTTTTTCTCGAATATCCGCTGTTACTCGATTTGGTCGTCACGCGTGTACAGATGTACCAACGGAACGTCGTCGAACTCTTGACGCATCTCCTCCGTGACGTGCAAGCGATTGAGCTGAAGTTACTGGCGGGGGAAACGCTTGGTAAACTGCAGGACTGGGCATTTGGCAGCGGCGATAGTCACTGCAACGGGCGTTCGGTCACAACGTTGACCTTCTCTGGAAATATCCAGCTAGTTTACAAACCGCGCTCGATGCGTATCGACGAAGGCTTTAATGAGCTTCTCGCGTGGTGCAATGCGCGACTGCCTACAAAGCTGTTGCGCGGTGCTCGCGTGATTAACTGTGGTGATCACGGTTGGTGCGAATTCATCTCGCATTGTGAGGTGCGGTCGAAGAGTGAGGCACGAGATTTTTTTCATCGGCAAGGTAAGTTTCTCGCGCTGTTTTACGCTTTGCACGCCGGCGATCTGCACTATGAAAACATGATCGCGTGCGCCTCCGACCCGGTTTACATTGATCTCGAGACATTGTTTCACCCGCAAATGTTCTCTCCCGCAGCGGACGGCGCATGGTCCGATGGCTGGCCAATGACCGTTGCCGATACACTTATCATTTCCAGTAGCCGTAGCCTACCGGGTTTGAAAGCAACGACTCCCGATATCACAATATTCGGCGCGCACCCAAACCAAGGCGTGAACCGCAGACTATCGAGGCTCGTCCATGCCGGCACAGATCGGGTCGGCTTCGAGAAGAGGGAGGTCGCATTCGATGAAAAAGATCATATTCCGGTGCTCGGCTCGGAATTGCTGATGGCGGAACATTACGCCGACGAGATCAGCGAAGGTTTCGTCGAAATGTATCGCTTGCTTTCGATGCAAGTTCCATTCCTAATTTCATTAGATGGAATTCCGAAGTTTTTCTGCGGTGCCGATGTACGCCTTGTATTCCGACCGACCCTAGTATACGCAGCGCTAATCGACACGGTGCTACATCCAGACTATCTCGGCGATGCACTCGAACGTCGCATTTTCTTTGAACAGTTGTACATCACTAACGTGCCGGAGCAATGGCGTAACCATCTGCTCCCATCGGAAGTCGCCGATCTGGAGCGACTCGATGTACCCTATTTCGTCCAGACTTTTGACAACCCGCAAGTGCGTAACTCGCGTGGCGACGGTGTGCCGGGCATGCACTTGCAGAGCCCTAAAGACGTCGTGTTCAAACACATGGCGATGCTCGGCGAAGCCGATCTGCGCTCTCAGCTTGCAATGATCGATATCGCATTGCGGCCAATCGGCGGACCCACCAGCACAGGTGCTGGAAGCGGTGGTGTCGTGCGAACACCGTCTGAATCAGTCACTGAGTTAGCCGTGCGCATCGCCAACGAGATTGCGGATCGGTTGCTGGCGACGATGGTCGTGCGTGGCGGCGATTGCTATTGGCTATGCAAGGTAACGACGGAAGGCGGCAAAGTGATGACGACTCCAGGCGTCGTCAATCTCTACGACGGCCAACTTGGTATCGCGGTCTTCCTCGCGGAGGCAGCTCGCGTTCTGCATCGTGCGGACTGTGCTGAGGCTGCGCTGGCGACATTGCGCACGGTGCGCCGCTGGACTCACGACGGTCACAGTAATTTTGCATTTCTCGGTGTATTTACCGGCGCACTGGGTCTGCCGTATGTGCTCGCACGTGCTGGTGAAGCGCTTGGAAATGACGAGGCATCAGCGGCGTCAGTGGAACTGTTGACTGCATTCGATCCTAATCGCCTGGTTAAGGGCGGGCTAGATATAATTGAGGGTGCTGCTGGTGGCGTGGTCTTCCTTGGTGCGATGTTGCGCCAAATCGAGCGACGCGGTCCGCCTTGCGTCGCGTTGAGGAGGCTGATGGAGCACCTCGCAGACCGCTTAGTGCAGAACGCTATCCCGCAGACACAGGGTGTTGGCTGGGTATCGCAAGCACCGAATCAACGAGCACTAACCGGATTCGCTCATGGCAACGCTGGCTACGCTGCGGCACTATACGTTGCTGCGCGCTATCTTGAAAAACCCATGTATCAAGAATTCGCGCGCGCTGCCATTGTTTACGAGAATTCGTGTTTTTCGCCAGAGGAACATTGGCTTGATTTGCGCGAACATGGTCCGACTGCGCATGCCGTTTCGAACCAGCGCATGTGCGCATGGTGCAGCGGTAGTAGCGGCGTCCTGCTTGGGCGCCTAATATGCCTAAATGCTATCGATGCGCGGAACTCTGATGCGGCCCTGCTGAATCAGGACGTGCGGCGTGCTGCCGACATCACATTGGCCGAGCACGAACTTTCGAGCGCAGCTAATTTATCCTTGTGTCACGGCGCACTGGGCAACTTGGACATTATCAGGTTCGCCGCTCAACAACCAGGGCTAGACAAAATCATTCCGGAACATGCATGTCGCGAATGGATTGGGGGCGACAATCGCGAATGGCGTTGTGGTGACGCGTTTACTTCGCTGTTACATGCGCCAACCGCGGCGCCGGGTTTAATGACTGGCATCGCCGGTATCGGCCTTGGTCTTCTCCGACAAATTTCGGCGGAAGTACCGTCGGTTCTCGCACTCGACGTTTTCGCCGGCGCAGCGTGCTGAAGGAATAATATCGCGCCAGTTATTTCGGCCGCTGGCGTCGTATGCATTAAGGCCGAAACACATCACTATGGAGTAAATCCAGATGAAAGACACAAAAGTAGCTCGCGCACTAAAAGACAAGAACTTTCGCGCACAGCTTTCGGACTCTGAGCAGGCGCAACTCGGCAGTCGAGTCGGCATTGAGGAAATCGACATTTCATTGCTTGACATAGTGGCCGGTGCTTCCAATGGTGATGGTGGTTGTGGCCAGACTCATGCAGTTGGCACTGGAAATGGTTGTTCGCTGTAATCTAACGTGCTTGGAGACGAAGCGTCTCTGAACGTGAGGGCTTCTGTCGCCGCACGCCGATCTTGGGGCGTGCGGCGACATCAGCAGACCGGACAAACGGGAAACTGAGTTCGAGATTCTTTCAGAAAATGCGCAGCGGACTATTTCGACAAGAAGTTCTTGAGGCTCGGATCCATGAATACCTGGGTACGGTTCGGCTCACGCCACCGCAGTTCGGCTGGATCCTTGCCTTGGGTGGTCTGGCATCCATTGTGCTGATCGCATTGCTGCTCGTTTTTGGCCGCTATACACGCCACGAAACCGTCGAAGGCACGCTCGTGCCGAACAATGGCTTATTGCCAGTTATTGCTGCGAGTACTGGTATCGTGGTGCGCACAATGTGCGGTGTAGGCGCGCAAGTCACAGCAGGGCAGCCTCTGGTCGAAATCTCTGGAGAACAAGACAGCGCTTCGCTCGGTGATTTGAATGCTGGAGTCATCGCGCAGCTCAACGTAAAGGTCGCTAGGCTCAAGTCTGATTTGAGTGATAAGGCACGTTTAGCCGACGCGCAGGAGCAGGATTTGCGAACTCGCGTCGGCATTCTCGAGTCGCAGATCGAGCAGATGAATGCACAGGTGGCTGTGCAGAAAGAACGCGCGACCAGTGCGCAGTCGCTATACGAACTGTTCATGCGCGTCGGTGAAACTGGTGTCGTTTCCAAGTTGCAGGTATTGCAACAGCACGACGCGGCGCTTGCAAGTCAAGCTGAATTCAAACAGTTGACACGGCAGGCACTTGATCTCGAGCAGCAGCTTGCGCTATCGGAAAGTCAGCTTTCGGCGTTGCCGCTAACTCTCCGGATACAGCGTAATGATATTGAGCGCCAACTGGCTGACGTCAATCAATCTCTGTCCGTGAGCGAAGCGCGCAGAGCCGTCATATTGCGGGCGCCGACCGATGGCACAATCACGAACTTGCTTGTGCATGCTGGACAGCCAGTCGCAGTGCGGCAGCTTCTGCTCAGCATCCTCCCAAAAAATTCCCAATTGCAGGCCGAATTATGGGTGCCGGCACGGGTGGTTGGACAGATCGCACCGGGCGATATCGTAGTAATGCGCTACGAGGCGTATCCGCATGAACAATTTGGTCAAAAAGGCGGGCGCATTCAGGAGATTTCGCACAGCCCACTCTCATCGGCCGAGCTATACGGGCTGCTTGGCCACGAATACAAGGAGCCGCGCTACCGTGTCCTCGTCGACCTCGACAGTCAAGTCATCCGTGCCAACGGACATGATGAACCCTTGTTGCCAGGAATTTCACTGCAGGGAGACATCCTGCTCAACAGTCGACGATTGATCGATTGGGTCGTGCAGCCTCTTTACGGCTTAGCGCAGAGGACCTCGCTCAATGTGTCCACGAAGGATCCAAGTAAATGAGCGAAGGTGCACACGATTCGTTGCAGGCGCGCGGCGGCCGCCTACCGCTCGTCATGCAGTCGGAGCAGGCTGAATGCGGTCTTGCCTGTCTCGTTATGATTGCGCGCTACTATGGCCACGAACTTGACTTGATCAGCATGCGCAGGCGGTTCAGCACGTCGCTTAAGGGCATGACTCTGGGGCGACTAATTGAAATTGCGCATGCGCTCGATCTGGATTCGAGCCCGTTACGCGTTGAGCTTGACGCTCTCGGCAAATTGCGCTTGCCGTGCATACTGCATTGGAATCTCAGCCATTTCGTGGTTCTACGCTGTTTGACCCGCAAAGGTGCAGAAATCTACGACCCGGCATGTGGGATCTACCGTATGCCCCTCATTGAAGTCAGCAAGCGCTTTACGGGAATTGCGCTTGAGTTGTACCCAAGGACGCAGTTTACGAAAGTCAAGGAAACGCAACGCATAACGTTGTCCGCGTTAATCGGGCGTATCGACGGGTTGGGCCGTGCCTTGGTTCAACTGTTCTCACTGGCATTTGCGATTGAGTTACTCGGCTTGCTTCTACCCCTGCAAATGCAATGGGTCATCGATCAGGTGCTTGTTTCGGCCGACCGCAACTTGCTTGTGGTTGTCACGCTCGGGTTTCTGCTGTTGATGGCAATGCAAACATTGCTGTCAGTTGCACGAGGTTGGGTAATCAGCTGGCTTGGTGCGAAACTCAATGCACAATGGGTAGGCAATCTGTTCGGACATTTGCTGCGCCTGCCGCTCGACTACTTCGAAAAGCGTCACATAGGTGACGTCGTATCGCGCTTTACGTCGGTGAATACCGTTCAAGCGACGCTCACTGGCACGTTTGTTCAGTCCGTGCTTGATGGCCTGATGGGATTTCTGGCTCTCGCCGTTCTCGCATTCTACAGCGTATCCTTGACTACCGTGGTGATGGCGGCGTTCACTATCTACACTCTGCTGCGTTGGGCCCTGTATCAAAAGCTGTGGCGCATCAATGAAGAGCAGCTCATCTACGGAGCGCGCCAACAAAGCGAGCTTATGGAGTCCGTGCGTGGCATTCAGGCGATCAAGCTCTCCAATATGCAAGCCCAGCGGCGTGCACGATTGGTCAGTGCGACGATAGAGAGCTCCCACCGAGAGATGCAAAAACAGCGTGCCACCCTTGCGTTCGCTGCTCTGAATCAGGGCTTGTTTGGCATGCAACGCACTCTGCTTGTCTCTCTCGCAGCTTGGCTATGCCTCGATGGGACATTTTCGGCAGGCCTGCTTGTCGCCTTCGTCGCCTATGCCGATCAGTTTTCAACGCGTGCCGGTGCGCTGGTCGACAAGATTGTTGAGTTCCGAATGCTTCGGTTGCACGCGCAACGCATAGCGGACATCGCGTTGGCCGAACCCGAGCGGGATATGCAGGGTACGCACAGCGGGCCGTTGCCCCCACCGAGCATAAGCGTTGAAAACGTGAGCTTCCGCTATGCCGATGGTGAGCCTTGGGTGTTGCGCAACGTCAACCTGCGCATTGGCGCTGGCGAATCACTCGCCATCGTCGGACCGTCTGGATGCGGGAAGTCAACGCTTGCGAAGTTGATGATGGGTCTGCTGCAGCCCACGGAAGGCCGAATTGAGTTCGGCGGCATTGATATAAGAAGGTTCGGGCTTGAGAATTACCGCAATGTGATTGCCGCAGTCATGCAGGATGATCAATTGTTTGCTGGCTCAATTGCGGACAATATCTCCTTCTTCGATCATGCGTCATCGATGGTAGACATCCAAAACGCCGCACTAATGGCTGCGGTAAACGACGAAGTTGTAGCCATGCCGATGGGGTACGAAACGCTGGTCGGAGACATGGGCTCGTCATTGTCGGGCGGACAGAAACAGCGTGTAATCTTCGCGCGAGCGCTTTATCGCAAGCCAAAGATACTGCTGCTCGATGAAGCGACGAGTCATCTCGATATCGAATGTGAACGAATTATCAATGCTGCAGTGCGCGAAATGAAGGTGACGCGCATCATCATCGCGCATCGCGCCGAAACGATTGCTTCGGCGGATAAAGTGGTCCATTTGGAGCCTGTTCGACAGTTGCACAGTGCCATCACTGCAGCGGCATCAGCTTCAAAGACGCGCGATGCAGTTGCTTAAAAGTGCATAGCTTGCCATGTCATCAAAGCGGCGCGGTCATGTATGGTGGATTCAACTTTAGAAGCGCAACATCTGAGCCAAAGCTTTAGAGAAGCTAGACCAGATCGGCCGAATAGCCCCAGTGCTCGAGCATCGGTTGCAGGGCCGGCAGGATCGGCTCGAACCATTCGCGGTAGGCATGCCAACGGCCCAACCCCTTGCGGTTGACCGGCTCGATCACCTGGCTGTAGCTCGGCGTCTGGATATAGGCCTTTGCGCGCGCGCGGCGGTCGAATTGCAGCATCGGCGTGGCATCGTCGATGCCGAGAAAATCGGCGATG
>Ga0207654_10001051_pt1 | contig 15073 bp, 11 predicted proteins | sample KBSC64metaG_FD_184355 | JGI IMG/M metagenome (GOLD analysis project Ga0207654, IMG submission 184355) | Corn rhizosphere microbial communities from Kellogg Biological Station, Michigan, USA - KBS C6-4 metaG (SPAdes) (version 2) | ecosystem: Host-associated > Plants > Roots > Rhizosphere > Soil...
GCGCCTGATTCTGCCGGCCTTGCAGGTCAACATCCGCGGCGGACGCCTGCCCGAAGCCGATGCCGACGGTGTGCGCTATCTGAAGATTCCGCTGAACCGTATCGGCAAATGACTTTGCCTTGCGCGTCGAAATCGGATAGAAAGCAACTCCACAGCCGGAGCCGACCATGGCGCTAAATCCAGCCGACGACAGCACGCTGCACACGCTCGCCGAGCAAATCGCAGTGGAATTCACACGCCGCGGCGCGACGCTGGTCACCGCGGAATCGTGTTCCGGCGGCTGGATTGCGAAAACGCTGACCGACATAGCCGGATCGTCGGCGTGGTTCGAGTGCGGCGTGGTCGCCTACAGCTACGAAGCCAAGGAAGCGCTGCTCGGCGTGCGTCCGGAAACGCTGGAAGAACATGGCGCGGTCAGCCGCGAAACCGCCATCGAGATGGTATCCGGTGCATTGGCGCGCTATGGCGCAACCGTTGCCGTGGCTGTCACCGGCATCGCCGGACCATCCGGCGGCACCGCCGACAAACCGGTCGGCACGGTGTGGCTAAGCTGGAAGCGGCGCGGCGGCTACGCGCAGGCGGAATTGTTCCATTTCGATGGCGACCGCGACGCGGTGCGCCGCCAGACCGTGGCGGCGGCGCTCGCCGGCGTTCGGAAAATTCTGACAAGCTGACGCGCGTTTCGCGCAAGCGGCGCATCGCCCGCTGTGGGACAATGACCCATCGCAAAATCGCAATCCATGAGACGCGCGGCATGCAAGCTGCGCGCCGTTCACACCATCACGAGGCATACGCAATGGACGACAACAAGCGCAAGGCACTTTCCGCGGCCCTGGGCCAGATCGAAAAGCAGTTCGGCAAGGGCGCGGTCATGCGCATGGGCGATCGCGCGGTCGATGTGATCGAGGCGATCCCGACCGGTTCGCTGATGCTCGACATCGCACTCGGCATCGGCGGCCTGCCGCGCGGTCGCGTCGTCGAAATCTACGGGCCGGAATCCTCGGGCAAGACCACGCTCACGCTGCAAGTCATCGCGCAGGCGCAAAAACTGGGCGGCAGCTGCGCCTTCATCGATGCCGAGCACGCGCTGGACCCTATTTATGCCGAGAAGCTCGGCGTGAAGGTGGACGATTTGCTCCTTTCACAGCCCGATACCGGCGAGCAGGCGCTTGAAATCGCCGACATGCTGGTGCGTTCCAGCGCCATCGACGTGATCGTGATCGACTCGGTCGCCGCGCTCACGCCGCGTGCCGAAATCGAAGGCGAGATGGGCGATCAGTTGCCCGGCTTGCAGGCGCGCCTGATGTCGCAGGCGCTGCGCAAGCTCACCGGCAATATCAGTCGGTCGGGAACGATGGTCATCTTCATCAACCAGTTGCGCATGAAGATCGGCATGATGATGCCGGGGCAGAATCCAGAGACCACCACCGGCGGCAATGCGCTCAAGTTCTACGCCTCGGTGCGCCTGGACATCCGCCGCATCGGCGCGGTGAAGAAGGGCGAAGAAGTGGTCGGCAACCAGACCAAGATCAAGGTCGTCAAGAACAAGCTGGCGCCGCCGTTCAAGCAGATCGTCACCGAAATTCTCTACGGCGAAGGCATCAGCCGCGAAGGCGAACTCATCGACATGGGCGTGGACAACAAGCTCGTGGAAAAATCCGGCGCCTGGTACAGCTACGGCGGCGAGCGTATCGGCCAGGGCAAGGACAACGCACGCAATTACTTGAAGGAAAACCCCGCCGCGGCCAAGGATCTGGAAGACAAGTTGCGCGCCGCGCTCGGTGCGAACAAGTCCGCCGCGCCAGTGGTGGAGATGGAGGAGGCGTAAGCCGGCGGTTTCCCCGTGGCGCGAGACAAGCGCAGCAGCGAATCCGTTTCCGCCTACGACAAGGCCCTCAGCCTGCTCGCGCGGCGCGAGCATTCGGCGCGTGAGTTGAAGTCCAAGCTCGCGCGCAAGGGTCTGGATGCGGACGAAAGCGCGGCGGTGCTTGCTGATTTGCGGGCGAAGGACTATCAAAACGACGCGCGCTTCGGCGACATGCTGGTGCGCACGCGCATCGCCGGCGGTTACGGTCCGCGCTGGATTCTCGCGGAGCTGCGCCAACATGGAATCGCCGAAGACGAAGCGCAGGCGCTGATTGCCGCGGCAGAACCGGATTGGCCGGCGCTGCTGCGCGATCTGGTGCGTCGGCGCTACGGAGCGAAACCAGCGGCGAATCTCGCCGAACGCGCCAAGCGTGCGAATTTTCTCGTGCGTCGCGGCTTTGACGCGGCCACGGTACAATCGGCGACCCGCGCGCAGGGGCTGGAATCGCAGGCCGACGAGTTGGATTGATTGCTCGGTTGCCGATCGCCAGTCTGGCGCATCCGCAACCCGTCCCGATCGATCCCATGCAAACCAGCGCGCAAATCCGCCAGACTTTCCTCGATTTCTTCCGCGAGCGCGGACACACCATCGTGCCTTCTGCGCCGCTCGTGCCGGGCAACGACCCGACCTTGCTGTTCACGAACTCAGGCATGGTGCAGTTCAAGAACGTGTTTCTCGGCAGCGAAAAACTGCCGTACAAGCGCGCGGCCGACGTGCAGCGCTGCCTACGCGCGGGCGGCAAGCACAACGATCTGGATTCGGTCGGCTACACCGCGCGCCATCACACGTTTTTCGAGATGCTCGGCAATTGGTCGTTCGGCGATTACTTCAAGAAGGAAGCCATCGCCTGGGCGTGGGAACTCCTGACCGAAGTATACAAATTGCCGAAGGATCGCCTGCTGGTCACGGTCTATCACACCGACGATGAAGCGTTCGATCTGTGGCACAAGGAAATCGGCCTGCCGAAAGATCGCATCGTGCGCATCGGCGACAACAAGGGCGCGCCGTACGCAAGCGACAATTTCTGGCAGATGGCCGACACCGGCCCGTGCGGGCCGTGCACGGAGATTTTCTACGACCATGGTGCGGAAATTCCCGGCGGTCCGCCGGGATCGCCCGACGAGGACGGTGATCGCTTCATCGAAATCTGGAACCTCGTGTTCATGCAGTTCGACCGCGCCGCGGACGGCACGCTGTCGAAACTGCCGGCGCCGTGCGTGGACACCGGCATGGGCCTGGAACGTCTCGCCGCGGTGTTGCAACACGTGCATTCCAATTACGAGATCGACCTGTTCCAGCGCTTGATCAAAAAGGCCGCGGAACTGACGAACACGAAGGATCTGGAAAACAAGTCGCTGCGTGTGATCGCGGACCACATCCGCGCATGCAGTTTTCTCATTGTCGACGGCGTGCTGCCCTCGAACGAGGGCCGCGGCTACGTGCTGCGCCGGATCATCCGCCGTGCTTTGCGCCACGGCTACATGCTGGGCCAGAAACAGCCGTTTTTTTACAAGCTCGTGCCGACATTGGTCGCGGAGATGGGCGAGGCGTATCCGGAGTTGTCGCAAAAACGCGGCACTGTGGAAAAAGCGCTGCTGGCCGAGGAAGAACGTTTCGGTGAGACGCTGGAACACGGCATGAAGCTGTTCGACGAAATCGCCGCAAGATCGAAGCAGACGATTCCGGGTGTCGATGCCTTCCGGCTTTACGACACCTACGGTTTTCCGGTCGATCTCACTGCCGATATCGCACGCGAACGTGGCCTGACGGTGGACATGGAAGGATTCGAGAAAGCCATGAACGCGCAACGCGAACGCGCGCGCGCGGCGAGCCAGTTTGAAACGAAGGCGTCGTTGTCCGCCGAGTTGGTGCAGCGCCTGAAGCCGACGCAGTTCCTGGGCTACGGCGCGCTGGATGCGGATGCGTTGAACGTCATGGGCATAGTCCACGCGGGCAAGGACGTGAGCGAATTGCGCGACGGCGACGAGGGCATGCTGATCCTCGATGCCACGCCGTTCTACGCCGAATCCGGCGGACAGGTCGGCGACACGGGTGAGCTGAGCAATGCCGGCGGTCACTTCATCGTGACGGATACAGTCAAGCTGGCTGGTTCTTTCCACGGTCACGTCGGCACGTGGCATGGCAAGCCACTGCGTATCGGAGCGCCGCTGGCGGGTTCCGTGGATGCGTCGCGCCGGCAGTCGACCGTGCTTAACCATTCAGCTACGCATCTGCTGCACGCCGCGCTGCGTCAGGTGCTCGGCGAGCATGTGACGCAAAAGGGATCGCTGGTCGCGCCCGACCGCCTGCGTTTCGACTTTTCGCATTTCAAGCCGGTGTCGCACGAGGAATTGCGCAAGATCGAAGACATCGTCAACGCCGAGGTGCGGCGCAACGTCGAAGCTGAAACCCACGACATGGGCTATGACGAGGCCATCGAATTCGGTGCGATGGCACTGTTCGGCGAGAAGTACGGCGATCGCGTGCGCGTGCTGCGCATGGGCGATTTCTCCACCGAGTTGTGCGGCGGCACGCACGTGGCGCGCACCGGCGACATCGGCCTGTTCAAGATCGTGTCCGAATCCGGCGTGGCTTCCGGCATCCGCCGCATCGAGGCGCTGACTGGCGCTGGCGCGCTGGCCCATGTCGTCGATGAGGAAAGGCGGCTCGGTGAAATCGCGCATCTATTGTCCGCCGGCGGCGGCGACGCGATCGAAAAGCTGCGTCAGGTTCTGGACCGGCAGAAAAAACTCGAACGCGAGCTGGATAGCGTCAAGTCCAAGGCCACGAGCGCGGCGGCTGGTGATCTGGCTGCATCTGCGCTGGATGTTGCCGGCATCAAGGTGATCGCCGCGCGCCTCGATGGTGCGGATGCGAAAGCGCTGCGCGAGAGTGTCGACGCTTTCAAACAGAAACTCGGCGATTGCGTCGTGCTGCTGGCGGGTAGTGCGGACGGCAAGATTGCACTCGTCGCTGGCGTGAACGGCAAGGCGCTGGGCCGAATCAAGGCTGGCGAACTTGTCGCACATGTGGCTGGTCAAATCGGTGGCAAGGGCGGCGGACGCGCCGATATGGCGCAGGGCGGCGGCGAAGATTCGCCAAAACTCGCCACGATCCTGGCCGAAGTGCCGGCATGGGTCGGCGCACGTCTTGCATGATGCTCTGGTAGGATGCGACGGCGCCATCGGCCGACACGTCCATGACTAGGGTCACTGGTGCGTAACGCTCGTTCAGTTATCCTCGGCGCGCGTAGTGCTGGTGCAATGGACAAATGGACATGCGCCGGGGGACGGCGCGAACCTGAAGGAGTATCGTCATGCTGATTTTGACGCGCAGGGTAGGCGAGACATTGATGATTGGCGATGCCGTCAGCGTGACGGTGCTCGGTGTCAAGGGCAATCAGGTGCGCATCGGCATCAATGCACCCAAGGATGTGGCCGTGCATCGTGAGGAAATTTATCAGCGCATCAAGCGCGAACATGATGCGCCGGGTGGCGAAACACCTCCCGCCGCCGAAGGTTGAGCTTTACCGCGGGCAGGCTAGCCGCTATCCTTCGCGCCCTTGACGGAGAGGTGCCCGAGAGGCCGAAGGGGCTCCCCTGCTAAGGGAGTATAGGGTCAAAAGCTCTATCGAGGGTTCGAATCCCTCCCTCTCCGCCAGTCTGTTTCATCGAATTTTTCGTTGACGGAAAATCGCGTCGACGCGATAATTGACGGTTCAACGCGCCCGTAGCTCAGTTGGATAGAGTACCAGGCTACGAACTTGGTGGTCGGGAGTTCGAATCTCTCCGGGCGCGCCATATTGGTGATGGATGTCTCGGCATCCTTCGATTGGAAGAGGTGATGATCGGCGCGGCTGCCGAGCGGGACGAACGATCGGGGTATAGCTCAGCCTGGTAGAGCGCCAGCTTTGGGAGCTGGATGTCGAGAGTTCGAATCCCTCTACCCCGACCAACCGTCTGCAATGGGGTGCGATAGACTCTAATCGGTTGCGCCCGTAGCTCAACCGGATAGAGCACCGGCCTTCTAAGCCGGCGGTTGTGGGTTCGAGTCCCGCCGGGCGCGCCATTCGCAGGCAACGACAAAGGTTTTCGTTTTGCGGTGGGCGTAGCTCAGTTGGTTAGAGTACCGGATTGTGATTCCGGTTGTCGTGGGTTCGAGTCCCATCGTCCACCCCATTTTTTGACAATGCGCGGGCCGTTAGCTCAGTTGGTAGAGCAGGAGACTCTTAATCTCTTGGTCGTAGGTTCGACTCCTACACGGCCCACCACTTTTTTCCCGCGCTTTTCCTACCCCATGCGAAAGTGGCGGAATTGGTAGACGCACTGGATTTAGGTTCCAGCGGGGCAACCCGTGAGAGTTCGAGTCTCTCCTTTCGCACCACGCAACAGGTTTCGAGGAAAGCAGCATGCAAGTTTCGGTTGAAAACGTCGGCAAGCTCGAACGCAAGCTGGTCGTGCGTCTCCCGGCGGACGCCTACGAATCCACGGTGCGTTCGCGCATCGCCGATGCGGGCCGCAATGTCCGCCTCAAGGGTTTTCGTCCCGGCAAGGTGCCGGCCACGGTGATCGAGCAGCGCTTCGGCGCGCAGATCCGCGGCGAGGCCATGTCCGAGCTGGTACGCACCAGTTTCCAGCAAGCGGTGAGCGAGCAGAAACTGCGCCCGGCGGCATCGCCGGCGATTTCCACCAGCGGCGAGCCGGTGGACGGACAGATCGAATACACCGCCACGTTCGAGGTGTTGCCGGAAATCGGCAAGCTCGATGTTGCCACGCTGGCCGTGACGAAGCCGGTGGCGAACGTGGGCGAAGCCGATGTCGACACCATGATCGACACCCTGCGCCAGCAGCGCCGCGCGTGGACGCCGGTCGAGCGCGCCGTACAGGATGGCGACATGGCGTTCTTCGAATTCGCCGCGCAGGGCGAGGGCGTGACGCACGAACGCGAGCGCGCCGGCACCATCGTCGGCTCGGGTGCGATGGGCAAGGATCTCGAGGCGGCGCTGGTCGGCCATGCCACCGGCGATGAATTCGACGTCGATGCGGCGTTCCCCGAGAATTTCCGCATCGCGGCGCTGGCTGGCAAGACCGCCAACGCGTCGATCAAGCTGGTGCGCGTGCAGGAAGCGAAACTGCCGGAAGTGGACGAGGCTTTCATCGCCAGTTTTGGCATCGCTGGTGGCGATCTGCAGAAATTCCGCGGCGACGTGCGCGCGAACCTGGAACGTGAGCTGGGCGGCATGCTGGCCATGCGCCTGAAGAACGAGATCGTGGAAAAGCTCGTCGCTGCCTATCCCGAAATCGAGCTGCCGCAGGGCATGGTCGAAGCCGAGGCGCGCGCGCTGCACGGTCAAGCCCAGGCTCAGGCGCAGCAGCAGGGCCAGGCGTTCGCGACCGATGTTTCGGCGTTCATGGACATGGCTCGCCGCCGCGTCTGCGCTGGGGTGCTGATCGGCGAACTGGCGCGTCAGAACGACATCCGTCCCGACAGCCGCCGCGTTGCCGAAATGCTGGCGACGATCGCCTCGACGTATGAAGAACCGGCGCAGGTGGTTGAACTTTACCAGCGCGATCCCCAGTTGATGGGTGGTTTGCAAAATCGCGTGATGGAAGACCAGGTGGCCGAGTGGGTCGCCGCGCATGCGCAGACGACCGAACAGACAATGACTTTCAACGAAGCGATGCGCCAGGCCTGACCGGCGCGTCCGGAGAAATGGCGATGAATGGCGAAATCCGCGGCTTGAACCTGGTGCCGATGGTGGTCGAACAGACCCCGCGCGGCGAACGTGCCTACGACATCTACTCGCGCCTGCTCAAGGAGCGCGTGGTGTTCTGCGTCGGTCCGATCGACGACTACATGGCCAATGTGATCGTGGCGCAGTTGCTGTTCCTGGAATCCGAGAATCCGGACAAGGACATCAACCTCTACATCAATTCACCGGGCGGTGTGGTCACCGCCGGCATGGCGATCTACGACACCATGCAATTCATCAAGCCCGACGTGAGCACAATCTGCGTCGGGCAGGCGGCGAGCATGGGTTCGCTGCTGCTTGCGGCCGGCAGCAAGGGCAAGCGCTACGCGCTGCCGAATTCCCGCATCATGATCCATCAGCCGCTCGGCGGCTTCCAGGGCCAGGCTTCGGATATCGAGATCCACGCCAAGGAAACCCTGACGATCAAGGAAAAACTGAACTCGATACTGTCCCGGCACACGGGGCAGAGCATCGAGCAGGTGACCCGCGACACCGACCGCGACAACTTCAAGAGCGCGGCCGAGGCCAAGGTCTACGGCCTGGTCGACGAGGTCATCGAACAGCGCCCTTCCGAAACCGTAAAAACGGCCTGAGAGGCCGGTCGGCAGCCGTTTTGGCGCGTCCGTCGGCTACAGGCGGCCATCTGGCTGCCTGTGCTATTCTTGAATCGACAATCCACGGGGCCAATTGGCATGAGTGACGACCGGCAAAGCCGTGCGGGCGACAGCAGCAAGATCCTGTACTGCTCGTTCTGCGGCAAGAGCCAGCACGAGGTGCGCAAGCTGATTGCGGGCCCGAGCGTGTACATCTGCGACGAATGCGTCGAGCTGTGCAACGACATCATCCGCGAGGAGCTCGAGGAAAAGAACGCCGGCAAAAAGAGCCACCTGCCCAAGCCGCGCGAGATCATGGACGTGCTTGATCAATACGTGATCGGGCAGGGCCGCGCCAAAAAGGTGCTGGCCGTCGCCGTGTACAACCACTACAAGCGCCTGGAAGCGCGCCAGCGCCAGGACGAAGTCGAACTGGCCAAATCCAACATTCTCCTGATCGGACCGACTGGTTCGGGCAAGACGCTGCTCGCGGAAACGCTGGCGCGCCTGCTCAACGTGCCGTTCACGATCGCCGATGCGACCACGCTGACCGAAGCCGGCTACGTGGGCGAGGATGTCGAGAACATCATCCAGAAGCTGTTGCAGAAGTGCGATTACGACGTCGAGAAGGCGCAGTCGGGCATCGTCTACATCGATGAGATCGACAAGATCTCGCGCAAGAGCGAAAACCCGTCGATCACGCGCGACGTTTCCGGTGAGGGCGTGCAGCAGGCCCTGCTCAAACTCATCGAAGGCACCATGGCATCGGTGCCGCCGCAGGGCGGACGCAAGCATCCGCAGCAGGAATTCCTGCAGGTCGACACCAAGAACATTCTGTTCATCTGCGGTGGCGCGTTCTCGGGCCTGGACAAGGTCATCCAGCAGCGTTCCGAGTCGACCGGAATAGGATTTGTCGCCGAAGTACGCAGCAAGAGCAAGCAGACCAATGTCGGCAAGGTGCTGGCGGACGTAGAGCCGGGCGATCTGGTCAAGTACGGCCTGATCCCGGAATTCGTCGGTCGTTTGCCGGTGGTTGCCACGCTGGAAGAACTCGACGAAGCGGCGCTGATCAAGATTCTCACCGAGCCCAAGAACGCGATCATCAAGCAGTTCAAGCGCATGTTCGAGCTGGAAGGCGCAGAACTCGAATTCCGCAACGACGCCTTGCTCGCGGTCGCGCGCAAGGCGCTCAAGCGCAAGACTGGCGCGCGCGGCCTGCGCACGATCCTTGAACAGGTGCTGCTCGACACGATGTACGAGCTGCCATCGCTAGAGCACGTCAGCAAGGTCGTCGTCGACGAGGCCGTCATCAACGGCCAAGCCGAGCCTTATCTGATCTATCGCGGCATGCAGGCGCGCGCAGCGTCGGAATAACTTCGCGGCGCGGGTACGACGGATTCGCTAGAATGCGCCAGTGCCGTGCATTCGTCCGCTTTCCCCCGAACTCGTCAACCAGATCGCCGCCGGCGAAGTGGTGGAAAGGCCTGCGTCCGTGGTCAAGGAACTGGTCGAAAATTCCCTGGACGCTGGCGCGACGCGGCTGGAAATCGACATCGAGGACGGCGGTGCGCGTCTGATCCGCGTGCGCGATGACGGCGGTGGTATTCCCGCCGACGAATTGCCGCTGGCGCTCGCGCAGCATGCGACCAGCAAGATCACGACGCTCGATGACCTGGAACACGTGCGCACGCTTGGGTTCCGCGGCGAGGCACTGGCATCCATCGCCTCGGTATCGCGTTTCGCGTTGACCTCGCGCGCGTCCGGCGCGGACACAGGCTGGCGCGTCACGCGCGAGGGCGGCAAGCTCGACGCGGCGCGTCCGGCGCAGCATCCACAGGGCACGACGATCGAGGTGCGCGACTTGTTCCACGGCGTGCCGGCGCGGCGCAAGTTCCTGCGCGCCGAACGCACCGAATTCGGTCATATTGACGAACTGGTCAAGGCCATCGCGCTGGCGCGGCCGGACGTGGAAATCCGCCTCTCACACAACGGCAAACCGGTCCGATTGCTGCGTCCGGCGCACGACGAGGCCGCGCTCGCCGCGCGCGTCGGCGACATTCTCGGCGACGAATTTCCCACCAACAGCCTGCGCGTTGATCACTCCGGTGCCGGCATGCGCCTGTCCGGCTGGCTCGGTCTGCCGACTGCCTCGCGCAGCCAACCCGATCAGCAATTCTTCTACGTCAACGGTCGCCTGGTGCGCGATCGCGTCGTCACGCACGCGGTGCGCCAAGCCTACGCGGACGTGCTGTTCCACGGTCGCCATCCGGCCTACGTTCTGTTCCTGGATTTGCCGCCTGAAGGCGTGGACGTGAACGTGCATCCGGCCAAATCCGAAGTGCGCTTCCGCGAAAGCCGACTGGTGCACGATTTCCTGTATCGCACGCTCCACGAGGCACTGGCGGAAACGCGGGCGGGGAATTCCCCCCTTCCGGCCACTCTTTCATCAAAGACGGGCTACCTTCCCTCGCAGGCAGGGGAAGGAAAAGATTCCGTGGTTCCGGCGGTGTGGGCGCAGCAGATACAGCGAGGATTGGGATTGGGCGTGCGCGAGCCACTTGCCGACTATGCGGCGTTGTTTGGCACGGCATCGGCAAACTTCGCATCGAACGACATGCCGACCCCGGAAAATTCGTCCAGCGATGTGCCGCCGCTCGGATTCGCACTGGCGCAGCTCGCGGGCGTCTACGTGCTGGCCGAGAACGCACACGGCTTGGTCATGGTCGACATGCACGCCGCGCACGAGCGCATCACTTACGAAAGACTCAAGACCGCGCGCGCCTGCGACGGCATCCATTCGCAACCCTTGCTGGTGCCGCTGACGCTGGCGGTGAGCGAGCGCGAGGCCGCCGCCGCTCAGGAACACGGTGACGAACTCATGGTGCTCGGTTTCGAGATCGCGCGCAGCGGGCCGCAAAGCGTGATCGTCAAGCGCTACCCGGGAATCCTCGATGGCGCCGACGTTGCTGGACTTGTGCGCGACGTGCTCGGCGATCTGGCCACGCATGGCAATTCGCGGCGGCTGGAGGAAACGCAGAACGAAATTCTTTCCACGATGGCTTGCCACGGCTCGATCCGTGCCCATCGACGCTTGACTTTGCCGGAAATGAACGCACTCTTGCGTGAGATGGAAGCGACCGAGCGTTCGGGCCAGTGCAATCACGGCCGGCCGACCTGGGTGCAATTGCCGATGGCGGAGTTGGACAGGATGTTTCTGCGCGGTCGCTGAACCGTATACACGTACAGGAGTGGACCATGTTGCAATCGATCTTGGCGGTCGCGGCCATTACCGCCGCGGGTGTGGGTTTGAGTGGCGCCGGTGTTGCCGCGAGTGGCGATTCGGCCTACGCGAAGGAAATCCAGAGCTGGCGCACGCAACGCGTGGATCATCTGCGTGCGCCGCACGGCTGGCTGTCACTCGTCGGGTTGGATTGGCTCCGTGACGGCAAGAACACTCTCGGCTCAGCCAAGGGCAACGACATCGTGCTGGCGAAAGCGCCTGCGCATCTGGGCACGATCACGCTGGATCATGACAAGGCCACGATTGCGCTTGACGGCAAATCCGGCGCGAGCATCGACGGCAAGCCTATCGCGACGGCGGAGTTACTCGACGACAGCCACGACAAGCCGACCACGATCGCGTACGGCACGGTGAGTTTCTACCTCGTCCAGCGTGGCGACAAATACGGTTTGCGCGTGAAGGACAGCGATGCGCCGACACGCACGCATTTCCTTGGCATCGATTATTTTCCGATCGACGAAAGCTGGCGCATCGAGGCGAAGTGGGAGGCCTACAATCCGCCGCACGAGGTGGAAGAGCCGAATATCCTCGGCCAGATGGACAAGGTTGTCGTTCCCGGCGCGGCCGTGTTCGAACGCGACGGCAAGACGTATCGCGTGGAACCGGTAATCGAGACCCCGGGCGACACCAACCTGTTCCTCGTTTTTGCAGACAAAACGAGCGGCCACGAAACCTATGGCGCCGCGCGCTTCGTCTACACCGAACCACCCAAGGACGGCAAGGTCGTGATCGATTTCAACAAGGCTTACAATCCGCCGTGTGCGTTCACGCCGTACGCGACCTGCCCGCTGCCGACCGCGCAGAATCGCTTGAAGTTGCGCGTGACGGCTGGCGAGAAGAAATACCGCGGCACTCACGAATAATCCCTCATCGCACGGAAGAATCATGGGCAAGTCAGTCGTCATTCTCGGAGCCCAGTGGGGCGACGAAGGCAAGGGCAAGATCGTCGACCTGCTCACCGAGCGCGTCGGCGCGGTGGCGCGCTTTCAGGGCGGGCACAATGCCGGGCATACGCTCGTCATCAAGGGCAAGAAGACGGTATTGCACCTGATTCCCTCGGGCATCCTGCGCGAGGGCGTGCTGTGCCTGATCGGCAACGGCGTGGTGCTCTCGCCTGCTGCGTTGCGTGAGGAAATCGCCGAGCTCGAAGGGCAGGGCGTGGATGTGCGTTCGCGCCTGAAGATCAGTCCGGCCACGCCGTTGATCATGCCGTACCACGTAGCGCTCGATCAGGCGCGCGAGAAGGCCAGCGGCAAGAATGCGATCGGCACCACCGGTCGCGGCATCGGCCCGGCCTACGAGGACAAGGTGGCGCGGCGCGGCATCCGCGTCGCGGATCTGATGTATCCGCACGAGTTACCGGACAAATTGCGCGGCGTGCTCGATTACCACAACTTCGTGCTGAAGAACTGGTTGAAAGCCGATGTGGTCGATTACCAGAAGGTGCTCGACGAGGCGTTGGCATTCGGCGAGTACGTAAAACCGCTCATCGACGATGTCGCCACCACGCTGCACGATCTGCGCCGCGATGGCGCCAACATATTGTTCGAAGGTGCGCAAGGTTCGTTGCTCGACATCGATCACGGCACCTATCCGTTCGTGACCTCGTCCAACACCACGGTCGGCGGCGCCTATGCCGGCACTGGCGTCGGCGCGAGCGACATCGACTACGTGCTCGGCATCTGCAAAGCTTATGCGACGCGCGTCGGCGGCGGGCCCTTCCCGACCGAGTTGAACGACGCCACCGGCGAGGCGCTGCGCAAGCGCGGCAACGAATTTGGCGCCACCACCGGGCGTCCGCGCCGCTGCGGCTGGATCGATCTGGTTGCGCTCAAGCGCGCGGTGCAGATCAGCGGTATCAACGGCTTGGCCATCACCAAGCTCGACGTGCTCGACGGATTGCCCTCGATCAAGGTCTGCATCGCCTACGAATACCGCGGCAAGCGCCGCGAACTGGCCCCGCTCGACGCCGCCGGCTGGGACGAATGCAAGCCGGTGTATCTGGAATTCCCCGGTTGGGAAGAATCCACCTGCGGTATTCGCGAATGGGACAAGTTGCCGCCGGCTGCGCGCGCCTACCTGCGCTCGGTGGAGGAATTGGCCGGCACGCACATCGCACTCGTTGCCACCGGTGCCGACCGCGACGACACGATCGCGTTGACAGATCCGTTCGCTTAGTTTTTTACTCGTCATTCCCGGCGAGTACAAAATGTTGTTCCCTTCTCCTGCCAGCGGGAGAGGTGTTAGTCGTCTGCGAGGAGTACAGCCATGCCCGTCACAAAATCCATCGCCGTAGTCCTTGCGCTGATTTCCACCGCCGTGTTCGCACAAGGCGACGACCCCGCCAGCGCCATGCACTGGCGCCTGCTCGGCCCGTTTCGCGGCGGCTGGGGCACAGTGGCGGCGGGAATTCCCGACCGGCCGAACACCTTCTATTTCGGCGCCGCGGGCGGCGGTGTGTGGAAAACCGACGATGCCGGCGCGACCTGGCATTCGCTCGGCGACACGCTGCCGGCATCCGCGGTCGGCGCGCTCGCGATCGCGCCATCGAATCCGCAGACGATCTACGTCGGCACCGGTCAGGTCGCACCGCGCTACGACATCCAGTCCGGCAACGGCGTATACAAATCGACCGATGGCGGCAAGACGTGGGTCTCGGCGGGTCTGGCCGCGACGCGCCACATCGGCGCGATCCTCGTCGATCCGAAGGACGCGAACACGGTTCTGGTCGGCGCGCTTGGGCATTACTTTGGTCCGAACCCCGAGCGCGGTGTGTTTCGCTCCACCGACGGTGGCAAGACCTGGCAGCGCACCTTGTTTGTGGACAACGACACCGGCATCGTCGATCTCGCCGCGGATCCCGCGAATCCGAATATCGTGTACGCCGCGGCCTGGCAGGTGCGCAACTATCCGTGGCTGTCGTACTTCCAGCCGAACGCGGGAGCGGGAAGCGGAGTATACAAATCCACCGATGGCGGCGTGAGCTGGAAGCGCCTCGCCGGACACGGCTGGCCGGATGCGACGCTCGGCCGCATCGGCCTCGCGACCGCCAGCGGCGGGCGCGTGTACGCGGTCGTCGATGCCGCGCCGAACAGCGGTAATGTGCCGCATGCGGCGTCAAAGGACGAAGGTGGTCTGTATCGCTCGGACGATGGCGGCTCGAATTGGCAGCGTGTGAGCGGCGAGAGCTGGCTCGAGAACGATTATTTCTGCCGTATCGCGGTCGATCCTTCCAATCGCGACCGCGTATTTTCCGCTGGCCAGTCGATCCGCGAATCCACCGATGCGGGCAAGACCTGGCATGTGCTCAAGGGCGCGCCCGGCGGCGACGACTACCATTTCGTCTGGATCAATCCGAAACATCCGGATCACATCATCACAGCCAGCGATCAGGGCACGGTGGTGAGCGTGGACGGCGGCGCGCACTGGAGCGATTGGTACAACCAGCCGACCGGACAGTTCTATCATCTGGCCGCGGACAATCGCTTTCCGTATTGGGTGTACTCCGGGCAGCAGGATTCCGGTACGGTCGGCATCGCCAGCCGCAGCGACTACGGCGT
>Ga0207654_10001055_pt1 | contig 15026 bp, 10 predicted proteins | sample KBSC64metaG_FD_184355 | JGI IMG/M metagenome (GOLD analysis project Ga0207654, IMG submission 184355) | Corn rhizosphere microbial communities from Kellogg Biological Station, Michigan, USA - KBS C6-4 metaG (SPAdes) (version 2) | ecosystem: Host-associated > Plants > Roots > Rhizosphere > Soil...
TTTCATCGGTGGGGTTATAGGGAAGGTGTACCTCCGTGGCTTCGTCAGAAAAAACACCGGCCAGGATGGCCGTACCACCTATGTCTTTAAACAGGCAGGCATTGATGTTATTGTTATGCGTATATTTTGAGTAGTCAATACCGGTAGACGCCAGGTGCTCAAACCTGCAACCGGTAAAACCCGTGTTGTCTGCATACGAAACCTGCACGGCAGCGGCGGGCCGGCCTACCCAGGCCTGGTTTTCGAGCGACGGTTTATCCGGGGTGCCCGGTACCGTTAGTTTATAGGCATCCAGCATGTACATACCTGCCTGGTGGGGTACATGTCCGTACCGGGCGGGGCGCAGCCAACTGGTATGATCAAACGCAATTCCTTTAAAGAAAACATTTGTTACCGGGTGGTCGGCTGTTCCTGCTATGCTTACCAGTGATTCCAGTAAGGGGGCTATCACTGTATCTTTCCTTATATCTTCATTGCTGCGCGGCCAATAATAGATTTTATGCCTGTCCATATCCAGATACCACTCTCCTGGCTCGTCTAAAAATTGAATGGCGTTGACAAGATAATAGGCTGAGTTGCCGGTCTCGCCGGAGAACCAGGGAGCAGGCCAGGGATGTTCGCTCTGTATTTTACTTTCAGGATCATGGAAAAAAAGTTTTGCGCTATCGCCGCTTCGTTCTATTTTTTTTATGCGAAGCGTTGCCACCTCCCACCATTGGTGAATAAACATTTCCAGTCCATATATACCGGGCATGGGTAAGGTATGCGGAAACGGGATCTGGCAGGTTTGTTCTTTTTTATTCCAGCTGAGAATGCGGTTCATGGCTGTACCATTGGCATCTTTGGCCCTGACCGCCTTCACATTGTTTACCCATAGCTGTCTGATTGCAGCCAAACTTTCCGCCGGTAAAGACAGATCGGCTACCCAAACCTTGTTTTGGGCGATGGCGGAAAGTCCTGCGATAGGGACGGTATTTTTATGCCAGTTGGTGATTTGTATTCCCCCGCTCAATACTGGTTGTTCGCCGGGTGCTGCCTCAATCCAGGTTGGACTTGCTGTTGTACCGGCATCTTCGGGCCGGATGAAGATGGGTTCATACAATGGGTATAGCCCCCCGCGAACAATGATGTGGATGCCATTTGAAATGGAAGGATCGCCCAGGCGCCTGAGCTCCCTGGCTTTTCTGATACCTGCTGCAATGGTAGCCAATGGTTGTTCCCTTGATCCGGGGTTGCCGTCTGCACCATTCACAGCCACATATATATCTGCGGCTATGGCCGGCATGGCAGCACATACTATGAAGAGCAGCCAAAAAAAGGCAGGCAATCGTTTCATTCCGTTTGGTTGATGCTATAAAAAATCCGCGCAGGCATTTAATTTAATAAATATACCCACAGTGGTTGCCTGCAAAAAGGCCAGTATTTACTGAATTGATGGAAGATTTTACTGCTTGTCTTAACAGGAGATGCGGAACCAGTTTCTAAGATCAGAATCAACACCAAACTTACCGGTTTAGGAAGCCTTTTCAAGAAAGACCTGGCAATCATGAATATTTTAGGACGAGTCATACTATTCTAAAAGTGAACAGGTTGTGTACCAAAATCGTGCATCTGTTGTTTACGTAAATCCATAACTTCTTTATTTTCAACCCGGTAATTAAGCGGCATTCTTATTGCTTTTTTAAGCCTGAGAACAAAATGAATCTGAATCATCAACAGATACCGGAAATCAATAAATCATACGTTGTAAATCAACTCCTATGTTTCTACACTATTTTAAAACTGCGTGGCGAAATTTAGCAAAAAATAAAACGGTTTCACTTATAAATATAACAGGGCTTTCTATTGGCATAAGTGCCGCGCTGGTTATATTTCTTCTTGTACAATACGATTTTAGTTTTGACAAATTTGAAAAAGACAGCGACCGTATTTATCGTGTTGTTGCTGACTACACTTTTGCCGGTACACCTTTTCATTCATCTGCTATACCCGGGGCAATGCCCGCCGCAGTTAAAAATGAGATATCCGGCATTGAAGGTGTTGTGCCTTTCCGCACATGGAATGACGACGTAAAAATTACCGTACCTGTCAAATCAAGTAACGATCTTATTGTTTTTAAGAAACAAAAGAATATTGTTTTCGCTGATGAAAACTACTTCAAATTATTATCCTATAAGTGGCTGCAAGGCTCCCCGCAAACGGCTTTGCAAAGCCCGTATCAAACAGTCTTAACTGAGAGTGGGTTAAAGGAGTACTTTCCGGGTTTAACACCCGAACAGGCAACTGGCAAAGAACTTATTTTCTATGACTCAATACGCACAACCATTATGGGTGTTGTACGGGACCTGCCTTACAACACCGATTTTAGTTTTAAAATATTTATCTCAAGAGCCTCTATTGAAATGCCGGCATTAAAACCGGATGATGGAGATGGATGGGGTAGCGCTTCACCTTCATCACAATTGTTTATCAAACTATCTCCAAATGCAAATCCTGCAGCAGTGCAGCAGGAAATTTCGAAACTGTATAGAAGAAATTTTACAGAAAACCCCGGCACTACAACCAGTTTCCGTTTACAACCTTTGGCTGATTTGCATTTCAATGCTGATTACGAAAACTTCAATAAACGTATTGCACATAAATCAACATTATATGGATTGCTGGCAATTGCAGCATTTCTTCTATTGCTGGGGTGCATCAACTTTATCAATCTTACTACTGCGCGGGCATCCCAAAGAGCAAAAGAAATTGGTGTGCGCAAAACACTGGGAGGTTCAAAAAAACAACTGGTGTTTCAATTTCTAAGCGAAACATTTTTATTAACGCTTGCTGCAACGATAATCTCTGTTCTTTTAATGCCGGTAATACTACAATTATTTTCCGGCTTTATTCCCGAAGGATTGCATTTTGATTTAATACAACCTTCAGACATTTCATTATTTCTTGCTGTTCTTGTGGTGATAGTAAGTGTCGCGGCAGGCTTATATCCCGCATTCATTCTTTCTTCATACAAACCCGTAAGTGTATTAAACGGCAATCCCAATATAACAACAGGCAAACCTGGAATTATTTTATTGCGCAAATCATTTACCATTTCCCAGTTTGTCATTGCACAAGTCTTTATTATCGCTACCATTGTTGTCGCTAAACAAATCAATTATTCGCTTACGCAGGATTTAGGATTTAGAAAAGATGCCATTATTAATCTGGCAACAAGCTTTAAAGAACCCGCTGCCAGCAGGTTTGTGCTGATGAATAAGCTCAAAGCAATTCCGGGAATAAAAATGATAAGTCTTTCCAATAATCCGCCCACTTCCGTTAGTGACCGTGGAAACATCATAAAATATATCAGTAATAAAACAGAAACTGAAGCGCATGCGCAGGTTAAGTTTGGCGACACTAATTATTTAAAATTATACCAGCTAAAATTACTTGCCGGTTCCAATCTTCCCTACAGCGATACTATTAAAAGTGTGATTATTAATGAAACCTGCGCACGTGCACTTGGATTTCAGGATTTGCAACAGGCAATTGCAAAGTATGTTGAAATTGACAAAAAGAAAGTACCAATTGCCGGGGTAGTGCATGATTTTCATCAGAAATCATTTCATGAACCCATCGCACCATTAGTTATATCCAGCAAAGATGGCGACCAGTTAATGTTTAATATATTATTGCAACCGCTGGATGCGGATGGTTCTTTATGGCGAAACACTATTAATCAGATTAAAAGTGCTTATGCAGAAGTTTATCCCAACGAAGATTTTGAATATAATTTTCTTGATAACAGAATTGCCCGGTATTATTTATCTGAACAAAACCTTTTTCAATTATTAATGTGGGCTACAGCGCTTACTATTCTTATAAGTTGTCTTGGCTTATTTGCCCTTGCGGTGTATAGCTCACTCCAAAGAACGAAAGAGATAGGCATCCGAAAAATCATTGGCGCTTCTGTTTTACAAATTGTTTCATTATTGGTAAAAGATTTTTTGCAGCCGGTTATAACAGCTTTTATTATTGCAACACCCATTGCCTGGTGGGCTGCAAACGGCTGGCTTCAGAACTTTGCATATAAAACAACTTTAAGCTGGTGGATATTTGTTGTTACAGGCGTTTCAGCAATATTGATTGCTTTAATTACCATCAGCTTCCAATCAGTAAAAGCGGCAATGGCAAACCCGGTGAACAGTTTGAAAACGGCGTAATACCACCTGAATCCGTAAGAAAGACCCTGGCTAAAGTATTGCCGTCTGAACGGGGATAGTTTTGGCTGCAGGCTTACTCGCAGTTATTATTATTTTAACGTTTATCGTAATAATCAACGGTAAGAATAAGTTTTATCTTCTGTTTGTGAACTGCCGGATTAAATACCAGCTATCCTTTCTTATATTTTTACATTCCTGACCTTCTTCATTTTATTGAAATATCTTTTTCAAATATGCCGTATTTGCTCCATAATTGCCTTTTACATCTTTTGGTTTGGTGGCATCCCGGCTGCGTTCAATGACCAGCCAGCCACTCCATTTCATCCGGCGGAGCGTTTGTTTTACCTGTTGCATATTGATTTGGGGATCGTTCTGCAGCCATACACTGTCTTTGTTGCTGGCATGTATCATAGCGATGCGGTCTTTCCCCAGTGTTTGCAGTTCGCTAATTAAATTGCGCCCTTCTTTTAAGGAGTTGGAAAAATTGAAATAGATTTTTATTCCGGGCGATTTGATTTCGTTTAATAATCTTACTTCTTCTGCGGCGCTTAAAGCTGTTTCTATGGCTATTACCACCCCTGCCGTCTCCGCCATCTTACCCGCCACTTTCAACCTGGCCACAACAGAATCCCTCACACCAGGATTTTTTGCCAGGTCGCATTGCACACCCAATGGAAGAAAAGCGATTTTTACATGCATTGCCTTCATGGTAGCAATGCAATCTTCAATCGATTGGATGTATTCCGTTCTGCCGCAGAAAGACTGGGCATAGTACCCAGTCATGGCCAGTGAAAATATTTCTATGTTCAGTTCTTTTGCTTTGTCTAAAAAAAGCTGCCGGATGCTGTCGTTGAGCAACTGGTTATCGAAACTGGGTCTTGTACCCAATCCGCCCATATCCACTTCTATGCCATCGGCGCCCAATTCTTTGGCCAGTGTAAGTGCACCCAGTTTCTGGCGTTTCAGCAGCATCAGATCAATAAGACCAATTTTATAACGTTGACTGGTTTGGGTGAAAGCATATTCCTGACCGGTGGCAGACAACAAAAATACCAATACCAGTGTTTTGAACCATAAAGAGACCGTGGCATAGCGCTCCACAAAAAAATTGCCGTGTTTCTCTTTGCCACCGGGCCTCCATGGTTCAATCCTACTCATGTGTTATTGATTTTTTCCAAAGTATTTCCAGTTGTTCAAATCCCTTCACCGCATTTGCTGGTAATGATTCACCATGATCACCAAACACATGCATCAGTTCTTCTTTTTCTATGGTAATACCCGATTCTTCAATTTTACCTTCTTTATCCTGGATGGCTTTTATGTTCAGCCCCAGTTGCTTTGCCATAAATTCATACACAGCGGTTCTCTTATTAATGCCGAAATCATGTTTTTCCAGTGGCAGGTGCACATTCTCTACATTATCTTTTTTACCATACCAACTGTACATTTTCTGCAGGTACAGGAAATCGTGTTCCGGCAGCCGATCTGTCCAGTCGCCACCATCGCTTACCAATAGTTGCGGACGGGGAGCAGCCATTGCGGCTATCTCTACATTGTCTGTGCGGCCACCGCAATCATGAACAGGCATACCGCTTTCGCACGGACAGCCGCCATAAAAATAGGAAGACAACGACACCACCGGCGCCGATACTTTAATGCGGTTGTCCAACGCCGTTACCAATACGGTTTGACTGCCGCCGCCAGATCCCCCGGTAATAGCCACCCGGCTGGTATCTGCATCTTTAAGCGATAACAGGTAATCAAGAATACGGATACTTCCCAGCGCCTGTATGGTCATCGATAAACTTCGGCGGTGATCTTCCGGCTTAAACTGCAGCAATGATTCTCCCCAGGCAAACAGGTCGTAACTGAAAGCCATAGCGCCCATCTTTGCCAATGCCGCACAACGGTACTGGCAATCGGGCCGGTAACGTTGCTTTTCCCAATGACCGTCGGGGTTAAGAATAACAGGAATCTTTCCCTTATACCTGGCTGGTTTGTACAATGAACCGTTGATCCACAGGCCCGGTAATATCTCTATGGCAATGTTTTCTATGGTATATCCGTTGTATTTTCTGAGCGGGGTAATGACAGGCTGCGTGCCGGGCGCAGCAGGCATCTTATCAAGCTGCAGTGCCTGCAGGATACAGGGCTTCAGCCCCGCTTTTCGTTTCTCCCATTCATCCAGGTTGTTGTATTGCGCGGCTATCCGGTCCAGTTCGGCCCAGCCTTCCTGCACCGGCCAACGGTAATATTCATAATAACCAAGTTTATACACCTTGTCCTTGTCCTTTTTGGCATTCATGTCAAACGGGGCCAGCACATTCTCCAAAGTTGTTTCCGGATCATTGCGGAAACGCCATACAGCATAGCGCAGCATTTTGCCTGTTACAATTGAATCGGGGTATTTTAAGGTAATGCCGAATTGTTTTTCGATATCATTCAATACCTCTTTCAGCGGTTTTTGGTAGCCGCCGTCCGTATTGTACTGTGCCTGAATAAAAAAGGGAAAGGCCAGTAACCACCCACAAAATGAAAATAACTTTTGCATAGTATTTTATATGGCCGGGTCCAGCGGCACCGCAGGTAACAACAAAGTTTCTATATCCACTGGTTTTATTTTTAGTCTTTCGCACCATGTTTCAAAACTGGCATGAACCTCATCGAGTGTTTGTTTCTGCTGGGGTGTCAATTCCAGCGCTGTGGCGCGGCTGATGGTACGGACGGGCAATCCTCTCTTCCGTAAAAAATATTTCGCACTCATTGGGTAAGCAACATGTATCAAGGGATCTACCCGGCTGATTTCAGACTGCAGCCATTTAACTTCTTCCTGTTTGGCAGGATTATTTGCATTGTTGACCATCCATACCAAAATTTCCGGATAGAAATTGCCCGAAATAGAAGACATTCCCCTGGCGCCCATTTGCAGGCTGTACATGGTATTGGGTGAATGCGCATCGTAAAACTCCATCTCACTGCCGCTCTCTTTTAATATATCCAGCTTGGCCTTTACTTTTTCCAAATCAATAGAGGTGTCCTTGTGATACACCATCCTGTTGGCCGATAACAATGTCCTAAAAGTTTCTGGTCCAATAATTCTTTTGTATGGCGCAGGGCACTCGTACATTCCCAAGGGAATATTGCCGGTAAGTGTAAACATCCGGTTAAAATTCTTCAGCAGTATTTCATCGCTGTCTTCTATATTGGCGTAATGTCCCGTAATCAATATTACCGCATCAATACCAGTATCATATATCCTCTTACTGAACTCAGCTTTGTCTTCAATGGTAAGCCCGAAAGAACCGGTGGCCACCACCGGCACACGGCCATTTACATATTTTACCACATGTCTTGTAAGTTCTATCCGCTCATCTTCGCTAATGCTGTACATTTCACTGCTGAGACAATTGGCAAAAAAACCTTTTACGCCTGCGGCCAGGTAGAAATCGATAAGATTACTCACTACATCCAGGTCAACCTTTGCCTTCAGGTTGAAGGGTGTTATCATTACCGGCACAAATTTTTTCTGAAGCGAATCCATATTATATAATTTAAAAATGGCTGATGGCTGATTTGTTGATGGCTGATTTGTTGTATTCGCAGATGCATCATTCTAAATCAAAAGTCAAAAGTTAAAAGTCAAAAATAATTGCGTTTTAAAAATGGCTGATGGCTGATGTGATGATGGCTGATTTGCTGTATTCGCAGATGCATCATTCTCAATCAACAGTCAAAAGTTAAAGTCAAAAATAATGGCGTTTTAAAATGGCTGATGGTTGATGTAATGATCGCTGATTTGTTGTATTTGCTGACGTCCATCATTCAAAATTTAAAATTCATCATTTAAAATAATCGCTACGCAACGGTATTCACCAACTCCCCTATTCCTTCAATTTTTATTTTTATTACATCGCCGCTTTGTAATGTAAAAGTATTGTCGGGCACCACGCAGGTACCTGTCATCAGGTAAGCACCGGCAGCGAAGGAATATTCCCTGTATAAAAATTCCACCAGCTCTGCATGTTTGCGTTTCATCATATCTATGGTTACATCTCCCTCAAATGCAACCGCACCGTTTCGTTCAATTGATATTGCAATAACGGTAGTGGGTGAAATGGGCTCTTCCGTTACCAGCACACAGGGCCCCACTGCCGCACAACCATCATACATTTTGGCCTGGGGCAAGTACAATGGGTTTTCTCCTTCAATGCTCCGGCTGCTCATGTCATTACCAATGGAGTAACCAATAATTTTTCCGGAGGAAGCAATTACCAGCACCAGTTCCGGTTCGGGCACATCCCAGGTACTGTCTTTCCTTATTCTTACTTTGCCCATTGGTCCTATTACCCTGCCGGCAGTTGATTTGAAAAATATTTCAGGTCTTTCCGCATCGTAGACTTTATCATAAAAAGTAGCACCGCCACTTTCCTTGCTTTCTTCCATGCGGGCCACCTTGCTGCGCAGGTAAGTAACACCCGCTGCCCAAACTTCCTGCGAACCAATGGGAGCTACGAGCTCCTTTTCAAGAAACCACTCATTGTCGCCCGACGCAGACAACTGGTAAATTTCCTTTTGCACCTGTGCCCATAGATCATCCCGGTTAATAAACACGTCCCAGTCTGTTTCGGCTGAGACAAAGTATTCGCCTTTGAATTCGATGATAATCTCCGATTTTGTTTTATAAATTTTCATATTTTTTAATCGTAATTTAGTTCAAACCTAAACAATCAACCTCAGCCAGCAATCCTGATCTGTTGGGTTTTTCTTTTAGAATAGGTCAGGAGCAGTCCGGTTAAAAATATGCTGAGGGTTCCTACTACAATAATCATATTCTTGTGCAGGGGGTTACGCAAAAATGCGTACCGGGCAGGCAATAGCCAGGAAAATGTCATCCATACAATAATAAGGGTACCAATCATCATGGCTGTCAGCGCCTCCTGGCTGCGGGTTCTTCTGCTAATGATACCCAGTAAAAACAGGCCCAGCATACCGCCTGCAAAAATACCCGACAATTCCCACCAGGTGTCCAGCACGCTTTTGCTTCCAATCATGGCAAGACCGGTTGCCAGACCGGCAATCCCAAAAACAATGGTGGCCATGTACAATGCCCGTAAATATTTTTTATCGTTCATGCCGGCGCTGAAATATTTCTTTAGAATATCTTCCGTAAAAACGGTTGCCGACGCATTCATGCCGGAACTGATGGTGCTCATGGCCGCGGATAAAATAGCAGCTATAATCAATCCCAGCAAACCCGTGGGAATACTGGTTGCCATAAAATGGGGCAATACTTTATCACCATAGTCTGCCGGTTGCAATTGAGCCGCCATGGCCTGTACCTGTTGTATGGATGCCGCGCTGCCCAGCTTTTCTGCTGCTGCTTTAAGTTTTACTGGTTCAATCATTTGCGGCGCAGCCTGGTAGTAAGCAAATAATGCAGTTCCAATAATAAAAAATAACAACGATGCAGGCACATATATAGCAACACATAACCACACCGATTTGGATGCCTGCTTTTCAGACGCAGCCGTATGGTAGCGCTGCACATAATTCTGATCCATTCCAAAATTATTCAGGTTGATAAAAAAACCATAACACAACACCATCCAGAAAGTAGATTCAGTAAAATTAAACGACCCGCTGCCCAGGCTGAATTTGTTATTGGCTTTTGCAATGCGTATTACTTCTCCCGCCCCACCCGGAATTCCCTTTATCACCAGCCATAAAATCAATACAGCGCCGCTAGTCTTTATGATGCCCTGCACCACTTCCGTCCATATTACCGCTTCCATGCCGCCCATTACCGTATAAAGTATGATGCAAACGCCCATTACAACCATAATGGCCGTCATTGAAAAACCTGTTAATGCCTGCAGGCTTAATGCCATTCCAAAAAACACGGTGCCCATGCGCGCAAATTGCGTCAGCAAAAAACAAATGACCGCATAGGTTCTTGCCCAGGGGCCGAACCGTTTTTCCAAATGGGTATAGGCAGACACTTCGCCGCTGCGCCGGTAAAAGGGTACAAAATATTTTGATGCCACCCAGGCGGCCAATGGCATGGAAAGACTGAACACAAACGAATTCCAGTTGCCACCAAACGATTTACCGGGCACTCCCAAAAAAGTATTGCTGCTTAAAAAAGTAGCATAGATGGAAAGCCCGATGGCCCAGCCCGGAATCTTCCCGGATGCAATGGTAAATTGCCCGGCCGTTTTATTCTTTCGTGAAAAATAAAGGCCTGTAAATACCATAGCAAGCAGGTACACCACAATAATGGCAATATCTAAAACAGGCAGGTTGTTCATCAATCGTTGTTCGTTGTTTAATCGTCCGATGGTTTGGTAACGGTGGGTACAAATCCGGGCCATTTTTCATGGGTAATTTTTTCCAGCTTCAATTTCGAAGGATCAATCATAACATGTTTGATTCTTTCTCTCCGCCACGTATAAACGATGTGCACCATTCCGTCTTTGGTTTGTATTACCGAAGGATAAGAATACTGGCTGATGGGCGAATCTTCCAGTATAACGGCGGCCCACCATTGCTTTCCATCTTTTGAAACGGCCACATTCAGCGGCGTTCTTGGTCCTTTGCCATTGGGTAATGCCGAATCTGGCTTTACATGATTGTATACCAGCAATTGCCTGCCATCTTGTAAAGTTACCGCGTCTGTGCCCGAGTTGTTATTGGGCAATGAAGAAGCTACCATGGGACTCCAGGTTTTGCCGCCGTCTCTGCTCCACGATTCATTGATGGTCCTGTTCTTGCTGCGGCACATGATCTGCATGCTGCCATCTTTATACCGCAATATACTGGGCTGTATGGCCGATATTGCAATACCATCATTCAAATCAGCAGATTTTGTCCATGTTTTACCTGCATCTGCCGTATATTCAAAATGTACCCGCCAACCGTTTTTCTCTGTGCTGGAAGGGCAAACCAGCATACCATCAATCAGCAAAGGTTTATTTTTTATCGGGCCCAGAAATCCATCAGGTAGTGCTTCCCGCCCGCTCCAGGTATAGCCATTGTCGCCAGATCGCATCATCCACCCGGTCCACCCGGCTACATTGGGACCAATTTTATAAAACAACAGTAAATCCCCGCCAGGCACCTGGTACAAAACAGGGTTGTAGCACGCATATCGTACACTATCATTCATGACCCCGTCTGCGGCTTTCAATGGCTCCGTCCATTTATTATTCACCAGATGACTGGTCCATATGCAAACATCTTTATTGCCTTCGCGGGTACCACCAAACCAGGCTGCCACCAGTCCCTCGGGTGTTTCAGCAATGGTGCTGGCATGGCTTTGGGGAAAAGAGGCTTTCTCAAAAATAAACTCGTCTACCAGTATTCCTTTCTTCCATTTTGCCTGGGCACCTGCATGGGTGCTGAATAAAACGGCAACCAATACAATCACTGCATACAACCATTTACATTTCATGCTTCAAAATTTTATAGTTTTTTCCTGTCTGCTTCTTTCTGCGCTTTTACTTTATCAACGTATGCTTTAAACAACTGGTGCCAGTTACGGCCATTGCTGTTGAGGTATTGTTCGCATTTTGTTTTATAGATTTCAAAGATAGCAGAGACTTCCTTTATTCCTTTGTAGTCAATGGCCTGTTCCCTTGCCTGTTTCAGGTTGGCCAGAATCGCTGTTTCTTCTATGGCAGTAAGATCGGGAACAATGGCCTGGTAACCTTTCAAAGTAAAAGCAACTTTACCAATAGTGTATTTGTCAAGAATGGCTTCCACCTGCGCGCTGTCCAGTTCAGCATTTAGTACCCTCATCAGGTTGCTGTGAACAGACGAAGGCTTGGCAGAACAAACAATGATCTGCCTGTCCATATCCGATAACCTGTTACCCGTTGCGGGGTTAATGCCTGCCGGTGTAAGGGTAAAAGGATGGCTGTTGTGCCAGTCGCGCACCGCGGTAAGATGGGCAAGAATAGCCGCTTGCACGCGTTCGTTTTTAGCGGCATCATGCAGCCGCAAAGAGGCGGTCCATTCGGTTGCTTTTTTCTGCAGCACGGTATCTGTTGTTAAATTTGTTTTGACAGGAATGGCTTCACCTGCCTGTTGTGCCCCCAGGGATATTGCAGCCAGCATAGTTACCGTAACCATGCAGGCGCAAATTATTTTCCTGTATGTTTTGCAGTTGCTCATTATTTAATTTTTGATTCAAAATGATATCGCCCGCTTCCGGCTTCAAGAACCGCATTGCCATTTTCCCATTTTGCCCATTTTATTCCTGCCGCTTTTGCTGCCATGCCGCCCGATTCCTTCACATCGTCGCCCCCAATAGCAGGAATATGAATTTCGGCAGCTGCATTGGCAGGAATATCAATATCCCAGGCAAGCCGGTCGCCCTGCTTTTTCCAGTGACTGGTAATTTTTCCATAGGGCGATTCATAAGTGGCGGTTACTTCATTCAAACCTTCAACAAATGATGGTTTCATAATCAGCCGCTGAAATGCGGTGGCTTTTGCATCGGTTTTGATACCACCCAAATCTTCAAAGATCCATATCACCAAATCGCCCAGCAGCATGACATGGTTTTGCGAATTCATCTGCGGGTTAGCGGTATTCCCGTTCCACAATTCCCAAATGGTGGTAGCGCCCTGGCCTATCATATAACCCCAGCCGGGATAGGTTTTGTTGCTGGCTAATGCATATGCCGCATCCGCATGGTTGTTTTGCGTTAACCCGCGCATCAGCCATTGCGTGCCAATAACACCGGTGCTGATATGCATGCTATCCCGCTGCAGCTTTTTGTAAACATTATCAAACACCGTTTGCCTTTTATCTGCCGGCACCATCTCAAAATACAATGGCAGCAGGTTCGCAGTAATGGTATTATTGTCGTACTGATTACTACCTGAATTGAAAAATTTTTTATTGAAAGCATTGGCGGTATGACCGGCCAGTTCATCAAAAACAGCTGCATCCTCCCGTTGATTGTTAACCAGTGCAAACTGTTTCATTATCTGCAACAGGCGATAATAATACGCCGTGGCAATCAATTGCCCATTGGTATTGCGAAGGCTGTCTTTTGAGCGGATAAGTTCCAGGCTTTCCGGTGGTACACACCAGTCGCCGTATTTATCTTTTGTTATGATAAAGTCTTTCATGTACTTACCCTTCATGTAGTTCATCCATTTTTTCATGGAAGCATAATGTTTGCGGACGCTCACTACATCGCCAAACTGGCGTTGCAACATATCCGCCACCAAAATATAAGTACCGGGCCAGGTTACATTATCGCTGTAATAATTCCAGAATGCCGGCGCTACATCGGGAATAGCGCCTTCTGCTGTCTGCGATTCTTCAATATCGTCCAGCCATTTTGCATACAACGCTGCATTATCAAACAAAAAGCTTTCGCCTGCAGATCCTGTTGCCCGGTCACCCAGCCAGGGTTGTCTTTCATTGCGTTGCGGGCAATCAATGGGCATACCTTTATAATTGGAGGCAATTCCCCACCAGGCATTTTGAACGATGGCGGTAAGTATACTGTCCGTGCAGGTGAATGAACCAATGGTTGCTATATCGTCGTATACCATCTGCCCTTCAAAATCATTAATGGTGGGCGTTCCCGGGCAGCCACTAATTTCCACAAACCGGAACCCGTGGTAAACGAAACAGGGATGCCAGCTTTCTACGCCACCGCCTTTTAGTGTATAGCTATCCGTTACCCTGGCATCGCGCAGGTTGGCGGTATAGATGCTTCCGTCCTGTTGCAGGCTCTCTGCAAAACGAAGCACCACTTTGTCGCCCCTGCTGCCGCTCACTTTTAATTGCAGCCACCCGGCAAAATTCTGACCCATATCAAGAATATACTTACCGGCAGGTAGTTTTTTCAGCGATACCGGTTTAACCGCCTTCATCACTTTCATGGGCGGATTCATTTGCGCTTTCAATTTTCCCAAAGGCGCTTTCACCAGTTCCGGCTGCATCCATTTTGCATCACTGAAACCATTGTTGGTCCAGCCGGCAAATTCCTTTGTGGCATCATATTCCTCGCCATCGTATTCATTGTTTGTCCTTATGGGCCCATCCACATTCAGTTTCCAGGATGCATCGCTTACAATGGTTTTCTTTTTGCCATCTGCGTACTCAATATCCAGTTGTAATAACAGCTTAGGATAACCGAAAGTGTTTATCTTTTGCGGTTTGTAGGCCTGCCGCATGGTAAAGAAGCGGCCATTGCCCAAAACAGCAGCTATCGTATTGTCTCCGGATTTTACCTCACCTGTTACATCATAGGTATTGTACAAAACCGATTTCCTGTAATCGGTTGGTGCGGGAGACAATACATGATCGCCCACTTTTTTTCCGTTCAGGTACAATTCATACAAACCAAGCCCGGAAATATACACGGTTGCCCTTTTTACTACCGACGCTGATTGAAACTGTTTCCTGAAATAGCGTGCAGACAACCTTGACCATTGTGTAATACTGTCCCAGGGCGATGCTTTATCATAGCCTATCCATTTGGCTTTCCATTCTGTCGCCTTCAGTAAACCCATTGTCCAACAGCCCGTTTCCAATGATTCAGCTTCACCTGCATTGGTAAAGATTTTTATTTTCCAGTAATAGGTTGCCCCACTGATCAATGGTTTACCGGCATACTGAATATTTACAGATTGCTCCGATGCTATCTTCCCCGAGTTCCAGATATCCGCCTCATTCTTTTTTAATTTTTCTATACCCGATGCAACAAGTACCTGGCAGGCCGTTTGTACCACGTTTCTTTGATCCGATTGTATTTGCCAGCTTAATCGTGGTTGTCCCACATCAATGCCGGCAGGGTTT
>Ga0207654_10001064_pt1 | contig 14934 bp, 7 predicted proteins | sample KBSC64metaG_FD_184355 | JGI IMG/M metagenome (GOLD analysis project Ga0207654, IMG submission 184355) | Corn rhizosphere microbial communities from Kellogg Biological Station, Michigan, USA - KBS C6-4 metaG (SPAdes) (version 2) | ecosystem: Host-associated > Plants > Roots > Rhizosphere > Soil...
GTCTTTGTAACCATCATTGTTTAAATCGGTGATAAGCGCGCCCCAGCTCCAGTCTGTAGCGGCTACACCGGCTAATCTTCCAATTTCGCTAAAGGTATTGTTACCATTGTTTAACTGAAGCGTGTTGCGGGTAAACTGGTTAAAATAATCATACTTTAAATCCAATTGATACTTATCCCAATTCTCAAAAGTGGTATTTACCTTAATACGGGCTTCTTTCTCCGGCAGCATTTCGGTAACAAAGATATCCGGGCGGCCATCGTTATTAATATCAGCCATATCTGCGCCCATAGATGCATTGCTGATGCTGTGCATCTGGCTCTCCAGCGATTCGGTGAAAGTGCCATCTTTATTATTGATGTATAAATAATCGCGTTCAAAAAAATCATTGGAAACATAAATGTCCTGCCATCCATCGCCATTTACATCTCCAACGGTAACGCCCAATCCAAAACCGATTACGCTTCCGTAAATGCCTGCCTGGGCGCTGATGTCTGTAAAATGGCCGCCATCGTTCCGGTAAAATTTGTGGCCGCCCAAAGAATCGCGGATATTGCGCTCATTGTGCTGCAGGTTAAAACTGCCGATGGGTTTAAAGGAATTGTTCAGCAGGAATAGGTCCAGGTCTCCGTCATGATCATAGTCGAAAAAGGCGGCATGGGTAGAATAACCTTTATCTGCCAGCCCATATTCTGCTGCCCTTTCGGTAAAAGTCAGGTCTCCGTTATTAATGTACAATTCATTCTGTTTGTTATCGTTTTTGATATCGCCGCTGTTACAAACATAGATATCCAGCAGGCCGTCACCGTTTACGTCTGCCATACTAACCCCGGTAGACCATTTTGCTTTTTTTAATATGCCGGCTTTTTCGGTGATGTCTTCGAACTTGAAATTCCCTTTATTCAGGTATAATTTATTGGGCAGCATATTGGCTGTAAAAAAAATATCCACCAGCCCGTCATTATTAATATCACCCAGTGCCACACCGCTACCATTGTAAAAATTTCTATAGGTAAAAATATTAAACTGATCATCGTATGCCAGTTTATTGATAAAATTGATATTGGTAGAATCCTGCGGCAATGTCTCAAAAAGTTTGGTTTCTTTTCTCGCCGGCTGGGTGCAGGCCGTCAGTACGAACAGTACAGGCAACAGCAATTTACCCACGCTCACGATCAAACGCCATCTGTAAAACCCCTTCTTTCTCATCTTATTTTTTTAGCTTTTGTTCAATTAGCAGGTCTGAATAATCAACTTTTACCATGCGGTCGTCAAATTTGCCAATGGTAATTCTCCGGTTACCATCTACTTTTACAAAAATGGTTCCCCGCTTTTCATTTGCTATAGTAATAAAATCATTGCCGCCCGGGTACCATCTTTTATACAGCTGCAATACATCGGGCAACAAACTGTCTGACTGCTGTGCTTTATTCCAGGGCGCCCATGCATCATATTCAAAGCTTGCCCACATACTGAAGATTTTGTCTTCGTAAAAGTCAGGGTAAAAATTCATGGAAGCCGGATATTTTAGATCTTTATCGATTTTATATAAAACACTGGTGTTATTACTTCCGTTGGTAAACACCCCTTTTTTATTCAGATCCCAGCAATGCCCGTAAAAAGCCTTGCTGGTCATTCCTAAATAGATTCCCATAAACAAACTGTCTGACCGGGTTCCTTTTGCCAGTTCCTTTTTTACCAGCCGGTTATATTCACTGCCGCCCGGCCATGAACAGGCATTTAATGAAATAATGATTGTAATTGACAATAAGTACGCGTAATATTTTAAACAGGCGCTGCGCATATACTATTGAAAAATTTTAATTGGTTCATTGTTCCTGGCCACCAGCACCAGGGTTTTCTTTTTGTTTTTTATGCTAAGGATATCTCTCACTGCACCTTTTACAAAAAATCCGGATTGGGCCGCCGGTATCGTGGTAAAATTGCCTTTACCATCACCTTTTAACAAAACACCATAGCTGGCGTCATAGATGCCTACCTCCGGTTTACTCTGGTAAAAATTACCTCCCAGCAAGATGTCCTGCCTCCCATCCCCATCATAATCGCTCACCCCTATCCCATACATTACCGAGAGCTGCGCCTCCACCGGTAACGGTTTTAGCGTAAACCTCCCCTTCCCGTCATTCATCAGCACACTGCTACGGAACTCTTTCGCTTCCAGCTTCAACGCCTTGTCTAACTGCTCCTTTGTAAATATATCCTCTATCGTTTGTTCCTTGTAATTCTCATACTTTAAATACTTCTTCTTTAAATAAGGCAACTCGCCCACTAAATCATGACGCAGGGCCATCGGGTACGCTTTCTCTCCATTGTAACAGGTTATCACCTGCTCCACGCTCCCGTTATCATCAAAATCACTCACATACATCCGTACCGGTTTCTGATCACTGCATTTAAACCGCGAGTTCAGTCCATGGTTCCCCGCTACTATATCCGGGTAACCGTCTCCATCTATATCCGCTATCGCAAGCCGGTTCCACCAACCGCTGCTATTACTCAACCCCGCTTCTGCCGTCACCTCCTTTAACTGTTGTTTGTTCTCGTTGTGGAATATCCGGATGGGCATGTACTCGCCCGTTACCACCAGGTCCATTTTGCCATCACGATCATAATCAAACCATTTGGCATCCGTTATCATTCCCGCTGTCTTTAATACCGGGCATACCTGTTCGGTCACATCGCTAAAAATGCCCTTGCCATTGTTCTGCAGTATATAACCTTTACACGGATAACCATATTTAAACGGCTGCAATCTTACTCCCACAAACAAATCCAGGTCACCGTCACCATCATAGTCGGCTGCCGTTACGCATGAAGCGCTCTCAAACACCTGCGCCGAAGGCAATAGCTGTGGCGACCTGCTAAAATTACCACGCCCATCATTGATGTACAGCCGGCTTATCAGATCCGTTGAGTTCGTCGAGAATTCATTGCCACCACTGCATACAAACAAATCTTTGTCTCCATCACCGTCTGCATCAAAAAATAAACAATCCGTATCCTCGCTGCCCCTGTCTTTTTCCAGCAACGCTTCATTGCTTTTCTTAAAGCTTCCATCCCCGTTCTGGATATACAGTGCCCCTGGTTGATCTTTGGCCCCGCAGATATAAAAATCTTCCAACCCATCTTTGTTCACATCCCCCTTGCACATCCGCGGACCTTCGGTGCTCAGCATGTGAAAAATCAGTTTGTCACGGTCAAAGTCTGAGAACTCGTTCTCCTTGTGCACAAAATCAATCCCGTAGTTGCTATCGCCTGACCGGAAGACAGTTCTGTGTTCCAGGTCCCCGGTTCCGGCTTTCGGGTTCCCAGCAGAACCACTATGTACTGTGTACTCAGAACTTTCCTTCGAACTATCCGCCTCAGCTTGTTTTAAGATTATCGTTGTATTGGTTTTTACGTCCTTCAGTGTTTGTCTCCTTCCATCGTTCCATACCACTTCCACTGAATCTATCTTTTCTGTTTTTCCCAATCCAAAGTTTAAACGGCTGTCTACCGTTGACTCAAAGCCCCGCATCGGCATCTCTTCCTGGTAAGACAACGTATGATTGTAATGCACTGTTACCTGGCTGCCGATGCCATAGCGGTTCTTGCCCGCTCCCTGCAGCACTACCTTTAAAAATTTATTCTCCGGATGCTGCTGTACGCTCTGGTTGCGGTACACAAATGCCGGCATGTTCACATTGTTCACCACCAAATCCAAATCCCCGTCATTGTCCAGGTCCGCATACGCACTCCCGTTAGAAAATCCAGGTGCGTCCAATCCCCATTCTGCAGCCCGGTTCGTAAACGTTAAATCCCCATTGTTACAATACGCATAATTCGATATCGGATTGGACGGCATCAAATCGATCAATTTTTTAATCGCGCCTTTTTTTTCTTCCTTAATAATTTTTCTAATTTCTGTTGGATTGGCTGTGTATTGAATATAATCCTGATCGGTAAGATCTTTATAAATGCCATTGGCCACAAAAATGTCTTTGTAACCATCATTGTTTAAATCGGTGATGAGTGCGCCCCAGCTCCAGTCCGTAGCATTAACGCCTGCCAGCCGGCCGATTTCACTGAAGTTGACTGTTCCTGCTGTATTTCCCTGATTCAGTTGCAATACATTTCTAACAAACTGGTGATAATACCCATTCGCCAGGTTGGATTGATATTTATCCCAGTTTTCAAAATTGGTTTTTGTTTTAACCCTGGCTTCCGTTTCAGGAAGCATATCTGTTACGTAAATTTCCGGCAGCCCGTCATTGTTGATATCGGCAATATCAGCCCCCATGGAATTCATGCTCAGTTCGCGGATGGAATATTCCAGTGATTCCGTAAAAGTTCCGTTTTTATTGTTGATATATAAGTAATCCCGTTCAAAAAAATCATTGGAAACATAGATATCTTCCCAGCCATCTTTATTGATATCAGCTATGGTAACACCCAGGCCAAACCCAATTTTGCTGCTGTAAATACCGGCTGCTTGTGTAACATCGGTGAAATGATTACCGTCGTTGCGATAAAGCTTATTACCGCCGAGTGTATCTGGTATGGTACGCTGGTCTTTTATCAAATCATAGTTGCCGACCGAGCGGAAAGAATTGTTGAGCAGGTAACAATCGAGATCGCCATCATGATCATAATCGAAAAAAATAGCGTGAGTAGAGAGGCCTAAATTGTTGAGTCCATATTCTTTGGCGCGTTCTGTAAAACTAACTTCACCCGAAGCGGAAATTCCATTGTTTATATAGAGTGCATTGCTTCGCTGCTTCGATTTGAAATCGCCCGATTTGCAAACATAGATATCCAGCAGCCCGTCGCCGTTTACATCTGCAAACGTAACGCCGGTAGACCAGACGCCCTCTGAATTAAGGCCCGCTTTTTCGGTAATGTCTTCGAATTTAAAATTCCCTTTGTTTAAATACAATTTATTCGATTTCATATTGCCACAAAAAAAGACATCGGGCAACCCATCATTGTTTACATCACCGATCCCTACGCCACCACCATTGTAAAAATTGCGGAAGGTATACGCATTCAAATCTTCAGTATAAGCAATATCATTGGAGAAATCGATATTGGTAACTGAAGCGGGAAGCAGGGAAAAAAGTAATCGATTATTTTTTTCAGGAACAGGCGTAGCCGGCTTGCAGCCCCCTAAAAACATAAAAACTGATAGTACGACCAATTGGATCTGCAATACTGTATATCTAAAAAAGCTGATATTACCTGGCATAAAATAATACGCTTCACGGCCAACCATCGCAGGTTTTTAATAAACTTTCTGAAGTCTTTAAGACATGATTATATGAACCAAGCATAGCAATTAAAAATAGGACTTTTTTTTAATAAACAAAGCAAGTAATATGTTATTACTTGCTTTGTTTATCAGTGTTATTTACACCCATTTACTATTAATAGCCAGGATTCTGTTTAAGGTTCTTATTTGCATTCAACTGAACATCCGGGATAGGGAATATATTCAAGTGATTGATCCCGTTTGGACCAAGTACATCGGCAGGGTCTGCAGCATGAAATCCGTATGCGTCGTTGTATGTTCCGAAGCGGATCATATCCTGCCTTCTCCAGGCTTCTGCGAACGTTTCGCGGCCGCGTTCAGCCAGGAAGGTAGCAGCCGTCATTGTAGCATAGGGAGTAACACCGCCGTGCTGAACCCTCATCTGGTTAACCAGGGCCAGTGCAACAGGATCATTCCAGTTATTATTCTTTCTTGCAGTAGCTTCTGCCTGTGTTAACAATATATCAGCATAGCGGAACACGGCAAAATCGTTATCCATATCAGAGGTTTCACCCAGATAGAATTGCCATTTGCCGATTCTAGCACCCGACTGGCGCCATGCTCCGGGCTGCAGTTCATTGATATAGGGTGTAAAAGTAAACGGTTTACCATCGGGGTCAGTTGCATCTGCTCCATCATCGGACAGTCTTGCCCCGCTGGAAGAAAATTGTGGACCAACAAGAAAATTAGCTGCCGCTCTTTTATCCAATGTACCAGTTACTGAATCTCCCTTGGGGCTAAGGCCCACCACTTTGCCCTGGGGACCAGGATTCTGTGTAGGATCAATATATGAATTATAAAATTCAGCGGTTGTGGCAAAACCGTTCCACGGCTGTGCGTTGATATTATAAGTGTTTTGATTAAGGTAGCTCAAGGTCATCATCACCATATTAAAACCAGTAAACTTAACATGGTCGAAAGGAATAGCCCATATAGATTCTTTTGAATTCTGATTATTCTGTACAAAATTATCTATATAGTTAGGAGCCAGTGAATAAATACCCGAGTTAACAATAGCATTGCAGGCAGCAATGCACTTATCCCACTGTGCAGTGCCGGTATATATTTGTGCATTCAGGTATAGTTTAGCCAAACATGCCTGGGCAACATAATAATTCATGCGACCATAGGTAGCCACATCGGGAATACCTGTCGGCTTTTTAAGCAATGGTGCGTTTGTGGTAAGTTCAGATTCTATAAAATCATATACCTGCTTGCGGGTGGAATTAGCCGGTGGCGTAGTACTGGAGAAATCAATGCTCAAAGGAACATTGCCAAACCAATCCAGCAACCAGTAATAATAAATGGCCCTTAGTGTTTTTAACTCAGGTACATAAGCAAGCGTTGTAGGTGTGTTTAACGATGTTAATGTAGCTATTAAACGGTTACAGGTTGTAATGCCAGTATAGCAAAAGTTCCATCCATTATTAGGCAATGGATCGGTTTTATTATACGTATGCAGTTTTAACCGAACCCAGTGACCACCATCACCCCAGTCCGGGCCACGTGTTGGCACAATTTCTTCGTCGGTGGTTACTTCATTCAACGGGTTGTAGTGGTTGTTACCACCAATACCCGCAAGGTTAGAATAAGCACGCCCTACCAGCGAACTTACTTCAAGGTCAGTTTTACCAAACTGGTCGCCCGTTACTTTATCATACAGATATGGGGCTTCATCCAACTTAGTACAGGAAAGACCTGCAAAAATCAACCCCATTACCAAACAGATTTTCAAAAATTTACTTTTCATATAGTAAGTGTATAAATTAATAAATTTTAATATTTAGAAACCAAGACTAACACCAAAAGTAAAAGAACGTGTTAACACCCAGGTTGTCCTTCTGTCAATACCTGGCGCCAAAATATTTGAGGTTGTTCCAACCAAAGAACCGATCTGGTCAGAATACCTTACTTCCGGATCAGCACCAGTGTAACCGGTAATGGTGAAAAGGTTATGTCCTGAGAAGAATGCACGCAAGTTTCTCACACCATTTTTCCCGCCTTTCTTGATAGCAAAATTATAGCCGAGGGTAGCATTGTCAAGTTTTACAAAATCCCCTTTTTCAACATAGAGGCTGCTAAACAACTGAGCATCTTTTAAATCAGGATTCCAGTATTTTGTTTTTACTACGTTATAGATAGAAGCAACGGAAGGATTTTCGTAGAATGCACGCTCGGTATTGATTATGTTATGACCAAAAGAGCCGCGGAGGAAAAAATTCAGATCCCAATTTCCGTATGTGAACGTATTGGTCCAACCCATTTCAAATTTTGGCAAACCGTGACCGATAATTGTCTTATAGGAAGTGGTCGTAGCCAAAACCGCATTACCTTTTCCATCATCAAACAGGAACTTGCCGTTTTTATCAACACCCCTGTAGACTGCCTGGTAAAAAGCGCCTATCTCCGCGCCCGCAAATGTGCGGGTTATCTGAGTGGCTTCCTGGCCGGGCGAACCCAGATTAGATGCGCCGATGTAATCACCCGCAGATGGATCAAGTCTTGATAATACCACATGATTGTGTGTATAGTTGATACCTGTTGTCCACGTGAGTTTTTTCTGTTTGATTACGTCATAGTTCAAAGCAATTTCATATCCTTTACCAGTAAGATCACCCACATTCTTCGTAGCAGTACTGAATAAATTTGGCGGCGAAGGCACATTCACATTAAATATAAGGTCGGAAGTCTTACGGGTATACCAGTCGATGGTACCGCTAAGGCGGTTATTAAAGGCGGTGAAATCCAAACCAATGTCGGTTTCAGCTTTTTTCTCCCATTTCAAATCGGCATTCGGATTTTGATTAGGTCCATAGGTAAATATCCATTGGCCATTGATTAAATATCCCTGGCCCGACGTAAAGGTGAACTCAGATAAGCCTGAACCTGGAGGCAATGCACCGGTGATACCAAAGCTTCCCCTAAGTTTCAACGTATTCACAGCAGGTATCTGTAGAAAATGTTGTAAATCCACGCCCGCACTTACAGCGGGGAAATAACCCCATTTGTTGGTCGGACCAAATTGAGTAGAGCCTTCTCTCCGCAATGAAGCAGATACGTAAGCAAAATTGTCATAGTTTAAATTAAGGCGTCCAAAGAATGCTACGAGCTTGCTACCATTTTTGTAGCTGCTGGACGTAGCTTTTCCGTCCTGGACATCCTGCGCAGCAGAAAAATTTTCCCTGTCCAAATCGGTAACAAAATTACCGGCGCCCAATTTGAATCCTTCGTATTTAAAATCCTGATAAGAATAACCCACAATGGCATTAATATCAAGTTTAGAAATCTTGTGCTGGTAGCTCAGTGTATTTTCGTACAATTGATTAATTGCTTCATCGTTCGCTTTATACGCATAGCCATGACGGCCTACCCCGGTTACACCATTGTAAAAACCACGATCAATAAACGCAGTGCTGGGTGTATAGGCGGTAGTATATGCACCGGAAGATTGTTGGGCATAGCGGGTTAGAAATTTTAGCCCTTTGAAAATTTCATATTCTACCGAACCGGCAAAATTGAGTCTTTTCAGGGTTTGATTATTTGTATTCTGTTTTAAAACCGCTACCGGGTTTGAGTATTCTGTAGCGCTTACTTCAAAATATCCGCCATGAGCCAGGTCTTGTCCGGGATTTTGTGCCAGCACCGGTGAAGTTGGATTATATATGGCAGCATATTCAAAACCCTGGTCAAAACCAAGTTTGCTCTGCTTGCGGGTAGTACTGATTTCTGTGTTAAACACCAATCTGTCACCCAGGGCTTTATGAGTCAGGTTCAACCGGCCATTAATTTGATTAAATCCGGTGTTGATGGCAATACCCTGCGCATCACGGTAGTTTACTGAAGCATTATAAGTAGTATGGTCATTACCTCCTGAAAATGAAAGGTTGTGCTGATGAGAAATACCTGTCCTGGAAATTTCTTTGTACCAATCAGTGTTCGCGCCGTAGTCAACGCCGGCACCTAAATTCTTAATGAAAACCCGATACTCTTCAGAACCCATGTGTTTGGTCAGCCTTGCTGCTGATTCCGCACTTACGGATCCATTATAGTTTACTTGCGACTGACCGCGTGACCCTGTTTTGGTAGTAACGATTATAACACCTGCAGAGCCCCTGGTTCCATAGATGGCAGCAGAAGAACCATCCTTCAGTACGTCCATTGATTTAATGTCATTGGGATCGATTGAATTCAAATCTGCACCAATTTGTCCATCAATTACAACTAGCGGTGATGTACCTGCACCAATCGTAGACAAACCCCGTAACCTGATTTCGAAACCAGCATTAGGGTTACCGCCGGGGCGGGCAATAGACAAACCAGCTACTTTACCCTGCAGCAGTTGGGCAACATCATTGATATTTCCCTTATTGAATTGTTCTGCACTAATACTGGTAATGGCGCTGGTAACTTCTTTTTTACGTTGTGTTCCGTAACCCACCACCACAACTTCATTTAGGTTTGCGTTGGAAGCCACCAGGGCAATCGTGCCTGCAGAAGTGCCGGCAACTGATACTTCCTGCCTTCCAAAACCTACAGAAGTAACAACAAGGGTGTTAACGTTGTTAGCAACCGTAATAGAAAAGCTACCATCTGCACCTGTGGAAGTTCCGTTTTTAGAACCCTTTGGCTGCACGGTAGCACCTACGATTGGAGAACCATCCTTAAAATCCGTAACCTTACCCGTGATTGTTTTTGATTGGGAGAAACTGGTAAAAAAAGAGAGGAGAACTAGAAAGCCAATTGAAAAGGCTTTCGTAATGAAGATCTTGGTATTCTTCATACGGCAGTAGTTTTTAGTTTAGCAATAGTTATGTCTGAAAAGCCCTATTAATAAATATTTATAAAGTTATGTTATCATGTTATTATAAATATTATATAATGCAACCGATTAAATATATAGTAAAAATACATACTCTAATATAATTTCCAAATAAATTTTAACTAATCATTAATAATACCCTGGATATGCAAAATTTATTTATACAGGATATACCCCTGTTTATAAAGTTTTTATAAAGTGTCGATAGCACAACAACAGGAACCCCCGCTTACAAACAGTTATGATTTTTACTACATCCTCTGATATCAGGACAATATTATAACAGTAATTGTTGCTTTGTGTAAAAAAAACATCTTTCAACATTTCCTGCACACAATTCTTTTAGCCGGGTTAATTAAACTACTCAAATTTGGTCATTTGGCACGATAAAAAAATCATCTGCATTAACGTCTTCTTCACCTATATTAATAGTTATTATGTAGATTTGGGCTATTGATTATTAATTAGCATTAAAGAAGCGTAAGTGCCAACAGGGCGGGATGGTTAATTGGGTAAAATCTGCGATTGGACTGGCCAAAACATTAAACTGCTGTAAATGAAAATTGAATTTGAATTGATCCAGGAAGATGAGGGAAGCTCCTTCCGGTTGCTGCATGAAAAAATACCTGCCGAAGAATATTCCTGGCAGTACCATTATCACCCCGAGTTCGAATTGGTTTGCGTGCTGGCAGGCAATGGCACCCGCCAGGTAGGCAATCATGCAAGCAACTATGAAAATGGCGATCTGGTTCTGATGGGGCCTGATTTACCACACTCTGGTTTTGGTTTAAACACCAGCGGCATGATTGAACAGGTGGTGGTACAATTTAAAAAAGAGGTCTTTGGCCCTTCTTTTTTAGCAAGGCCCGAAATGAAAAATATTGACCTGTTACTGGCAAAATCGATTTATGGTGTCAGTTTTAGCGAGGCCACCAAGGAGAAAGCCATGAAAAAACTGGTAAAACTCTTAAAGCTCCCGCCTTTTGAGCGTTTTGTTGAATTTACCGGCATTTTGCAGTTGCTGGCTACTTCTGAAGAATACACCCTGCTCAATTCGCAGGTTACATTACCTACCACCATCAGGAAAGTGCATGTAAGGCTGCAGAATATCTTTAACTATGTGGAACAAAATTTCCAGGAAGAGATAAATATCAGGAAAGTAGCTGCCATAGCCCATCTTACAGTACCGGCATTCTGCAACTATTTTAAAAAAATAATGAATATTACATTTACTGATTTTATTAACCAGTACCGCATAGAACAGGCCTGCATCTTACTGCAGCAGGAAAAATCCATTGGCGAAGTGTGTTTTGAATGCGGGTTTAACAATGTGCCTTACTTTAATAAAGTTTTCAAAAATATTGTCAGGAAAACCCCGTCCGAATTCAAAAAAACAGCCAATAGTTACCAGCCAAGGGCCGTAGCAACCGTCAGTTAAAAATGAACGAACTTTGCAAAATTATGTACAGTACAGATACACAGGTGGCCACGTTACCAGTAATGGAAAGTTTTTATACGCTGCAGGGCGAAGGTTATTACCAGGGCCGGGCAGCCTATTTTATTCGCCTTGGCGGTTGCGACGTGGGCTGCACATGGTGCGATGTAAAGGATAGCTGGGACGCAGCCAGCCATCCCCGGTTAAAGATTACCGATATTGTTGAAGGCGCCCAAAAACATGCGGGCCGGCTGGCAGTGGTAACTGGCGGAGAGCCGCTTTTACACAACCTGGATGAGCTTACCTTTTTGCTGCACGCTGCAGGCTTTCAAACCAATATTGAAACTTCGGGTTCATCGCCAATAAGCGGAGACTGGGACTGGATATGTCTTTCTCCCAAGAAATTTAAAGCACCCCTGCCCGAAGTAGTGCCAATGGCCAACGAATTAAAAGTGGTTATTTTTAATAAAACGGATTTTGCATGGGCCGAGAAATATGCAGCACAGGCCAGCCCCGCATGTAAACTTTATCTTCAGCCAGAGTGGGGAAAAGCCGCTGTTGTGACGCCCCTTATTGTTGATTATATTAAACAGCATCCTCAATGGGAACTTAGCCTGCAATTGCATAAATACATTAACGTTCCCTAAAAACAGGCTTTCTTACCTTTGTTTATACTTGTTGTACAAGAATAAAATAGTACAATGCGGCGTTGTATAACCTGCATGCAACAATGCATTAATTGATCACTGGTATAATGATTGCCGGTTTACATGCAAAGGTTTATTGCCGGAATTTTTATACCGGCTATTGGGTGTATATGCTGAACCTTGTATTTTCAACCTGAACATTATACTTTCTAATAAAGCGTTCATGAAGTTTTTTTTGATCTTGCTGATAATAGTTGCTGCCGGTACTGTAAACGCCCAGCAATACGACCCGCAAAAAGTAAACCCAAAAGCTGCCGCGCTCTATTCACAAAGCCTGCAGGAAGCTTCAGATGGCAACCTGAGAAAGGGCATCAGCCTGCTGCAGGAGGCCATAAAAATTGATAAGTTGTTCGAAGATGCTTTTCTCTCAATGGCCGGCATGTACGCAGAATTAAACAATTACGACAGCTCTATTATAAATTATGAGGTGGCACGGCAGATAGACAGTGTATATTTCAGGGAATACAATCTCCCTTATTCAATAGATCTTGCAGGCCAGGGGCAGTTTGAAAAAGCATTGGCAGCGGTAGAAGAATTCAAGAAAATCCCCAACCTCAATGAGAGCAGTATAAAAGCCGCGGCATACAGAACCCGCTGCTACCAGTTTGCCATCGATTATAAAAAGAACAACCCCGACACCGGTTATCACTTTACACCTGTAAACCTGGGAGACAGTATTAATACAAGCGTATCAGAATATTTTCCGGCATTGACCATCGACAGCAAAAAATTGGTTTTTACCCGGCGTGTACGGGATCAAAACGAAGATTTTTTCGAAACAGAAAATAAAAACGGTATATGGTCGATGGCTAAACCGCTGCCGGGAAATATCAACACCAATTTTAACGAGGGCGCACAATGTATTTCGCAGGACGGACAATGGTTAATCTTCACAGGATGCAATTTTCCCGAAGGCTATGGCAGTTGCGATTTATACATTTCTTATCTAACCCCCGATGGATGGAGCGCTGCTGAAAACATGGGAAATCTCATTAATACAGATCAGTGGGAGACTTCGCCCAGTTTGTCGCCCGACAAAAGAGATCTGTATTTTACCAGCAGGCGCTTTGGCGGCTACGGCGGCAGTGATATATATGTTAGCCATCTTTTACCCGGCGGCCGCTGGGGCGAGCCCGAAAACCTGGGACCCGGTATAAATACCATTGGCGATGAAAGCTGCCCGTTTATTCACGCAGATAACCAAACCCTTTATTTTACCAGTTCCGGTCATCCGGGTTATGGCGGCGATGATATATTTCTTGTACGCAAACTCCCCAAAGGGAAATGGAGCGAACCAAAAAACCTTGGTTATCCCATCAACACCATCCAAAACGAAGGTAGCCTGGTAATAACCGCCGACGGGTCCACCGCCTATTATGCCAGCGACAGAAGCGATACCCGTGGCAACCTTGACCTCTACACTTTTGGCATGCGCAACGATATACGGCCCATAAAAACATTGTGGATAAAAGGAAAAGTATTTGACAAAAAAACCAGCAAAGGCCTTCCTTCTGCTGTGGCGCTTACCGACCTGCAAACACAGGAAGTCATCAGCAAAGTACAAACCGATGAAACGGGCAATTACCTGATTACACTGCCCGTTGGCAAGGATTATGCTTTTAATGTAAACCGCAGGGGCTATTTATTTTTCTCGGAAAATTTTCCACTCAGCCAGCGGACGCCCGATTCTACCTATAATATCGACATAGCCCTTCAGCCCCTTGAAGCAAATGCGGCCGTTGTGCTAAAAAATATCTTTTTCGATGTAAATAAATATGAATTAAAACCCGAATCACAGGCAGAACTGGACAATATTGTAAGCCTGATGAAAGATAACCCAACTTTAAGAATTCAGATCAACGGGCATACCGACAACGTGGGCAAGGCAACAGACAATATAACGCTCTCCAATAACCGCGCTAAAGCAGTAGTGGAATACATTACAGCAAAGGGTATTGATGCCAGGAGACTTTCTTACAAGGGTTTTGGCGATAAGATGCCGCTGGCAGATAATAAAACCGAAGAAGGCCGGGCCAAAAACCGGCGTACCGAGCTAAACGTAGTTAGTCAATAATTTTATAATACGACAAACATTCAAAAAAGTTTTTTACATTCATTCTTTATAAACCTTTTCCTGTAAAGAATGAACGATGTGCTTTTGCACCAGCTTGCACTTACGCTGGTGCCCAATATTGGCCCCGTACAGGCCAGAACACTGGTTGATCATTTTGGTGAACCCGCCGCCATTTTTAAGGCAAAAAAATCCACGCTGGAATTACTGGAAGGCATTGGCGAAGTGAGGGCCCGCAGCATTAAATCTTTCGCCGGTTATAAAAGGGCCGAAGAAGAGCTGGCCTTTATCGAAAAATATAAAATTGCGCCGGTTTTTATTACAGACCCTCTGTACCCGCAACGCCTGCTGCAATGTTATGATCCGCCAACCATGTTGTATTACCGCGGCAAAGCCGACCTGAATGCTGCAAAAATCATCGCCATTGTTGGCACACGCGGCAAAACAGATTATGGAAAACAGCTTACGGAAAAACTGGTGGCAGATTTGAAAGAGCAACAGGTGCTGGTGATTAGCGGGCTGGCGCTGGGAGTAGACGCCATTGCACACAAAGCAGCATTGAAAAATGCCCTGCCCACTATTGCCGTTGTAGCG
>Ga0207654_10001065_pt1 | contig 14922 bp, 16 predicted proteins | sample KBSC64metaG_FD_184355 | JGI IMG/M metagenome (GOLD analysis project Ga0207654, IMG submission 184355) | Corn rhizosphere microbial communities from Kellogg Biological Station, Michigan, USA - KBS C6-4 metaG (SPAdes) (version 2) | ecosystem: Host-associated > Plants > Roots > Rhizosphere > Soil...
GTGCGGGGATCGGGCGCGTCATCCCGGGGGTACTAGTCGATGCCATTGCGTTCGGCGCACCGGGATGGATTTCGCTTACATTAAGTCGAGGGACACTTCGATCGCTGTTACGCATCCACACGCCGGCGGATACACTGTCGACGTTGTTGGGATCGGCTATCCCTGAGACCGCCGATTTCGTCACGAAACTCGTCGGCGCGATCATTGCATTGGATGACGCTCGTTCTGTGCCGGTGACCTTCACGTAGGGACTGAGGATGGAGCAAGAATTGAGTAACCTCTCCAGTGATGGAGTGTCCGACCTCCTGGCCGCCGATTTGGTAGAGCAGGGGGGAAAGTACGTCTATTGTATCATCCGGTTGGACGATCCCCGGGATTTCGGTGAGATCGGCATCGGTGGCTCGTCGCGCGTGTATACCGTGCATCACAACGATCTCGCGGCGGTCGTCAGCGACACACCGATCGTCATCTACGATCCCACGCGCGAAAACGTGCTCGCGCACGAGTTCGTGAACGAGACGGTCATGCGGGAGTTCACCGTGATTCCGATGTCATTCGGTACGGTGTTCCGTTCGGAAGACGACGTCGGCGAACTGCTCCGTTCGACGTACCAGGCGTTCACGGACGTGCTGGACAAGATGCAGGACAAGATCGAATTTGGCGTGAAGATCCTTTGGGATCGCGAGCGCGTCATCGCCAACATCGAGCAGGAAAACGACGAGATCCGCCGGCTCAAGGACGAGATCACCCGCAACGCGGCGTCGTCGACCTATTTCGCCCGGATGCAGCTCGGGCGCCTCATCGAAGCCGCGATGGAAGAGGCGGGGAACCGGTACGTCTCCGACGTGCACGAACAGCTCAAGCATGTTTCCGTCGCCAGTCGCAGCAACAAAGTCATCGGCGATCGTATGATCTTGAACGCCGCATTCCTGGTCGACCGCGCGCATGAGAAGGCGTTCGACGATGCGGTGAAGGAGCTGAGCCGCCGGTACGAGAATCTGTTGACGTTCAAGTACACGGGGCCGTGGCCGCCGTACAACTTCGTCAACATCAAGCTCAAGCTCGAAAAGGCGAACTGAGTCCATGGGATTGTTGGCGTCGATCCTCCTCGCGCCGTTCACTGGCCCCATCGATGGGGCACTGTGGACGATGGAGAAGGTGCAGCGTGTCGTCGAGGAGCAGCTGACCGACGACGCACCGATCAAGGAGGAGCTGATGCAGTTGCAGCTTCGCCTCGAGTCCGGGGAGATCGACGACGACGAATATGTTGAGCTCGAAGCCGACGTGATGCGCCGTCTTCGTGAAGTCAGGGCGTGGCGGGAGAAGTTGGGGATGGGTGTATCAGGGGGCCCCGTTCGCGTCGCGCGTGACGCGGACGAGTAGACGAGACACGCGAACCGTGATTTAACCGTGATCTAACTGGAGTCGCGGTCGGGGCAGCGTTCTGCCGCCGACCGCATATATTTTGTGGCCGTGAGTGGTGTCGACTACGTGTATTGCGTGATCCCGGGTGGCGCCGATCTGTCTCGGATACCGCCAGGAATCGACGATTGTCCTGTACGGATGGTGCAGGAAGGCGAGGTGGCCGCTCTGGTCAGCACGCTCGACGCGCACGCCTATGACCCGGTGACGATCGAGACGGGTGTCACCAACGTGGATTGGCTCAAGCCGCGCGCGGTCGCGCACGACCGGGTCGTCACCTGGGCGAGCGATACGACGGCAACGATTCCGCTCCCGATGTGGACGCTCTTTTCCGACGATGATGCCATCCGGACCACGTTGCGCGATCGTGCTGTCGTCCTCGGGCCACAGTTGCAACTCTTGTCGGATGCGCGGGAGTACACGGTGCGGCTCTTCGTCGACGTTCCACAGGTGCACGCGGCGGCGACGACCCTTTCTCCGCGGCTCGCCGAGATCGCGCAGAGTCTCGATCAGGCGAGTCCGGGACAACGATATTTGTTGCAACGCAAGCTCGAGAGCGAGACGAAGATCGAAGTGCGAGCACTCATTCATCAAATTGGCGACGCCTGTTATGACGCGCTGACCCCGCACGCGCTCCGATCGGTTCGGGAGACGGTGCCGCAGGGGGATGGGAGCTACGCCACATTGAATGCGTCGTTTTTGGTGCACGGATCGCAGTACGACGAGTTTCGGCGCGCGCTGACGGCGCAGGTCGAGCAGTATGGGACGCGCGGATTCCGGTTCGATTTCACCGGCCCGTGGCCCGCGTATCACTTTGCCCGGGTCGCCTGACATGTCATCGGACACGCCAGACACGCCAGACACGCCAGACACGCCAGACACGCCAGACATGCCGGACACGCCGGAGACGCTCGTCATGGGCGGCGACGACGATGGGGAGCAGCTCGAGCTGACGGAGCTCCTCAATTCCGTCCTGGACAAAGGGGTCATCCTGCACGGCGACGTGACACTCGCCGTCGCGGACGTCGATCTGATCAAATTGAACCTCGGTCTCCTGTTGTCTGCGCTCGCAACGGTCGAGCAACGTCCGGCGACGAATCGCCCGACGTTGGCGAATGCGTTCGGACCACCTGTGTTCGACCGCCCTGCGCCGAGGACACCTGTTTCTGCTCCCAACGTCACCAACGAGGGTGACGCGGGCGCATCCTCCGCTCGGCCGACGGAGTCGCTAAATGCGGTGGCGCACGGCTTGCCGGAGAGAATCAATGCAGACGTCGCCGGCGTCGAAAGTGGGTTGGCTCGGCTCGTCCTGACCTTGATCGAGGTGTTGCGAAAGGTGTTGGAGCATCAAGCGGTCCGCCGGATGGATGGTGGTCGCCTGTCGCCCGCGGAGATCGAGCGATTGGGGCTGGCACTTTCGAAGCTGAACGATAGAATGGATGAACTGAAGCGAGTCTTTGGCCTGTCCGACCGAGACTTGCAGATCGACTTAGGCCCATTGGGCCGCTTACGTTAACGGAGCTCGTTTGCCAGATCTCGTTTCTCCATCACGGAGTACCGGTCTCGTCGAGATTCTCGATCGTGTGCTCGACAAGGGGCTCGTCATTGCAGGTGACATCAAGATCAATCTCGCCAACGTCGAGCTACTGACGATTCAAGTGCGTTTGCTCGTCTGTTCGATCGACAAGGCGGAACAGATCGGTATGAATTGGTGGCGGCATGATCCCCGCCTGACGACCTCCACCACATCGTCCGCCGGCACATTGACGGCGGGTGAGCTCGACGACCGCCTCGCGCGTATCGAACGGCGGCTCGAACAACTGTCCGAATAGGAGCCCTCCATGGCTGTAGAACGTTCCCCGAGTGGTAGTTCCCTAATTGACGTTCTGGATCGCGTTCTCGACAAGGGAATCGTGATCGACGCCTGGGTCCGCGTGTCGCTGGTCGGAATCGACCTGGTGACCGTCGAGGCCCGTATCGTCGTGGCGTCGATCGATACCTATCTGAAATACTCCGAGGCCGTCGGTATCACCCAGCCGGTGTCGCGTCCGCGCGAACTGTCGGGGCCGGACGAGCTCGAGCGTATGCAGATGGAGAATGCGGAGTTGAAGCGGCGGCTTGACCAGCTCAACGCGTGACGGGCGCGGGGGGCCAGTCAACCCGCAGTTAACCGGAGAGCGGCTCGCCGAGCTGCTCTCCGCGGTCGCGAACGCGCCGAATTTTTCAACGGCCGCGCGCTTTTTTGTCGCCCAGTTCGCCGATCTCGTCGGCGCTGGGCGCGCGTGCGCGTTGATGATCAATACACGCACCTCGGCGCTCGACGTCATTGCCACGTTGGGATTCGAGCAAGAGGTGCTTCCGATTCCCCTCGTCGCCGACCGCGATCCGTTCGTGTTGGCGGCGTTGTCGCTCGCGCCGGTCACCTGTGAGAGTGCTGGCGGATCGTGGAATGCCCTCGGGCTGCAACAGTTTGTTGCGGTTCCGTTTCCGCAGCCACAATCGTGGGACGTTCCGCCCATTCTCGCGCTGAAGGACATCCCCACGATCGAGGGCTCGCCCTGTGAGCTGCATACCGATCTGGTGCGCGAGCCGTTGTCGCGCGCCGGATTGTCGCCGTGTGGCGTCCTCGTCATCGAGGCCGCGAGTGATCCCGCACTGTTGATGATGCTCCTCAACGCCGCCCGCGTCGCCGGACCGGTGATGTGGCGCATGTCGGTGTCGGAGGACTATCAGAAGTCGACGAAGCAGTTGGACGAGCAGAGCTCGTTGCTCACCTCGATCGTCAACTCGCTCCCCGATCCGATCGTCATCATCAACGCGCAGCACGACATCGTCGTCCAGAACCGGCGCGCGGAGCATTTGTTGTCGATCACCGAAGGCGACTCCGAAGGGCGTCGTCGTGCGGTCGAAATCAACAATCTCCTTTTCACGTCGCACTTGTCCAAAGCCGCGATGACGGGCGGCGTCGCCGCCGGCGCGCGCGAGCTCAACATGGTCGATCCCGACGAAGGGACCGACTTGTTGTTCGAAGTGTTGACGCAGCCGTTGGACGAGGCTGGGGATGGAGCAACCGTCTCGGTGCTGCGCGACGTCACCGATCTGCGCCGCGCCGCGGGCGAGCTGGAGCGCCAGGTGCAACGGGTGCGCCTCGCCGAAATCGACGCGAAGCGCGAGCGCGACCGGTTGAATCTGATCCTGGCCAACGTCGCCGATCCGATTTTGGTGACCGACGACCGGTCTAACATCATCTTGATGAACCGGCAAGCCGAGCAACTGTTCGCAGGAATTCCGTCGACCGAGCTGCTGACTGGTGGCGGACGGTCGAGCGCCGTTCGATCGAACGATACGAAATTCACGACGTTCATCTCCGACTTCACGATGGCGCCCGACATGTCGCGTCGCGAGCAGATGGCGTTGATGTTGGCGGATGGGAGTGGGAAGGAGTTCCCGGTCGAAGTCGTCTCCGGAAAAATTCTCGACCGGCGCGGCGAGCCGATCGCCATCGTGTCGGTGTTGCACGACCTCACCAAGCAGGTCGACAACGAGCGGTTGTACGACGAGCTCAAGAAGTTCAGCCGCGAGTTGGAAGGGCGCGTGCGCGCCGCCACCGCAGATCTGGCGGAGCAGAACATTCGGCTGCAATGGCAGTCGCGCGAGCTCGAGAAAGCGAACCGGCTCAAGTCGCAATTCCTGGCGAGCATGTCGCACGAGCTGCGAACCCCGATCAATGCGTTGATCGGCTACACGGCGCTCATGCTCGACCGGATTTACGGCGACATCACCGAGAAGCAGGAAGAAGGATTGTCTCGGATTCAGGCGGCGGCGCACCATCTCCTCGCGCTCATCAACGACATTCTCGATCTCGCCAAGATCGAGGCCGGTCGGATGCCGTTGCATCTGGACGAGATGCCGCTGCAGGAAATCATCCGGGAGATCAATGTGCAGATCGACCCGTTGGTCAAGAAGAAGCGACTGACGTACCGGTGGTCGGTGCCGGAAGAGCCGATCACGATGTTCACCGACCGGACGAAGGTGAAGCAGATCCTGCTCAATCTTCTTTCGAATGCGGTCAAGTTCACGCACGTGGGTGGTGTCAATCTCGTCGCCGTCTCCGAGCGGGACATGGTACGCATCGACGTCACCGATACGGGGATCGGCATTCGGACCGAAGATCTGGAAGCGATTTGGGAGGATTTCCGGCAGGTCGACCAATCCCGGACGCGTGAATTCGGCGGAACTGGCTTGGGCCTCAGCATCACCCGGAAGCTGGTCGACGCGCTCGGGGGAAAAGTGACCCTCCGGAGCGAATACGGACAGGGATCGACCTTCACCGTCTATCTCCCGCTGCGGACAGATCCGCGTGGCGACGCGGGATTGGCGATAGAGCCGGCCGAGGAGATTTTGAGTACGGGCCGCGACATTGACAGATAGCGTCAAAACGGTAGATTCACACAACGCCCCGGCACACCCGGGGCGTTTTTTCGTTTATACGCCCGAACGCGCTCTGCGCTCGCCGGCGTTGATACGGACGTTTATACGATCCGCTGGGGATTCGCGGGCGTTCACAGCATTCGGTGAGTGAGCATGTTCGATTCGGGAACGCGGACGATCGTGGTCGTCGGCGCGCAATGGGGCGACGAAGGAAAGGGGAAACTGGTGGACGTCCTGGCCGAGCGCGCCAATTGGGTCGTTCGCTATCAGGGCGGCGCCAATGCCGGCCACACGGTCCACATTGGCGACACGTCATTCGTGTTGCACCAGATCCCGAGTGGCATCCTGCATCCGGGCGTCCGCTGCGCCATCGGAAACGGTGTCGTGCTCGATCCCGAAACGCTCTTCACCGAAATCGATGAATTGATCGAAGACGGCGTCGGCGTCGAAGGGCGAATCGCGGTCAGCGACCGTGCGCACCTGGTCCTCCCCTATCACAAGCTCGTCGATTCCCAAAGCTCGGCGAGCAAAGCGATCGGGACGACGGGGCGGGGGATTGGACCTGCCTACGAAGACAAGGTCGGACGCCGCGGCGTGCGCGTGCTCGACTTGCGTCATCCGGATCGGTTGCGTCCCATCGTCGAGTCGGCGGTCGCGCACGCGAACGCGCAATTGGCGGCGTTCGGATGCGAAGCGCGCGCGAGTGTGGATGACACGATGGCGTTGCTGGAGCGTCTCGCGCCGCGTTTGTTGCCGCTGGCGACGGATGTCGGGTTCGTCGTGCATCAAGCGCAGCGTAACGGCGCCAACGTGTTGCTCGAAGGGGCACAAGGGTCGTTGCTGGACGTCGATCACGGCACGTATCCATTTGTGACGTCGAGCAGCACGACGTCTGGAGGCGCCGCGATCGGCACCGGCATTTCACCGCGCGCGATCGACCGATGCCTCGGTGTCGTGAAAGCGTACACGACGCGCGTCGGGCATGGGCCACTCCCTACGGAATTCCAAGAGCCGATGCAATCGCGCGTGCGCGAGCTCGGCAACGAGTTCGGCGCAACGACGGGGCGTGCGCGCCGGTGCGGATGGTTCGACGGCGTCGTGGTGCGATATGCCGTGCGCGTGAATGGGCTCACCGATCTCGCGGTGACGAAGCTCGACGTGCTCGACACGTTCGAGCAATTGTCGATTTGCACGGGATACAAAGTCGGGAACGACGTGTTCACCGAGTTCCCGGGCGATTTGGCGTCGCTCGAACACGCGGAGCCTGTGTACGAGACATTCGAGGGATGGCAAAAGCCAACGGGTGGAGCGCGCACGTTGGAAGAGCTCCCCGCGCAGGCTCGGACTTATCTCGACCGCATCGAATCACTGGTCGAAGCGCCAATCACGTACGTCAGCGTCGGCACGCGGCGCGACCAAATCATCGGACTGTAAAGGACGGCACGCATGGGGTTTCCCGACGTCATGGACAAGCTCGTTTCGCTGTGTAAGCGACGCGGGTACATCTTCCAATCGTCCGAGATCTACGGTGGCACGGGCTCCGTGTGGGATTACGGCCCACTCGGCGTAGAGCTCAAGAAGAACATCAAAGAGCGGTGGTGGAACGCGCTCGTCCGTTCGCGCGACGACGTCGAAGGACTCGACGCCGCGATCTTGATGCACCCGCGCGTCTGGGAAGCGAGTGGCCACGTCGCCGGCTTCGTCGATCCGTTGGTCGATTGTAAGACGTGCAAGGGGCGGTTCCGCGCGGACAAGCTCCAAGACGCGAAGTGCGGGCTCAAGCCGAGCAAGCATCCGGGCGAACACTCCGAGTGCCAGCTCACCGAGCCGCGCCAGTTCAATTTGATGTTCAAGACGTTCATGGGACCGGTCGAAGAAAGTGCGTCGACCGTCTATCTCCGCCCGGAAACGGCGCAGGGGATCTTCGTGAATTTTCTGAACGTGCAACAATCGATGCGGCAGAAAGTCCCGTTCGGCATCGCGCAGATCGGGAAAGCGTTCCGCAACGAAATTACGCCGGGGAACTTCATCTTCCGGACGCGCGAGTTCGAGCAGATGGAGATGCAGTTCTTCGTCGATCCTGACACGTCGATGACGTGGTTCGAGTATTGGAAAGAACAGCGGATGAACTGGCATGTCTCGCTCGGATTGACGCCGGAGCGGTTGGAGTTCCATCAGCATACACCGGAAGAGCTGGCGCACTACGCCAAAGGGGCGTTCGACGTGCAGTTCGACTTCGGCGGGACGCTCGGCTTCCAGGAGATCGAAGGGGTCCACAACCGTGGCGACTTCGATTTGTCGCGGCACGCCGAGTATTCGGGGAAGAAGTTGGAGTATTTCGACCAGGCGTCCAACCGGCGGTACACGCCGTACGTGATCGAGACGTCCGTCGGCGCCGATCGCGTCACCTTGGCGACGCTGGTCAACGGCTATCGCGAAGAGGCGGTGCCGGGTGAAGAGGAAGGGCGCGTGGTGCTCGGGTTGCATTCGTCCATCGCACCGGTCAAAGCGGCAATCTTCCCACTCACCAAGAAAGACGGGCAACCCGAGATGGCCGACGCGATCGCTAAAGAGTTGCGCCGGACGATGTACGTCGAATACGACGAATCGGGGAGCATCGGCAAACGATATCGGCGTCAAGACGAGATCGGGACACCATTTTGCATCACGGTGGACAGCGAATCAACCGGCAATCAAACTGTGACGGTCCGCGACCGTGACACGCTCAAGCAAGACCGTGTGGCGGTCAGTGCGCTCAAAGAATACCTGAGCGACCGACTCGGCGACGCTTAGCACAAAATCGCGGACCCGTAGAACATCGCGGACGCGTCGTGCGTCGGGGAATTCTGGGATGGGTGTGAACACTCTCGAGCAGTTACGGCGTAGAGCCGACGCCTTCATGGAAGCGGTATCGCGTGAAGGGTATCTCGCCTCGTCCGGGCACAAGGGTGAGGCGGAGTTCCAGGCGATCTATCGCGAATACGCCGACATTCTCGATCGCGACGTCTTCGACGCGTGTATCGAACGGTACATGACCGCCAGTGCTGGCTCGGAGGAACGCCGGGCGGCGCGGATGATGTTGGAGTGGCAAGTCGAGGCGCATGCGGGTCAACAGCTGGCCGCGCTGGATGAGCGCGAGGTCGCGCTCGAATCTGCGACCACGGTGACCTTTCCGGATGGGCGCGTCGTGCCGTATCAGTCCGCATCGATCGACATCCGTAATACGGACGATCGGGCGATGCGCCAACGCATGGATGATGCACGCGCCGCCGTCGTTCGGAGCACCTTCGCGCCGTTGCGGTTGGAGCATCTGCAACGCGAGAAGGAATATGTCGAATCGCTCCGCATCGCCGACGATTACAACACGACGTTCGAAGCGCTGAGCGGAATCTCGTTGAACGATCTCGCCGGCGCATGCGCGGGATTCCTGCGCGACACGGATGCAATGTGGGACGACGTGCGTCGCGAGCTTCTCGGAAATGCCGGCATCCCGGAAGGGGAAGCGACGCGGGCCGACATGTTGGCCATCTTCCGCCTTCGCGAATACGACGATGCGTTCCCGTCGGGATCGATGGTCGAATCGATCCGGCGGAATTGTGAGGAGATGAGCGTCGATCCGTCCGCGCACGGACGGATCATCTTCGACCTCGACGATCGCCCGGGAAAACGGGCGCGCGCGTTCTGCTCGCCGGTGCGCGTGCCCGCTGAAGTGTATCTGGTCATGCGTCCGCATGGCGGGCAGACCGACTACAATACGTTGCTCCATGAGTTGGGGCACGTCTTACACTTCGGTTACGCCCGCGAAGATTATCCATTCGAGTATCGATGGATCGGCGACAACTCGGTCACGGAATCGTACGCGATGCTCTTCGATCATCGCATGATGGATCGTGGCTGGCTCCTGCGATACACGCAACTCGGTCCGCGTCGCGTCGACGCGTTCCTGCGTGCCGCTGCGATGGATGAGCTGCACATGCTGCGCCGGTATTGCGCCAAGTTGATCTACGAAGTCCAGGTGTATGGCGGGAACGTTCCGTGGAGCTCGCTCCCGGACCTGTTCGTCGAGACACTCAGCAAGGCGACGGGCGTGCAGTATCAGGATGCCGATGCCTTCGTCGATCTCGATGCGCGATACTATTCGACACGGTACCTGCGGGCGTGGCAACTCCAAGCGATCTTGAACGACGCGTTGCGCGCGCAGTTCGATGAAGATTGGTGGCGCAACCCCGCGACGGGGCCGTGGTTGATTCGCGAGCTGTTCGCCGAAGGACAGCGTGAAGACGCGGAAGAGATCGCGACGCGCGTCGCTGGCGGACGGTTGAGCTTCACCCCATTCGTTCGCGGATTGGAGGGCGCACTCGGTGGTTGATTGGACCAAAGCTCGGGATGAAGTCGTCATGCAGTTGCGACGCCTGATTCAGTTTCAGACGGTGAATCCTCCTGGAGACGAGGCGTTATTGGCGATATATCTCCAGTCGGTCCTCGAAGAAGCAGGGATCGCGGCGCAGATCGTCGAAACCGCTCCTGGACGAGGCGCCGTCATCGGGACGATCAAAGGGACCGGCGCACTCAGACCGGTCATGCTTCTCGCGCACACCGACGTCGTCAGCGTCGAGCCAGAGCATTGGACCACCGATCCCTTCGGTGGTGAAGTTCGCGACGGGTATGTGTACGGCCGCGGCGCCATCGACGACAAAGGGATGCTCGCCGTCAATCTCGTCACGATGTTGTTGCTTAAGCGCGAGCTCGATGCAACCGGTGCGACATTGCCGCGCGACATCGTCTTTCTCGCGACGCCGGATGAGGAAGCTGGGGGCTCGTACGGTATTTACTGGCTGGCCGAACATCGGCCGGAACTGTTGGATGTCGAGTACGCGGTCAATGAAGGCGGACGCATTCGCATCGCGGCGGATGGATCGCGCGCGATGTTGTTGCAGACGGCGGAAAAGATCTCGCACATGGTGACTATCACGGCGCACGGTCATGCGGGACACTCCGGTGTTCCTCGCGCCGACAATTCGATCCTGCGGCTGGGCCGCGCACTCGCGCGGATCTCCGAATATGCGAGCGATCCGGTCCATGGTGTGTCACCGACGATCCTGCGCGGCGGATCCAAATTCAACGTGATTCCCGCCGAAGCGTCGGTCCAGTGCAACGTCCGCACGCGCCCGGGCGAGTCGGTCGACCACGTCGCCGACGAGTTGCGCCGGTTGATCGATGATGCAGACGTCACCGTCACGGTGACGGAGCGTGGTCACGAGGCACCGGGATCGCCCGAGGATGGCGCCCTCTATCAGGCGCTCGCCGAAACTGCGCTGGCGCTCGATCCGACACTCACCGTCACCCCCTACCTCAGCAACGGCATCACCGACAGTGCTCGGCTCCGCCGCAACGGGGTGAAGGCGTACGGGATTCTCCCGTTTCCGCTGATCGCGGAGGATGAAGGGCGGATGCACGGGCACGACGAGCGAGTCCCTGTGGAATCGCTCGTATTCGGGCTCCGGCTCATCTTCGGCGCGGTCCGGAAGGTCGCCTCGGGGGGATGACCCCCCTGGGCGTGATCCGTTAAATTCCAGACTATGGCACAGATCGATCGCACCTTGCAGGAGACCACGACCTCGCTGTCGCCCGCGGACGTGCTCGCGGCGGCCAAGCGGTTCTTCGCACGCCGGAATTCGGTGTACAGCGCCTTCCTCGACATGGAAGGGCCGACCTTCGTCTCGCTCCGTGGACAGGGTGGGGAAGAGATCATCATCGGTGTCGCGACGCAGAATGGCGCGACGCGCGTGACCGGTTCGACGTACTTGTTCGATCAGCAAGTTGCGCGGTTCCTCGCGACATTGCCGGCTCCGGACGGTGCGTTCGCGCAAGACATCGTGCGCGAGTTGCCCGAGTCCGCGACCGCGGGAGCCACCGCATGAGTGCGCCATTCGTCACGACGCTTCGTTCGCGTCCGGGCGTCATCACCGTTGGTGACGTGAGTGGGAGCGACGTCCTGCATCTTCGCGTCGAAATTCCGGAAGTGTGGGATACGGTACGGATCGATGCCTCGCCGAATGAGCCGGTGCTCGCGATCAAAGTGCATGCGCTACAGGCGCTCTGTCCGGGCGCGATGTTCCATGATGATTATTTCATCAAGCTGCGCGGCATCGAGGTCACGCACGAATCGCAGTCGTTGCGCGAGGCGGGGGCGATCGACGGATCGATCTTTCTGGTGACGAAAAAGCGTCGCCGTCCGCTGCGGTAACGGCATTCACACCACGCGTTCACCGTTCGCGACCGAGGTCGTTTTCTCTCCCGCGTTCATTTCACACGCTGATTGCGGCCGGCATGACACTGGGTGGGGACACCCCGAGCATGTCGGCCGTTTGCGTGCCGTCACGCGGGCGCTGCGAAACGACTACGAGCTGTTCGCGCACGTCGAACATCTCGAAGGGCGTCACGCCACGGAAGCAGAGTTGGCGCTGGCGCACGATCCGGCGTACATCCGCGCGGTCCGCGAGCTCGTCGCCGCGGGCGGTGGCCGGTTGGACAACGACACCGTGGCCAGCGAAGGGTCGTGGGATGCCGCGCGTGCCGCCGCCGGGTGCGTGCTCGACGCCGTCGATCGTGCGCTCGATGGCCGGTCGCCGCGGAGCTTTTGCGCGGTACGTCCGCCGGGGCATCACGCATTACGCGACCGCGCCATGGGATTCTGCTTGTTCGGCAACGTCGCCGTCGCGGCGCACTACGCGATGCGGGTTGGGGGCGCCGAGCGAGTGTTGATCGCCGATTGGGACGTGCATCATGGGAATGGGACGCAGGCGTTGGTGCAGGACATGCCCAATATCCACTTCATGTCGATGCATCAATGGCCGTGGTATCCTGGCACCGGTGCCGCGGACGATCGTGGGCCGCATGGCACGGTGTGGAATGTCCCGATGCCGAGTGGGCTCCCGGCGCAACAATATGTGGATGTATTCGAACGATCGTTCGATTCGGCGCTCGACGGCTTTACCCCTGATCTCATCCTCATTTCGGCGGGATTCGATTCGCTCGCCGGCGATCCGTTGGGTGGGTTTACGCTCGAGCTCGCCCATATCGACCGGTTGACCCGGTTCGTGACCGATCGCGCCGACGCCATCTGCCAGGGGCGCGTCGTGAGCGTGCTCGAAGGGGGGTACAACCCCGATCGTGTCGGCGCGGCCGCGATGACACATCTGCGCGCCCTCGCCGCGCTTCCGTCCGCGTAATAGCTTTCACATAGCGATGTCCGAAGTACCTAGAGAAGTTCCCCGAACTCCCCCAGCGAAGGCCGTGCTCCGGCTCGTCCAGATGGCTGTGCTCGACCGCTGGCGGGCGACGGGAGAAGATCTCTACCGCGAAGTCGCGCAGTTGGCCGACATGCAGGAAGGGCAGGAGGTCATCGTCGCTGGATCGGGACGTGGTGTGACGACCGAATGGCTCGCGACCCGGACCGGCGCGTCGGTGACGGGGATCGACTCCGATCCCGAGGATGTGGAACGCGCCGAAGAGTCGGCCCGGTCGGAGACCGCGGCGGCGTTGCATTTGAGCTACCAGCAGGGGCCGCTCGACGATCTGCCGTACGAGTCGAACGTGTTCGACGTCGCGATCGGTGAGCCCGAGTTGGCGGCTGTGGCGAATCCGGAAGCGGCGGTCGCCGAATTGGTGCGGGTGACGAAGCCGATGGGCGCCGTCGTCCTATTGCAGTTGACGTGGAGCTCCGAGTTGCGCGAATCGGCGCGCGAGCTCGTCGTCGAGCGGTTGGGGCTGCGGCCCCGCATGTTGATGGAATGGAAGCAGATGTTGCGCGACGCCGGTGTCGTCGACATTCAGGTCGACGATTGGACCGACGAGTGTGACGAAGAGCTCGCGGATGACGAAGACGGTGTTCGGCCACAGCTCAATTGGCAGGACAAGATGCAGATCGTCGGAAACGCGTTCCGGCGGTCGGGGTGGAAGGAGGCGCGCGCGGCACTCGCGCGTGAAACGGAACTACTGCGCGAATTATCGCGGGAGCGGTCGATGGGCTTTGCCATCATCAAAGGGGTGAAATGGCCGCACCGCGCTGCCGCCGGCGCCTCGGGGACCGATGGCTAGTCACCAGACCGCCTTGCGTTTTTACGGCGTCGTCGACGCCGATGAATCGTCGAACGCGGCGAACCATCCGCTCGTCGGCGAAAATGGGATCATGTTCGTCCGCTTTCGGGATCTCGCCAGCGTCGTCGCGCCGACCGAATACGTTCGCGTGCATCCCGGCGATGATGAGCTCGCCGATTACGTGCAAGTCGTCGACGCCCTCGCGGCGCGCGGCCCGATTGCCCCCGCTCCGCCGGGGACAGTGTTTCGGGACGAAGGGGTCCTCCGCCACTGGATGGAAATCCATTACGCCAAGTTGCACGAAGCACTCGGCGTGATCGAAGAGCGATCGTCGACGAATGCGCCGTATGATTTCGTCCGGATGGAGCTCGAGGGGTAGCCATGTTCTGTCCGAGCTGTGGCACTTGGAATCGTGCGCAAGCGGCGCGGTGCGTGCGCTGCGACGTCGAGCTCCCCGACATCCCGACCAAAGATCAGCAACCCGATCTCGATTTGCGCGCGTTGCGCCACATGATCGGTGGGCGGTACAGCGTTTCGCATCGGATCGGTGATGGCGGGATGGCGACGGTGTACTATGCCCTGCACACCGCGCTCGACCGTCCGGTCGTGCTCAAGGTGTTGCATCCGCATCTGTCGCGCGACACCGACATGCGCGAACGGTTCCGTCGCGAAGCGGAGACGGCCGCGCAACTCGTGCATCCGCACATCTGCAACATCATCGATTTCGGGATGACCGAGCGACATGTCTACACGGTCATGCCGTACATGTCGCGCGGTACGTTGGGCGATCGAATCTCCGGCAAACGCGTCTTGACGCCGGAGCGCGCGGCCGCGGTCGGCGCGCAAGTGGCGAGCGCGCTCGATTACGCGCACCGGCACGGGCTCGTCCATCGCGACATCAAACCCGACAACATTCTCTTCGACGAAGATGAGAATGCGATCGTGACCGACTTCGGGATCGCGACGGCG
>Ga0207654_10001070_pt1 | contig 14892 bp, 12 predicted proteins | sample KBSC64metaG_FD_184355 | JGI IMG/M metagenome (GOLD analysis project Ga0207654, IMG submission 184355) | Corn rhizosphere microbial communities from Kellogg Biological Station, Michigan, USA - KBS C6-4 metaG (SPAdes) (version 2) | ecosystem: Host-associated > Plants > Roots > Rhizosphere > Soil...
GCACTGGCCGCAGAACGACGAACTGTCGGACCTCATCGCCGCCCACAATGCGCTGGGCGAAGTGCTGCGCGAGCAGCGCCTGGCTCTCGTGCAGCGCGAACTGCTGCTCGACACGATGGTGCAGAACACGCCGGTCGCCATGCTGCTCGTGACGGAACCGCCGGGCGCGGCCGGCCGCGTGATCGTCTACGCCAACGTGGCCGCGCGCCAGCTGCTGGGGGGCGGCCACAAGCTGGAAGGCCACGCGCTGCACGACGTGCTGGAGAAGACGCCGGCGCTCGTGGACGCGCTGGCGCGCGGCGGCGACGGCCTGTTCACGGCCGGCGACGGCGAAGAGGAAGAGGTCTATCACCTGGCGCGCCGCAACTTCAGCCTGAACGGCCGGCGCCACGAACTGCTGCTGCTGCGCCAGCTGACGGCCGAACTGCGGCGCCAGGAAGTGCAGACCTGGAAAAAAGTCATCCGCGTCATCAGCCACGAATTGAACAACTCCCTCGCCCCGCTCGCATCCCTCGCGCACTCGGGCACGGAGCTGGTGCGGCGCGGCCAGACGGAGCGCCTGCCGCAGATCCTGCAGACCATCGGCGAGCGCACGCGCCACCTGGAGAGCTTCATCCTCGGCTACGCGCGCTTCGCCAAGCTGCCGACCCCGCGCCTCGAACCGATCGCCTGGGCCGACCTCGTCGCAGGCCTCGCTAGCCAGGTCGCGTTCCGCCTCAAGGGCGAGCTACCGGAGACGCCGGCCCGCATCGACCGCGCCCAGATGGAACAGGCGCTGCTCAACCTGCTGAAGAACGCCCACGAATCCGGTTCGCGCCCGGACGACGTCGAGCTGCACGTGCGGCGCGTACAGGACGTGGTGCGCATCGACGTCCTCGACCGCGGCACGGGCATGAGCGACGCCGTGCTGACGAACGCCCTCGTCCCGTTCTACTCCACGAAGCGCAGCGGCACGGGCCTGGGCCTCGCGCTGGCGCGCGAGATCGCCGAAGCCCACGGCGGCCGCATCACCCTCGGCAACCGCGAAGGCGGCGGCCTGGCCGTCACGCTGATCATGCCTGTCCAGCCGGAGGGCGCAGCGCCGGTTTGAACGCCGTTCTTCGTACTTGCGCACACGATGAACGACGTTGCAATCCCCAGAATGTTTGGCCGATATGCACGATCGTGCGATACTCCCGGTTTCGTTGTCGTTGGAGTATCCCGAAGCATGATGCGACTCTCGCTCTTTTGCATGGCCCTGCTTACGCTCGTCGGTTGTGTCCAGTCCCCCTCATCCCGCACGGCCGCCGCGCCCGCCCAGCCGGAGCCGCAGCAGCCGGGCCAGGACTGCGCGCCGCCAGTCTATCCGGCCGAAGCCCTGCAGGCACGCATGAGCGGCGTGTCGACGATGGCCTTCCTCGTCGGCAGCGACGGCGCCGTGCGCGAGGCGCGGCTGCTGAAGTCGAGCGGCCATGCGATCCTCGACCAGGCGGCGCAGGCCGCGCTCAGGCTGTGCCGCTTCACGCCGGCGGTCAAGGATGGCCAGCCGGTTGCGGCCTGGCGGCCCGTCCAGTACGCGTGGGCGCTGCCGTGACGAACGCCAGGGATCCCCGCTTTTCCCGGCCGGGCCACCCGCCGGCCACGATCACCGAGTTCGAAGGCGTGCGCTCGCTGCACCTCGGCACCTCGTGGGTGCAGGGCGCGATGCGGCTCGCGCGGCCGGATGCGATCGAACTCGAATACGTCCAGATGATGATGATGTGGATGCTGTTCCTGCCCGACCCGCGCCGCATCGTCCAGCTGGGCCTCGGCAGCGCCGCGCTGACCAAGTTCTGCCACAAGAGCTTCCCGCAGGCGCGCGTGGCGGCCGCCGAGCTGAATCCGAACGTGATCGCGATCTGCCATGAATACTTCGGCCTGCCGCCCAACGACGCCCGCCTGGACGTACGCGAGATGGACGCGCTCGATTTCGTGCTGGACCCGTCCAACCACGGCACGGTCGACGTGCTGCAGGTCGACCTGTACGACGAGGAGGCGCGCGGTCCCGTGCTCGACACGCCCGAGTTCTACTCGGCCTGCGCCGCCTGCCTGAAGGATGGCGGCATCATGACGGCCAACGTGTTCGGCGATTTCGCCAACTACGACCGTAACCTGGAAGCGATGGAAGACGCGTTCGACGCCGTCGTCTGGCTGCCCGAGGTCCACGACGCCAACATCGTCGTCATCGCATTCAAGAACGCGCCCCAGATCGACTTCGCCGAGTTGTACGCACGCGCCGGCGAGATCAAGCGGCGCTACAACCTGCCCGCCAAAAGCTGGGTCAACGGCCTGAAGGAGTGGATGCGCGACCATACGGGCTGATCGTGCGCCGGCCGGGCGCGGGTCGGGCTAGCATGGGGCATGACCGCTCCCGACATCTCCGTTCTCCACACCCCGCGCCTGCGGCTCGTCGTACCGCACGCCCGCCACACGGCCGCATTCACTGCGCTGCATGCGGACCCGTACACGATGCGCTACGTCGGCGACGGCCGCCCGCTCGACCGGACGGACGCCTGGATGCACCTGGCCATGCTGATCGGGCACTGGCAGATGCGTGGCTATGGCGTCTGGATCGTCGAAGACGCCGGCGACGGCAGCTTCGTCGGACGCGTCGGCCTGTTCCATCCCGACGGGTGGGACGAACCGGAACTCAACTGGATGATCGTGCCGTGGCGGCGTGGCCAGGGCCTCGCCACGGAAGCCGCGCAGGCCGCGCGCGACGTCGCGTTCGGTGCGCTGGGCTTGCAGAGCATGGTCAGCCTGGTCCGCCCCGGTAACGAGGCGTCGCGTCGCGTGGCCATGAAGGTCGGGGCCATAGCTGCGGAGACCGTGAGCTTTCCCGACGGCCCGCTGCAGACGTACCGCTACCGCGCATCCAGCTGAGGCTCAGCGCCGCTCCCGCCACCACAGGCCCAGCATGGCCAGCGCGAACGCAATACCGAACGGCCATACGGGCAGCGGCCGCGTGCCCGCTTCCACCGCCGACTGCGTGCGCGCCGCATAACGCGCCGTTGCCGCGCGCCTCTCGCTGCGCTGCCACAGCGGCCAGTCTCCCGGCGCATATACATACACCTGGCCATCGGACGCACGCGTCTCCAGGTGCAGCCAGCCGCCGGCCGCCGGCCACACGGCCACGCAGGCAGCGTCGACCTGTTCCGGGCGCCGTTGCCAGTCGAGCGTCTGCGCCAGCGCCGGCAGCGTGACCTTGCCGCTGACGCCGCGCGCACACACGCTCGTGCGGCGCCGCGGCAGCGGCATCTCGTCCGGATCGAGCCACGCGACGTCCGCGCGCCGCTGCACGCGCAGGCGGTCGAGCACGCCCTGCCACCACAGCGCCAGCTCGCGCGGCCGGGCAATCGCGTGGCGGTGCCAGTCGCCCACGCCCAGCCAGGCGACGCGGCCCTGCTTCCAGTCGCGCGTCCACAGGCCGCCCTCGCCTAGCCAGTCGCCCGCATGATCGGCGCCCGGATTCAGACCCGCGGAGGCCATCGGCAGCGCCGTGCCGAGCGTCCGGCCGGCCGGCTGCGGCGCCAGCGGCAACGCCATCGCCCGCGCCCACACGGCCGCATCGCGCGCGTTCGCGCCCAGCACGAGCAGCGGCGTGCCCGCCGCCACGCGGGCCAGCAGTGCACTGCGGACCGGTTCGCCCGCCCGTTCGAACCACGCGGCATCGACAATCTCCAGGTCCGGCGCCGCGATCTCCGCGCGCGCCGTCTCCGCGCGTTCGAGTCCCTTGCCCAGTTCGACCTGCCAGTCGATGACGGCGTGGCTGTTCGCGAGCAGGTCGTCCAGCACGCGCAGGTCGAACGATGGCGCGCCGAACCTGCCGCGCACCTGCAGCGGCACCGGTTCCGTCACCGTGAACGGGACGGGGCCCTTGTCGACCACGTTGCCGGCCGCGTCCAGCAGGCGCGCCTTCAGCACGAGACGCTCGGCCGCCGGCGGCAGCCATTGCACGGCGAGGTCGCCCTCTCCCTTCGCCTCGGCCAGCACCTGGTCGTTCTCGGCCAGCAGTTGCAGGCGGCCGGGGGCCGACCACGTGCGCTGGACGGTCAACGTAAAGACGCGGCCCAGCGCGAGCGTGCGCGGAAAGTCGAGGCGGATCGCGGGCGTATCCGGCCGTTTCCAGTCGAGCGGCTGCGCCGGCAAATCGTCCCACTCGGCGGCGCGCAGGCCGTCGCCGGACAGGCGCAACGCCCGGATGCCGGCGAGGGTGCGCGGCGGGTCGGATGCATCCACGTCCAGCGTCGCGCCGACCTCACCCGGCAGCGTGTATCCGCCCACGACGCCGGCCAGCGCCACGCCGGCCGCCAGCGCCAGCGCGGCGTCGATCCAGCGCCGGCGCGCATCATAGGCCAACGCGGCGAGCGCGGCCAGCACGCCGATGACCACTGCGGCGATGGCGGTCATCGCTCGCCTCCGCGCAGCGCCTGCGTGAACGCCGTGTCGACGACGGGCCGCGCCTGCAGCAGCACGGGCGCATCCCCGACGCCGCCGCGCAGCCATGCGGCCAGTTGCGCACGCGCGGACGGTTTGCCGTCGGCCACGTCCTGGATCGCCCGCTGCGCCGCGAGCCGCTGTTCGTCGTCCGCGATGCGCGCGCGCACCCAGTCGTGCGCGGTACGCGTCCACAGTGCGGGCAGCGGACCGTCGCCGCCGAGCGCCTGCACGAGGTCGCGCAGGTTTGCGGGCACGACCTCGCCGGCGTCCCCCTGCGCGCGTTTGTAGCTCGCGGCGCCGGCCATGTCGCCGCTCATGCGCTTGTCCTCCTGGATGGCCGGCGGGGCGAACGCCGTCTTGTGCAAATAAATCCGTTCCGACTGCTGCAGTTCCTTGATCGCCTCCAGCGCCTTGTATTCGGGCGGCAGCGCCGGTTTCGGCGTGATGGCGCGCAGCGCCTTTTCCGCGTCCCACATCGCGGCCAGCGCGCGCCGCAGCAGTTTCTTCGTCGCGTCGTCGAACAGGGTCGCGTTCTCGACCGAGTCATGCGCGTGGCCGAATTCGTGCAGCACGTCGACCTTGCCGCCTGGCTTTGCGTCATGGTCGTCGTCCTTGCCGAACAACGTGGATTCCTCGCCGAGGAACTGGCCGTAGCGGCGGCGCAGCGCGGCCTGGTCGGACGCGATGCTTTCGCTGCGCTCGCGCACCTCGTCCTCGCGCATCTTTTTCGACCGCATGTCCGCCACCAGCTGCTCCGTATCGATGATCACCTGGCGCTGGCTGCGCAGGCTTTCCGGCTTGACGAGCGTCGGCAGCGCCGTCGTCTCGTCCGCCTGCTCCGACGGCGGCGCGGGCAGGCGCAGCGTGTACGTGGGCGATTGCACCGTGTGCGGCCGCGCGGCGTTGTCGCCGGCGCGGACAAAAAAGTACAACTCGTCGCCCGGCTCCATGCCGAGGTCCGTCAGCAGCCAGTTCCTGCTCCAGCTGCGCCGGCGCGGATCGTTCGATGCGGGCAGCGGCAGCTCGCGGTCGCTGAAGCGGATGTTCTCGCCGCTGCCGCGCGCCAGCGTGAGGTGCAGCGTCGCCTGCTGGACGCGGTAGTCGTCGGTGACGGTCACCGCGATGGCCGCGTTCTGCGCATCGCGCGGCAGGTCCTTCGTCATCTCGTTCGGCTGCGTGACGGCGATCTCGGGCGGCTGGTCCGGGATCACCTTCAGCGTGTAGCGCGTGCCGCGCCAGCGCCAGAAGATGGATTCCGTGGCCGTCCAGCGCGCGCACCGGCGCCCCGCGTGCAGGGTCTGGCCGTCGCTCAGTTCGATCGCTTCGTCCGGCGTCTGCGGTTCAACCAGGCACCATTCGACGGCCGTCTGCTCCGGCACCTGCACATCTTTCGGTGCGGACGATGATGGTGCCACACCCGTGTACGGCGGCGGCGCCAGTGTCACGACCAGTCCGGCGTGCGCCGCGGGCGCGGACGACTGCCGGCCCGATGCGTGTGCCGGCTGGGCCGGCGTGCCCGCCGCATGCGGCAGCAGGGCCGAACCCCACGCGAGCCCCGCGAGCGCCAGATTTGCGGCCAGCCAAGTCCAGCCGAACGGCACGTGCGCGGCCACGATCGCGCGGACGCGGCGCGGCGGCAGTGCGGCCTCGATGCGTTTGAACAGACGCTGGCGCTGCAGGCGGGCGACGGGCGTCTCCGGTTCCTGCGCCAGCAGCGCGGCGCTGTCTTCCATCTCGGGCACGGCGCCGTCGATCCAGTGCGTCCAGCCATGCGCCACGCGGCGCTGCAGGCGCAGGCCGTCCCACGCGCAGAACGCGGACCAGGCCAGCAGTCCGGGACCGGAGCGCAACAGCAGCCAGGGCACGGCACCCAATATCCACAGGCCGGCGCGGCGCAGCAGCGCGGCACGCCGCAGGCGGTGCGCAAGGTCAGCGGCGCCGGACATGAGTGACGATCCTTTCGAGTGCAAACAGTACGACCAGCGCGAGGCCCAGCCAGTGGCGCAGCGCCCCCGATGCCGGTCCGGCCGGTGCGGCAGCGTCGGGCACGAGCGCCTGTGCCGGCGCCGTGTAGGGTTGCGTGCCGAGATGCAGGCGTCGCCACGCGGCGAACAGGGAACGTGCGCCATCGGGGTCGTGCGGTGACCAGCCGTCCGCCTGCCACAGGCGCCCGCGCGGGCTGTCGGCCCAGCGCATGCCGTCGACGGCTGTGGCGTGCGCCAGTTCCGGGAAACCATCGGCGTGCGTCACCCACCACAACGGCGCGCGCAGGCCGGCCGGCGGTGCGTCGGGCCGATCCCACACGACGACCTCCGTGCGCGCACCGGGCGTCGCATCGACGACGACGCGCCATGCGCCATCGGCCGCCGCGAACAGCCGGCGCCACGCGTCGGCACGGTCACTGAACACCGCGACGTGCCTCTCGGCCGGCGCAGCGGGCGCCGCGGCCGTGCGCAAGACGACGTCGTGCCGGAAGCGCGGCAGCACGGCCGGCATGACGACATCACCCACGACGAGCAGGCGCGCCTCCGGTTCGAATTCGCGCTCGTGCGCGTGCAGCCATGTCACGGCGTCGCGCTCGGGCAGCGTGAATCGCTGTGCCTTGCCGAAACCGGAGGTCTCCCTGTCCACGACCGCCGGCGGCGTCCCCGGCACGACCAGCACGGTATCGCCACGCCAGGCCAGCACGAGGTCGGCCAGCAGCGCAATCAAGGTCGCGAGGAGCAGGCAGCGCAACAGCAGCAGCAAAACGTCGCTCCAGCGCCACACGCGCTGCTGCTTCGGCTCAGCCGCCGGCAGGAAGCGCGCGGACGCGAGCAGCGAAGTCCTGGTCGGCTCGCGTTTCTGGCGATGCCACAGGATGGGCAGCAGCACGACGGGCAGCGCCCACCACCACAGACTCATACCGTTCATGCCGCGCGTGCTCCCGCCCTATGCGTACGCAGCCACGCGCGCAGGACTTCAACCGGCGCCTGCTCGATGCGCGCCTGCAGCAGCGGCACATCATGTTGGCGGCACGTGCGTGCGACCTCGTCGAAATGCGCCGCGCGGTTGCGGACATAGGCTTCCTTCACGTCGCGGCCGAAGCGGTAGACGGCGCCGGCGTGCTCCGGGTCGCGGTATGACGGCGCCACGTCGAATGCTGCGTCCATTTCGGCCTGCGTGTGCAGGCACAGCGCGCGCACGTCGTGGCGCATGCGGCGCAGGCGCAGCACGGCCTCGGATAGCGGCGACGGCCAGTCGAGGAAATCGCTTGCCACGCACACGACGCCGGGCGCGCGACTGAAATGCAGGCTGGTGCGCAAGGTATCGGCACCGGGCAGCCGGCCGCCCGCCTCGGCGTCGTTCAGCCGGGCCAGCACACGCTGCAGCTGGCGCGGTCCGCGCATGGCGGGCGTGAACTCGGCACGTCCTCCCCGGCACACGACGAGGCCGAACGCATCGCCCTGGCGCTGGGCGATGGCGGCCACGCAGGCGAGCAGCACGCGTGCGTACTGCAGCTTCGTCAGGCCGTCCACGCTGCGGCTCGGCTCCGCCATCGACGCCGTCGCGTCCAGCACGAGCCAGACGGCCACGTGGCTGTCGCGCTCCGCCTCGCGCACATAGTAGCGGTCGGCGCGCGCCAGCAGCTTCCAGTCGACGCGGCGCCATTCGTCGCCGGGGGCATAGGCCCGGTACTCCGAGAACTCGACGCCGGCGCCGCGCTCGCGCCCGGCGTGGATACCGTGCCCGAGCCCCGCCAGCACGTGGCGCACCACGAGGTCGAGATTGGTCGTGTGCGCGACGAGCGCGGAAGATACCAGCACGTTTTACCCTGGCTGGACGCCGGCGCGCAGCGCGGACAGGATGTCGGCGATGGCGATGCCGTCCGCCTCCGCCTCGAAGTTGCGCAGCACGCGGTGCGCCAGCACCGGCAGCAGCATCGCTTTGACATCGTCACGCGTGACCGCCAGCCGGCCCTGCATCAGCGCGCGTGCCTTCGCGGCCAGCACCAGCGCCTGGCCGGCGCGCGGACCGGCGCCCCAGCCGATGTGCTTGCGGATCGCGTCCACCGGAGAATCCGCCGGGCGCGTCGCGCGCACGAGGCGCGTGGCGTAGCGCAGCATGGCGTCCGAGATTTCGATGTCGCGCACGAGTTGCTGCAGGCGCAGCAGCGTATTCAGATCCATCGCGGCTGTCGCGTCACGCAGGCCGGCGTGCGTCGTCGCGCCGACCATCATCATCTCTTCATCCTCGGTCGGGTAGCCGACGTCGATGCGCAGCAAAAAGCGGTCGAGCTGCGCTTCCGGCAGAGGGTAGGTGCCGGCCTGCTCGATCGGGTTCTGCGTGGCCAGCACGAAGAACGGCTTCGGCAGCTCATGGGTGTGGCCGGCGAAGGTCACGCTACGTTCCTGCATCGCTTCCAGCAGCGCGGACTGCGTCTTGGGCGGCGCGCGGTTGATCTCGTCGGCGAGCAGCACCTGCGTGAACACGGGGCCCGGCTGGAAGCGGAACACGCGCTGGCGCGTGGCCTGGTCTTCTTCCAGGATCTCGGTACCGACGATATCGGACGGCATCAGGTCGGGCGTGAACTGCACGCGCCGGAACTGCATGTCGGTCGCCTGCGCCAGCGATTTCACGAGCAGCGTCTTGCCGAGGCCGGGCACGCCCTCGACGAGCGCATGGCCGCCGCCCAGCAGGCACGTCACCAGCAAATCGATCACGTCGCGCTGGCCGATGATCACGCGGCCCATGCTCTCCTTGAGCGCGCCCGCCTTCGCCACCAGGTCGGCGATCTCGTTCTCGGTCCACGCGGATGCTTCTGCCACGGCTATGCTCCTAAAGCGTATTGAATGATGTTGACGGCGAAGCGCGTGTTGTCGACGGCCAGCCAGCGCTTGTTGCGGAAGTCGTAATCCCACTCGCAGCCGTAGTCCTTGTTCGAGTACAGCACGCGGATGCGGCCATCGATCTCGATGGCGCGCAGGTATTCGTGCACGAGATCGTCGCCCCAGCCGTTCAGCTCCACCGCCGTGTTGGGCGGCCCGTCGAAGTGGAAGAAGCTGGAATACAGGCGGTGGTTGTTGGGGATCTTGTGCAGCGCCTTCGGGCCGAAGAGGCGCGCCATCTCGGCCTCGAAGGATTTGGCGAACAGGCCGTCGATGTCGTGGTTGCAGTCGTCCACGAACACGAAGCCGCCGCCCTTCACGTAGCGCTCGAAGTTGCGCCGCTCGGCCGGCGTAAACTGCACGAGCTTGTGGCCGGCCAGATAGCACAACGGCGCCTCCAGCATCTTCGGGTCCGCCAGTGCGACGATGCGCTCGGCCGTGTCCACCCTCAGGGTCGTGTACTCGACGAGCGAGTTCAGGACGTTGCTGGGCATGCGCTGGTCCACGTCCCAGTCGCCCGACTCGTACGTCAGCCGCGTGAAGTAGAAGTCGTAGGTGGCCATGCCGTCAACCGATCTTGCGGCCCGTGTTGATCACGTTGATGCCGTTGAAGCGCGTGGTCGGCGTGCCGTGCGAGACCGCGCTGACCTGGCTCGGCTGGCCCTTGCCGTCGAAGAAGGAGCCGCCCATGCGCCAGTCACGCTCGTCGCAGATCGCCGTGCACGCATTCCAGAAGTCCTGCGTGTTCGACTGGTACGCCACGTCTTCCAGCATCTGGCCGATCTTGCCGTCCCTGATCTCGTAGTACAGCTGGCCGCCGAACTGGAAGTTGTAGCGCTGCTGGTCGATGGAGTAGGAGCCGCGGCCGAGGATGTAGATTCCCTTCTTGACGTCCTTGACCATCTCGTCCGGCGTGAGTTTTTGTTTCCCGGCGCCGAGCGACACGTTGGGCATGCGCTGGAACTGCACATTGCTCCAGCTGTCCGCGTACGAGCAGCCGTGCGATTCCTGTTCGCCGATGATGTGCGCCTGGTCGCGCGTGGCCTGGTAGTTGACGAGGATGCCGCCCTTGATGATGTCCCAGCGCTTCGCGGGCACGCCTTCGTCGTCGTAGCCGACCGCGCCCAGCGAACCGGGGGCCGTCTTGTCGCCCGTGAAGTTGACGATCGTCGAGCCGAAGTTGAATTTACGAGACTCCCACTTGTCCAGCGTGCAGAAGCTCGTGCCGGCGTAATTGGCCTCGTAGCCCAGCACGCGGTCCAGCTCCGTCGGGTGGCCGACGGATTCGTGGATCGTCAGGAACAGGTTTTCCGGCGCCAGCACGAGGTCGTACTTGCCCGGATCGACGCTCTTTGCCTTCAGCTTTTCGCGTGCCTGGCGGCCCGCGTTCTTCGCTTCCTCGACGATGTCGTAGCCGCCGTTGTACAGCGTGGTCACGCCGCCGGCGGCGCGCACCTTGTGCTCCGGCCTGGCGTCGAAGTATTCGTAGCCCATGCCGACGGGCGGCGCCAGCCCCGCACGCGAGCGGAATTTGCCGGTCGCCTTGTCGACGGCCGTCGCGTTGGTCGGCGCCCACAGGCGGTGGATATCCTGGTCGATGTACGAGCCGTCGGTGGATGCGAAATACTTTTGCTGGTTCACCTGGAACAGGTTCGCCGTCATGAAGCTGGCGCCGGCGGCGAGGCCCGCCTGGTTCGCGGCGATCAGCATGTCGGCCTTGTCCTTGACGGGCACGGTGCGCCAGTCGCGCTTGATGGGGGTCGCCCACGCGACTTCCCCGACGCCCTTCACGGGCGCAAGCCGCACGGGCTCCGTCTGCAGCCTGGCGTTGGCCTTCGCGATGGCGACGGCCTGGCGCGCGGCGCCGGCGACGGCGTCCGGGCTCAAGGAGTTCGTGGCGGCAAAACCGTAGGCGCCGGCGGCGATCACGCGTACGCCGACGCCAGTCGATTCGGTATTCGTCACGTTCTCGACGTTCAGGTCGCGCGTGGTGATGTACTGGTTCAGGTAGCGGCCGATGCGCACGTCGCAGTACGTGGCACCGGCTTTTTTCGCGGCGTCCATCGCGGTGTCGGCCAGCGATTTCTTGAAGCTCAAGGCCAAGGGGTTGAGCAGTTCCTCGGCGGCGATCGCATTGCCGAACACGGGAACCAGCAGGGCGCCGGCCGTGCCGGCACCGATTTTGAGGAAGGTACGGCGTTCCATTGTTCAAACGGCGTCCGACAGCGACGTGAAGTTGAAGTCGCGGACCTTCATCGGCGGGATCAGCATCTGGAACGGCACTTCATCCCCGCCGATGACGACCGGCTTGCCGATCTCCTCGATATTGTTGAGCATCGTGACGGGGCTCTCGTTGAAGCGGAAGTTCTTGATCGGGTACTTGATCTTGCCGTTCTCGATGTAGAACGTGCCGTCGCGCGTGAGGCCCGTCAGCAGCACCGATTGCGGGTCGACCATGCGGATGTACCACGTGCGGGTCACGAGCACGCCCTTCTTCGTGCTGGCGATGAGTTCCGCCGTCGACTTGTCCGTGCCGGCCATGATGATGTTGCCCGGCGTGGCCGTCGGCTGCACGCCCTTCTTCCTGGCCCAGTACTGCGAATAGTTCAGCGCATTGACCCTGCCGTCCTTGATCAGGTCCATGCGCTTGCGGGCGATGAGGTTGTCGGTGTCCCACGGCAGCACCGGCACGTCCGGATTCCACGGATCGGCCCAGATATTGACCTGCTGGTCGAACAGCTTGTCGCCCAGGCGCGAGGCGCCGCCCTTCTTCGACAGGAAGCTGCGGCCTTCGTCCGTCTGGCGCGCGTCGAAGCCGAACAGCATGTAGCCGAGCAGCTCGGACGTGGCGGCCGGTTCCAGGATCACGGTGTAGCGGCCCGGTTCCAGCGCTTTCGCGTCGACCGAACGCAGCGCCTTCTCGATCGCGACGTCGGCCGCTTCACGCGCGTCGAACCGGTTCGCGTCCGTGGCCGAGCGCTTGACCCAGCCGGAGCCGCGGCCGTCTTCCGTGCGCACGGTGCAGGTGAAATCGAGACCCGTCTGTTCCTGGTGGCCGTACACGCCGTTCGAATTGGCCACGCTGGAGAACGAGGTGCCGTCCGTGAAGAAGCCGGCGGCCACGAGCTTGTTCTTCTTGCAGGCCTCGATCGCATACGCCGCGGTCTGGGCGCGGAAGTCCGGATCGATGGCGGCCGTCTTCGCGCTGAAGGTCTGCGATGCCTTGTAGTCCTGCTTCGCGACGGCCGGCATGAATTCCGGATTCTCCGGCGCCAGGCGCGCCAGGTCCTCGGCGCGGCGCACGACTTTTTCCAGGGACTTGTCGTCGAACTCGTTGATGACGGCGGTGCCCTGGCGCTTGCCGAAGGCCACCGTCACCGAGATGCTCGTATCGTCCGCGAGGCCGGCGGTGGAAACCTGGTTGCGCGCGAAGCGGATGTTGCCGTTGCGGCTGCCCGTCACGGCGACGCTGCATTCGTCGGCCTTGGAGAACGACAGGGCGCGGTCGCAAATGTGTTTGGTTTGTTCCTGAGTCAGGATGGTCATGGTGTGGGGTCTCCTGCCTTAGCCGATCTTGCGGGCGGTGTTGATGACGTTGATGCCGGAAAAGCGCGTGGTCGACGAACCATGCGACACGATGCTGATCTGCGGAGGCTGGCCCTTGCCGTCGAAGAAGGAGCCGCCCATGCGCCAGTCGCGCTCGTCGCAGATCGCCGTGCACGCATTCCAGAAGTCCTGCGTGTTCGACTGGTACGCCACGTCTTCCAGCATTTGGCCGACCTTGCCGTCCTTGATCTCGTAGAACAGCTGGCCGCCGAACTGGAAGTTGTAGCGCTGCTGGTCGATCGAGAACGAGCCCTCGCCCACGATGTAGATCCCCTTCTTGATGTCCTTGACCATCTCGTCCGGCGTCAGTTTCTTTTTCCCGGCCTGCAGCGAGACGTTCGGCATGCGCTGGAACTGCACGTTGCTCCAGCTGTCCGCGTACGAGCAGCCGTCCGATTCTTCCTTGCCGATGATGTGCGCCTGGTCGCGCGTGGCCTGGTAGCTCACGAGGACGCCGTCCTTGATGATGTCCCAGCGCTTCGTCTTGACGCCTTCGTCGTCGTAGCCCACGTTGCCCAGCGAGCCCGGGGTCGTCTTGTCGGCGACGATGTTCACCAGCGGCGAGCCGTAGTTGAACTTCTTCGACTCCCACTTGTCGAGCGTGGCGAAGCTGGTGCCGGCGTAGTTGGCCTCGTAGCCCAGCACGCGATCGAGCTCGGTCGGGTGGCCGACGGATTCGTGGATCGTCAGGTACAGGTGCTCCGGCGACAGCATCAGGTCGTATTTACCCGGCGTGACCGACTTCGCCGTCAGCTTGCGCTTCGCATCGCGGCCTGCGGCACGCGCATCCTCGATGATGTCGTAGGACTTCGTGTACAGCGTGGCGACGCCGCCCGCGGCCTTGATCTTGTCTTCCTTGCGGGCGTCCAGGTATTCATAGCCCATGCCGACCGGCGTCGAGAGGCCGTTACGCGAGCGGAACTTGCCGCTGGCCTTGTCGACCGCGGTCGCGGAGAACGGCGCCCACAGGCGCTGCAGGTCCTGGTCGATGTACGAGCCGTCGGTGGAGGCGAAGTACTTCTGCTGGTTCACCTGGAACAGCATCGATTGCATGAAGCTCGCGCCGGCGTCCATGCCCGCCTTGTTCGCCGCGATCAGCAGCTCGGCCTTCTCCTTGATGGGCACCGTGCGCCAGTCCTTGGCGATCGGCGTGGCCCACGACACCTCGCCCACGCCCTTCACGGGCGCGAGACGTACCGGTTCCGACTGCAGTTTCGCATTCGCCCTGGCGATGGCCACGGCCTGGCGCGCGGCGCCGGCGATGCCGTCCGGGGTCATGTCGTTGGTGGCCGCGAAGCCGTACGCGCCGTTGCATACCACGCGCACGCCGACGCCGGCCGATTCCGTGTTCGTCACGTTCTCGACGTTCAGGTCACGGGTGATGATGTACTGGTTGAGATAGCGGCCGATGCGCACGTCGCAATAGCTCGCGCCGGCCTTGGTGGCGGCGTTCAGCGCGACGTCGGCCAGCGCCTTCTTGGCCGCGACCGGCATCGCCGTGAGCATGTCCTCGGCGGCGATGGCGTTGCCGAACACGGGCACCAGCATGGCGCCGGCGGTACCGGCACCGATTTTAAGAAAGGTACGGCGTTCCATGGGGTCTCCTGAAATCACACAAGTCCTGGACAGCGGTCCGGGTGGCGGTCCGCTCTTGTTATCACTGCGGTGCGTCGCGCGGGATGGCCGGGCGACTTGGCAGGCGCATGCACCTTGGCAGCAAGTTGACATTTTGGATAGGCAATCTTCATGCCATGCGCGACACCGCGGATTTGCACGTTTCCGGCGCGTTCATCGTGTCCACGCAGTGTCCGCGACCGTCCGCGCGCCGTGGCCGGACACCTCATGTATGCATGCGGACGGGCCGTAGACGGGCCGTAAATACCCCTGCCTCCAGCGCCGCGCGCGCGACATTACCGACCGGTTACGCGTGAGAATTCGCGCATTTTTACCGTTACGCACC
>Ga0207654_10001080_pt1 | contig 14821 bp, 8 predicted proteins | sample KBSC64metaG_FD_184355 | JGI IMG/M metagenome (GOLD analysis project Ga0207654, IMG submission 184355) | Corn rhizosphere microbial communities from Kellogg Biological Station, Michigan, USA - KBS C6-4 metaG (SPAdes) (version 2) | ecosystem: Host-associated > Plants > Roots > Rhizosphere > Soil...
ACTCCTCAAGCCGGCATTCATATTCGAGCAGCTTGCTGAGATCTTTGGCGGGTCCGAACTCCCAGGTCATGTCGCCAGAGGCCCAGAGTCCCTGATAACCGTCCTTGAGCGCCTGATCCACGGAGCGTTCCAGGGCGCCGAGCATGCTTGGGACATCGAATTCCCAATCTCCGAGCAGATGGGTCTGCTCCGATGACATGACGAGACTGCCTTTGATGGTTTCCTGCACCACATCCAGGCCTTCCGCGGCCAATTGAGACTTCAAACCGGCGACCATGGGGCGGCTATTCATGTAGAGACAGCGATGGCCTTGCTTCAACTTTTCGCAAATGACCGAAGCGATTGCCGGAAGCTGGCGCGAGGGTGCTCCGTCATAGATAAGGCACTGGTGGCGAGAGGAGCACGGGCCCATGCAGAATGCCATTATAGCTAGAAGTTCGACTGGCAAAGGCAACCGGGCGCCGGAATATTTCCGCGGTTACCGGGAGAAATACCGTTGAGGTTCACGGCTCCCGGGTGACTAAATGGCCGGGCACCCTTCGGCAAAACTCAGGGCAGGCGCTGAGCCGATTGCCTGAGGAGTAGTTCCGCCCGCAACGTTTTGTTCCGGGAGCATTGTCGGCGACCAGGAACTTGACTCAGAGTCTACCGCTCCCCTTGCTTACCGAGAGAAGTTATGTCATCATGCTCGGTAACCGAGGGGAGAGCATGAGCAAACCTTCTGATCTCGTCCAGGGCACCCTGGATCTATTGGTACTCAAGATTCTCGCTCTTGAACCGCTGCACGGATGGGCTCTCAGCCAGCGTTTGAAGCAGGTGTCTGGCAATGTGCTCCAGGTGAGCGACGGATCTCTTTATCCGGCTCTGCACAAGCTTGAACAGCAGGGGTGGATCCGTTCCGAATGGAAGCCGACCGAGAACAACCGAAGAGCAAAATTTTATTCTCTGACGCGGCTCGGTCGGCGATATCTCGAGAGAGAAGCGGCGAACTGGGAGCGTATCTCGGCAGCTATCTCCGGTGTGTTGCGGCTAACAGAGGTGTGACCGATGCGGTTCGAACACTGGGTTTACACAATTCCGCTACGACTCCGTTCCCTTTTTAAGCGCAGTCGGCTGAACGCGGATCTCGACGAAGAGCTACACAACCATCTTGCTTGCCAGATTGCGGACGACATCTCTCGCGGCATGGGAATGGAAGAAGCCCGCCTCAAGGCCTTGCGCTCATTCGGCAATCCATTGTTGGTGCGTGAGAAGACTCGCGCCACATGGAGCTGGAACTATGTCGAGCAATGTGTGCGCGATGTCCGGATCGGAATCAGGACCTTAAGCAGGAGCCCCGGATTTGCGATCATGGCCATCCTCATCATGGGGATTGGCATAGGCGCAAATGCCGCAATATTCTCCGTCATACGAGGCGTTCTTCTCGAGCCCCTGCCTTATCGCGAGCCCGGCCAGCTGGTCTCATTATTTGAGCATCAGACACGTCCTGTGGACGCTGGCTATAGCAATTATCTGCCGGTCGCCGGCGGCAATTTTTCGGAGTGGAAGAAAGCTACGACTGCCGCGCAGATGGCGATCATCTCCACGTGGCATCAATACAACGTCTCAGCCGAAGGTGGAAAGCTCCCTGAGAAAGTTGACGCTGCGTGGTGCTCGGGAAACTTTTTCTCTGTGCTGGGTGTTGCACCGGCGCTCGGACGTGTGTTCATTGACGCCGATGACAGGACTGGCGCGGCAGCTACGGTCTTGCTATCTGATGGCTTTTGGAGACGCCGCTACAACAGCGACCCCGGAATTGTCGGCAAAACCATCTGGCTGGATGCAAGGCCTTTCACTGTCATTGGCGTGCTTCCTTCGTCTTTTCTCTACGAGGGCAAGTATGGGGGTGGCACAGATCAGCTTTGGACAACTGCCAATCACGAAGCACCCGCCGACTTCATGACGAGCTTCGGAGATCGTGGATTTGTGTCGGTTGCGCGACTCATGCCCGGGGAGACGCTATCTCAACTGATTGATCAATTGAGCGCAGTCCAGCACCAGATCAAGGTGGAACACCCTGAACCGTCAGTGAGCGATGGCGTTCAAGGTCGAACTATGCTTGAAGATGCGGTGCAAGGTTACAAGACACCGATTTACATCCTGCTCGCCGCAACTGGTTGCGTGCTTCTTATCGTCTGCCTGAACGTGGCAGGCCTCATGGTGGCTCGTGCCGCTACGCGCAGCAAGGAGTATGCGATTCGAGCTGCCCTGGGCGGCGGCCTGTTCCGGCTCTTGCGTGAGAGGCTCACCGAGAGCTTGCTCATTTGCGTTGCCGGTGCCGGAATGGGCTTGTTCCTGGCGTGGGCGGCGCTGCAATGGCTGGTGAGCGTGCGGCAGGATATGAACCGCGTTGGCAGCATCCACATGGACGGCACCGTGGTCCTCTTCGCCGCGTTTGCAGCCGGACTATGCGCGCTGATTTCGGGCACGATATCCGTCTTCGGTTCGAAGCAAAGACAAATCCTTGCCTCGCTGAAGGAATCCTCGCGCGCGCACAGTGGGGGTCGGACGCGAGCCAGTTTGCGCAAAACACTGTTAGCTGTACAGATCGGTTTCAGTGTGGTGCTCCTGGTGGGCGCTGGGCTGCTGGTGAGAAGCTATCAACGCTTGCGATCGACTGACATCGGCATTCCAGTAGACAACGTGCTCACGATGCGCATTAGTCTGCCTGGGGCAAGATACAAAACGCCTGAAGATTGGGCGGCATTCTTCGAGCGACTCATCGCCCGGGTACGCGCGATGCCGGGGGTGGAGACAGCTGGTCTGGTCAGCACTGCGCCGGGTGAAGGCTGGGGCGGAAATCGCATGATGTCCGTGGTCGAGCATCCACCCCTTCCGAAAGGCGAGGGCTTCGACATTCTTTTACGCGGTGCGGATCCGGGTTATTTCGCTGCAGCAAAGATTCCTCTTCTCAGCGGGCGCAGCTTTGCCATGGCCGAACGCCTGCAGCGTGCTCATGTTGTTGTTCTAAGCCGCAGTGCCGCGAAAGCGATGTTCCCAGAGGAAGACCCGATCGGCAAGCATCTCGCTGACAAGCAAGGACGCGTTTATGAAGTGATTGGTGTAGTTGGTGACACGCGATGGTATGTCACAGAACCGGTGCATCCCATGCTCTACATGCCGATCTACGGCAATGACTATAGCTCCGCTACTATTGTCGTGCGGTCCTCGCAGCCCGTCGAAGCTCTCGCTATGCCAATCGAGAAATTCGTAAGTGAAATGGATTCCGATCTCCCCGTCTCCGATGTCATGACGATCCGCCAAGCTACGGCCAAGTCCACCGTCGACAATCAGTTTGATTCCTTCGTGGTTCTAGCCTTCGCCTTCATCGGTCTCATCCTTGCATCGACGGGCCTCTACGGCGTCCTAGCCTATCTTGTCGCACAGCGCACAGGCGAAATCGGAATTCGAATAGCTCTCGGCGCTAAGCGCGATCAGGTGCTCGGAATGATATTGGCCGATGGTTTACGTCCCGCACTCATCGGACTGCTCATAGGATTGGCCGTGAGCGCCTCCACGACCCGTTTTGTTAAGAGGATGCTGTACGGCACTCAGCCACTGGATCCGGAAGTCTTCGCCGGCGTGGCGGTCTTGCTGATCGCTTCAGCTGTGCTCGCCTGTTTGCTGCCTGCCTGGCGTGCTTCCCGGCTTGACCCGATGCAGGCGTTGCGAACCGAGTAGAGCAATAGATCTCAGGAACTTCATATGCTTGTCAGAGTCGGTGACTTGGTTCGTTAGCGACTCGGAACTGGGAAATTTCTGGCTAGGAAGCGAAAAGCAGCTGCAGGTTCCTCCACTCCGCTGCGCTGCGGTCGGAATGACCGTCTGTATTGGGGGGCGAGCTGTGCAGTGTGATTGTTGTATGTTCGGCGACTCGGTGGTTGGCAAGATTTTGTTTTCCGCCGAAGCGAGGGGGCGGCATTTTGTTCAAGCTAATTTCAGACCGATCCGGGAGTAGTTGTTCTCACTGTTTGAAGTTCCCAGGTCGATGCTGTCTTTCAAAGTGTGGACCGGGATCGACCGTTTTGGCGGAGGCAAGTATCGCAGGTGCCAAATGCGATGCACCCTTTGGCAAACTCAGGGCAGGCTGAGGCACCCATTTGTGGAAGAACTTATTTTAAAAACAGCGGCACCCTGCGGCATGCGGCGACCATTCTGACGCTGGCGCTTTAGCGTGGGACCGGCGAGGCTGGTCACGGACATACGAAAGGGCCGAACCCAGGAGAGGTTCGGCCCTTGATGATTGCTACGAATTGTTCGCTGCTATTTCGATGATTCGCTTTGAAGGTTGCGGGTGAGGACCTTTTCGACAACCCGCTCCACATCGGTGAGGAAGAATCCGTTGGCGGGCTGCCGGACGGCGACCTTGGTTCCGTGGCCGAGAGCGGAAGCGATTTCATTCCAGCGATAGATGGTGGAACTTGCCGGCATCACCACAGGCTTGCGAATACTCTCAGGCATCGCGCAGTAAGCAGCCCAGCTGCCGACGATGAGGAGGGTGACTGCCTGGTAGGCGTATTGAAGCGGGGCATTGAGGGTCGAGCTGGACGGGATGAAGGCGGAGACGATGAGGTCGTTGGCCGACATCAGACCAAAGCCGAGCCCGAAGCCGAATGCGAGATCGCGGAATGAGAGCTGCAGAGCGTTGATGCAGAGGCAAAGGAACGCGAGCAGGCAGAGCTCGAGGATACTGACCGAACGCATCAGCGCAAGTGCAAAATCAGGGAGCAGCGCGAGCGAGGGGTGGGTGTAGGAAACCGATCCGAGACTGGCGACTGCCGAGACCAGCGCCACCCAGCGGAAAACGATGGTGCCGAGGCGCATAAGTCCGGAGAAGGACGAGAGCACTGAGCGGAAGATCTCGAGCGTTACGAAGAAGAGCGAGATCGCGCTGAGGATGTAGACGGCCCACGAGGAGAAGAAGTAGTAACGGAAATATTGGTGACCCCACGTCTGCGCCTGAATATAGAGCAGAGTGAGGAGAGCGGGCATGGAGCAAACGCGAAGCAGTAGATATATGTTTAGTGCCGGAAAGCGCTTCTGCAGACCCTTCTTCCAGAAAACGAAAGCCAGGGTCGACCAGAGCAGGAACTCTGCCACGCTCATCGCCGACATCCAGAAGTTTAAAGGCATAACCGCCCTTTCTATTCTGAGGGTTCTCTCAGAATAGACCGGCGTGCCTTCCACATCAAATGAAAACAGAGGTTTCCCGTGTAGCACTTTGGTGCTAAGGGATTTGGGCTGCTTTACTTATTGGGGCAGATCCCAGGTCCACATAGGGGAATGGGGAGCCCGGCGGTGGCTGACTGATGGCTCGGGACCATGTGTTTTGGGTTCGAGGAGACGGAAGCAGCAGCGGCGCCGGCGACGACAACGGAGAGCACGAGAACGCGGAAAACGAGTTTCATATCTGGTTACCCCTTGCAGAAAATCCCTGAGAATTTGTTTGACAGATGACACGAACATGGTAGTGCATGTTGATGGCTAAGTCCATCATTTTCAGTTACATCGAAAGTATCGCATTTTAAAGTGACAAAAGTAACATTATTCTTCAGTAATCTACCCTCAGGTAACCTGTTTAGTTACCAAGCTGCGCGTCGGTAATGGGAGGTTTCGGCCCGGCTTTTCAACGTGCTCGCATGGTAAAATGATGACTAGCAGAGTCCGCTCAAGCCCTCGACTTTTCAATCGGTTAATCCCCAATCGCGGCATCTGAACGAAGCTCCGCTTTGGCGGCGGCATGATGGCCGAAGGCGAAAATTCTGCGAAACGGAAAACTATGGCGACTAACGGCAACGGTAACGGCGACTACACCGGCGAAAATATCAAGATTCTGGAAGGGCTCGAGGCAGTTCGGCTTCGCCCGGCCATGTATATCGGCTCGACGGGAGAGATGGGACTGCACCACCTTGTTTACGAAGTAGTAGACAACTCAGTGGATGAAGCCCTGGCCGGTTATGCAACCAAGATTGACGTCACGATCCACGTGGATAACTCGATCACGGTGGTGGACGACGGCCGCGGAATTCCCGTCGACAATATGCCGGTAGGCGATGGGAAGACGATGCCGGCGGTACAGGTGGTGCTAACCAAGCTCCACGCGGGCGGCAAGTTCGACTCGTCGAACTACAAGGTCTCAGGCGGACTGCATGGCGTTGGCGTGAGCTGCGTGAATGCACTGTCGCAGGAGTTCAACGTCGAGATCTGGCGCGACGGGCACACGTGGGAGATGGACTTCAGCTGCGGCGATCCGACCAGCGACCTGCGCAAGACCGGCGTGAGCAAGAAGCGCGGGACCAAGATCCACTTTTTGCCCGACAAGACGATTTTTACGGCCACTGAGTACAACTACGACACGCTGGCGCAGCGCCTGCGCGAACTGGCTTTTCTGAACAAGGGCCTGGAGATCACGCTCACCGATGAGCGAACTGTGGACTCGAAAACCGGGGACTCGAAGCGTACGGAGTTCCGTTATGCAGGTGGAATTGCGGAGTTTGTAAAGCATCTGAATCGCGGCAAGTCCGTCCTGCACGACAAGCCGATCCTGATGGAAGCTCAACGAGACAAGGTCGAGATCGAAATCGCGTTACAGTACAACGACAGTTACTCCGAGAGTGTCTTCAGTTTCGCCAACAACATCAACACTGTTGATGGCGGAACGCATTTGTCCGGGTTCCGGACCTCCCTGACGCGCACGATCAATGCGATTGGGCAGCAGCTTGGGCTATTCAAAGACGTGAAGGAGAACCTGAGCGGCGACGATGTGCGTGAGGGACTGGTCGCTGTGGTGAGCGTGAAGCTGTCGCAGCCGCAGTTTGAAGGCCAGACCAAGGGGAAGCTGAATTCGGATATCGCCGGCACGGTGCAGGCATTTGTAAACGAGCGCCTGGGCGCCTACCTGGAACAGAATCCGCCGGTGGCCCGCAAGATCATCAACAAGGCCATTGAAGCAGCCCGCGCGCGTGAAGCGGCCCGCAAGGCTCGCGACCTGACACGGCGCAAGGGCGCGCTGGACGGCGGAGGCCTGCCGGGCAAGCTGGCCGACTGCTCCGAGCGCAACCCGGATCGGTGCGAGCTCTACCTGGTGGAGGGCGAGAGCGCAGGCGGCACGGCCAAGCAGGGACGCGATCGCAAATTCCAGGCGATTCTGCCGCTGAAGGGCAAGATCCTGAACGTGGAGAAGGCCCGGTACGACAAGATGCTGGGGCACGAAGAAATCCGAGCCATGATTACGGCGCTCGGAACGGGGATCGGCAAGGACGACTTCGATCCCGCAAAGCTGCGCTACAGCAAGATCATCCTGATGACGGACGCGGACGTTGACGGATCTCACATCCGTACGCTGCTGTTGACTTTCTTTTTCCGCCACATGACGGACCTGATCAAGCGGGGCAACATCTATATCGCACAGCCGCCGTTGTTCAAGATCAAGAAGGGCCGGTCAGAGCAGTACGTGAAGGACGAGCGTGAGCTGAATCGCGTGGCCATCAAGCGCGCCTCGGAAGGAATGATTGTTCGGCACGGCGAGAACGCCAGCCACATCGACGGCACCGAGCTGACGCGCTTCATGGGATACCTGAACGAATATCTTGGCTTTGTCGAGAAGGTGGACAAGCGGATCCGCAACGAGCAACTCACGGAGATGATTGCCCGCGCGGAGCTGACCCATCGTGCTGATTTCGCCTCGGGCGATGGCAAGGGTGTTCCTGCAAAGCTGAAGCAGCTTCACGATCAGCTCGTGGAACACGCCGGTGAGTTCAACATCAAGGTGAACAAGCCGAGCGAGGATGAAGAGCACCATACCTGGTCGATCTGCTACACCGACGGGCAGGGCGCATCGCGGTGCATCGACTGGACAATGGCATCGAGCCCGGAGTTCCGCCAGATGATGGCGAAGTACTCGCAAATCAGCCAGTACCTGGAGCCGCCGTTCCTGATTGAGTACGCGAGCAAGGGCGCGCAGGACAGCGCCGCGGAGGAGCCGGAAGGAACTGAATTTGAGGAGGGCCAAACTCCGCCCAAGGTAAAGGCCGAAGCCAAGGCAGCCCGGAAGACTTCGCGCATTTTGCAGGAGCCTGTAGAGAAGGGCACCGCGCGCGAGCTGTTCGCCTACATCGTGGAGCAAGGCAAGAAGGACTACGATGTGCAGCGCTACAAGGGGCTGGGCGAAATGACGTCTCCGCAGCTGTGGGAGACGACGATGGATCCTGAGCGCCGGACCTTGCTGCAGGTGAAGCTGGAGGATATCGCCGAAACGGAGAACATCTTTACGACGCTGATGGGCGAGGATGTGGAGTCGCGGCGTAAGTTCATTGAGGACAACGCGCTGGATGTGAAGAATCTCGACATCTAATCGTCGTCGTTGTTGTTGTTGTTTGCGATAGACCGAAAGTCAAATCCCTCTGGCAACAGAGGGATTTGCTTTTTAGAACGCTTTGAGGAGTTCCGCGGACGCGAAGTGGGTTCCGGAGATGAAGTTCAGAAGAGGACCGAAACTCCAGGCCGCGGGCTTGCCTACAAAATGAAGACCGGGCACCGAGGACTCGAGTGCACGCGCGAGAACCGGACTGCCATTCGAGGTACGCAGAGCAGCGCTTATCGAGGGATCGAGAAAACTGTAGCGTGAAACGTCGGCGCGATAGCCGGTAGCGACGATTACGTGATCGACAGTGCGCTCGCTGGAGTCGTTGAGCTTGAGTTGGACCTTGTCTCCCTTGACCGTGACCGAGGTGACAACGGAATTCAGGGTCATTGGGACAGACGCGAGGTAGGGCTTCTGCCATCCCGTGCCCGCGGGGCGAATGGCGCGGTAGCTGATCGGATCCTGAAGGCTGCGGGGCAGCTGGCGGAAGATGTTCGGGAAGCCGACGAGCCGGCTGATTCCAGCAGGGCCGACGTCGAAGTTGGAATAGAGACACCAGGAGACGGGGCCGAGGCGATGCAGCCAGGCGTTCTGGCCGACCCAGCGAATTTCCTTCTGGCGGCCCACAACTTCGACTTTGGCTTCAAAGGAGCTGAGAATTCGGGCAGCATCGAGCGCGCTCTGCCCACTGCCGACAACAACAACCTGCTGTCCACGGAATCGGCTGAGGTCTTTGTGATCGGAGGAGTGGGTCACATGGGATTTTGGCTTGCCGTTGAATTCGCTGGGCATCCATGGAAAGTGAGCAATGCCGGTGGCGACGATCACGCGGCGAGCTTTGACCAGTGATCCGTTCTCAAGGGAGACCTTGAAGCCGGAACCGTTCTTTTCGACCTTGTTGACTTGAGTTTGCTGCAACTCGGGTAGAGCTTTTTTCTGAAACCACTGACCGTAATTGACGAACTGCTGGAGAGGGATGGGCTGCTCGAACTTTGCTCCGGTGTCGGCCTGGAAATGATCAAGGGTGAGCTTCGAGCCGGGATCGGAGATGTGCGAGGCGGGCCAGTTGGAGCGAAGATACATTCCGGCGGGCATGTGGTCGCGCCAGAAACTCATGGGATCGCCGAAGATGCCGACGCCAATGCCCTTGCTCTTGAGATACGCACCGGACGAGAGTCCGAATGGCCCCGCGCCAACAATCGCTACATCTACGTCCATCTGTTCGTATTTCTCCGTAAAGCTACATATTAAAGACTTTGACGCGGCCACCAATCCTACGGAAGGTCAGGTATACCGGTTACGATCGTCGCGGTCAGGGGTATTACTTAGAGGGTATTGTATTCATGGTTGAGTTTGACCCTTGCACGCTGAATGCGAGAGTGTCTGCACTTATCGAAAGACCCCAGACCTTTATCATGCGTTTGTGACACAACCCTGGATGGTGATGGTGAGTTTTCTTCGATCTATAGTCAGCAGCGGCCGGAACTTGAGATTACAGATTGCAGCATTTCTTTTCTTCCCGGGAATCTTCGCGCTTCAAATCGAGGCGCAGGTGGAATACGTGGACCCGACCATTGGGAACGTGGGGATTCTACTGGTGCCGACACGGCCTGCGGTCTACCTGCCGAACAGCATGGTGCGGGTTTATCCGATGCGCGCGGATGCGATGGATGATCGCATCGAATCGTTTCCTCTGACGATCAGCTCTCATCGCCAGCCGGAACTGTTCAGCATTATGGCGGGTGATGGATCGCCGGCCGCGTACGACCAGGAGGTCACCACTCCTTACTATTACTCAGTGCGTTTCGACGATTCCCTGCTCCGCACGGAGTTCACACCGACGGAGCGGTGCGGGTATTTTCGGTTCAGTTTTCCCAAGGGACACGCGTCGGTGGTTCTGGGGAATCGACAGGAAGGCAGCCTCGCCCAAACGGATAAGGAAGCAGTTACAGGGCAGGAATCGGTCGAGGGGCTGACGGCTTACATCTACGGAGAATTCAGCGTTCCGGTCCAGGTCAAATCTGAGAACGCCGGCAAGAGAAGTCATTTGACCGCTACGGCCGAGGCGGGCACGCTCGAGTTTCGCTACGGAGTTTCATTTATCAGCATCGAGCAGGCGGAGAAGAATCTGCGGCGCGAGATTCCCGAGTGGGGTTTCGATCAAGTGAAGGGCGCTGCAAAGGCGCGATGGAATGAGGCGCTGGGCCGGATCGCGGTTGAGGGAGGAACAGAAGCCCAGCGCAAAGTGTTCTACACGGCGCTGTACCGCTGCTTCGAACGCATGATCAACATCAGCGAAGACGGCCAGTACTTCAGCGCATTCGACCACAAGGTGCATCGCGATGCCCGTCCGTTTTACGTCGATAACTGGCTCTGGGATACGTTCCGCGCGCTGGAACCGCTGCAAACGCTGCTCAACCCCGATGTGCAGGCTGACAAGATCCAGTCGTACGTGCGGATGTACCAGCAGTCAGGCATCATGCCGACCTTTGCGCTGGCGCAGGGAAACAATGCGTGCATGAACGGGAATCACTCCGCGCCGTGGTTTGCCGATGCGTGGTTCAAAGGCGTGCGGAACTTCGATGTTGCGACGGCGTACGAGGGTATTCGCAAGCGATCGCTGGAAGACACGCTGCTTCCGTGGCGGCTCGGTCCGAAGGGGCCGCTGGATGATTTCTACAACGCGCATGGGTACATGCCTGCGCTCCGCCCCGGCGAAAAAGAAACGGACCCGCATGTGCATCCGTTTGAGAAGCGACAGCCTGTGCCGGTGACTCTGGAGAACAGTCTGGACGACTGGGAGGTTGCGCAGATTGCTCGCGTGCTGAACAAGCCGGAAGACGAGAAGCTCTTTCTCAGTCGCGCTGCGAACTACAAGAATCTCTTTCGCGCGGACAAAGAGCTGATGTGGCCCAAGGACGCGGAAGGCAAGTGGATCGAGCCACTCGATCCGAAGCTCGGCGGGGGCATGGGCGGGCGCGACTACTACGACGAGAACAACGGCTATACGTACACCTGGGATGTCGCGCAGGATTTCAACGGGCTGTTCACCATGATGGGGGGCACGGCGAAAGCCGAGGCGAATCTGGACCAGCTCTTTCGCGAGCCGCTGGGGCGCTCGAAATATGAATTTCAGGCCAAGTTTCCGGATTCGACGTCGATGGTGGGGCAGTTCTCGATGGGTAATGAGCCGAGCTTTGCGATTCCGTATATCTACAACCGGCTTGGCGCCCCATGGAAGACACAGAAGCGCGTTCGCATGCTGCTGGATACATTCTTTCCTGACACGCTGCACGGGATACCCGGGGATGAGGACGGCGGAGGCATGAGCGCCTTTGTGGTTTTCTCGATGCTGGGCTTCTATCCTGTAACGCCGGGAACTCCTACTTACGACATCGGCAGCCCGATCTTTGAGAAGGCAACCATCCATCTGAAGAACGGGAAGGATTTTGTGATTGTTGCCAAGAACACCTCGCGTGATAACAAATACGTGCAAAGCATCCGTCTGAATGGCCGGACTCTGAATCAGATCTGGTTTCGCCATGCGGAGATTGCGAATGGCGGCACACTCGAGATCACGATGGGCGATACGCCGAATCTCGCTCTGGGCGCCGATCCAGCGACGTTTCCGCCGGATTCCATCAACGTGAAACCGGAAGACTACGTGCACTGAAGGTGATGAGCGGCGGTTAACTACGCTCCTACGGGGTTTTGCGGGGTCTTGCCGCGTTCCCAGGACTGCGCTTCGCTTGTGCCGGGCTATTGTCCATGCTCCCCCTCCGGGAGCCAGCGCGAGGTAGACTTTGTTTTCTGGTTGTCCGCGGGAGAGTATCATCGTTGGGTGGAATTCTGAAGTGCTTGTTGCCAGTCGCTCTGTTCCGAGAATCCCCTGCAGGAAAAAAGGAGTCTGCACTATGAACTTCCATCCCCGTACCGCTCTTTTTGCATCAGCCGCGCTTGCGTTGACGCTTTCGGTTGCCGGCTGCAAATCCAATACCACGCCGCAGAACCAGGCCACGACTTCGCAGCCCGCGGCGAACCAGCCCGCCTCGCCCGACGGCACTGCGCCCGCCGCGGGGCAGCCCGCTGCTGGACAACCAGCCGCCAGCCAGGCCGGTGCGCCAGCCAGCCAGCAAGCCGCGGGTCCGGTTGCGCCTCCGCCTCCGGCCGTGATCAGTCTGCCTGAGGGGACCAGCATCCGGGTGCGGCTCGATACCGATCTCGGCTCGAACATTTCGCATGCTGGTGACTCGTTCACTGCCACAGTTGCAGAGGATGTGATGAAGGGCGGCGACGTGGTGATCGCGAAGGGCGCGCGCGCTGAAGGCACGGTGGTCGATGCCAAAGCGCTAGGCAGATTCAAAGGTGGAGCCGCTCTCGCGGTCAAACTCGATCGCGTGACATCGCGCTGGGGTTCCTACCCGGTTGAGACGAGTTCCATTTCGCGCGCTCAGCAGGGCAAGGGCAAACGCTCTGCGACATTCATCGGTGGAGGCGCGGGACTCGGGGCCCTGATTGGTGGGCTGGCCGGTGGCGGCAAAGGAGCGGCGATCGGCGCGCTTGCGGGCGGCGGTGCTGGAACGGCAGGTACCGCATTCACGGGCAACAAAAACATCGTGCTGCCGGCTGAGACGCTGCTTACCTTCAAGCTCGATCATGCGGTGCGCATCACGGAGAGACGCCAGAGCGATCCGGAGTTGCAGCAGCGCTAGGCTTGTTATTGATTTCCGAAAAGAACGAGGCTGACCACTTGGTTCGCCTCGTTCGTGTCTGCAGGCGGCTTTGCTCGACCTGACAGCACGTACACTGAAACTATGAACGTTGAAATCTGCATAGACTCCGTCGAATCGGCGATTGCTGCCGCGCGGGGTGGCGCGAAGAGAGTAGAACTCTGCAGCGCGCTGAGCGAAGGCGGCATCACTCCGAGCTCAGGGCTTATCCATGCTGTCCGTGCAGCTATTGATATCGATCTTTTTGTGATCATCCGTCCGCGGGGCGGCGACTTTGTTTATTCGGAACTGGAGTTTGAAGTGATGACCCAGGATATCCGTGAGGCCAAGAATCGGAAGGTGGACGGCGTGGTGCTGGGAATTCTGACACCGGGAGGGCAAGTCGATACGGAACGCACCCGCAAGCTGATCGAGCTGGCGCGCCCACTGAGAGTGACCTTTCACCGCGCCTTCGACGTGTGCGTCGATCTGGATCGTGCGCTGGAAGACGTGATCTCTACGGGCGCAGATCGCATTCTCACCTCAGGTGGTGCGCCGGATGCGATGCGGGGAATGGATCGTCTGGCGCAGTTGCAGAAAGCCGCGCGGGGCCGCATCTCGATTATGGCGGGCGGAGGAATCCGGCCATCGAATGCCCGGGCATTGACACTGCGAACGGGTGTTGATGAGGTTCACTCTTCGTTAAGCAGAGGCTCTGACGAATCCGCAGAGTTGGGATCAGGCCAGAACGGCCGGAGGGCCTACGTAGTGTTTGAAGAGGATGTACGCGCATTCAAAGCTGCTGTAAGTGCCACTCCCCTGGACGTGGAAACGGACGTGCGCCAATAAGCGCGCGTCGGCGCTGCGAGTTGCGGCCTGCCCTTAGCGCAGGTTGAGGTGACTCCAGTCGTAAAGTTGAAACTCCCGGATGTGCGCAGGCTCGGTGCTAGAGAGAATGTGCAATCGCACGCGGTTCGCGGTCACTGACGGAAACGTATCGATCTTTTCGTGTCCGATGGCCTGCCCCTGAGCAATGGCTTTCCATTTTTGATCTGCAGCGTTCCAGACCTCAATCGCGTACTTCTGAACGTGTTGTCCGTCGTTGAGCCACTCCAGGGAAACCGCGTGATCGAACGTAACCGGATGGTCGAACGCAACCTCGATTTCACCGTGATGCGATCCGGCTGGTGCCGACCAGAACGTATCGGGGTCGCCATCGAGCGCTGAGTTAGAATCGGGCGCCGCGGCGTGGTGCAAAGCGATATTGTTTTCGGAACGTTTCTTTAGCGCAGAGCCGAATTCGGCCAGGCGTTTCACATCGGAGTCCGGCAACAATCCGCGATTGTCGGGTGCGAGACCGAGCATGAGTTGCGCGCCGCGTCCGACGGTTTTGTCGTAAGTGTCCAGAAGTGTATCGAGGCTCTTCAGCGATGTCTCGTCATTGGGGTGCCAGAACCAGTGCTTATCCCGCAGGGGAGTATCGGCCTCGACCGGCCGCCAGCGACGATACCCGTGCCGGTCGATGACGTTCCAGTTCTCGTAGTCGACGATGCCGGCTTCGTTGCCTACCCAACGGGCATCGCCGTATTCGAAGAGGCCGGTGTCGGCGAAGACGACTGTGTTCGGTTGATACGTGCGAAGGGTTTCGATGATTTTCGGGAAGTTGTAGACATGGCCGGCGCTGCCGGCGCCATCGAGCCAGAACTCGACG